>ERZ808240.203-NODE-203-length-81269-cov-6.067464_pt1 | contig 81269 bp, 68 predicted proteins | sample MGYA00521084_ERZ808240 | MGnify/ENA primary metagenome ERZ808240 (study PRJEB31516, sample SAMN03275571) | gut metagenome | biome: mammalia-associated habitat; material: feces | host: Papio cynocephalus | place: Kenya | collected 2012-08-06 ...
CCAAGATGGAGAATGGTGACATGTTGCCTGGCATGGAGAGTACGGACTATACATTACGAGTAGTTCATTCTCAGAATCAGCTCCGTGAGAAAGCGTATATTTTCGATATGGGACTCGATGATCGCGTCGTTGAGATCATGAAGGTTATGACTGTGGCGCATTTGTCGCAGACGAATCCGGATCTGGAGGTTGGAGATATATTCTTAGAGATCACCAAGGGAAAGCCGGAACGGTTTGTGATCCGGTTGAAGAATGGCGTATTGGGCAACAGCCCATTTACCCAGAAGGTGTATGATGCAGTCAAGGCAGAGTATGTTGATTCAAAGGGCGATGGCAAGCGGGATTATTTCGTTGATATGAATTGGGCGATTGAAAGCCTGAAGAATAAATAAATTAACATAATTACAAGGAGGGTGCTTTGATGGAAAAAAACCATCCTAAAAAAGAAAAAACAATTTTGGATTCACCGAGTCCAAAATCAAATAAAAGCATGATTGCTTACCATGAAACAGAAGATTTATTTGCTGATACATGTGAAATCGTGGATAGTGCGCAAAGTATCGCGTATGCAGCTGTCGATACAATTCTGGTTCAGAGGAACTGGCTGTTGGGAAAACGAATTGCTGTAGAGTGTCTGAATGAAAATGGAAAAGCAGACTATGGCAAAAAAACTATGAAAAAGCTATCAGCAGAATTAAAAGAAAAATATGGTAAGGGTTTTGATTTTAGTAGCCTTTATAAATATGTGAAATTTCATCAGGAATTTCCTCAAATTTTGGACTCGCTGCGTCCAAAGTCTGGACGCCCCTTGTCATGGACGCATTATAGAATTTTGCTTCAGGAAACGTCACCAGAGGCACGAGCATGGTATGCAAAAGAAGCACAGGAGCAAGCTTGGTCAGTTCGGACTTTACAGCGGAATATTTCTTCACAGTATTATTGCCGAATGCTTATGTCTCAAAATGTAGAACCTGTCGAAAAAGAAATGAAAGAACTGACAGCTTCTTATCAGGCGGATAAGCTGGAATTTATCAAAAATCCAGTAATAGCAGAATTCCTTGGATTATCTTCTAATACAGACTTTACAGAAAGTGAATTGGAGCAGCGAATTATCACACATATTCAAAAATTTCTCATGGAGTTGGGGAAAGGGTATGCGTTTGTAGCGAGACAACAGCATATTCGAACTGAAAAAGAAGATTATTACATCGATCTTGTTTTTTACAATTACATTTTGAAGTGCTTTGTATTGATTGACTTAAAAACGTCGAAAATTACACATCAGGATGTTGGGCAGATGGATATGTATATTCGTATGTATGATGAAATGAAGCGAAACGAGGGGGATAATCCGACATTAGGTATTATTTTATGTTCTGATACAGATGAAGATATTGCAAAATATTCTATATTGCATGGGCATGAACAATTATTTGCCTCTAAATATAAAACCTGCCTTCCATCGGAAGAACAGCTTCGAGAAGAGATTGAAATTCAGAAGAGATTTTATTATTTACAAAAAGAAGAAGACAAAGAAAATAAAGATTTTTAATGCAAGTGAAAAATGACAATGCGAGACCATTTTCTATGGACGAAGCAGTAAAATCTCAACGGAGCACGCGTCAGTTGGAAAGACAGATTAACATATTTTTCTATGAGAGATTGTTATCAAGTAAGAATAAAGAAAATATTGCACAGGAGATTCAAACTTGTTGATATGAATTGGGCGATTGAAAGCCTGAAGAATAAATAAATTAATTAACATAATTACAAGGAGGATAAAGACATGGAACAGGTAGCAAAATTTTTGAAGGAAGCAGATACATATTATTTGGCAACGGTTGAGGGTGACCAGCCGAGAGTAAGACCATTTGGCACGGCTCATATTTTTGAAGGAAAGCTCTATATTCAGACAGGCAAGTCGAAGTCTGTTTCGAAGCAGATTCATGCAAATCCGAAGGTAGAGATCTGTGCATTTAAGGATGGCGAGTGGCTGCGTGTCGCAGGCGAGCTTGTAGAGGATGACCGCAGAGAGGCGAGACAGTCGATGCTCGACGCATATCCATCCCTGCAAAAGATGTACTCTGCAGATGATGGTAATACAGAAGTATTTTATTTCCAGAATGCGACAGCTACATTTTCTTCATTTACACATGAACCGAAGGTTGTGAAGTTTTAAATGAAATAAGGGGGGATATATGTTAAATAACAGTAATATATTTGATAAAAAAGGAAACCTGAATCTGCCAGAAACAAATCCAGAGTTAGAAGATATGCTGTCTCTTTTTATGGAAGATAAAAGGATGAAGGAGCGAAATATTGCTCCGGATGTAGCTGGAGTAGAGTATTTCTTTCTCTGTGGATTTATTACTTCGGAGATGGAACTGGATTTTCCTGCAATTGAACAGGATTTTATCAGAAATTGTAGTGATAAACTTCAGGAGTATAATGAAATGGGATGGTATGGAGACGACGGACAAAAATCGACATCTCCTGCTGATTACATGCACCATAAAATGCTTCGGTTGATGTTTAATGGAGCAAAAAAGGGCGATGCATATTGCGTTGCTTTAATGAAATATCTTTTCAAAATCTATCATAAGAGAGAATACAATCTGCTCAAACGATTTAGAACCTTATCTTTTGCAGACATTTTAGCTTTGTGTGCCGACAAAGATGGGGACGCAGATTTTACATGTTGTGCACGATTCCTTGTGATGAGCCAGTTTATGGACATTACACTTGAAGAAAGCTGTTCGGTTGTTTATAGGATGTTAGACAAAGAACGCATAAACTTTCAGCAGGAAGATGAGAAGGCAAGTGCGCTTCTTGAATTTGACGATGAGCTATTTGATGAGTGCGTTCATCAGGCAGAAATATGGATGGAGCCATTGAATGCCTGCAATCGTAAAGAGAAGGAGCAGCGTATTCAGAATTTCCTTGAAATGGACAAATTCGCAGGAAGATGTATGCGAAATCAGGGATATCCGAAGGATTATATCTATACCTGTATGGAAAATTACAGGGGATTGACATTGCAGTTTGCACGTACACTTGCCATATTGCGAAGTAGGAATAAAACAAAAGAGTATACATTTGAGGAAGTGCAGAGATATGTGGTACTATATTCGACCATTGTAGCGCTTGCAAATACAGCGGATGATTTCTGTTTTGAACTTGGCTATCTGACAGGCGAGTCTGTAGATGAATTTGAATTGAAAGATATGCTTTTTAGACCAGAGAATATTTCATATACCAGAGAGGATAAAAAGCAAGAGATGGTTCCGACGAAGAATGTGATAGCATCAGTGGCGGATTCGAAAGCAGATGAGAAGGAGTATCTCGCAGAGATAGCAGAACTTCGGAGGAAAGTTCACGAGAAAGAGCAGGAAGAAAAACTGCTGAGGGAGCAGCTGCAACAATATAAGAAAGCACAGAATGAAGCGGAGATTTTGATTAAAAAGTATCAGTCTGAGCGAGATGAGCTGATTGCATTGCGTGAGTTTGTATATAAGCAGGAGCAGATACAGGAAGAAAGTGTTTCGGAGAATAAACTTGAGAAAATGAAGCAACTGATTGCAGACAAAAAGATTGTTATCATTGGCGGGCATGTAAATTGGATTAATAAATTAAAGAAGCTGTTCCCCAAATGGATGTATATTCAGCCAGATGCATATAAAACGGTGGATGGGAAGATGCTTGAAGGTAAAGACAGAGTGTATTTCTTTACAGATCATATTAATCATATTACATATTATAAGTTTATTGCTGCAGTACGGGAGCGTAATATACCGTTTGGGTATATTGCATTTCAGAACGTAGACTTGCTTGTGAAGCAGATATACAATGAATGTGACAAATATAAGTGATGTGGGTAATGGTTAAACGGAGATGCTTTGATGAAACTGAATATCTGAATGTGGATATTATGGGTATGAAAGGAAAGTCAAGAGCAATAAGGTAAAAGAAATTAATATTGGGTACACACTTCACAAAAGGTTCACAATAAAGTTAGCACTCGCCTATTGACAGTGCTAATAATCGGGTGTATAGTATAGTCACAATCAAGGAAGGGATAAGAAAAGGAAAGATGAAATAGAAGAAATCCCTTAGAGATTGCAAAGTTGTGATATTCAAACGACACCTCAGATTTCTCTGATAGTGCTTAAAGAATACCGTAGGCATTGGTTGTTTAAGTATGAAAGGAGATATGACTTATGTTTACACCTAGTATTTTTGGAGAAAATTTGTTTGACGATTGGATGGACGATTTTGATAAGGAATTCTGGCCAGCGAAGAATCCGTTGTATGGTAAGCATGCGAAGAACATGATGAAAACGGATGTCCGTGAGACGGATGATGCGTATGAAGTTGATATCGATCTGCCTGGATTCAAGAAGGACGAAGTAAATGTTCAGTTGAACGAAGGTTATATTACGATATCCGCTGCCAAGGGTCTGGATAAGGATGAGAAGGATAAGAAATCCGGTAAGTATATCCGCCGTGAGCGTTATGCAGGCAGTATGATGCGTAGCTTCTATGTTGGTACGGATGTAAAGCAGGAAGACATTCATGCAAAGTATGAAAATGGTATCCTGCAGTTGACAATTCCGAAGAAAGAAGCAAAAGCCATTGCGCAGAATAACTACATTGCCATTGAATAATCAGTGCGGATGTAGTTGCGGTGCATATAAATCTACACCATATACACAATTGACTTTGGAACTTAACGTAAAGTAAGGGAAGGAAGTGTGAGATATGGACAAGAATCCAAAACATCCATTGAAGAAAAAGAAAGTAATGCCGAAGGTTTGTGCAACTGCAAATCATAATGCAGATCAGCCAGAAGCAGTTGCTTCTTCAAAGAAGAAACATTAGTGAGATACAAGAAACGCCCCGTATGTTGCGAAAGCGATGTATGGGGCGTTTCTTTGTCTGTTCGAACATGACCCGAACAAAATGCAACAAATAATTGCTTTACTTTGCACTATGTATAGGGTACAATTTCCACAGCGCATTGTTTCAGATACCCTAGAATAAAATGAACAAATGTTCGAACTTCTTATTGACTTTTCGAACAGAAGTGTAGTATAGTAGAACAAACAGAAACGAACATATGTTTTGATAACATAGATGGAAGATAATGGAGGTTTATGGTATGGCAAGCGAAGAAAAGATGAAAGCATTGGATGCGGCACTGGCGCAGATTGAGAAGCAGTATGGTAAGGGCTCTGTGATGAAGCTCGGAGATCAGTCCGCAAATATGGGAATTGATGTTGTGCCGACCGGCTCTTTGAGTCTGGATCTGGCACTCGGACTTGGTGGTATGCCAAGAGGACGTATTATTGAGATTTATGGTCCGGAGTCAAGTGGTAAGACAACCGTTGCATTGCATGTTGTTGCTGAAGTACAGAAAATGGGTGGTATTGCAGGCTTTATCGATGCAGAGCATGCACTTGATCCAACGTATGCCGCACATATTGGTGTCGATATTGATAATCTGTACATTTCACAGCCGGATAACGGCGAGCAGGCACTGGAGATCACAGAGACGATGGTTCGTTCCGGTGCTGTCGATGTAATTATTGTGGACTCTGTTGCAGCTCTTGTGCCGAAGGCAGAGATTGACGGCGAGATGGGAGATTCCCATGTTGGTCTGCATGCGAGACTGATGTCACAGGCACTTCGAAAGCTGACAGGTATTATCAGCAAGTCTAATTGTGTGGTTATCTTTATCAATCAGCTTCGTGAGAAAGTTGGTGTGATGTTTGGCAACCCGGAGACAACAACCGGTGGCCGTGCATTGAAGTTCTACGCGTCTGTTCGTCTGGATGTACGCCGGATTGAAACGTTGAAGGTAGGTGGAGAAGTTGTTGGTAACCGTACAAGAGTCAAAGTTGTAAAAAATAAGGTTGCACCTCCATTCAAGGAAGCAGAGTTTGATATTATGTTTGGCAAGGGTATCTCCAAGGAAGGCGATATTCTCGATTTGGCTGTTTTGCATGATATCATCAACAAAGCAGGTGCATGGTATTCTTACAATGGTGAGAAGATCGGACAGGGACGTGAGAATACGAAGCTGTATCTCGCCAATAATCCAGAAGTGATGGAAGAGATTGAACAGCAGGTACGTAAGAAGTGTGGGATTGGCGTAGATGCAGAACAGACAGAGAACGAAGAGTCATAAGCAACCAACTACATACAGTGCATTTGATACGGCAATTTATTATCTTACCTTCCGGGATCGCTCCCGGAAGGAGCTTTGCGAGAAACTGGCAGAAAAACGATATGAGGAAACAGAGATTGCAGAGGCAATCGAGAAATTGATGTCCTATGGCTATATTGATGATGAACGATATGCTACATCGTATATTCAAAATCAGATGCGTGCAAAAGGCAGACGCCGGATTACAATGGAGCTTTCCGGTAAAGGGGTAGATTCAGAGATGACGCGTGAATTATGCATGGAGCTGGTGCCCGATGAAGCGGAGACGATCTATGATTTACTGGAAAGACGTTATGGTAACTTGGATTTTTCGGATGAAAGACAGATGCGGCGCATGTATTCTTTTTTTGCACGCCGGGGATTTAAGTATGAGGATATTCGCAGAGCAGTGTCAGAATATAGAAAAAATATTGAAAAAATATAGAAAAGTAATCGATTTTTTCTTACAATTTGCATAAAAAAAATAAAGTATTCCTTGACACTAGTATAAAAAAAGTATAATATTTAAGTGTTGTAGTTATGCAATAAAACTAAATAAGGAGGTGCTCCTGAGTTGTCAGACGAAGCAATCAAGTATGTGATTTTCGCTGTAATACTCGTGGCTGCAATTCTCGTTACCTGGTTTTTAGCCATTGCGTATCGTAAGAACGTGGCAGAAGCAAAGCTTGGTAAGGCAGAGGATAAGGCTAGAGAGATTATAGATGAAGCACTGAAAGCTGCGGAGGCAAAGAAACGTGAGACACTTCTTGAGGCGAAGGAAGAAGCCATGAAGACGAAAAATGAGATTGACAAAGAAGTCAAGGATCGTCGGAATGAGCTTCAGCGTATGGAAAAGCGTGTTCTTTCCAGAGAGGAAAATCTCGACCGGAAGACCGAAGCCGTAGAGAAGAAAGAAGCTTCATTATCACGTAAAGAAGCAGAACTCACAAAGCTGAAGCAGGAAGTTTCAGATTTGGAAGCAAAAAGAACTCAGGAACTGGAAAGAATTTCAGGATTAACCTCTGAACAGGCAAAGGAATACTTATTAAAGACTGTTGAAGACGAAGTAAAACATGAAACAGCAGTCATGATCAAAGAATTAGAAACACGAGCAAAAGAAGAAGCAGATAAGAAGGCAAAGGATTACGTTGTGACAGCCATTCAGAAGTGTGCAGTCGATCATGTATCAGAGACAACGATATCCTTAGTACAGTTGCCTAACGATGAGATGAAGGGAAGAATCATTGGTCGTGAAGGACGAAATATTCGTACTTTGGAGACCATGACAGGTGTTGATTTAATTATTGATGATACACCGGAAGCAGTTTTGCTTTCAAGTTTTGATCCGGTTCGTAGAGAAGTAGCCAGAATCGCACTTGAAAAGCTGATTGTGGATGGTAGAATCCATCCAGCACGTATCGAAGAGATGGTCGAGAAGGCTCAGAAAGAGGTCGAGACTATGATGCGTGAAGAGGGAGAAGCTGCGACCCTGGAAGTCGGTGTACATGGCTTACATCCTGAACTTGTACGTCTTCTTGGTAAGATGAAGTTCAGAACAAGTTATGGACAGAATGCATTGAAGCATTCCATTGAAGTAGCTCATTTGTCCGGTTTGCTTGCCGGAGAGCTTGGGCTTGATGTTCGTGTAGCAAAGCGTGCAGGTTTGTTACATGATATCGGAAAATCTATTGATCATGATGCAGGTATGGAAGGTTCTCACGTATCCATTGGTGTTGATCTTTGTAGAAAGTACAAGGAGTCAGCAACGGTTATTAACGCTGTTGAGGCACACCACGGGGATGTAGAGCCACAGAGTTTGATCGCATGTATTGTACAGGCTGCAGATGCAATATCCGCTGCACGTCCAGGTGCAAGACGTGAGACGTTGGAGACATATACAACACGTCTGAAGTCCTTGGAAGACATTGCCAATGGATTTAAGGGTGTTGATAAGACTTTTGCTATTCAGGCGGGACGAGAAATTCGAGTAATGGTAGTTCCAGAGCAGGTAACAGATGCGGATATGGTATTACTCGCACGGGATATCTCAAAGAAGATTGAATCAGAACTTGAGTATCCGGGAACAATCAAGGTAAACTTGATCCGGGAGTCGAGAGTAACCGATTACGCAAAGTAATTATTTGTTATCAATGAAATTCATGGAAAGTATTGAGAATACAAGTTTTCAATACTTTCCTTTTTTGTTTATTTCCTGTATTATGTATAGAGATATAAAGCAATCGCGGGCGGAACAAATCATGAAATGTATTTATTATGATTATATGGATGATGTGAAATAGAATAATGCATTTATTCTGTTTATATGGACGATGCGGAATAGGGAATAGAGTGGATGGAAAGGAATATAAATATGGTAGAATTTAAAAGAAAAAGCTTGGAATTATTATATGATGCGAAGATTGTAGCACTGTATAAGGATATCTTAGAGACACCGGATGGCGGAGAAGTTGTATATGATCTGATCAGGCACAAATCTGGTGGCGGCGCAGGTATCCTGCTTGTAGATGAGGAAGAGTGCACCTATCTGGTGCGGCAGTATCGTAATTCTCTGGATGCAGTAGATCTGGAAATCCCGGCAGGCGGATATAGTTTTCATGGAGAATCCGGTGAGACATGTGCGTTACGGGAAGCGGAGGAGGAGACCGGATGGATTCCACAGGATGTCTATCATGTAAGCAATATGATTTCTTCGGTTGGAACCTTTGATGAGAAGACAGACGTCTATATTGGACGCAATCTGAAGAAGGGCAAGCGGCATTTAGATCCGACGGAATTTATCGAGATTGTTCGAGTATCTATGGAAGAAGCAAGAGAGATGATTTATTCGGGTAAGATTGTAGATAGTAAGACAATTGTTGCGATTCTTGCTTATTATGATAAGAAAAGTCGAGGAATATTTAAGTAGACAGGCACATATGTTTTAGGGAGTGAACAATCACTCCCTAATTTTTATGCAGTAGGAGTATAAGGCAATGCCATATGAAAGTGAAAAACTGAAAAGCCGCGTATTTTATTATCTGTGCATGGTGCTGGCAGGCTGTATTTTAGCCAATATCGTGCTGCGATGCGATCGGAATCTGCAGGCATTTATACTGCCATTTACAGATAGCAGCCGGTTAGCAGGGGTATCGGTGCATCAGACGTTGCTCTATGTATTGTTGCAGCGGATAAAACAGGTAGTTGTCGTGTACCTGCTGTATAAGGTGTTCCCACCCAAGGCAGTATTCTCGATCGGGATGAGTGCGCTGCTATTTTTATTTGGATTTGTAATCAGTTGTCAGATGTTCTATCTGGGGCTTTCCGGGGTGTGGTTCCTGTTGCTATGTCTGTTTCCACATTATCTGATCTATCTTGGAATATTGTATTATCTGGCGGTGGAGGTACGCAAGGCCGGGGAGGATAAGAACAAAAAAAGAATGGCAGCGATGATTCTAATTCTGACGTTTTTTGTCGGAATTCTATCCGAGAGTATTCTTTCAAAAATTTTTTTAAAAAATTTTCTCCAATATATAGGTATGTAAAAACGTGCATTTCAACATATTGTAGAAATGTTACAAAATGTTACAAATATTGAAAAAATGTGAAAAAATTATGTTTGATTTTAGCTGAAATAGTAATTATAATGTAATAGATAAAGGCGAAAAGCAGTCGGAAAAGATTGCATTTTGTCGAGGGAATGGAAGGACTTTGGGTATGGAAACACAGATTGAGAATTACATTGATTACTTGAATAGCGTGAAGCATGCAAGTGCGAATACGATCGCATCCTATCGGAGAGATTTGAAGAAGATGAGCCGTTTTTTTGCGGACAGACAGTGTACGGATGTGCGTGAGCTTCGGGGAACGGATTTGAATTCGTATGTACTGGATATGGAAAGTCATGGTATGTCCACAGCGACGATATCCAGAAGCATTGCAAGTATGAAATCGTTTTTTCTGTATCTGTTGAAGCAGGGGGAGATTACAGAAGATTATGCGGATGCATTGAAGCCGCCAAAGATCGAGAAGAAGGCGCCAGAGACACTTTCTATCGAAGAGATTAATCTGCTCTTAGATCAGCCATCCCGCCTGACACCAAAGGAGATCCGGGACAAAGCGATGCTGGAGCTTTTGTATGCGACCGGTATGCGTGTATCAGAACTTATTAACTTAAAAATTACAGATGTAAATCTGACGATGAATTATATTTTATGCCGGGATGTATCAAAAGAGCGTGTCATTCCAATCGAGAATGTAGCGAAGATGGCACTGGAGAATTATATTAAGTCTGTACGGGAATCCATCAGTCATGGTAGTATGTTCCTCTTTACGAATATGAAGGGACAGCCGATGACAAGACAGGGCTTCTGGAAATTGATCAAGGCATATGCAGCAAAGGCTGGTATCGACAAGGATATTACACCGCATATGATTCGTCATTCCTTTGCATCGCATCTGGTATCAAATGGTGCCGATCTGAAGGCAGTACAGGAGATGCTTGGACATTCGGATATTTCGACCACACAGATTTATCTGCGCAGCAGACAGAGCAAATTGAAGGAAGAATATGAGAAAGCACATCCACGTGCAAAGATGGCTTGAATGCCATATAGAAATGAAACCAATATAGGAAGATAAAAATTCGTAGATGAAATAAAAAGAGAAAACCTCGTTATCAGAGAAAAAACGTCTGGTAATGAGGTTTTCTGTTTGTTATGGCGACGAGGAAAATTTACAACATTCTAAAATTATAATTCGTTACTGCTTGTTTTGCAGGTTCGTAAATACGCTGTCGCTGACACCATGCTTTAACAGGTATGCTTCCCACAGGGAATAATACTGTGCCTGCAGATGGATACCGTCATTGGAATAATCGGCTTTAACCCCCATTGGAACATCGCCGTCCATGTCACAGACGCAGGTGTTCATATCAAGGTAGAAGATACGCTGTCCGTCTGCGTATTCTGCAACCAGAGCATTTCTGCAATCCACATTGTCGTTGTTGTACACATCTGAGTTATCTGCGTAGCTCTGTGTAACATGCATCATACCCATGACGAAGATTACAGCGTCTGGCTGTAATTCCTGAATCTGATCTAATACTTTCTTGTACTGCGCCTGATAATCCTTGGCGTAGCCGCTTCCAAGTTCGTTGACACCACACATGAGGAAAATCTTTTTGTACTGTTTTGTGGCAAGTGCATTCGGGATCGTTTCGCCGTTTGCCATTGTTTTATCCATCAGATCCCAGATGGAAACACCATCTTTGTAGTAGAAATCAGCTGTTGTTTTGGTGCGGAGCGTACCGTAGTCATGCAGTCCTTCAATACGGGAATCACCGATAAAGGCTGCATCGTTAAAGTAGTCGGTATTTACAGTAATGTAGTCGTAATTGGTTGTCTGAGCCACCCGGTCATTATCATCGTAATAAGCAGAGCGTGCCTTACGCATTGGAACCGTGATATAGGTCGTTGGAATCGGCTCACTTCCGTCGGTGCTGACTGCATCCGAAGAGGTTGCCGGTGCATCGGTCGACGTTGCCGCAGGGACAGGATTGGAGTCTGCGTCCGTACCGGTTGCCGTCACATCCTCCGGCTTTTTTGCATCGTCTTTTTTTACAAATGGATCTTCTTTGATCATGGCAGACATAAAGAGTGTATGATCCTTGGAGATCCGCAGCTTGTATTCGCCACCCATAGCACCGACAAGGGCATATAAGGTATAGCCGATGACGGAAAGCAGGATCAGGGATACAAGCGGACATTCCCGCAGGAAATCCCAGATTGTTTTCGGTTGTTTTCGTTTATTATTGTTCATCATTATCACCCTCATTCAATCAGAACCGGAAATACAGGAATGGGTTATTTGCACCGGAGGCAATCTGATATACCGAGAGCCAGAAGAGTGCCAGCATGAGAAGCTTGCATACCCATGTCTTGTAAAAACGCTTTAACAGGCGGATTGGAATCGGCGTACAGCAGATGGCACAGATCGCGAGCAGCCACCAGTAGGTGCCGAACAATTCCAGAAACTTCGGGAAGGTATCGATTTTGACCGATCCCTTGACCGGAAGGAAAAATAACCGCTTGATATAATTTCCGAGCGTTGGCAGATCGGAAATATTGAAGATCGTCCAGGAAACCGGAATTACGATCAGCATATAAATATGGGATAAGATCGCATGCCGTTCCAGCTTGTCCAGCAAAAATAACTTCTCGACAGTCAGCAGTACGAAGAAGAACATACCCCATATAATAAAGTTCCAATCTGCGCCATGCCAGAGACCGGTGAGCAGCCATACGATAAACATATTGAGAATCATACGTTTCTGCCCCTTGCGGTTTCCACCCAGTGGAATATAGACATATTCCCGGAACCATCTGCTGAGTGTGATATGCCATCTGCGCCAGAAATCCGTGGAAGAAGTGGCACAGTACGGGTTCTTGAAATTCGTCGGGAACTTGAATCCAAGAATACGTCCAAGCCCGATTGCCATCAGGGAATATCCGAAGAAGTCGAAGAAGAGCTGCATCGAAAATCCCCACGAACCAAGCCATGCAGTTAGTGGATGGATTCCCATGACACCAGCCGTCATAACCGTATTCCAGAGGGAAGCAATCTTGTTCGCCAGCAGAACCTTGTAAGCAAGTCCAAGCACGAAGATCGTCGTGCCCCATTCAATTTTTGACAGGCTGATCTTGCGCCGTCTGTGCAGATCATCTTTAACTTCTGCGAAGCTGACGATCGGACCGGCAATCAACTGTGGAAACATACAGAGATACGTTGCAAAATCTAAAAGTCCGTTGGCAATTTCATATTTCCTGCGGTAGATGTCAATTACATAGGAAGCAGCTTGAAAAGTGTAGAAGCTGATTCCAAGCGGCAGGGTGAGTGACACAAGCTTTAATACGGTTGTACCTGCAATTCCATTGATGATGCCAATAAAGAAGTTCAGGTACTTAAAGACAAATAACATTCCGAAATTAAAGACCATGGCAGCGATAAGCCAGACCTTTCGGGTTGTCTCTGTGGATGCCTGCGTGCCATCCTCGCGTTTCCATGCGGTGTAGATGTTGACGGCTGCAAAATGATTGACGAGGATGGAGAGAATCATCAGAATGATATACGAAGGCTCTCCAACGCCGTAGAAGATTAAGCTGCCGATCAGCAATATTATATTTCTGTATTTTGGTGCCGCTGCAAAATACACAATCAGAAAGATTGGTAAAAAGCGGAACATAAATTCAATACTTGAAAAGACCATTCTACTAAATCCTTTTCCTATATATTATGAATGATAAATTTTTTTCAGATTGTCCAGCTTTGCGGTTGCATTCTGCATCAGCAGATCCAATACGGTAATCGCACACATGGATTCAACGACAACGACTGCACGTGGACCGATGATCGGATCGTGACGGCCCTTGATCTCCATTACAACCTCTTTGTGTGCACGCGTGATGGTATCCTGCGCCTGAAAGATGGAAGGTGTTGGCTTAAAGGAGGCACGTACGAGAATCGGACTGCCGTCACTCATGCCGCCCAGTGTGCCGCCAGAGTGGTTAGTGCGCTTTTTGACCGTGTTGCCATCCATATAGAACTTGTCATTGTTCTCAGAACCGATGGAAGAGACAACCGCAGTGCCATCCCCGATTTCGATTGCCTTGACAGCACCGATCGACATGACAGCCTGCGCCAGCTTCGCGTCGAGTTTGTCAAAGACAGGTTCACCAACACCAGCAGGAACACCGGTTATGATACATTCCACCATAGAACCGACCGAATCTTTTTTCTCCATCATTTCACTGAGATAAGCGGCTGCGTCTGCTGCACAGTCGTTATTTGGCATATAGAGTGGGTTCTGGTTGACCTGATTAAGATTGAATGCATCCTTTGCGACCTTGATCGTTCCGATCGCACGTGTGTATGCAGTAAGGGTAATACCAAGCTCTTTTAAGACCTTGGCAGCAACTGCACCTGCAGCGACTCTGCCGATTGTCTCCCGGCCGGAAGAACGCCCGCCGCCCCGGTAATCGCGGAATCCATACTTCTCATCAAAGCAGTAGTCCGCATGTCCCGGACGATAGCTTTCTGCGATGGAACCGTAATCCTTTGATTTCTGATCCTCATTCATAACAACGAGGGAAATCGGCGTTCCGGTTGTCTTTCCTTCGAAGATGCCGGACAGGATAGAAACCTTGTCGCCTTCGTTTCGCTTGGTCGTAAATTCGTTCTGTCCCGGCTTTCTGCGGTCGAGATAGATCTGGATATCCTCCTCAGAAAGCGCAATCCCAGCCGGACAGCCGTCGATGACAACACCGAGTCCTTTGCCGTGTGATTCGCCCCATGTAGTGACTGTAAATAATTTTCCGTATATAGAACCTGCCATGGTAATAAATTCCTTTCATAAATATACATTTGGAGGAATTATACATCTTTTTGTGAAAAATAGGAAGAGCCTGTTGATTTTTTCCTGTACATGTGCGATAATGTTACAAAATTGTTACAAAACAAAGAAGAGGAATAGCAGATGAAAAAGATTTTAGCGAGAATATTGATATGTGTGATGGTGCTTGGACTGGTTCAGACAGGAAATACAGCGGGCACAGCGAAAGCGGCAAGTACAGATGCAGATATTTATTATGCAGTGCATTGTCAGACGTATGGCTGGGGACTTGGCGTAGCCAAAAACGGCGAGGTAACTGGTACATCCGGACAGGCGAAGCGTCTGGAATCCATCAAGATCTGGGTAAAGTCTGAGCTTTCCGGAAGTGTGGAATACGAAACACATGTGCAGACCTATGGCTGGAGCATTGGGACAAAGAAGGACAGCGAAGAGTGTGGTACGACCGGGGAGGCAAAACGTCTTGAAGCAATCAAGATCCGTCTGACCGGACAGCTTGCTGAGGTGTATGATGTTGTATATCGTGTACACAGACAGACCTATGGCTGGACAGACTGGGTAAAGAACGGTGCAGAGTGTGGTACGACCGGACAGGCGAAGCGTCTCGAAGCAATCCAGATCAAGCTCGTTCGTAAAAATGGTGCCGATGATGCAGATATCAAGTATACGACACATGTACAAACACATGGATGGCTGGATTATGTGGAAGATGGTAAGCAGTCTGGAACAACCGGTGAGGGCAAGCGTCTGGAGGCAATCAAGATTGACGTGCCAGATACAAGCTGTACGGGTGGTATTACCTATTCCGTTCATTGCCAGACCTACGGCTGGATGGATTGGGTAACAAATGATATGCAGGCAGGTACATTTGGACAGGCGAAGCGTCTCGAAGCAATCAAGATCAAGCTGACCGGAGAGATGGCAGAGAAGTTCGATGTGTATTACCGTGTACATAGTCAGACATATGGATGGCTTGACTGGGCATGTAACGGAGAGGTTTCCGGAACATCCGGGCTTGCAAAGCGTCTGGAGGCAATCGAGATCGTGCTGGTAGAAAAGGGCGAGACTGCACCGGGCGAGACGAAATATCCGTATGTCGATGCTGCGATTGCAAAGCAGATCGAGAAGGAAAAGGAAGAAGAAAAGAAACGACAGGAAGAAGCAGAGAAGGAAGCAAACGACAAGGCGACCAGCGAGAATCTGCGCAAGGTTCTGAGTGAGGCTGTATTGGTTCCAACCATAACCAGAGATACGGCAATTGATACAAAGGTGCAGGAAGTATTGGCACAGGTCGTAAAACCGGGAATGGATAATTATGACAAGCTTCTGGCATGTTATAAGTGGATTATAGACAATTCATTTTATAAGTATGATGGTTACACAGGATCATGGAATAACACCAATGTTTCGTATTCTAATAATCGGGATCGACAGGTTGTCAGCTTTGCAAAGACAATCATTTGTGGTGTGAATGGGCAGCGTTATGGAACCTGTATCAATTATGGTTCAGCAATGGTTGTATTTGCAAGAGCACTTGGCTTTGATGCATATCGAGTCGGAGGCGAGACATTACGTGCAGATAACTCGTATGGCGGGCATTACTGGTGTGTCATCAAAATCAATGGAATCTGGTACAACTTCGATCCACAGAATGCCGATAATAATTGGGCAGATCCACTTCGATATTTTGGTAAAACAAACAGTGAATGGTTAGGAATCGGCTACAAATTCACACATGGAAGTGAGAGAGCCGAGGATTATATCGGTGGTGGAACCTATAAGTAAAATAGTGCTTTACAAGATGAAAGTTTTGTGGTAAGATATCAAATGCCGTCACTTGGTTATAGGATCACTCCGACCATAACTCAGCGACTGGACAAAATAAGAAAATGGAGGAAAAAAGCATGATTACAGCAGATCAGAAGAAAGAGATCATTGAGAAGTATGCTCGTACAGCAGGTGATACAGGTTCACCGGAAGTGCAGGTTGCACTCCTTACAGCAAGAATCAACGACCTGAATGAGCACTTCAAGGTACATCCAAAGGATCACCACTCAAGAAGAGGTCTTCTTAAGATGGTTGGTCAGAGAAGAAACCTTCTCGCATACCTTAAGAGCAAGGATATCGAGCGTTACAGAACACTTATCGAGCAGCTTGGTCTTAGAAAGTAATAACAACAAATTAGTAAATAAACTTAAAATCACACACACTACAAAAGGGATTGCAAACGCAATCCCTTTTTTATGCGTCTTATTCCTTTGTCTGGTTGTTATCTGTGGATTCCAGTGTGACAAGTCACGGGTTATAGATACTGCCGTCGATGGCACTGATTATAACGTATGGGGAAATGTACAAAATGGGGAAGAAAGAGATTCCCCATCGATCATGTAATACCACGCAGGAATATACATATAGGAATCAGATTCTTCGTCAAATAACCGGATCAATCCATATTGAATCTCCTTGATTTTGTAGGTGTTATCCGCAGAAAATGGTAAAGTCGTCCCATCGAACTTCGAGATGTAATCTTTGGCGATTGCGTCAACCTGATCAAAAGAGAGCAGTTGTGCATTTGTCTCTAAGACTTCCTCTACTTTCATCGGATTCTGGATAACCAGATAGTTGATACTATCATTTCCGACATTCACGAAGATGGCTTCAAATCCATATCTGGCATTCGTGTAAGAATCGTTGGAGCTGCCGTCTTTACCGATTGTCTCGGAGGTCAGTTCACGGGAGAAATTGAAATCCATATGAACAGGAGCGATACCGTCCACATTTCTGCCGCCATAGAGCAGAGAGGAATCATAGGAATACCCATCGTTTGAAGAATCGCTGGCTATGATTTCACCATCTTTCGTTATCTCGTAATCGGGTTTTATGGTCTGAGCCTTCTGTACATCTGTGATCGTGTAATCGGAGATTCCCATAGTACAAAGTGTGTCAAGCACCATTGCTTTTGATTCTTCTTTAGAATACTGACATTCGTTGGAGTACGATTCATTCTCATAAGGAGGGTTTGCATAGGTGTCGTAGTATTGCGGATATTGAATATATGGTTCGTAGATCGTGTGGAGCAGCATTGTACAGTATGAATCCGTCTGTATAAACGACAGATAGTATGGCTTCTGGCTGATAGTTCCTTTGATAACGCAGAAATTTATATAAATATCCGCATTCTCGGTGGATGAGAAACGATATCATTTCAGGGAACCATCCGTATGAATCGGGGTGACCACGTTGTCATTCTCCATACATTGCTGGGCAATATAGTATTCCTGCAGCAAAGAGTATGGAATATCTGCGCTGTCGTTATACTGTGCAATTTCCTCCTGCATATCGGCATATGCACTTTTTACCTCCTCATCCGGGCGCAGGACATAGGGCAGGGCTAGGGCATAGCTTTCTTCATAAGATCGTCCTCCTGTTAATCTGATTTATTTCGATGCTGATAGATGTAGCTGGGTGCGTTTCATAATTATAGGATACAAATGTATCCGAAATGTATCTAAATGGTTGCAGGTTTTCACTTTTATGGTATTATATTTGAAGAAAATGTCTGATTATAGACAATTATAGACGAAACAGGGGAAAATAGCGATGGAAATCATGAAATATGCGATACAGGGTTATGAGGATGTCACCGCAGAGCATCTGCTTGGAATCTTCGGAAATCCGATCAAACATACATTGTCACCGGTCATCCATGACACGCTCAGCGATGCACTCGGACTGTCAGAGCGGTACGTGCCATTCTGCGTGGAGGACGATGAGCTTTCTCATTGTGTGAAGCTTGCGTATGACGAGGGCGTGCTGGGACTGAATATTACCGTGCCACACAAGCAGCATGTGATGGAGAGTCTCGTGGATGTCGATATAGCCGCGAAGACGATCGGCGCGGTCAATACACTTGTCCGTGTGGAGGGTGGCTATAAGGGCTACAACACGGATATGCCGGGACTGGCGAAAGCGTTAGAGACAGAAGAAATTGCGTTAAAGGATGAGACGGTTATCATGCTTGGCGCAGGCGGTGCCGCACGTGCGGTTGCGTATATGTGTGTCAGCTATGGCGCAAAGCAGGTGTATATCGTAAACCGGACATTTGCGCGCGCACAGGCAATTGCGGACGATATGAATGCGTTTGCAGGAAAGACGGTGGTACAGGCAGTGGCTTCGGAGGATTATAAGAGCATTCCGGATGGAAAATACCTGATGATCCAGTGTACTTCGGTCGGACTGCATGAGGGCGACGGAATGCCGTTTGACTTCGGCGATGCGTTCTATGCGATGGCGAAGGCAGGCGTTGACCTGATCTACAATCCGGCACAGACCCCATTCTTAAAGGAGATGGAAAAGCTTGGCGTGCCAGCAGTAAATGGCTTGAAGATGTTACTCTATCAGGGAATCCTTGCATATGAATTATGGAATGATCTGAAAGTGTCTGAGACGCTGACGGATAAAGTGTATCTGGCGTTGCAGGACGCAATCTATGGGAAGAAGCGCGGCGATAACATTGTCCTGATCGGTTATATGGGGGCAGGAAAGACAACGGTTGGAAAGGCACTTGCCAAGAAGCTTGGATATGAATTTATTGATACCGATCTTTATATTGAGGCACAGGAGGGGATGACGATCCCGGAGATCTTCGAGAAGAAGGGAGAGGCATATTTCCGGACATTGGAGACGGATGTCATCAGAAAACTTCGTGAGAAGACACATTGTGTGATCGCGACTGGCGGTGGGCTGCCGCTTCGCAAGGAGAACAGCGATCTGCTGAAAGAGGTCGGAACCGTATATTACCTGATGGCAGATGCGGATACGACCTATGCGCGGGTAAAGCATTGTACGAACCGTCCGTTGTTGCAGTGTGACGATCCGTATGCGAAGATTCAGGTGATGATGAAAGAGCGGGGACTGGTCTATGCGCGTGCCTGCCATATCCGCGTGCGGACAGACCGTGGAACTTTAGAAGAAGTGATGGATGAGATAAAATGAGTGGAGCAGAAACTATAAATCGAAAAAATTATTGCGATGGAATGCGGGATGCGATTCCAATCGCACTTGGATACCTTGCGGTCGCATTTACACTTGGGATTGCGGCTAGAAATGCCGGAATACATGCACTTCCGGCAACCATTATGAGTCTGACGAATACAACGTCGGCGGGAGAATTTGCTGCGATCACAGCGATTGCCGGTGGTGTCGGTTATGCCGAGATTGCACTGATGCAGCTCGTCATAAACTTACGTTATATGCTGATGTCATGTGCACTGACACAGAAGTTGGATCCGAAATTCTCTGTCGTACACAGGTTCTTCCTCGGATTTGGTGTGACCGATGAGATCTTCGGCATCTCAGTTGCGAGAAAAGGTAAATTGAATCCGTGCTATATGTATGGTGCGATGTCGATTGCGATTCCTGCATGGACGATCGGCACCTGTCTCGGTGTTGTACTCGGCAACGTATTGCCGGGGGGTGTGGTAAGTGCGCTTTCAGTTGCGTTATATGGTATGTTCTTAGCGATCATTATCCCACCAGCCAGAGACAATAAGGTAATCCGCGGACTTGTGATCATTGCGATGGCAGCGAGCTTCCTTTTCACGAAGATACCAGTGATTAAGAATATTTCTTCTGGTATGAAGGTGATTATTCTGACGGTTGTGATTTCCGGTTTGGCAGCGGTGCTGTTCCCAATCCCAGATGAAAACGCAGGAGATGAGGAGGCAGATCATGAAGCATAATATTTATCTGTATATCCTTGTGATGGCAGCAGTCACATATCTGATCCGTGTCCTGCCACTCACATTGATCAAGAAAGAGATCAAGAACAAGACGGTTCGGTCGTTTTTATTCTATGTGCCGTATGTGACGCTCGCGGTTATGACATTCCCAGCGATCCTCACGGCGAGCAACAGTATGGTGGCAGCAGGCATTGGATTTGTCGTGGCACTGATCCTTGCATGGCGCAGGACAAGCATGTTCGTGGTGTCACTTGTTTCGTGTGCGATTGTGTATGTGCTGGAGTTATTTATTTAATAAAGAGAATAAAAATTTGGAAAAATGGAATACTTGATTTTGTCTGATGCATATGTTATATTGTGCTTAGGCAAAATGAAGCTAATGTCCAATCGGACGAAACGAAGACCCCAGAGGTGGCACCCTCTGGGGTCTTCTATTCCGTAAAGTGGCTTATGCTATTAGGCTGATTGTCTTTTAGTCATCTCCATCCAACCATTTGCAGATATAGTGGCAAACGATACCTGCCAAAATAGAGATAATAAATGAAGCTAATATATCCAAAATCGGACTCACCCCCTTTCTTTTGCAGATAAGGGAAGACAACGAAATAAGTATATCATACAAAATATGACAAAAATAGAAAAAATTAACAAAAAATTCAGTTTATATCATTTGCCTTTTTTCCGATATATTTGTATAATAAAGCGAATAGTGTTATACAGTAGGTGATAAATATGAGATCGACACAAAAGAGACGATGCAGATCCAATCGGGGTTTCACTCTTGTTGAGATGATCGTGACGATGATGTTGCTGTCGATATTGCTCACAATATCAGTCATGGGGCTTATGGCATGGCAGGACTGGTCGGACTTCAACCAGGCGAACGAATATGCAGAGACCATGTTTTTGGCAGCGCAGAATCAGTTGTCGGAATATAATGCAAATGGAACTTTAGAAGATTTTGCAAAGAAAACAAAAAATTATAGTCCAGCCGAGGTGAAGCTGGATTCGATATATTACGAAGAAGGACAGGCGTACAGTGATGATTCCGTTTGGGTGACGGTAAATAATGGTACGCTTGTTTCTGTACGTGCAAATAAGGGTGATTACAGTCTGTATGCGGCAGGAAAAGATACGACAAGTCCGACGGCACCAATCGTATATCAGCTTTTACAGGGGTATCTGTATGATACGTCTATCTTAAATGACGCGATCTGCGTCGAGTTTTCCTTAGAGGATGGACAGGTGTTTTCTGTCCTTTATTCTGCCAAGTCAAATGGAGATGAGGTAGAAATTTTCGAGTATGACAATGACAATGATTCCCTTCGGGGGACGGTCAATATTGCCACACGGTATGAGTCTTATCGAAAAGACCGTATGATCGGGTATTATGGTGTGGATACATTGTCAACGGCATTAAAGGGGACAAAGGAAAAACCATCCATTGACGAAGTGAAATTAAATAATGAAGATACGTTAAATCTGTCGTTTAAAGTCAGCAAACCGACGAATGCCGCACAGAAAATGAACTATGATATTACTGTCTATGATGTGGATTCGGATTTCTGTACCAGTGAGCATATGGCAGATGGTGTTCCGGTTATGAAGTTTACATTAGAAGGAGCCAAGGTCAAAAATTATGCGAACCGGCAGGCACAGGCGTGTGCAATCACACGTTATGTGAAAGACGAGACTGGAACCTGGAGTACGCAGGAACTTGGAGAGTTCCCAATTCTTGCGTGGAGCGATACAGATGGAACAATCCGTGTCGTATTGGATGCAGCGGATTTTCAGGCAACTTCTGCCAGTTATGAACTGAATCTGTCAACTTTACGGGATACATCGAAAGCAAGTGAGGTTGCCAATGCAAACTTTAAATTCAAGTCAACCTATACATTTCATCGGTTTGGTCTGGATGCAAATAAGATCAGATGCTCCATCAAGGGGTATGGTGCTGCATATGATACAACAACAGAGCGGCAGAGTAACCAGTCGTATGTTTATTTTGCCGAGGAAAATAACAACACGGATGCCGCAAAGAAGGTTGTAAATTACAACTATTCGATTGCAAATGCAAGACATCTTTATAATATGCGTTACGTGACAGACATTACAGCGAATACTGAAAAGTCTGTCGATGAACTGCGCCTGAGCAGTGCGCATTATGAGCAGGATAAAGATAAGGTGCTGACTTGCCATTTCCAGTTATCAGATGATATTGACTGGACGGAATTTGTGGCGTCAGGGGCATTTTATAATACGAATGGAAATGATATTAAGATAAATGATGAGACTGCAGATTTGGCAGAAACCTTTATCTCGATGAAACAGCTCCGTGCGGAAGATTCTCTGGATGGTAAGAATGCGGATGGCGAGTCGTATACGATCAAGGGACTTAATATGTCGCAGGCAGGAAATGCCCTGTGTATGTTGTATACGGACAAAGAAACCGGCGATGCAGACGAAAAAAAACCGGTTGGTTTGTTTGCCACGAATTATGGAACCATCGGAAATCTGAAACTGGATGACGTACAGGTAACTTCTCCGGGCGATTATGTTGGCTCTTTTGCCGGAATCACGGTGTATAGTGAGAATCTGGTTAAAGAGACAGCGGGCATCTTAGAAAATCTGGAAGTCGTAAATAAAGATGTGGATGCAGAGACAGCCAGCTTTATAAAAGGAAAGTCTTATGTCGGTGGTATTACAGGAACACTGATTGCGGATTCAGATTCGGTTGTTTCAGGAGTCACATGGAAGAAGCTTTCCAATGCCGCAAAGGTAACCGGACTTTCATATGTGGGAGGTGTTGCCGGTGAGCTTCGGACAGAGAAGAATCGGCCAACTGCCATCATATTGGAAGACTGTGAGAATACAGGTGCCGTATATGCGGTCGTGAAGGATGGCGAAGATAAAAAGGACAGCAAATTTATTGGCGGTATCGCCGGAATTTGTGTAAATGAATATGCGGCGGATCATACAGACGATACATCAGCCCTTGCAAATATCACAATCAAAAACAGCAACAGTACACCGTTTTATTCGAGTGAAGATTTGCAGGCATTCCTTGGAAATCAGGATGGAATTGCACTTGCAGCTTATGCAGACAAGGTAGTTGGAACGTATGTTGGCGGTATTACCGGTTACAGTTATTTTAGTACGCTTGAAGGTGTGCGTGCAGAACTGGATAATGGCAAGCACAGCTATGTATTCGGACATGATTATGTCGGCGGTATTGTCGGTTATGCAACCGGTTCTGCGGAGCTTTCTGGTACGAATGAGACAAATACAACGGCAAGAAATGATAATTATGTCATTGGTTGTTCCTATGTCGGCGGTGTGATTGGCGCGAATGCAGATATTGATCTGGCAAAGACACAGGAAGAGACAGGAAGCAGTAGTAACGATACGCTGTCGTTAGTTGAAAATGGAGCAAGGCCAATCGTGGTATCTGACGCTGTGAATACGAAAAATACTGTATCAAACTGGCAGAATACAGGGGTTGTCTATGCAACCGGTATGTATGCAGGTGGTATCAGTGGTTATAATACAGGGTCTCTGATTGGAAATCGTGATACATCGGGTGCAGCGGCTGTTGCTGGAACATATCCGGTTTCTTATGCAGCCGATTATGTCGGTGGTATCAGTGGTTACAATCATGGTGTAATCAAAGCAGAAGCAAGAAAAGATAACAATGTACGTATTGCCGGTAAAAATTATGTTGGTGGTATCGTTGGATATAATGACAGTGGCGCGGAAGTTACAAACTACGCTGTGACGGCTGGAAGTATAGACGGAGATACGGAAAACGGAAGCTATGTCGGTGGACTTGCCGGATGCAATGCGTCGATTGCGATGCTGCAGAACACAGACGGAAGCACAAAAAAATTATATGTAAGCACACAGAACATCAGCGGCAAATATTTTGTCGGTGGTGTGATTGGCGCGAACATTATCAATACGAATGGATATAACCAGAACATGATTACGGAACCTGGACAGAGTGGATCTTCCGATATGGCAACGGATTCTTCTGCTGGTAATACAACAAAACTTTGTTACTTGGATTTGAGTGTGGAAACAATATGGGGAAGTGCAGATTCACCGACAGTGAAATATAATATTCAAGCTGTAAATGATAGTGATAAGGAAATCTCCGATTGGTATGTAAAAATACATGTGAAACAAAATGTTTTAATAGATAAACAGTTGTGGGGATGGCAGCTGCCTGTGGAGGAAGTTGAGGATTCAGAGAAATCAGAGACTATATATGTATTACGCCCAGATGATTTAAAGATAGCTGCTAATAATAAAAGTCGAAGCAGAAGTTTTATGTTGACATTTAAGAGCTATCAGGAAGCGTATTCCTTTGATATTACGGATATAGAATTCTATTATACTGGAGGAGATGGAAACAAAACTGTACTTAAACCAGGAAATAATAATATTACAGAAAAAAACATACATGAGGTAATTGGTACAGGAGAGGGGGAATACCAATTAAAATTAACAGGCGGAAAAACAACAATATGGACTGGACAAATGTTAACAGTATACCAGATCACAAATATTCAATTTGTGAATAACAGTGAATATGACGCGTTTGATTGGTATGTTAAGATTCCTGTTGAAAATGAATCATCAATCCAATTTGATCAATGGAATGCAAATTCAATGAATAAAGAATATGTAGAAGAGACAGGGGAAGATGGAAAAGCAAATCATTATTGGAAATTAAGTCCTAAAACAGTTACACGAATAGCCAAAAAGAGCAGCTCTGAAAATTATCAGATGATGTTTTATTCAGAGGATGAGAATGTATATAATTACATTTTAAATAATGCAAGATTAATATTTTATACAACAAAATTGGTTACAAAAACGGAAGATATCCAGTACGCCCGCATCCAAACCTCCGCGGACATGTCGGACTTCTCCGGTACGATCACAGGCAGTGCATTTACCGGTGGTTACATCGGATACACGATGCTTGTAAACAGTACAGATACGACCTATGCGAGAACGACAGCGGAGAATGTAAGAAAGCTGACCTTAAATCAGACATCCGAAGAGACTGTGGTTAATAAGGTATGCAATGCCGACGTTCAGACAAGTGAAGTGCAGATGTATGTGACAGGTACTGTCGGCGGTGGAAGTGTGACCGCAGATACCTATGTCGGCGGACTTGTTGGATACGATGATGCAAACACATTTCTGCGTATCGAGAATGCAACGAACCGGGCTGCTGTAACGGCAAAGACTGGTTATGCAGGCGGTATGATCAGTGCGAGCCGCAAGTCGAATAATAAGATTCTGGCAAGCAATAACTATGGAACCATTACAGCGAAAGAAGCTGCAGGTGGTATTGTCGGTGAGAACAAGGGTACGGTCAATCAGTGTAATGTAAGCGCAACAATCGCAGGTAACCGTGGAACATCCATTGCAAGCTACGGCGGCATCGTCGGTGTGAGTGGTATCGCGACGGAGAAAGCAGAGGATACAGATGCGGCACAGGTGATGGAATGTACATTTATAGGAAGCATATCTGGCGCTGGAAATGGTGTGACAGCAAATGTTGGAGGTATCGTTGGAACCAATGGATATAATTCAACGGTCAAGGCAAACACGATTGGAAGTGCGGATACCGTCGTGCATGGTGACATGGTAGATGGAACTGCATATGAAACTGCAAGAGCGAATGTCGGTGGTATCGTCGGTACAAATTATGGAATGGTTACCTCAACGGATAATTCTCAAAAGGCAGAAGGAAATACAACGATTGACAATTATCTCGGATATACCGGTGGTGTTGTTGGATGTAATCAGAAAGATGCTGTTGTAAAGGGTACAGAGACAGAGCAGATTATCACAGCGGGCACATGGCATGTGACAGCGAAAGCGGCTGGAGAAAATACAGCTGTGGGTGGCATCATCGGACATTCGATGTCTGGCGAGAATCCGGAGTACCTTACGAATCAGGCAGAAGTTAAGATGGCTGCGACCGGAAATATTGCGGTTGGTGGTATCGTTGGACAGATGGAGAATCAGACCAGTGATGCGATGACATTTACAAAGTGCAACAATTACGGTACGGTTACCGGAACATGGTATACGGGCGGTATGATTGGATACCTGCGCTACAAGGGTGTGAAGTTTAATAGCTGTACAAGTGATGGAGCCGTGACAGGTGGTACAAGTGCAGATGCGATGGTTGGATATGCAGATGCCGATATCGCGAACGATATTCAATATGCAGATTGTACAGTAAATGGAACGAAGTATTCGAAGACTACACAGCTTGCATCGAATGGAGCAGAAGAAAAACAGGTTGTTATGGATGCTCCTGATGGTAAAAAGGAAGCAGAGACAACGGCTGGAGCGACGGAACAGCCGGATGAGACAGAGAATGCTGTGACGGATGCGGATACACAGGATTCTACGACAGAAGCAACAACCGAGGAAATACAGACTGTCCAGAAGCTTGAAACACCGGATGTCAAACGATTGGCAGAGGATGCGCATGTTCTGCAGTATTACGATGGAACAAAATGGACATTGACAGCACCGGTACAGGATGAAGATCTGGTTGGAACGTATGAGTCACGGGTATATCGGTTCGAGGTGCAGGATGGCGCCGATTATTACGAGGTGCAGATCAAGGATGCAAATGGGGCATATGGTGTGCTGTATGTACAGCCAAAGACCAATAAATATTATGTATACTATGCAGGAAGCAACGCAAAGATCCGCAGAGAGAGTCTGTGTGAAGCAAATCCATACACGGAATTTGCAGGCATTCTGACAGAAGAAAAGCCGGTAAATGTAAGTTACGCCGTAAATGTACGGCTGGAGGATACATCGACTGCAATCTGCGCAAAGGTGGCTGCAGAGGGAAATCAGATTTCTGTGTTACTACCGGATACAACGACGTTAGTTGCAGTACAGGCGGTTGTCGGCGAGGCACATCTGGATACCTTTGAAAGCTCGGATACCGCAGTGTGGAAACTGATTCCGGTTGATGATGCAACCACGACAGATGCCAGTGCGATCACAGAAGCCGAAGAGACGGATATGGTGATCTGGACCGGAACTGTGAAAAAGGAAGCGGCAAAGACAGAGCTTCCGAAGCTTGCAGGAACAACGGTGACAGTAGGGAGTGGCACAACTGCAAAAGAAGTTGTGAATTATACGGTGGCAGTTGAGCAGCCGATGCTCGTACAGGTGCTTGGATTTGATGCAGATGGTACATTGGTACAGTCTGTGTATTATATCGCAGATCAGACAAGCGCAAGCTTTATGCTGGAGAAGGATACATGGTTTACCGAAGATGTGAAAGGCGTTCAGATTCGGTTTGCGGCAATTTCAGAAGATGGACTTGCCGATTGGACACAGCCGCAGACTCTGACCGTCAATGGAATATCAAAATAATAGAAAGATAATTACAGGCATATGCAGAAAAAGAGAAAACGCAGACAATTTCATAAAGAAGAAGATCACGGCTCTGCGATGATCGTGGCGATTGTCGTCAGTATGGTTGTCGTTGTGTTCTGCTTATCGTTGCTGCTTGTAAGCTATGCGTTGTTTTCATCTTCGGTGCACCGGGTGACACAGAACCAGTGCCGGGAGCTTTCAAAGACGATCAGCCTTGAAATTGAAAAAGAATTGACAACACCGGCATATACAAGCTTTGATATGCAGAGAAAAGATGTGACAGATGGAAAAAATCTGCTGTGGCAGTATCTGCGCTATAATGTCTGCCAGGGCAACTGGCCGTATTTTGAATCGGAGAGTTCGACTGATCATGGAGAGAAGGCAGCGTACCGGTATTTTACCCTCGCGGCGACCGGTGGAGATACGACAAAATATGCAGCAATGGCGGATGATATTTCTGTTTGCATTTACTGGGAAAATGATGGAAGTTATCAGACATCGAAAAACGATATTGTGCTTTGTGTCAAAGTGACCTGTACCAAGGGAGACCAGACAGCATCCAAGTTGTCAAAGTATAATCTGTCCTGTATGGATTATGAGGATGCAGAAAACGGTGTGGATATTGGAGATGATACGGTGAATCCATCGAAAAATGAAATTCTGAAAAAGGAGCATTGGAGCTGGAGTTTTCTGGAGCGTGAGTAACATGAAGAGAAGAAAAATTGTGCGGCAAATGAATAATGCAGGTTCGACGATGGTGGAAGTGATCGTTGGATTCGTGATTCTTGTTATGGTTCTGGCAGAGTGTATGGTACATTTGCTTGGCGTATCTGGAGAATTGGTTAAGAAAAGCAAGGATATGCAGGAAAATCAGCGTATATTGAATGAGGAAATGTACAAAAAGGATGCAGATTTTGAGAAGCTTACGGGTACAGAGATTACATTGACTGTTGATACCGATAAGACGGATACGATGAATACACCGAAAGACACGAACTTTGTGATGGAAGCCGATCTATATCGCTATTATAGTGATCGCGCGGATCTGACGGTGTTCCGGGTGATCCATAAAAGTGAAGAAGCAGGAGAATAAGAGGAGCCAGCCATTGAAATGAAAAAACTGAAGCAGCTTTTTCGAAAATTCCATAATAAGAATCAGGGACTCACACTGGTGGAAATGATTGTGACCTTTATGCTGATCGGGCTTTTCATGATCGCGGCGAGTAAGGTAATCGCAAATACGGTCAGTGTCTATTATGAGGCAAAAGGAACCGCGAATGGCATGCAGGTATCCGCGATTATCGCTTCGAAGATCCGTGGTGAGATCGAGGGTGCGCGGGATGCGACAATCACAACAGAGGTAAAAAATGAGGATGGAACGACGAGCGAGGTCACATTGCCATATGTCATGCAGCTGTCGACAGATGCAACGCTCGGTGGACAGAATGAAACGACAGGATATAATAAGATCGAGTTTACCGATGCGCAGGGCAGCTATGTTTATATTGGTGTGAATGAAGAAGGATATCTGGTTGTGCATTATTATCCGGTGGTGGTTGCAAGTGGTGAAGTGAAGAGTACAGACTGGGTATTTGACCAGAAAGCGTATATGGGGTATTCCATCAAGGAGTTGAAATTTACGCAGCCGAAAGGAAATTACGCGGATAACATCATTTATATGAGTCTGACACTGCATAGTCCGCGGTATGGCGATTTTACATATACGGAATATATCCAGTGCTATAATTTAGATGCAGAGTCCGACACACAGATCAACTGTAAAACAGAGTAAAAGGGGTAGAAAATGAATTATTTTTTATATGCAATGATATACATATTGGTATTTTTGATGGGAGTGACCGTGTTTTCTTATCTGAATCTGGTCATCGAACGGCTTCCAAAGAAGGAGAAGCTGACGATCCGTCATTCCCACTGTAAGCAGTGCGGCCATGAGCAGGCATGGAAGGATGTGATTCCGATCTTTTCCCGGATTCGTTATCAGAACCGCTGTAGGTATTGTGGTTCTGTGCTTCCGAAACGCCCGCTTATCATCGAGCTGGTCGGTGGTGCATTTGCAGTATTTTCTGTTGCAATGTACGGGATTCATCTGTCTGCATTGCTGTTTTTCCTTGTGATCTGTGATCTGATGGTGATCACGATGATCGATGCAGACACACAGGAGATTCCACCACAGTTGAATGTGATTTTGCTGCTGCTTGGTATCCCTGCTATCTGGGTGTTGCCGGGACCAACGATCACAGAGCGTGTGATTGGACTGTTCGCGATCAGCGTGCCGATGTTTATTCTGATGTTATTTAACGGTTTTGGCGGCGGCGATGTGAAAATGATGTTTGCAGCCGGATTCCTGCTTGGCTGGAAGGGTGTTGTTGGTGCATTTTTCGTCGGCATCATTGTCGGTGGCGCGTATGCCATTTATCTGCTTGTCAAAAAGAAGAAGGGCAGAAAAGAGCAGTTTGCATTTGGACCATTTCTGGCGTTTGGTGTACTTGTATCGCTGACGCAGAATCTGGGCGATACGCTGATTTCAATGTATATTGATTATGTGAAGAGTATGATGACGGCAGTATATTAAGATATTTGTCATGAAACTGATATACAAATATGCAAGAGTTTAGTATGGTAATACAGTTTGTGTAAGAGAAAAAGGAGGAAACTTCCTTGATAAACTATAAATACAGAGCACAGGATGAAAATGGGAAGGTGATATCCGGTACGATGCAGGCAACCGATGAGCTTGATCTGCATGAGCGCTTAAAACAGGAAAAGAAATATCTGATACAGGCGAAGGCACAGGCGGATAAGGTCAACATCAAACGTCTGCGTTCCGATGTTGTCTCTGAGTTCGCGAAGAATATCGGTGAGCTGCTTGGCGCGGGCGTGACGCTCGTAAAGGCACTGCATATTATATCCGAGGATGAGTCCATCAAGCCAAAGGAACGGGAGATTTATACCGGACTGTTAAAGCAGGTGCGTTCCGGTGTGCCGCTTTCCGAGGCAATGTCTGCAAGCGGCGATGCATTTCCGCCGCTTTTCATCAACATGATCAAGAGTGCAGAGAGCAGCGGAAGCATGGACAAGATTGCATTGCAGATGTCTGTGCATTATGAGAAGGAATATCGGCTGAACCAGAAGGTTAAAAGCTCGATGACCTATCCGAAGATCCTTTGCGTATTGATCGTGGTAGTTGTAGCGATCATCATGGGTTATGTCATTCCACAGTTTAAGGATCTGTTTTCCCAGATGGATTCCCTGCCGACCTCAACGACGATCCTGCTAGGTATCAGTAATTTTGTGAAAAATAGATGGTATGTCCTGATTATTGTGACAGTTGTGTTGTATATTTTCTTTCATGTGCTTTTTGCGATACCGGGGGTGCGGTATGCAAAGGATAAGTTAGAATTGAAGCTGCCTGTGATCGGAAAGCTGCGCCGTGTCATTTATACCGCACGATTTGCACGTACGTTGTCGAGCTTGTATTCGGCAGGTATTTCAATCATCAACTGTCTGCAGATCGCACGAAATACAATCGGCAATTCTTATATTGAAAAGCAGTTTGATCAGGTCATCGCGGATGTCCGGGGGGGGATGAATTTAAGTGAGAGTATTAACCGGGTAGATGGATTTACGAAAAAGCTTTCTTCGTCCATTTCAGTCGGTGAAGAGACAGGTGCGCTTGATACGATGCTTGTATCGATTGCAAACCAGATGGAATATGATTCTGAGGTAGCGATGAACAAGCTGGTTTCTTATCTGGAGCCTGCGATGATCGTCGTGATGGCGGCAGTCGTCGGATTTGTTATTATTTCCGTAATCCAGCCGATTTACGGCTCGTATGCGACGATTGCGAATTCGTACTAAACAAGAGAAAACAAACCTATTACAGGAAGGAGAACATACATATGAGTACAGTCATTTATCTGGCAAACCAACAGATACAAGTGATCACCGGTACTCCCGGAAATCGAAAGATTTCTGTCGCGGATTGTTATACAGAAGATGCGCCGGATGGCAGTATCATCAACGGTATGATTATGGATGCGGATGCGTTTGTGAGCTTCATGCAGAACTTCTGGACGACACATAATCTGCCGACGAAGGATGTGATCTTAGTCATCAATTCGACCAAGTTTATTGGTAAGAATATCGAGATGCCTCTGCTCAATCCGAAGAAGACGGAAGAGTTTATCAACCGCGAGTTTACAGATATCAAACAGGGAGAGGATTATATCTGCGGATATTTTCCAATCGGACAGAATAAGGCGACGAAGAAAATCTACGCCGAAATCATAACGACCGATTTCATTAAAGATTATGTGGACATCTTTGCAGAGATCGGCGTCAAGCTCAAGGCAGTGTATTCCGGTGAGAGCAGTCTGATCCGTCTGACCGCATTGACAGCGGCGCAGCAGTACAAGACGTTCGTCCTGCAGATCGCAGATCGTATGACGATTACAACGATCCTCTGGGTAAATGGAGAATTTTACTATTTTAACAGTGCTCGCTGCTTCCACGATCAGGGAACCGAGGATTATGCGCAGGATATCGCACGTTCGGTCAGCCAGATCCGTCAGTTCATGCAGGCAAACCAGTTGGATTATCCGATTGAGGCAGTTCTGCTTGCGGGTGTGAATCCACAGGATCTGCCATTATATCAGAATGCGATTTCGCAGCTTGATATTTACGCGCGTGTGGAAGTATTTGCAGATACGCACATTGTAACCAATGGTCTGGATGTACAGGCACATTTCCACCCGATCAGTGGTCTTGCTGCGGGAAATGCAGGCAAGCAGAATTTCTTAGATGGCTATCATGCCGGAAAAAAGAAGGAAACAGAAAGTGGTGGAGTTGGCGGAGGATTCCTTGCAATTCTGATCAGCCTGGCTGTGATGCTTGTGGGACTTGCTGTGTGTATCACGGTGCGTACACTTCGGAAACAGGAATTGCAGAAGCTGAAAGAGTATAATGAGTCTCCGGCAACAATCATGGAGGTTGCGCGGTATGATGTGCTCATGAAAGAGACTTCGTATCTGATGAACCAGTACAATGCAATCGTGGGAGTAAATCAGAATTTATACACATATCCGGTCTGTAACCGTGAAGTGATGGATGTGGTTGATAATTGCGCGAAAGGGCTTGCAACTGTGACTTTTGATTCGTTCGATGCGGATCAGGGCGTGCTGACGATGACGGCGCGTGCTGATACAGTCGATAATATCAATAAATTCATCCGTAATCTGTGTGGCGTGGATATTTTCAGCAATGTTGATTATACCGGATATTCGTATGTGGAATCCGATGAGCTGTGGGATATTCATGTGACCTGCACACTGGCGGAATCTGCCGGCAGACATACCGATACAGATGCACAGCCGGAGACGACAGAAACAATTGATTTGCCGGATGTCGGTGATGCAGAATAAGGAGGGAATCAGTATGAAGTTAGAAATGACACAAAAAGATAAAAACCTCCTGATCATGCTTTCGATATTTGTAATTGTTGTATGTATCGGTTATTGGGGCATCTACCCGGTTGTAAAGGGTATCGTAAATACAAATAAAGAGATTACGACACAGAAGGAAACACAGGAAGAAAATGAGTTAAAGCTGACGCAGGTGCCAATGATGGAAACGGATAATGAGAGGTTTTCAGATCAGATCCAGAGTGTGAGAAAGTCATTTTTCCCAATGATGAAAAGCGCGGAAATTGATAAATACTTTACCGAACTTGTGCTTGGCTACAATCTGGAATCTTACGATCTTGCAATCCAGATGCCAACGGAAGAGACGACGCTGGAGCCGTATGTATATTCCAAACGTGCAGAGATGCTTGCTGCACAGGAGGATACAGATACGACAGAGGCTCCCCAGGGTGCAAAAGCAGAACGTTCCGAGATCGAAGCGGCTGAGGAAAGCGGCGGTATGTCGACGGACAGCGAAACGAGCGCACTTCCGATGTTTGACGATACGGTGACAACCGGTATTTATAATGCAACGGTGACACTTCGTCTGGGAGGAAAAGAGAGTGATCTGCTTCAGCTGATCGAAGATCTCTCAAACAGCGATAAGAAGATCCGTGTGTGCAATTATTCATGGTCCGAGGAGCGGAGTATCACGAAACTGACAGAGGACGGTGAGTACGATATCAAGACCGAACGCGTTTTGACATTGACGCTGGAGATCTATATGTACGAGGAGGTGCCGGACGATGGAAATGCGCAGTAATAAAAATATCCGAATCGGTGATGTTTTGCAGGAACTTGGATACATCAACGAAGATCAGATCAATCAGGCGGTTGCCTACCAGAAGGAAAACAAAGGTGTCCGTCTTGGTGCGGCACTGATTGCACTTGGCTTTATCACAGAAAAACAGATGTTAGAGGCACTTGGAAAACGTCTGAATTATGAGGTTGTCAATATCTCAGATTTGTCTATCGATGTGAAAGCGGTGGAGATGATTCCTCGTGTTCTTGCCGAAAAATATAACATGATGGGCTACAAGGTAGAAGATACGATGTATTATCTCCTTGTGGACGATCCGCTGAATTTCTATGGAATCGAGGATATACGCCAGATCGTCGGACGGGAAGTTCATATTTCTCTGTGTGAAAAGGCACCACTCGAAAATTCGATTCAGTATTATTATTCTGAAGTTTCTGCACGACAGGCGGCACAGAAAGCGTCCGCGAACACAACGCAGACGAGTGAGGTTATGGAGATCAGCGTGGAGGATGGCGACGACGACACGCCAATCATCAACCTGTTCAACAGCTTGCTTGTCCGTGCTTATAACTCCAATGCATCCGATATCCATATTGAGCCATTTGAGAACCATACAAGCGTGCGAATGCGTATGGATGGTGTTATCTGCGACTTCATGACGCTGCAGAAGAACATTCACAATTCCCTGATCGCACGTATCAAGATTCTTGGAGATCTCGATATCGCGGAGCGAAGAATCCCACAAGATGGACATTTCCGTATCAACATTGAAGGCGTGAACCTGAATGTCCGTGTATCTGTGATTCCAACCGTATTTGGTGAGAAAGCAGTTTTGCGACTCCTGGCGTCGGCAGGTTCCATCGACCATATGGGAACTTTTGGTATGACAGACAGGAATTATCAGCTTGTTATGAAGATGCTGCAGTCGCCGAATGGCATCATCTACCTGACCGGTCCTACCGGTTCTGGTAAATCAACGACACTGTATATGATTCTCGAAGAGCTTGCTAAGCGGAGTGTAAATATCTCGACCATCGAAGATCCGGTCGAGAAGAATGTGCCAAAGCTCAATCAGATGCAGGTAAATAACACCGCAGGACTGACCTTCGAGGTTGGACTTCGTGCCCTGCTTCGTCAGGACCCGGATATCATCATGGTTGGTGAGACGCGAGATGCAGAGACAGCATCGATTTCTGTCCGTGCCGCAATTACCGGACACCTGGTACTTTCGACTCTGCATACAAACGATGCGGCTTCTTCAGTTGTCCGACTGGCAGATATGGGAGTGAAACCGTATATGATCGCCAGCTCTCTGGTTGGTATCGTGGCACAACGACTCGTGCGTAAGGTCTGCCCGTTTTGTGGCGAATGGGGATCAATGACCGAGCAGGAGGAAGCAATCGCAGGCGTACATTTTCCTCAGATCAAACATGCCAAGGGTTGCAGACAGTGCAACAACACGGGCTATAAGGGACGTATTTCCATCCATGAGATTCTGTTGATCGACAAGAAAGTGCGAGAGATGATTACGAAGGGCGCTTCGGTCGAGGAAATCAAAGAGTACGCGGTACAGGAACAGGGCATGAGCACCTTGAAGAAGAGTGCACTTGAACTCGTAGAAAATGGTACGACGACGGTGGATGAACTGCTTCGCGTATCTTATTATGAGTAGAGAGTGAAAGGAAAGCAAGCCGGAAAGGCGAATTCGGAAGCTGATAGGCAGAAAGCGGAGAGAAAACTGGGTGTGGAGAGTAAGAATCTAAGCGTGAAAGCCCATGTCGTGGGTTTGGAAAGAAAAAAGCAAGCGAGAAAACCCGCGCCGGAAGCTGATAGGTAGGTAGCGGAGAGAAAACTGGGCGTGGAGAGTAAGAATCTAAGCGTGAAAGCCCATGTCGTGGGTTTGGAAAGAAAAAAGCAAGCTGGAAAACCCATCCCGGAAGCTGATAGGCAGAAAGCGGAGAGAAAACTGGGTGTGGAGAGTAAGAATCTAAGCGTGAAAGCCCATGTCGTGGGTTTGGAAAGAAAAAAGCAAGCGAGAAAACCCGCGCCGGAAGCTGATAGGTAGGTAGCGGAGAGAAAACTGGGCGTGGAGAGTAAGAATCTAAGCGTGAAAGCCCATGCCGTGGGTTTGGAAAGAAAAAAGCAAGCTGGAAAACCCATACTGGAAGCTGGCAACAAGCAGAAGAAAAAAGTAAAAAATATGATAAAAAGCACAAGAAAAAGATAAAAAATACGAGAGGAGGTCGATATATATGATGATAGATCAGATGATAATGGAAGCACGCTCGATGGGATGCTCGGATATTCATATCACAGTAGGTATGCCACTTATGTATCGAATCAATGGTCGCTTGCAGAATGCACCGACCAATCCAAGCGACGGCGAGATCATCGCGATGCTCGCAGAGCTTCTGACAGATGAACAGCGGGAGAATCTCGAGCGAGGCATAGATGCAGATTTTGCGATCCGTACCCCGGATGGTAACCGTCAGCGTGTGAATGTATTTAAACAGGATGGCAAGATGGCAGCGACAATCCGTCTCCTGAATTCTTCGATTCCATCGATGGAGATGCTTGGACTTCCAAGCGTGCTTCGGGAACTGGCGGATAAGCCACGTGGACTGATTCTTGTGACAGGACCAACCGGTTCCGGTAAATCAACCACACTTGCTTCTATGATTGATTATATCAATGAGAATCGCCCGGAACATATCATAACGATTGAGGATCCGGTCGAGTATGTATACAACAGAAAGAAGGCACTGATCCACCAGAGAGAGGCTGGAAGAGATGTCACAAACTTTGCATCGGCACTTCGAAGTGCACTCCGTGAAGATCCGGATATTATTTTAGTTGGAGAGATGCGTGATTACGAGACAATTTCTGCAGCATTGACCGCGGCAGAGACCGGACATCTGGTTATGTCCACCCTGCATACGACGGGTGCAGCACAGACGATTGATCGAATCATTGACGCCTGTCCGGCAGGCATGCAGAATCAGGTACGGACACAGCTCGCCAGCGTGTTAAATGGTGTTATTACACAGTGCCTGATTCCAAATGCACGAGGAAACGGACGGGTAGTAGCCACAGAAATCTTGGTTGGTACGGATGCGGTATGTAACCAGATTCGTGAGAATAAATGTCACCAGTTAGGTTCCCTGATGCAGTCTGGTTCATCCGTGGGTATGCATACATTAAATGGTGACTTGTCCCGCCTGATCCAGAGCGGTATGATCAACCGTCAGATGGCTTATAAATACTCAAATGATGTGGCAGAGCTCGATCAGTATTTGTAATAAGGGCTGTTGAACAACTTAATCTATGGGTGGTAAATGACTGGAACTGATAGAAATTGACCAATAGTTATAAAATAGGTTAAGAACCCGGCTGCAGATTCCGAAGTAAATAATGTAAGTCAGAAAATGCAGTGTGGATAGATGTGGAGTGAATGGTAAAAATTACCATAAGAGAATCCCTCGAAAAAGGGAGAAAAAAGTTGATAGTAATAGCAAGATTTGCTATACTTATAAAGATTTTTCATATCAAAAAACAAAAGAACTAAGGAGGAAATGATTATGAAAAAGATGAAAGAAAACAAAGGTTTTACTTTGGTAGAGCTGATTGTTGTTATCGTAATTCTCGCAATTTTGGCAGCAATCCTCGTACCAGCATTGCTTGGTTATATTGACAAGGCAAAGGGACAGCAGGTTGTATTGAACGCAAAGAGTGTACTCACAGCAGCACAGGCTGATTTGTCAAGTGCTTATGCCAAGGGCATTGAGCCAAAGGATGTAGACACAGCCGATATTCTCAGTACAGCAGATGTACCAAAGTCAAATATTGTAGAAATTAAAACAGGTAAGGCATATGAAGCAGATGCTGCAAGTGCAGATAAGCATAAAGCTTATACGGTTTATGGAGTTAAGTATTCAGAAGGAACAGAAGCAGATGCAATTTATTATGTATATACAGAATCTACTAATTCTTCATCTTGGGATAAGAGTAATAAGACAGCATATGAAGGTCTTAAAGATTGTGTAACAATTACTGTCAAAACTAATTAATGGAACATAATATATGTTCAAACGTAAAACCACTTCGAGAAAATGAAGTGTTTTTTTCGTGCGATAAAAAATGAGAATGATTGCAAGCGGAATCCCCCAACTCAGAAGATTATTGCGCAGTTCTAGAGTGAAAAACTGGGCGTGGGAGCAGGAAAGAAAGCAGAAAAAACTACGGCGTGGGTGTAGGGAGAGAAAAGCAAGCTAGAAAGCCCACTCCGGAAGTTTATCGTACGGTTCAGGAACCAAAACTGGGCGCGGAAGAGTCGAAGAAAGTTAAAAAAACATGTTGTGGGTGTGGAAAGCAAAGAAAAAGCAAGAAAAACCATCTCAGAAGTTGAATGCACAGTTCCAGAGCGAAAACTGGGCGTGGAAGCAGGAAAGAAAGCGGAAAAACCCACGGTGTGGGCGTAGGAGAACAAAAGCAAGCAAGAAAACCCACCCCGGAAGCTAATCGTGAAGTCCCGGAACGGAAACTGGGCGCGGAAGAGTCGAAGAAAGCTAAAAAACCCATGTTGTGGGTGTGGGAAGCAAAGAAAAAGCAAGAAAAACCATCTCAGAAGCTGAATGCACAGTTCTAGAGCGAAAACTGGGCGTGGAAGCAGGAAAGAAAGCGGAAAAGCCCACGCTGTGGGTGCAGGAAGAGAAAAGCAAGCTGGAAAACCCAAGCCACGGGCGTAGCATTTGAAAAGCGGACATGAAAACCTAAAAAGAAAACATGCAGAAACTCACTCCGGAAACTTATGAAAAAGTTTTCCGGGGTGAACCTGTTTTATAGAGAAAAATCAATCCGAACTTTACATGACCAAACCCTACATGAAATTCCGCATCACCAGTTGCTGCACCCAGCTGGAATCTAGCGGATGCTTTTGCGTTTCATAAGTTAGAATGAGATTAACATCCGGAATAATATTGTGGTCACAAAACGTGCTGATTTTCTCCATGGCATGATCTTTATATTCCTTTTTATCCATCAATCCCAAATGCTCCCAATAAGTATAGGAATTATTCTTTGGATTTTTGATTGTGAAATCAGGATATATGGTTGATCCGTTTAGTGTGAGTGATGCTTCATATCGAAACGGAATATGATTTGTGAATAAAATATTTGCTATAATTTCCTCGGATTTTGAGCGTACCTTCATTCCAGAAAACGTGTTGTGAATAAGGTCTTCACGCTTATAAGGATTTTGCTCATATGAGACACTTGCCCATGTATCAGGAATCAGTGCTTTAGCCAAAAATGTGTGGTAATTTGAATCTGTCGCTAGAAGCTTCTGAGATGTATTTGGCAAAGCTAGAACATCTTGAATAAATCGATCAAGAAGTTCCTTTTCTTTGATGCAGTCAGCCAGGCAGCTTTCATAATATTTCTTCAAAGCTAATTTTTCGATGGTGGCAGATTCTTTGGCGGGAATGTATTTTTTGAGATTGCCATTTACCTTGTAGGATTTGATATGCTTTCCGTTCTTGAAACATTGTAGTTTTCCAGCCGGAAATCTACTGATTAGTTTCTTATAGTTTTCAATTCTTTTATTTAATTCCTTTTGTTGTTCAAGAATATTCTGTATAAAAATGATAAACACCTCTTTCAATAATTGACATTGCAATGAATGTAATAGTACAGACCATCATAATGCGAAAACACATGAAGCCGTTAGGCAACACACTAAAATGTAAACTACGTGGGTAAGTAAAATCTGAGTTGTTCTGAGTTGTAAAACAGATTTTCTGTATGAAAAACTATGCGCTAAAAACTCGATAAATGAGTTGCGTTTAATGTAGCATATATAAGTTGCTGCGTAAATGGAATACATGATTTTATCACAGAAAATTCATAATTCCTTTTGATGAATATAATGATTTGGGCGTGGAAGTAGGAAAAAAGCGGGAAAACCCACAGCGTGGGCGTAGGAGGGCGCATATGTGCGAAGCACATATTTAGGATGCGCCCGACGATATACCACAGAGCGAAAGCGATGTGGTGATACCCGAGGAAGAAAAAAGCAAGCGAGAAAACCTACAGCAAATGGGCAAAACAAAATGAAAGAGGAAGCAAAACAAAAAATCCTACATTTCCACCATTCCCATCTTGAAGCAAAAGGAAATAGATGGTATAATCTAAAAGATTGCATGAAGATAAAACCGAGACAACTGAAAAAATCATTTTCTGATATAAAAAAACGCAAATCACCACACGATAATTACATGAATCTGAATACTGATTATCTGTATATGTTTGCACAATACAGAAAGTGGCGTTTTCAGTCGTTTCGGAGTCTGATTGCAGGAAAAAATATTTCAAGGAGAATTTATTATGTATAAGAAGTTTGAGATGGAACTTGCCGGAAGAACCTTGCGTGTCGATGTAGGCAGAGTTGCAAAGCAGGCAAACGGTGCAGCTTTGATGCACTACGGAGATACAGTTGTTCTTTCTACTGCAACTGCATCTGAGAAACCAAGAGATGGTATCGATTTCTTCCCACTTTCAGTTGAGTATGAGGAGAAGATGTACTCTGTTGGAAAGATCCCTGGAGGATTCAACAAGCGTGAGGGTAAAGCAAGCGAGAACGCAATCCTTACATCCCGTGTTATCGACCGTCCGATGAGACCTTTGTTCCCAAAGGATTATAGAAATGATGTTACATTGAACAACATGGTTATGTCTGTAGATCCAGAGTGTTCTCCGGAGCTTACGGCTATGCTTGGTTCAGCCATTGCAACAGCAATTTCTGATATCCCATTTGACGGTCCATGTGCAACTACACAGGTTGGCATGATCAATGGTGAGCTGATCTTCAATCCAAATTCTGCACAGAATCTGGAGTCAGAGCTGAAGCTGACTGTTGCATCTACAAGAGATAAGGTTATCATGATCGAGGCTGGCGCAAACGAAGTGCCAGAGGCAAAGATGATCGAGGCTATTTATGCAGCACATGAGTTAAACCAGAAGGTAATCGCATTTATCGATAAGATCGTAGCTGAGTGTGGTAAGCCAAAGCACTCTTATACAAGCTGCGCAGTTCCGGAAGAACTGTTTGAGGCAATCAAGGAGCTTGTTCCACCTGCAGCAATGGAAGAGGCAGTCTTCACAGATGAGAAGCAGGTGCGTGAGGAGAATATCCGTCAGATTAAGGAGAAGCTTGAAGAGGCATTTGCAGATAAGGAAGATTGGCTGGCAGTCCTTGATGAGGCTGTTTACCAGTATCAGAAGAAGACAGTTCGTAAGATGATATTGAAGGATCATAAGCGCCCAGATGGCAGACAGATCACACAGATCCGTCCACTGGCGGCTGAGGTTGATATCATTCCTAGAGTCCATGGTTCTGCTATGTTCACAAGAGGACAGACACAGATCTGTAACGTCGTAACACTGGCTCCACTTTCTGAGGCACAGAAGATAGATGGACTTGATACAAACGTTACATCTAAGAGATATATGCATCACTACAACTTCCCATCATACTCTGTTGGTGAGACAAAGCCATCCAGAGGACCAGGACGTCGTGAGATCGGACATGGCGCACTTGCTGAGCGTGCACTTGTTCCTGTACTTCCAAGTGAGGACGAGTTCCCATATGCAATCCGTTCCGTATCTGAGACATTTGAGTCAAACGGTTCTACATCTATGGCTTCCACATGTGCATCTTGTATGTCACTGATGGCTGCCGGTGTTCCAATCAAGAAGATGGTAGCAGGTATTTCCTGTGGTCTTGTAACCGGTGAGACAGATGATGATTATGTACTGCTGACAGATATTCAGGGACTTGAAGATTTCTTCGGCGACATGGATTTCAAGGTAACAGGTACAACCGAAGGTATCACAGCAATCCAGATGGATATCAAGATTCATGGTCTGACACGTCCAATCGTAGAGGGTGCTATCGCAAGATGCCGTGAGGCAAGACTTTTTATCATGGATACATGTATGAAGTCAGCCATCGCTGCTCCAAGAGATCACGTTGGCGAGCTTGCTCCAAAGATTATCCAGACAAAGGTTGATCCAGAGAAGATCGGTGAGATCATCGGACAGAGAGGAAAGACAATTAACGCAATCATCGAGGAGACAGGCGTTAAGATCGATATCGATGATGATGGAAATGTATTTATCTGCGGTGTTGAGCAGGCAGGTATGGACAAGGCATTAAAGATCATCCGTTCTATCGTAGATCCAATCGAGGTTGGTAAGACATACGAAGGTAAGGTTGTTCGTATCATGAACTTCGGCGCGTTCGTAGAGCTGTCACCGAACAAGGATGGACTGATCCACATCTCTAAGCTGGCAGATCACCGCGTAGAGAAGGTAGAGGATGTTGTAAATATCGGCGATGTAGTCAAGGTTAAGGTTCTTGAGGTTGACCGTATGGGTAAGATCAGCCTGAGCCTGAAGGACGCAGAGCAGTAAAACTATAAATTAGGAGGGTACCTCATGAGATACGGATACTTTGATGAGGCAAATAAGGAATATGTGATTGACAGACCGGATACACCGGCACCTTGGGCGAACTACCTTGGTTCTCCGGAATACGGCGCAATCATTTCCAATAATGCCGGTGGATACAGCTTTGTAAAGTCTGGTGCAAACGGAAGAATTCTTCGGTATATCTTCAACAGCTTTGACCAGCCGGGCAGATATATTTATCTGCGTGACAATGACAGCAATGATTACTGGTCAGCTTCATGGCAGCCAGTTGGAAAAGATTTAGAAAGCTACAAGAGTGAGTGTCACCACGGTACAGGCTATACGTATATGAATGCAGAATATGCAGGCATCAAGAGTTCTGTGCTTTACTATGTACCACTTGATAAGACACATGAGGTATGGAAGCTGAAGGTTACGAACGATTCTGAAAAGACTCGTAACCTGTCAGTCTTTGGTTACTGTGAATTTACAAATGATAACAACTATGAGCAGGATCAGGTCAATCTGCAGTATACGCTCTTTATCACAAGAACATATTTCATGGGAAACCGCATCAAGCAGGTAATCAATGAGAATGTCAATAAGGGTGCAGCAATCAACGGAAGTGTTGCGTTTACAAGATTCTTTGGCCTGGCTGGCGCAGAGGTTGCAAGCTACGCAGGAGATAAGGAAGCATTCCTTGGCAGATATCATGGCTATGGCAATCCAGTCGGTGTAGAAAACGGCGATTGCGGAAACTGCCTGAATTATAATGGCAATGCCTGTGGCGCTTTGGAGACAAAGATCACACTGGCACCGGGTGAGAGCAAAGAAATTGCCTTCGTACTCGGTATGAAAGATGATGCTGAGACAGAGGCAGTGATGAACAGTTATTCAGATGTGCATGCACAGAGTGAAGCAGAGCTTGCACAACTGAAGGAATACTGGCATGGTAAGCTCTCTCATTTCCAGGTAAAGACACCAAGCGAGTCATTCAATGCGATGATCAATACATGGAATGCATATCAGTGCTTCATGACATTTATCTGGTCAAGAGCCGCATCGTTCTCTTACTGCGGTCTTAGAAATGGATATGGATACCGTGATACGGTACAGGATATTCAGGGCGTGATTCACTTAGCACCGGAGATGGCGTTAGATAAGATCCGTTTCATGTTGTCTGCACAGGTAGACAATGGCGGTGGACTTCCGCTTGTAAAGTTTGATCATAATGCAGGTCATGAGGATACACCGGATGATGAGTCTTATGTACGCGTAACCGGACATCCGGCATACCGTGCAGATGATGCATTGTGGTTGTTCCCAACAGTTTATAAGTATATTGCAGAGTCTGGAAATACAGACTTTATCGATGAGGTAATCCTGTTCGCAAATGGCGGAGAGGGTACGGTATATGAGCATTTGAAGCGTGCGATTGATTTCTCTATGAATCACCTTGGAAACAATCGTATGCCGGCAGGTCTGCATGCAGACTGGAATGACTGTTTGCGTCTTGGCAAGCGGGGTGAGTCAACATTTGTTGCAATGCAGCTTTACTATGCGATGAGTGTACTCCGTATCTTCGCAGAGCAGAAAAATGATACAGAATATATCGCATATCTGGATAAGATCCAGAAGGAACTTGGCGATATCATCCAGACAAAGTGCTGGGAGGATGATCGTTACATCCGTGGATACAAGGAAGACGGCATGATTATCGGTTCCAAGCATGATCCAGAAGCAAACATGTGGTTAAATCCACAGTCGTGGGCAGTTATCAGTGGTCTTGCTACAAAGGAACAGGCAGAAAAGGCACTGGAGTCTGTACATAGAGAATTGAATACACCATATGGTGTACGTCTGATGGCACCATCGTATGTGGATCATGCGTTTGAGGGAGCGTTGATGCTTCTGTTCAATCCATCGACAAAGGAAAATGGTGGTATCTTCTCACAGCCACAGGGCTGGATTATTCTGGCAGAATCCCTGATGGGACATGGAAACCGTGCATTTGAGTATTTCACAGAGAGCTCACCGGCATCTATGAATGACAAGGCAGAGATCAGAAAGCTGGAGCCATATTGCCATGGACAGTTTACAGAGAGCTCTGACAGCCCGTTCGAGGGTAGAGCACATGTACACTGGCTGACCGGTACAGCATCGACGGTTATGGTTGGATGTGTCGAGGGTATCCTTGGTATGAGACCAGATTTCAATGGACTTCGTATTGCACCATCGGTTCCATCTGACTGGAAGGAATTTGAGATTAACAAGGACTTCCGTGGAAAGAAGCTTCATATCGTTGTGAAGAATCCGGATGGCGCCGAGAGCGGCTACAAGAGTCTTGTCGTAAATGGCAAGGAAATGAGCGATAATTACATTGCAGCAAGCGAGTTGGCTGATGTGAATGAGATTGTTCTGACAATGTAATTGCAGGCAAGAAAATAGAAACAAAAATAAATGGTGAAGTTAAAAACTTCACCATTTATTTTTTGTAAAAGTCTATAAAAGCTTATAAAACCTACATATTATTCGCGGCACTCACGATCATTGGCAAAATCTGCTTCTTTCTGGATACGACGCCAGGCAGATTGATGCTGCCACCGGATACTTCGTCAAGCTTGAATGCTTTTTCCAGAAGTTCTTCGGAGTTCTTACCGTAGTATAAAAGCTCGGTGCTTTCTTTGAAGATGTTTGTCAGCATGAAGAACAGCATATCGGCTTCACTCTGATTGTAGATGCTTTCCATGTATTTGAGGATACGTGGCTTGACGGCATCTAACATCGTGGAGTTAAATGCGGTAATCTGTCCGATGCCGAATTTTAAGTTCTCAGAAGAGAACACCTTGTAATCCTGATGAAAGATCTCTTCGTCTGTCTCGTTCATCAATTTGCTTCCGGCGTTGAACATGGCGATCGCATACGCTTCGATATCAATGTTCGCAAGCTTTGCAAGCTTCCGGCAGGTATGCTCATCCATTTGCGTACAGGTCGGAGAGCGGAACATCAAAGTATCAGAGATAATCGCAGAGCATAACAGTCCGGCAATCTGCTTTGGAATCTCAATATGGCTTTCTTCGAACATCTGGTAGATGATCGTTGCGGTACAGCCAAGTGGCTGGTTGCGGAAATAAACCGGATTCATTGTCTGCAAGCCACCCAGTCTGTGATGATCGATGATTTCAAGAAGCTGGACTTCTTCGATACCATCGACTGCCTGTGCATGCTCATTGTGGTCAACTAAGATGACTTTCTTCGGGTTTGCATTCAAATAATTTCGCTGGGAGATCAGTCCCACGTATTTTCCATATTCATTCAGGACAGGATAGTACTGGTGGCGTTTGCCCGCCATCACTGGACGGATATCCCGGATATAGTCCTCAGTTGAGAAGGTAATCAGATTATCCTTCTTCATGAAGTAACGGATCGGGATACTCTGGTTGATCAGACGCGCCGCTGTATAAGTATCATATGGGGTACGGATGATCGAACAGTTGTGATCTTCGGCAAGCTTTGTGATTGTCTTTGACACGACTGCACCGTCACAGATGATGATGCACTGTGCATCCATTTCGATTGCACAAAGCTGTGATTCGTAGCGGTTACCGAGGATGACGATATCTCCTTGTTCAATGTAGTTTTCCATCATGTCCGGGTTGGCGGCGGAGATCAGCACCTTTCCGGTATGCACATAATCTTTCTCATCCCCGACGATCAGATCGGCAGAGAGGGTATTGATAATATTTTTGTACGGTGTGTGTGCGGACGCAATGACACGGTTGTCGTAGACTTCCATATAGGTCATTGCGATGTCACGCACGGTGATCAGTCCGACTAAATTGCCGTTTTCGTTGACGGATGGAAGTGTTGTTGCACCGGATTCACTTAAGATTTCCCATGCATTTTTAATGGAAATCTCTCCGTCAACGCCATCGATATGGCGGTATTCCACGTCTTTTACCTGTGTGGAGACATTTTCCATATATTCCGGCACAGCCGCGGAAAATGCATTTAATACATATTTGGTTTCAGCGTTTATCTCGCCAGCGCGCATCGGGACATAATCATCTCCGGTAATCTGCCGCTTCAGATAAGCATAGCAAATGGAAGAACAGATGGAGTCCGTATCCGGATTTTTATGTCCGATGACATATACTTTGTCTTTGCTTTGTGTTTCCATTCATCATACCTCCGTAATTTATAGAAAAAATAAATAAGCTGCTTTGCGTTGCTATTATAGTTTCCGCATTTATAAAAGTCAAACAAAATGTACATAATATCTGTGAGAAAATTTTGTGAACGGAGGTAGGAAACATTGGAGAGACAGAGAGAAACAGTGAAGGATCAGGCGTTTCATATGGATAGCCGTCAGAAGCAGGAAGGAAGCGGGATGGACAACCAACAAAAGCAGGGGAGTCTGATCACCGACTACGGACAGATTACTTTGTCGAAAAACCGGTATCATCACCGGATTCATCTGTTAAATATTATAGGAGAAATCGAGGGACATGAGAATCTCGGTTCGTCCTCAAAGACAAGCAAATATGAGCATATCCTGCCACAGCTTGCTGCTGTGGAGGATGATGAAGGCATCGATGGATTGATGGTATTATTGAACACCGTGGGTGGTGACGTCGAGGCAGGACTCGCTATTGCAGAAATGATTGCATCCTTAAGCAAGCCGAAGGTATGCCTTGTGCTTGGCGGTGGGCATTCGATCGGGGTGCCGCTGGCAGTATCCGGTGATGTGACGTTTATCGTGCCGTCGGCAACGATGGTCGTGCATCCGATCCGGATGAACGGCACGGTGCTCGGCGTGACACAGAACTATGAATATATTGAGCGGATGCAGGACCGGATCATTGAATTTACGTCGAATCATTGCTCCATCAAGGAAGGAGAGCTGCGTGAAATCATGTTCAACACGAAAGAGCTGACGAAAGACATTGGGTCGGTGTTAGTTGGCAGACAGGCGGTCGAGGTAGGAATCATCGACCGGATGGGCGGTATCCATACCGCAATGAATTGTTTATATGACTTGATAAATGCAAAGAAAAATAGTAAAATAGAGCAGTATGAGCATTTAAACTGACATAAATATACCCGTATGGCGGTTTGGCGTAACGTAATTATAAATCGTCGTACGGGAATAATTGATGAATGGCTAAGAAAAATAAGACATATTATGATGTATGGAATGAACGCTCAGAGAATGAGGGAAAAGAGAAGGAGTGCAAACCGTGGCAACGGGAAACAACAGTACATATAATAAAGGTTCACAATCGAATACGAGAAGTAAGCAGACAGCCAGCCGTTCGACATCGACGGCAGGATCATCGCAGAAAGCAAGAGCGTCGCAGTCGTCCAGGCAGGCATCCGCTTCCCGTACAGGGGGAAGAAAGACGAAAGCACAGCTGGCGCAGGAGCAGGCGCGGAAGAACGAGATTCATCTGTTCATCTGTCTGGCAGTCTGTACATTCTTCTTTATCAGCAACTTTGGCTGGTGCGGCGTTGTAGGCAATTTCTTTGCGAGGTTTATGTTTGGACTGTTTGGCGTTGTAGAATATGTGCTTCCGTTATATATCTTTTTGACAGAGGCATTTCTGCTTTCAAACGGCGCAAAAAAAGCAGTCGTAAACCGCGTGCTTTGTGTGGGACTGTTTATCGTTGCGGCAGCGTTTATCTTCCAGCTTATGGTTGGTGCTGATCATATGACCGCGAAGCTTCTGTATGAACAGGGCGCACAGGAAAAGAAGGGCGGCGGATTTATCTTAGGCGGATTGCTCGTTGTACTGTACAATCTGATCGGAAAACCGGGCGCAATTATCGTGATTGCACTTTTGATCATCATCGGTATCATCGTTGTAATGAATGTATCGCTGATTGATTTTGCAAAGAACCGGTCTGCACAGTTCAAGAACCGTTACAATGCGTTGTATGAGGATGATGACGAGGAAGCAATTAATCCGGAGGCAGCACTTGAGGCGAAACGCAGAACAAAATTGGATAATATCAAGGTGGAGCAGGAGAAACCGGCTGTACCAGTGAAGAAGAAAAAGAAGAAAGTGAAAAATAAGAAGGTCGAGGGGGAAGAGGTTCACGAATTAAAGCCACTTCCACATGAAGATCTGTTCAATCCGAATCTGACCTTGCAGGATGCCAAGGATGTCTCAGAAGGCTATGTAGATCTGTCACTGCTGAAAAAGAAAAAAGGCGGTGTGACAGAACTTCGCAGTGCGAAAGCGGATATTCCGCCAGTACCGGATGCACCGAAAGAAGAAACTGTTGATTTCTTTGACCGCCCAGATTATGCAAACGGGCCCGCACAGGAGGAAACGACAATCACAGATCAGATGTGGCAGGAGGAAAATGCACAGACAGGTGCTGATATTTCTTCTTATGATGAAACGGCTGCGGATACATTGGAGCCGGTACAGACGAAGAGAGCGTCGCGTGCAACAGAGAAGCCGATGGATACCGAAGATGCTTCCATGCCGGATGCAGACGAGTCTCCGGTGACCGAAGCGGCGACGAGAAAGCGCAGGAAGACGAAGGAATCTGAGCAGGAGATGCTTTCGGAACGCGACCAGATCGCGGAGACAATCCAGGAAAACAGTGAGCAAAAGCCAGTCAGGGAATATAAATTTCCACCATTGAAGCTTTTAAAGAGTGGAAAGGGAAAGGGTATGAAGTCAAATGAAGCGTCTGTCCGGGAGACCGCGATGAAGCTGAAGAGTACACTCGAAAACTTCGGTGTCAATGTAACAGTGACGGATTACAGCTGTGGCCCATCCGTTACCCGGTATGAGTTACAACCGGAGCAGGGCGTGAAGGTGTCGAAGATCACGAACCTGGCAGATGATATCAAGCTGAATCTGGCGGCGGCAGATATCCGTATCGAAGCACCGATTCCGGGCAAGCCAGCCGTTGGTATTGAGGTGCCAAATAAGGAGAGTCAGCCGGTATTTTTCCGGGATCTGCTCGAATCAGACAACTTCCAGAAGTTCCCGTCCAACATTGCATTTGCAGTTGGTAAGGATATCAGTGGACAGGTTGTTGTGGCAGATATCGCGAAGATGCCGCATTTGCTGATTGCAGGTGCGACCGGTTCCGGTAAATCGGTCTGTATCAATACATTGATCATGAGTATCTTATATAAGGCAAAGCCGGATGATGTAAAGCTGATCATGGTCGATCCGAAGCAGGTTGAACTGAGTATCTATAATGGAATCCCACATATGCTGATTCCTGTTGTAACCGATCCGAAGAAGGCGGCAGGTGCCTTGAACTGGGCGGTACTTGAAATGACGAACCGTTACCAGTTATTTGCACAGTATAATGTGCGGAACCTGCAGGGCTATAATGAAAAGGTAAAGGCAGTGACAGGCTCGGAAGAAGGCAACGAAGACTTAAAGAAGCTGCCACAGATCGTAATCATCGTTGACGAGCTTGCTGATCTGATGATGGTAGCGCACGGTGAAGTGGAGGATGCGATCGTGCGTCTGTCCCAGCTTGCGCGTGCGGCTGGTATCCATCTGGTAATTGCAACACAGCGTCCATCGGTTGATGTCATTACGGGTCTGATCAAGGCAAACGTACCATCCAGAATCGCGATGACCGTATCCTCGGGTGTCGATTCGAGAACGATCCTCGATATGAATGGTGCCGAAAAATTGCTTGGTAAAGGTGATATGTTATTTTATCCGACCGGATATCCCAAGCCGGTACGTGTACAGGGCGCGTTCCTGTCGGATGATGAGATAGCAGATGTCGTGGAATTTCTGAAGGAGGAAAGCGGCGAAGTGACCTACGATGAGTCAATCTCGAAGGAGATTGCAAACACGAAGGTCGGTGGTTCTGGCGGCGGTGCATCGTCTGCAGAACCGGAATATGATGACTACTTTGTAGATGCCGGAAAGTTTATTATCGGAAAAGATAAGGCTTCCATCGGTATGCTGCAAAGAGTATATAAAATCGGATTTAACCGTGCGGCACGTATTATGGACCAGCTTTCCGAAGCTGGTGTGGTCGGTCCGGAAGAGGGGACAAAGCCAAGAAAGGTGCTTATGAGCATGGAAGAATTTGAAAATTATGTTGAGGAATATTTATAAGGGAGTCAGGAGGACAAAAGAGTATGTTAACAGACATTGAAATCGCACAGCAGGCAGAGATGGAACCGATCAAGAACGTGGCAGCAAAGCTTGGCATGTCGGAGGATGATATCGAGATGTACGGTAAGTACAAGGCGAAGATCTCCGATGAGTATATGCAGTCTGTAAAAAATAATGAGAATGGTAAATTGATTCTTGTAACAGCCATCAACCCGACTCCGGCAGGAGAGGGAAAGACGACTGTAACCGTAGGACTTGGTCAGGCAATGTGCAAGCTTGGGAAGAAGGCAGTCATTGCACTGCGTGAGCCATCCCTTGGACCATGCTTTGGTATCAAGGGTGGAGCAGCCGGCGGCGGATATGCACAGGTCGTACCAATGGAAGACTTGAACCTGCATTTTACAGGTGATTTCCACGCAATCACGTCTGCAAATAACTTGCTTGCTGCTGTTATGGATAACCATATGCATCAGGGAAATGCACTCCGCATCGATCCAAAGCGTATCGTATTTAAGCGCTGCCTGGATATGAATGACCGTGTGCTTCGTAACATCATTGTTGGTATGGGTAAGAAAGGCGACGGCGTGATGCGTCAGGATGGTTTCGTCATTACAGTTGCCTCAGAAATTATGGCAATCCTCTGTCTGGCAACAGACATCAGGGATCTGCAGGAGCGCCTTGCAAGGATTATTGTTGCTTATAATGCAGACAATGAGCCGGTCACAGCAGGAGAACTGAAATGTGTCGGTGCGATGACCGCACTTTTAAAAGATGCAATCAAGCCAAATCTGATCCAGACCTTAGAGCATACACCGGCACTTGTACACGGCGGCCCGTTTGCAAATATCGCCCATGGCTGTAACTCTGTCCGTGCAACACAGACGGCTCTTAAGATTGCTGATTATGTAATCACAGAGGCTGGCTTTGGTGCCGATCTTGGCGCGGAAAAATTCTTTGATATCAAGTGCCGTATGACTGGCTTGAAGCCGGATGCAGTTGTACTTGTGGCAACAGTACGTGCACTCAAATATAACGGCGGCGTGGCAAAGGCGGATCTTGGTGCTGAGAACTTAGAAGCACTGGAAAAGGGTATCGTGAACTTAGAGAAGCATATCGAGAACCTGCAGCTTTATGGTGTACCGGTAGTTGTGACATTGAACCGCTTTGTATCCGATACAGATGCAGAGCTTGCGTTTGTACGTGAGTTCTGTGAGAAGCGCGGCTGTGATTTCGCTCTTGCAAATGTATGGGAAAAAGGCGGCGAAGGCGGCATTGAGCTTGCAAATGCAGTGCTCAACACACTTGAGACAAAGGAAAGCCACTTCAAGGTATTATACGAAGACAGCCTGTCAATCAAGGAGAAGATCGAGACAATCGCGAAGAAGATTTACGGTGCAGATGGCGTAACCTATTCTGCAGAAGCAGATCGTGCAATTGCAAAGATTGAAGAGATGGGATTTGCAAACATGCCGGTCTGCATGGCAAAGAACCAGTATTCCTTGTCTGACGATGCGAAGAAGCTTGGCAGACCGACCGGTTTTACAGTCAACATCCGTGAGGTATATGTAAGTGCCGGAGCCGGATTTGTTGTAGCAATCACAGGTGCAATCATGACGATGCCGGGACTTCCTAAGGTTCCCGCTGCAGAGCGTATCTTCGTGGATGATGAAGGTGTAACACACGGTTTATTCTAAGAAGTACCAATTTGTATACGATTCTATATGTATATGTACCATGCATCTGAATTCTAAATATACATATGTTTGAAACTTAGAAGTTCTTGATGCTCCATCTGTGTACAGCAATGTTTGAACAGGAAGTTCAAACAAGCCACCACTGAGCCATGGATGGCGAATTGGTGGCGGTTGCGTATGAGTTTGGTATGTATATTGGAGCATCTAGAACTACTTAGTTTCAATACATCGTATATTTATGAATTCAGATGCATGGTACATGGCATATGGAATCGTGTACAATGTTGTAAAGAAAGAAGGATAGAACAATGGCAAAATTGATTAACGGAAAAGAAATCTCCCAGCAGATCAAGGATGAGTTAAAAGAAAAGGTTTCCGCGCTGAAGGCACAGGACAAGAACATCTGTCTGGCAGTCATTCAGGTCGGAAACGATCCGGCATCCTCCGTATATGTTGGGAATAAGAAGAAGGCATGTGCGTATATCGGCATCGAGTCACGTGCGTTTGAACTTCCGGAGGAGACAACCGAGGAAGAGCTTCTCTCTATTATCAAGGATTTGAACGAGGATGACGGCGTACACGGAATCTTGGTGCAGCTTCCGGTTCCAAAACATATCAACGAGGAGAAGATCATCAATGCGATCTCTCCAAAGAAGGATGTGGATGGATTCCATCCGGAGAGCGTTGGAAGTCTGTGTATTGGCAGACCGGGATTTGTATCATGTACACCAGCGGGAATCATCCAGCTTCTGAAGCGTTCTGAGATTGATATCGAAGGCAAGCACTGCGTTGTGATCGGCAGAAGCAATATAGTTGGCAAGCCGATGGCACTTCTGATGCTGCGCGAGAATGCAACTGTCACGATCTGCCATTCCAGAACGAAAAACTTAAAGGAAATCTGTAAAGAGGCAGATATCCTGATCGTTGCGATCGGAAAGCCGAAGATGATCGACGCATCCTATGTGAAGGATGGTGCGACAGTCATCGATGTCGGTATCCACAGAGATGCCAACAACAAGTTATGCGGCGATGTTGATTTTGTATCGGTGGAACCGGTGGCCGGTGCCATCACACCAGTTCCGGGAGGCGTTGGACCGATGACAATCGCGATGCTGATGAATAACTGCGTGGAAGCCGCAGAGCGTGAGGAATAAGAAATATATGAACATATTGATGGTGTCACTTGGCTGTGACAAGAACCTTTGCGACAGCGAAGCAATGCTTGGTCTGCTCGCAAAGCACAATTACAATATTACGAATGACGAGCAGGAAGCCGATGCAATCATCGTAAATACGTGCAGCTTCATCAAAGATGCGATGGAGGAAAGTGTAAATACAGTATTGGAGATGGCAAAGCTCAAGCAGCAGAACTTAAAATACCTGATTGTGACCGGATGTATGGCGCAGCGGTTTAAGGATGAGATCTTTGACGAGATCCCGGAGATCGATGCCTGTCTTGGAACGAGCAGCTTCGATAAGATTTTAGATGTGATCGAAGAGCTGAAGGCTCGTGATGGTATCGAGGACGCAGAAGAAATCAGTGTCTATGACGATATTGACCGTCTGGCAACGATCACAGAATCCAATAAGGTTATCACATCAGGTACCTTTATGGGCTATTTAAAGATTGCAGAGGGCTGCGACAAATTCTGTACATACTGTGTCATCCCGCATATTCGCGGACATTATCGGAGTGTGCCGATGGAACAGCTTTTAAAAGAAGCGGAATATATGGCATCGCAGGGAATTGAGGAGCTGGTGCTTGTCGCACAGGAGACGACCTGCTATGGAAAAGATCTGTACGGTGAGAAACGGCTGCACGTGTTAGTCCGTGAGCTTGCGAAGATTGATGGAATTAAATGGATCCGCCTGATGTACTGTTATCCGGAGGAAATCTACGACGAGCTGATTGACTGTTTCAAGGAAGAACCAAAGCTTCTGCATTATATTGATATGCCGATGCAGCACAGCGAGGACGCAATCTTAAAGAGGATGGGTAGACGCACAGACCGTGCGGGTATCCAAGCAGTAATCGAAAAGCTGCGGGAGACAGCACCGGATATCGCAATCCGTACATCCCTGATCGCCGGGTTCCCTGGTGAGACGCAGGAAGAGCATGAGGCACTGATGGCGTTCTTAGATGAGCAGGAGCTTGACCGGGTTGGTGTATTTACTTATTCCAGAGAAGATGGAACACCGGCTGCAACGTTTGAAAACCAGATTGATGAGGAGACAGCAGAGCAGTGGCGCAATGAGATCATGGAGCTGCAGCAGGAGATCTCCTTGGATAAAAATGAGACATTTGTCGGGAAGATCATGCAGGTGATCATCGAGGGATATTCTTCCGATGATGATGTCTATGTCGGACGGACATACCGGGATGCCCCGGGCGTGGACGGACTGGTGTTTGTGAACTGTGATTATGAACTGATGTCCGGACAGATTGTAGACGTCCGGATCAATGAGGTAGGACCATATGATATGATAGGAGGGATTGTCAATGAATCTGCCGAATAAACTAACGATACTCAGAATGATTATGATACCATTTTTCTTAGTTGCCCTGATGGTGCCGGGCATTCCGGGAGGAAAATGGATCGCGCTTGCACTGTTCTGTCTGGCAAGTCTTACGGACATGCTCGATGGGAAAATAGCAAGAAAATATAACCTGATCACGGACTTTGGTAAGTTTATGGATCCGCTTGCAGATAAGCTGCTTGTCTGTTCTGCCATGATCGCGCTGATTGACCTTGACCGGATTCCGGCGTGGGTTGTAATTGTGATTATTGCAAGAGAATTTATCATCAGCGGTTTCCGCCTGGTTGCATCGGATAACGGTATCGTGATTGCTGCCGGATGGTGGGGCAAGATCAAGACGGTCTGCCAGATGTTCATGGTAATCTTACTGATCTGCGACTTCGGTGGAAGCACGGTACATATCATTGAAAATGTACTGATTTATCTGGCACTGGCGCTGACAATCATTTCCCTGATCGACTATCTGGTAAAGAATAAAAACGTGCTTTCTGAAACAAAATAAGAGTGGCTTTAAAAATCTGTAAAAAGCGGATGGAACATAAATGTTTAAGGCTTTTTGCAGATTTTTCTTTTTTATTGCAAAACTGTGACAAAGAATATGATTTTGACTTGATTTCAGGCGAAAAAAGATTTACAATTACAATCGGAAGAAATTGGGTTTCTAATCAGAAAACCCATAATAAATAAAAGTGGAGGGCTTAAAATGAGTAACAAACTTACATTGTCAGCAAGTGACAGAATTTCTTCTTTGCTTGACGAAGCGAGCTTTGTTGAAGTTGGTGCATATGTAACAGCTAGAAATACGGACTTCAACATGCAGGAAAATGATACTCCAAAAGACGGTGTTATTACTGGATATGGTGTCATCAATGGAAAACTGGTGTATGTATACAGCCAGGATGCAACCGTTCTTGGTGGTGCAATCGGTGAGATGCACGCAAAGAAGATTGCGAAGATTTATGACATGGCTATGAAGGTAGGCGCACCGGTAGTCGGTTTGGTCGATTGTGCGGGACTTCGTTTGCAGGAGGCAACCGATGCACTTAATGCATTCGGCGAGGTTTATCTGAAGCAGACACTTGCGTCAGGAGTAATCCCACAGATTACTGCAATTTTTGGAACATGCGGTGGTGGAGCAGCGCTTATTCCAACACTTACAGACTTTACATTTATGACAGCAGAGGGCAGCAAATTGTTTGTAAACAGCCCAAATGCACTCGATGGAAACTATCAGGCAAAGCTTGATACAGCATCTGCAGCTTACCTTAGCGAGAATTCTTCTCTTGTAGATGGTGTATTCGAGGATGATGCAGCAACACTTGCAAACATCAGAAGCCTTGTGGATATGCTCCCTGACAACAACATGGAAGATGCAGAGTCCGATTGTACAGACGATCTGAACCGTATCATTCCAAATCTCGATGGATTTGCAAAGGATGCAAGAGCTGTCCTTCAGAACATCGCAGATAACAACGTATTCGTAGAAGTGAAGAAAGATTATGCAAAGGACATGGTCCTTGGACTGATCAAGTTAAATGGTGCGACAGTTGGCTGTGTAGCGAATCAGGCAGCTGATGGCGGAGAGCTTCTCTCTACAAGCGGTGCTTATATCGCAGCAGACTTCGTGAAGTTCTGTGATGCGTTCAACATCCCTGTACTGACACTTGTAAATGCAAAGGGATTTGTAGCAACTGTATCAAACGAGAGAACAATCGCAGATGCAGCAGCAAAACTCACATACGCATTTGCAGATGCAACCGTACCTAAGGTAACAGTTGTGATGGGAGATGCATTTGGAACTGCTTACACGATCATGAACTCCAAGGCAATCGGCGCAGATATGGTATATGCATGGCCATGTGCAAAGATTGGTACAATGGATCCAGAGATGGCTGTCAAGATCATGTACGAGAAGGAAATTGCAGAGGCAGCTGATCAGGTTGCATTTATTGCAGAAAAGAAGAAAGCTTATACAGAGCTTCAGTCAAACGCACTTGCAGCAGCAAAGCGTGGTTATGTCGATGACATTATCGAGCCGGATGCAACAAGAAAGCGTGTGATTGCTGCGTTTGATATGCTTAGCACAAAGAACGAGGAAAGACCATATAAGAAGCACGGAGCAGTATAAGGAAAGGTGACAATGAAATGAAGAAAAAATTATTAATTCTGATTTCCATGTTAGCTATGATGTTTTCCTTGACTGCCTGCAGCAATGAGGTTGAAAAGCCGTTTGACTATGATGACAGCCAGATTGTGATCGACACGATGTATCTGTTTAACCAGTATCAGAACGTGAGCGATGAATATGCTGATTATTATATTCAGGATGGAACCGAATTCGAGCAGTCCGCAGTAAAGGGTATCAAGCAGGCACAGGAGACCGATAAGGTTGGAGAATTCCAGGATTTCTCTCCTTATATCAACGGTGTTGGCATGGATTTAAATGATGTCAATTACAAGATTGAGAATGCCGCAGACTCTGTATCGGTAACTGTTACAAACAAGGCAGCAAACAGAGATGTGGAAGTAACTGTAAAGTTTGTTGAAAATCCAGATTACTACATCAAGCTGGATCAGGCAAAGCAGACATACAATGCAGATGCAGTCCGTCAGGAAATTGCAATGTACTATGGCTCAGAAGAGGAGTTCTTCTCCCAGTATGGCAGTTACTATTCAAGTGTAGACGATGTTGTACAGCAGGGCATCGACAATGAGATGCAGGGTGTATATCAGTATCTCCCAGAGGAAATGGTTGTTTCAGCTGTATACTCTAAGACAGAGCTGATGAAGCAGGCAGGTATGAATACATTGCTCGGTATGGGTACTGTATTTGTAGTTTTGATTTTCATCTCATTTATTATTTCACTGTTCAAGTTCCTTCCGGCACTTTTCGCAAAGAAGCCGAAGATCGAAGATCTCAAGAAGGAAGAGAGCAAGCCGGCAGCACCAGTCAAGGCTGCTACACCGGCACCAGCCGCAGGCAATCTGATGAACGATGCAGAGCTTGTAGCCGTTATTACAGCAGCAATTTATGCCGCTGAGGGACAGGCAGGCAATGGTGCAGTAAGTAAAGATAAACTCGTTGTACGTTCGATTCGTCGTGCAAGAAAATAATTGATATATTAGGAGGAAATTAACATGAAAAATTATAGAATTACTGTAAATGGTACAGCTTATGATGTAGCAGTAGAAGAATTAGGCGCAGGTGCAGCACCGGTTGCAGCCGCAGCACCAGCTCCGGCAGCACCAGTTGCAGCCGCAGCACCAGCTCCGGCAGCTCCAGCAGCACCAGCCGCAGCAGCAGGCTCTATCGAGGTTGCAGCACCAATGCCAGGTAAGATCCTGAATGTAAAGGCAGGCGTTGGTACAGCCGTAAAGAAGGGTGACGTTATTCTGATCCTTGAGGCTATGAAGATGGAAAATGATGTGGTAGCTCCAGAAGACGGAACAGTTGCAAGCATCAACGTTTCTGCAGGTGATGCAGTAGAGGCTGGCGACGTATTGGCTACTTTGAACTAATCAAAGTTCTTAAGTAACTGGTTCCTACAATAACAGGAGGTAAACATAAGTGAGTAGTTTTGCAGATGTATTAAAAAATCTGGCTCTCCAGACAGGATTTGCAACCTTGACATGGAAACATTATGTAATGATCCTCATTGCATGTATCTTCATGTATCTTGCGATCGTGAAAGGCTTCGAGCCGTTGCTTTTGGTTCCAATCTCCTTCGGTATGTTCCTGGTTAACATGTTCCCGGACATCATTGCTGACGGTGGATTGTTACATTATTTCTATTTGTTGGATGAGTGGAGTATTTTACCATCCCTCATCTTCATGGGCGTTGGTGCTATGACAGACTTCGGTCCGCTGATTGCGAACCCGAAAAGTTTCCTGCTTGGTGCGGCCGCACAGTTTGGTATTTATGCTGCATACTTCCTAGCATTCCTGATGGGATTCAACGGAAAGGAAGCAGCTGCAATCTCTATCATCGGTGGTGCCGATGGTCCTACATCTATCTTCCTTGCAGGTAAGCTTGGAATGGGTGGAACTCTGATGGGGCCGATTGCCGTTGCCGCATATTCTTATATGTCACTGGTACCGGTTATCCAGCCACCTATTATGAAGCTCCTTACGACAGAGAAGGAAAGAAAGGTCAAGATGGCACAGCTCCGTCCGGTATCAAAGATGGAGAAAATCTTGTTCCCAATCATCGTTACATTGGTTGTTGTATTGATTCTTCCTACAACTGCTCCGCTGGTTGGTATGCTGATGCTTGGTAATCTGTTCCGTGAGTGTGGAGTTGTTAAGCAGTTAACAGAGACAGCAAGTAACGCAATGATGTATATCGTTGTTATCCTGCTTGGTACATCCGTAGGTGCATCAACAAGTGCAGAGGCATTCCTAAAGACAAGTACATTGAAGATCGTATTGCTTGGTCTGATCGCATTTGCATTTGGCACAGCGGCAGGTGTATTGTTCGGTAAGATCATGTGTAAGGTAACGCACGGTAAGGTAAATCCGTTGATCGGTTCTGCGGGTGTATCTGCCGTTCCTATGGCAGCGCGTGTATCACAGAAGGTTGGTGCAGAGGCAGACCCTACAAACTTCCTTTTGATGAACGCCATGGGACCAAACGTTGCAGGTGTTATCGGTACTGCGGTTGCAGCCGGAACATTCCTCGCAATCTTTGGTGTATAGTATAGAGAATTTAGGAGGTCAGACTAATGGCAGAAGAAAAGAAACCGGTAAAGATTACCGAAACTGTGCTGAGAGATGCACACCAGTCTTTGATTGCAACTCGTATGACAACAGAACAGATGTTGCCAATTATTGATACAATGGATAAAGTTGGTTACCATTCCGTAGAGTGCTGGGGTGGCGCTACATTTGATGCTTGTCTCCGTTTCCTGAAAGAGGATCCATGGGACAGACTTCGTAAGCTCCGTGACGGATTCAAGAATACAAAGCTTCAGATGCTGTTCCGTGGACAGAATATCCTCGGATACAGCCCATATTCGGATGACGTTGTAGAGTACTTCGTGCAGAAGAGTATCGCAAATGGTATTGATATCATTCGTATCTTTGACTGTCTGAATGATATTCGTAATCTTGAGACAGCGGTAAAGGCGGCAAACAAGGAAAAGGGACATGCACAGGTCGCACTTTCTTATACACTTGGTGATGCCTATACCATGGATTACTGGAAGAATATGGCAAGACAGATTGAGGAGATGGGTGCAGATTCTATCTGTATCAAGGATATGGCTGGACTTCTTGTACCAAATGAGGCGACAAAGCTTGTAAAGGCTTTGAAGGAAGGTACAAAGCTTCCAATTCAGCTTCATACACATTATACATCTGGTGTAGCTTCTATGACATATATGAAGGCAGTAGAAGCTGGATGTGATGTGATTGATACAGCTATTTCACCACTTGCTATGGGTACATCACAGCCTGCAACAGAGGTTATGGCTAAGGTATTTGAAGGTACAGAGTTTGATCCGGGACTTGATCAGAACATTCTCGCTGAAATTGCTGATTACTTCCGTCCACTTCGTGAGCAGTGGCTGGAGTCCGGACTGCTTAGTCCAAAGGTAATGGGTGTAAATATCAAGACTCTGCTTTACCAGGTACCAGGTGGTATGCTTTCAAACATGGTATCTCAGTTGAAGGAAATGCATGCAGAGGATAAGTATGATGAAGTACTCGAAGAGATTCCTCGTGTTCGTAAGGACTTTGGTGAGATTCCACTTGTTACACCATCTTCACAGATCGTTGGTACACAGGCTGTATTGAACGTTGTTCTGGGCGAGCGTTATAAGACTCTTACGAAAGAGGCAAAGGATATGCTCGTTGGTAAGTATGGTAGAACAACCGTACCTGTAAACAAGGAGATTCAGAAGAAGGCACTTGACAGCCTTGGAATGAAGGAGCCTATCACATATCGTCCAGCAGATGACTTAAAGCCATCACTTGAGAAGTTCGAGAAGGAAATGGCTCAGTACAAGCAGCAGGATGAGGATGTTCTTTCTTATGCATTGTTCCCACAGGTTGCAACAGAGTTCTTCAAGTACAGAGAAGCACAGCAGACAGGTGTGGATGTAACAGCAGCAAATACAGAGAATAAGACATATCCGGTTTAATAAGCCGGGGTAAAAGATATCAAAAGGCGGAGAGCTTTTTCTCCGCCTTATTCTTTCATAATACGAGCAGGTAATTGCGAAATGTGTAGTTGTATATCACATATATTTCAACATAGTTCATTTAATATACAATGTATTGATGCTAAGAAGTTCTAAATGTTCTGTTTAATATGTTCTTAATATACGCCACCGCCGCTAATTCGCCATCCGTGGCTCACTAGCGGCTTGTTTAAACATCGTGTTCAAACATGGCTTGTGTTCTGTAGAACATTAAGAACTTCTAAGCTCCAAACATATCGTATATTAGAATGAATCCATGTTGAAATATATGGTTATACAATTGCGTGTTTCGCAATTGCCTGCGATAAAAGATATAAGTGTGGAGAAAAATATGGATGTAGCGGAGAAAAATGAAAAGAAAATAAAACGACAGATCCGGACGACATCGAAGATATTGCTTGGATTTCTGCTTGCGATTCTGACAGGTACGGCTCTGTTGTCGCTGCCAATTGCAACGGTATCGGGAGAGACAGATTTTCTGACGGCATTATTTACCGCGACGACTTCGGTGTGTGTCACGGGATTGGTGGTCGTACCAACATTTTCCCATTGGACGTTGTTTGGTAAGATTGTGATACTTGGGCTGATTCAGCTCGGAGGGCTTGGAATTGTAGCATTGACATCATTTGTCATGCTGCTTATGAATCGAAAATTCTCCTTGCGCAATCGTATGATGATCCAGGATGCTTTTGGACTGAGTACGATGCAGGGCATGGTTGTTTTTATAAAAAGAGTGATGAAGGGTACACTTGTGGTAGAGGCGGTTGGCGCCTGCCTGTATATGATTGCGTTTATCCCACAGTTTGGTGTGGCACACGGCATCTGGTATTCTGTATTTAATGCAATATCGGCGTTTTGCAATGCAGGTATCGATATCATCGGACCGGACAGCCTGGTGCCGTATTCCGGTTCGCCGTTAGTATTGCTTACTTCATCGTTTCTGATTATCTTTGGTGGACTTGGCTTCGTTGTATGGTGGGATATCGTCGACGTGCTTGGAAAAGTGCGCAGACACGAGATTACGAAGCGGGATATCTGGCGCAGACTGAACACGCATACGAAGATCATCCTTGTGATGACAGGGTCCCTGATCGTGTTCGGCATGGTGATTACATTGTTGTTTGAATACAATAATCCACTTACGATCGGTAATATGTCGATGGGTGGCAAGCTTTTAAATGCTTTTTTTCAGTCGGTAACATTGCGAACAGCGGGCTTTGCATCATTTAGTCAGAAGGGACTTACGGATTCATCCGTATTGGTAAGCTGTCTGATTATGTTAGTCGGTGGTTCTCCGGTCGGTACGGCAGGTGGAATCAAGACGATGACCGTCGCAGTACTGGTATTTGCAGTGATTTCGGTTATTCAGGGTAGAAATGAGACGGTGGCATTCAGGAAGACAATCTCTGCATCACTGGTACGAAGAGCGATGGCAGTGACGGTGATTGGCGTCGGTATGCTTTTTTTCTGCTCGGTGCTGCTTCTGGTAACGAATCATCTGTCCTTATCAGATGGCTTGTATGAAGTGACAAGTGCACTTGCAACGGTGGGGTTGTCACGGGATGTGACGCCAGCCTTAAATGTATTTGGTAAATTACTTATTGTACTTTGCATGTATCTTGGACGTGTGGGTCCGATCACGATGTTCATGTTTTTCGGACAGCGTGAAGCAAATCGAAATACAGTCAAATATGCAGATGCGGAAATTATTGTGGGGTAGGAGGAAATAAAACTATGAATAAATCAATCGCGGTGATTGGATTGGGCCGTTATGGAAAAAGCATTGCAACAGAGTTATATAACAATGGAGCCGATGTGCTGGCAATCGACGGCAATCCGGAGATCGTAAATGATATTGCGGACAGTGTGACCTGTGCGATGAGTCTGGATGTCTGTGATATGGATGCACTTCGTGAGGCAGGAATCTCGAACATGGATGCTGTCGTCGTTGCGATGGCGGACAGTCTGGATTCGAGCATCCTGTGTGTGATGTCTGTGAAGGAACTGGGCGTGCCAATGGTGATTGCCAAGGCAAAGGATGAGATGATGGGAAAGATCCTGACACGGGTGGGTGCCGATCAGGTTGTATTCCCGGAGAAGGAATCCGGCATCCGCCTGTCGCATAAATTACTATCAGAGCATTTTGTCGATTACTTTGATCTGTCTGACAGCACCAGTCTGGTCGAGATCCTTCCACGTGAAGCGTGGGTGGGTAAAAATCTACGTGAACTGAATCTTAGAAAAGAATACAGGATCAATGTCGTGGCAGTCATTCAGGATGGTGAATTCAATATCGCGATGGATCCGGATACCCCATTAAAGGCGAATGAACCGTTGTTGATCATCATGAAGAAAGCAGATTTGAAGAGGTTCGAACGGGCATGAGAGTAGCAGTGATCGGTGGCGGTGCGGCTGGCATGTATGCAGCAATCGGGCTTGCAGACGCCGGACATACCGTGACAATCTATGAGAAAAATGAAAAGCTAGGCAAGAAGCTGTTCATCACAGGAAAGGGCAGATGTAATCTGACGAACAACTGTGAAGTAGAAGAGCTGATGAAGCATGTGGTGACGAATCCGAAATTCCTGTACAGTGCCTTTTACCGGTGCAACGCACAGGATGTAATGCAGTTTTTTGAACAAAATGGACTGGAGCTGAAGACCGAACGCGGAAACCGTGTATTCCCGGTATCCGATCATTCATCGGATGTGATCAGGACGCTGGAGCAGGCGTTAAAAAAGCGGAACGTAACAATCTGTCTCAATCACACTGTGACACAGATCCTGACGGAACAGGTGCAGGATGTGACACACGCTGTTGGCGTCTGTGTGAAGGATGAAAAAGGACAGAAAAAGCAGGGACGCTTTGATGCGGTGATCGTGGCAACCGGAGGACTTTCCTATGAGCGTACCGGTTCGACCGGAGACGGCTTGCAGTTTGCGAGAGATCTGGGACTGCAGGTGACAGAATGTCAGCCATCGCTCGTGCCATTTGAGATTGAGGAGGACTTCTGCCGTGAACTGATGGGACTTTCACTTCGGAATGTCACGTTGTCCTGCTATACAAAAAAGAAAAACAAAGACAAGCTTTTGTATCAGGAACAGGGCGAAATGCTGTTTACGCATTTTGGTATCAGCGGACCACTTGTGCTTTCCGCATCGGCGTATACAGGTAAAGTGAAAGGGGAATCAATCTGGGTAGAGATTGACCTGAAACCGGCACTTACTATAGAACAGCTTGACGCACGTATCCTGCGGGATTTCGACGTGGCGAAGAATAAGCAGGTACGCAATGCACTCGATGAACTGTTGCCAAAGAAGCTGATTCCAGTTATGATAGAGCTTGCGGAGATTGATCCGTTCAAGCAGGTGAATGCTGTGACAAAGGAAGAACGGGAGCGGCTGGCTGCCTGTATGAAGAAGCTTACGCTGCATGTGGCAGGCACGCGCGGCTATGAGGAAGCAATCATTACCAAAGGTGGTGTGAGCGTCAGGGAGATCAATCCGAAGACGATGGAGGCAAAGCAGATTCCGGGACTTTACTTTATCGGAGAGGTGCTGGATGTCGATGCGCTGACCGGCGGGTTCAATCTGCAGATCGCATGGTCGACAGCTGCCACGGTGCTGCTTTCAGAATAATATAGAAACCTATTTGGAGGAACAAAGAATATGAATATCGCAATTGATGGACCGGCAGGTGCCGGCAAAAGTACGATTGCACGTCGTGTAGCAAAGGAAAAGGGATATATCTATGTCGATACTGGCGCGATGTACCGTGCAATTGGTCTGTATTTTATGAATGAAGGCGTTGATGCAGAGAATGCAGCTGCTGTATTGGAAGCACTTGCTGCGATTCAGGTCGAAATCAGATACGAGGCTGGAGAACAGCAGGTGTATTTGAATGGTAAAAATGTATCGAAGGAGATCCGGCAGGAAGCAGTCGGCAATATGGCATCGAAGGTGGCAACCAAGCAGGCAGTCCGCGACAAACTGTTAGACCTGCAGAGAAATCTTGCAGCCACACAGGATGTTGTCATGGATGGCAGAGATATCGGTACATTTGTGTTACCAAATGCGGAGCTGAAAATCTATCTGACTGCATCGGTGGATACAAGAGCCGACAGACGGTACAAGGAACTTGTTGAGAAACATATGCCGGCAGATTTAGAAGAAATCAAGCGTGATATCGAGGCAAGAGATTATCAGGATATGCACCGGGAGATTGCACCTCTCACACAGGCGGAGGATGCGTATTATCTGGATTCTTCAGCGCTTACGATCGACGAAGTTGTGGCAGAGATCATTCGCAGGATTCCGCAGTAGAAAATGAATAGGAGATCTGCATTTATGAGAGAGATAAAGATTGCAAAATCCGCAGGCTTTTGTTTTGGCGTCAAGCGGGCAGTAAACCTCGTCTATGACCAGGTCGGAAATGCAAAAAAGGTTTATACCTATGGTCCAATCATTCATAATGAGGAGGTTGTTTCCGATCTGGAACGAAAGGGTGTGCATGTGCTTTCGGAAGAAGATATTGATGCCATGCTTTCCCATGACGGCAGAGAGGACGATGCAAAAGAAATCGTAATCCGGTCACATGGCATCGGGCGGGATGCCTATAAAAAGCTGGAACAGCTTGGGTTTGAGATCGTTGATGCAACGTGTCCATTCGTGAAAAAAATTCACCGTATCGTACAGCAGGAAACCGAGCAGGGGCATTGTGTGGTGATTGTCGGAGACGAAAATCATCCGGAAGTATGTGGCATCCGCGGCTGGTGTGTCCGGGAGCCGATCATCGTAAATTCCGTGGAACAGGCACAAAAAATGCTTGATTTTCTTGATAAAAATGTGTATATTGTCGCGCAAACGACATTTAATGACGTAAAATTTAAAGATATAGTTGAATTTTTTAGAAATAAAGGATATAATGTCATTGTTTATAATACCATATGTAATGCTACCGAGGAACGACAGAGAGAAGCAAGAGCACTTGCAGCTGATGTTGATACCATGATAGTGATTGGTGGTAAGAGCAGTTCGAATACGCAGAAGCTGTATGAGATCTGTCGCAGAGAATGCGAAAATACTTACTATATTCAGACACTCGTTGACTTGGATTTAACTGTTATTGAATCCGCTAAGAGGGTAGGTATTACAGCTGGGGCATCTACCCCAAATTATATTATTAAGGAGGTTCATGACAGTATGTCAGAATTAAGTTTTGAAGAATTGTTGAAGCAGTCCGAAGAGAATGGTAACAAGATTCGGGTTGGAAGTGTAGTTGAAGGAAAGGTTATCGCTGTTAAGCCAGAGGAAATCATCGTAGATATCCAGTACAAGGCTGACGGTATCGTTACCAGAAATGAGTACTCAAGTACTCCAAACTTAGATCTTACAACTGTTGTAAAGGTTGGAGATCCAATCAAGGTTAAGGTTATTAAGACAAACGATGGCGAGGGACAGGTTCTTCTCTCATACAAGAGAGTTGCTGCAGATGAGTCTTATGACAAGTTAGAGGAAGCATACAACAACGGTGAAGTTCTTACAGGTAAGGTTACACAGGTTGTTGACGGCGGTTTGAATGTCGTTGTAAATGAGTGCAAGGTATTCATCCCTGCAAGCCTTGTATCTGATACATTTGAGAAGGATCTCACAAAGTATCAGGATCAGGATGTAGAATTCGTATTGACAGAGTTCAATCCTAAGAAGCGTAGAGTAATCGGTAACAGAAAGCAGCTCCTTGTTGCTAAGAAGGCAGAGCTTGCTAAGAAATTATTTGAGAATCTCAAGGTTGGCGATGTAGTAGAAGGAACAGTTAAGAATGTAACATCCTTCGGTGCATTCATTGATCTTGGTGGAGCAGACGGACTCCTTCATATCTCCGAGATGTCCTGGGGCAGAGTCAATGATCCAAGCAGCGTTGTTAAGGTTGGAGATGTTGTTAAGACATTTGTTAAGGATATCAATGGTGAGAAGATTGCCCTCAGTATGAAGTTCGAGGATGAGAATCCTTGGGTAAAGGCCGCTGACAAGTATGCAATCGGTAATGTTGTAACAGGTAAGGTTGTGCGTTTCGCAAGCTTTGGTGCATTCGTAGAGCTTGAGCCAGGTGTAGATGGACTCCTTCATGTTTCCCAGATCTCCAAGGAGCGTGTGGAGAAGCCAGAGGATGTTCTGAAGGTAGGTCAGGAGATCACGGCAAAGGTTGTCGATTTCAAGGCTGCTGAGAAGAAGATCAGCTTGAGCATTCGTGCCTTAGATGATGCACAGGAGGCTTCTGAAGAGGAGTAAGCATGGCATATCAATATGAAGAGTTTAAGCGGGATGTGTATAAACTGACCGATATCAACTTAGACCTTTATAAAGAACGCCAGATGAAAAGAAGAATAGAATCTCTGATTGCCCGCAAAGGGTTTGATGGATTTGAAAGTTTTTACAAAGGTATGAAGCAGGACAAAGGTCTACTTCGTACCTTTGTTAGTTATCTGACGATTAATGTGTCTCAGTTTTATCGAAATCCACAGCAGTGGATGAATTTTGATCAGGAGATCATTCCGTATCTGCGAAAAAAATATGGAGATACTTTAACAATCTGGAGTGCGGCATGTTCCACGGGTGACGAGTCATATACGATCGCCATGATTCTGTCAGAGTATATTCCGTTGTCGAAGATCCGTATCATTGCGACCGATCTGGACGAGGATGTACTTGCCTTTGCAAAAGAGGGTGTCTATCCGGCGAAGAGCCTGTCCGATCTGCCGAAGAAATACTTGGACAAGCATTTCAAGAAGGTGGATGACAGTCATTATGCAATCAGCCCGGAAATCAAGAAATGTGTGGAATTCAAGAAGCACAATCTGCTCAAGGACCGGTATTTCCAGCATATCCATATGATCGTCTGCCGGAATGTCGTCATTTATTTCACGGACGAGGCGAAAGATCAGGTGTATGAGAATTTCCACAGCGCCCTTGTGGATGATGGAATCCTGTTTATTGGCAGTACGGAACAGATCTTGCATGCAAAAGAACTGGGATTTGAGTCAGTGCGTACATTTTTTTATAAAAAAATGAAAATATAGCTTGCATGAACAATTATCCTATGATATATTTAGATAGTTGTGAAAAAGGGATGGTCCTCTGGTGCAGATGTGCATTAAGAACGTCTAAATTATTTAGGAGGTCACACAAATGGCATTAAGTGCAAATGAAATCATCAAGAACATTGAGACAGCACAGTTGAAGCAGGATGTTACAGACTTTAACGTAGGTGATACTATTAAGGTATACGCTAAGATTAAAGAGGGTAACAGAGAAAGAGTTCAGGCATTTGAAGGTACTGTACTGAAGAGACAGGGTGGAAGCAACCGTGAGACATTCACAGTTCGTAAGAATTCAAATGGCGTTGGCGTTGAGAAGACTTGGCCACTGCATAGCCCAACGATCGAGAAGATCGAGGTTATTCGTAGAGGTAAAGTAAGACGTGCAAAACTTAACTACTTACGTGATCGTGTTGGTAAGAAGGCTAAGGTTAAGGAACTTGTAAAGTAATACTTGCAGAGACAATGGAAACTTGCCCCCAGATTCATTTCAATCTGGGGGTTTCCTATTATGAAGAGAAGTATCTTTCTGGAGGATTGCATTGAAACGTAGAGGACAAAAAAGTTATTACGATAAGCATAATCTATCGAGATATGTATCAAAACGAAATTCCAAGATCAAACGGTTTTTCCGTTCATTCTGGCGTTGGATACTGCTTGTGTTTGTTGCCGTGATTGTCGGATATGCGATTGTGACGTTTGGATTTCAGACGGTGACGGTAGTGGGACCGTCAATGAATCCGACGTTGGCAGATTCACAGGTTGTGCTGGTCAATAAAATCGTATATAAAGTATCTGATGTGAAGCGGTATGATGTGATTGCGTATTCGCGCGTGAACGGCAATGGATATTATGATATCAAGCGTGTCATTGGTCTGCCAGGCGAGACGATCCGTATCTCAAATGGCGATATTTATATCAACGGAGAACGGCGCAGTGATGTCCCATTTACAATGGCGATTCAGATCAGCGGTGTGGCGGAGGATGAGATCACACTGGGCGACAGTGAGTATTTCTTGATGGGCGACAATGTGAATAACAGTGAGGACAGCCGTTATACGAATGTTGGAAATATAGCAAAGACAGAGATAAAGGGAAAGGTCGTATCGATTCTTCTCCCGCGCAGTGATAAAGGAAAGGTAAAATAAGCGATGAATATTCAATGGTATCCGGGACATATGACGAAAGCCAAGCGTATGATGCAGGAAGATATAAAGCTGATTGATATTGTGATCGAGCTGCTGGATGCAAGAGCACCATTATCCAGCAAGAATCCGGATATTGATAATCTTGCTGCGAACAAGTCACGCATGGTAATCCTGAATAAAGCAGATATGGCAGATGCCAGAAAGACCGCAAAATGGGAAGAGTATTTTAAAGCAAAGGGATTCTTCGTGCTCAGTATGGACTCCAGGAAGAATTCTGGTATGAAGCCAGTATCTGATACGATCCGGGAAGCGTGTAAGGAGAAAATTGCTCGTGACCGGAAGCGTGGTATTATTAACCGCCCAATCCGTGCAATGATCGTTGGAATTCCGAATGTCGGCAAGTCTACATTTATCAATTCCTACGCGAAGAAATCGTGCACGAAGGTCGGAAATAAGCCGGGTGTTACGAAAGGAAAGCAGTGGATCCGGATTGGCAAGGATGTGGAGCTTCTTGATACACCGGGTATCCTGTGGCCGAAATTCGATGATCAGGAGGTTGGTCTGCGGCTGGCGTATATCGGTTCCATCAACGATGAAATTCTTACGAAAAGCGAGCTTGCCTTAAAATTCATAGATTTTTTAAAAATAAATTATTGTAATGCTCTGACAGACAGGTATAATATAGATATTGATATACAGAATTCTGAGAATTTTGAGATATTGAAACATATTGCGGTTGCAAGATTATGTTTGTTAAAAGGAAATGAGCCGGATCTTGACAAGGCTGCGGCAATTTTATTCGATGATTTTCGAAGCGGCAGACTGGGACGTATGACGTTGGAGGAGATACCGGAATAGGGAGTTTATAGATGATGAAGAAGAAAAAGAATGCGGAAGCCGTAGAGACGGAAGCTGCAGAAGCGGTGACAGAGAAAACAAAAACATCCGAGGACAAAAAGCCGGAGACAGAAATGGCAGAGGATATCGAGAAAAAGGCAGAAGAGGAAGCTGCGGAGATTGAAGCATACGACGCAGAAGGAAATCCGATCTTAAAAAAGAAAAAGAAGAGAAAAAGCAAGAAGAAAAAGACACAGAAACCGGAAGAAGTTAATATTGTGAAGGAACTTCTAAGTCTGATCATTTATATCGGAATCGTTGTTCTGATCTGTTATTTTATCCTGAACTTTGTAGGCTGTCGTTCCAAGGTTGATGGTTCTTCGATGAATCCGACACTGGAGGATAAAGATAATCTGTGGGTAGATAAACTGTCGTATACATTTGGGGATCCGAAGCGGTTTGATGTCGTAATCTTTAACTATGATGAGAACACGACCTATGTCAAACGTATCATTGGACTGCCGGGAGAGACAGTCCGTATCGACCAGAACGGAAATATCTATATTAACGGCAAGCTGCTCAAGGAGAATTACGGCAAAGAGACAATGCTGAACAATGGACGAGCCGGTTCGGATGTCTATCTTGGTTCGGACGAGTACTTTGTGCTTGGAGATAACCGGAACAACAGTATCGACAGCCGATGGTCGGATGTCGGAAATGTCAGCAGGGAGGATATCGTCGGGAAGGTTGTCCTGCGAATCTATCCATTTAAGAGCTTTGGACTGATTAAATAACAATATAGGACTGTGTATATGCACAGTCCTTATTTTGCATTTAACAAAGGAGTAGGAAATGATGAAGATACAGGAGATCAAGGCGGCGTATCAGACACTCGATCCAGATGACGAGCCGATGCTGCAGCAGTTTATACATACCTATGGCACTGATGAGCGAAGTGGGGTGCAGACACTTGTGGAGCAGACGAAAAAGAAGCTGGCGCAGTTAGAGACGGAATATGTCCGTTCTGAGAAAATGCTCGCGTTTGAGCGTAAGTATCATGCGATTGGAAGCCGATATATATGTGGGATAGATGAAGTCGGCAGAGGACCACTGGCGGGTCCTGTTGTGGCATGTGCGGTGATACTGCCAGAGGATGAGATGCTTCTGTATCTGAATGATTCCAAACAGGTGCCAAGAAAGAAGCGGGAAATCTTATATGATATCATTCGTGAGAAGGCAGTTGCTTATGGTATAGGTGTTGTCTCAGAGAAACGGATTGATGAGATTAACATCTTACAGGCAACCTATGAGGCGATGCGTATGGCAATCGCAAATCTGAAGGTACAGCCGGATCTTTTATTAAATGATGCGGTGCGTATCCCGGAGGTCGATATCAAACAGGTGCCGATTATCAAGGGAGATACGTTGTCTGCAAGTATTGCGGCGGCAAGTATCGTGGCAAAGGTGACAAGAGACCGTATGATGGTAGAATATGATAAGGTGTATCCAGGCTATGATTTTGCAAGCAACATGGGCTATGGCAGTGCGAAGCATTATGCAGGTCTTGATAAGCTTGGACCTTGCGGGATTCATCGAAGAACGTATATTAAGGAATATGTATGAATATAGATAACGGAAATCTTCAATTCAATCGGTATCAGACTGGAACCGTGACCGGGAATCGGACGGAAAACGCGGCTGCAAACAACACGCAGACGGCGTCTGGTAACACTGCGCTGGCACAGGCGCAGGAGGGGCAGACCTTTACCGGGCGGATCGTCGATGTGAATGGTTCGCAGGTGACGATTCAGATGGATGGAAATATGATGCTGCAAGCGCGGATGGCGGAAGCGATGAACCTCAATATGGGTGATACGATTGCTTTTCTCGTGAAAGAGAATTCCGGAAACACGGTGATGATTCAGTCACTTGCGTCAGATATGCAGACGATGAAGGATCAGACGATCTTTGATCTCTTAGAGAAGAATCAGCTCTCGCCGTCGGATAAGAACTATCAGATCGCTGAGACGCTGTTAAATGAGAATATGCCGGTCGATCGTGCCGGCATGCGGAAGGTGCTGCAACAGGCATATAAATACCCGGATACACCGATCCAGACGCTTGTATCCATGAACAAGATGCAGCTTCCGGTGACGGAGCAGACAATCGCAGGCTTTGAGCAGTATCAGACGAACCAACATGCGATGATGCAGGCATTGTCAGGGATGACCGAGGAGCTTACGGCGTATATGACTAAGCCGGACAGCATGCGGGAGATGATGCAGGTGCTGTCCGATGCACAGGATCTTCCGGTACTCGATGCAGACGCGATGCTGCAGGAGTTAGAGCAGACCACAGGCGATGCGCTGTTTGCGCAGGGGCGGGTAAGTGCAGGTGACCAGCTGCAAGCCACAGATATGACGGGCAAGCTACCTGTATTATCCGCGGAGCAGCTGTCAGCTTATGCGGAGAGGTTTGGCATGACCGAAGAACAGATCACAGAGCTTACGAAGCAGTTACAGGATATGCATCTGGATGCGCAGACGATACAGACGGTGTTCGAACAGTCCAATACGATGATGCAGCTGGCGAACCATCTGCAGGCACTTGTCACAGGTGCCGCCGATAAAACGATGATTGATGCCGATATAATGAAGGAATTTTTCAAGTCGGATAGCATGAAGGAACTGTTGGAGGCTGCCGTGAAGGAGAAGTTCACGCTGAACCCGGAGAAGATGCAGAAACCACAGGAGGTTTCCGATCTGTACAAGGGCATTTATGAGAAGATGGATCGTCTGATGCAGCAGATGAGCGGACATGCAAGCTCGTCCGGAGAGCATCTGTCCGAGTCGGCGAAGGGCATGCAGGAGCGGATTGATTTCCTGCAGAACCTGAGTAATCTCTTCCCGTATGCACAGATTCCGGTGCGGATGGAGGGCAGAGATGGAAATGCAGATCTGTTCGTCTATATGAATAAGAAGCGGATGCAGGAGAAGAAGGAAGACGTCAGTGCTCTGCTGCATCTGGATATGAAATATCTTGGACCGACGGATGTCCATGTGTCCCTGCGTGGTACGATGGTACATACGAAGTTCTATGTCGAGGACGAGGAAAGCGCGAAGATCATTGACGCGCATATGACACAGCTGGAACAGGCGATCGCGGAGAATGGGTATTCGCTTACAAATGAGGTAATTATGCGGGATCCGACGCTGCACCCGGAGACAGAGAAAAATGCCGTGGTAAAAGAGATGTTCGGTGACGACATCGAGAAGAGCGTGAAGCGGTATTCGTTCGATGTTCGGATGTAACTGTCAAATGAAATGTACAAAGCGCAGGAATCAGTAGAAGAAACGTGTGTGACATGGACTGGATGATGCAGAGGGTAAAATAGATGGCACAGAATTTCAATGTGGATACAAAGAAAAAAGAAGAGAAAAAAAAGGCGGTTGCTTTAGTCTATGAGCCGGGAAATGAGGCACCACAGGTCGTTGCATCCGGAAAGGGCGTGATCGCGGAGCGTATCATTGACACGGCGAAGAAAAGTGACGTTCCGCTCTACAAGGACACTGACCTTACGAATACCCTGTTGAACCTGGATATCGGGGAATGTATCCCGCCGGAGCTGTATGGCGTCGTTGCGGAGATCTTAGTCTATGTCGACCGGATGGATAAGCTGCGTGCGAAGCTTGGAAAATAGCTGAGCGGTATGGATAAGCTGCGCGTGAAACTTGAAAAATAAATGAACGGGGCGGATAACTATGGAGAAACGATCGTATAACAAAAGACAGGTCGGTACGGAGAAGGAGAACCTTGCTGCGGAATACCTGAGAAAGAAAGGGTATTTTATCATCGAGAAGAACTACCGGATACGGCAGGGCGAGATTGACCTGATTGCGCGGGATGGCACATGTATCGTGTTCGTCGAGGTTAAATACCGGGCAGATGGCAGAAGCGGAGATGCGTTAGAGGCGGTCACCGGAGCGAAGATATGGCAGATCTCGAAGACCGCGCTATTTTACCTGAATCAGAAGAAGATAAGTATTGATAATACACCAATCCGCTTTGATGTGATCGGCATCAATGGGGACGCGGTCACGCATATCGAGAATGCGTTTGATTTTGTGATAACAAGGTAAGTTTAGGAATGATAGAAAAAGATAGAATGTAACAGGAAGAGACAGGAACAGATAAATGAAACCAGTACAGTTTGATCTGAAAGTAAATCCGAAGACACTTGTGACGCGGGCAGAGGAGAATCTGCATTTCCTACGGGAGCGCACCACGTATTTTGAGAATGCAAAGGTGGATGGCGTGTCCGTGCCGGTTCCGGTGCTTCGGTATAAAATATTTGATGCATACCCGGAGGTTGTGGTCGGATTTTCAACACGGCTTGGTGGTGTGAGCAAGGGATATCTTGGAAGTATGAACTTAAGCTTTACCCGCGGCGATGAGGAAGCGTCAGTGATGGAGAATCACAGACGGTTTGCGCAGGCGTGTGGGTACGATCACACGAAGCTTGTGTTCTCCGATCAGGTGCATAAGACGAACCTGCGGATCGTGACGAAGGACGACTGCGGAAAGGGTATCGTGCGGGAACGTGATTTCGCGGAGATTGATGGACTCATTACGCAGGAGGCTGGAGTTCCGCTTATGACATTTTATGCAGACTGCGTGCCGCTTTTCCTGTACGATCCGGTGCAGCGCGTGATCGCGACGGCACATTCCGGCTGGCGTGGCACGGTTGGACGTATCGGCATGATTGTCGTGCAGAAGATGCAGGCACTCTATGGCTCTAGGCCGGAGGATATCATCTGTGCGATCGGACCATCGATCTGCAAAGCCTGTTATGAGGTAAGTAAAGATGTAGCAGATGCGTGCGGCGTATATACAGAGAAACAACGGAAGATACTATTAGAAGATAAGGGAAATGGCAAATATCAGCTTGATTTACATCGGGCGTGCTATTATAATTTTACGGATGCGGGTGTGAAGCCGGAGCATATTGCAATGCCGGACATCTGTACCTGTTGTAATCCAGAGCTGTTATTCTCCCATCGGGCATCCGGTGGCAAACGTGGCAATCTGGGAGGCGTGATCATGCTGCGGGAGCAGGCATAGGAAAGAATAACAGAGATACACAAACTTTAGGACACAGACATGAAACGACATAAAATAACGAAGGTTGATGAGGGCAGTATCGCAGAGGAACTCGGAATCGAAGAAGGCGACTTTCTGCTTGCTATCAATGACAAAGAAATTGAAGATATATTTGATTATGACTTCATCATGAATGACGAATACCTCGAAGTGCTGATCGAGAAGGCAGACGGTGAGGAATGGCTGCTCGAGGTCGAGAAGGATTACGATGAAGATCTCGGCATGGAGTTCGGTGAGTCGCTGATGGATGAATACCGGAGCTGCTTTAACAAGTGCGTGTTCTGCTTTATCGACCAGAATCCACCGGGCATGCGTGAGACAATCTATTTCAAGGATGACGATACGCGGCTGTCCTTCTTACAGGGTAATTACGTGACGCTCACGAACATGAAGGAGAAGGATATCCAGCGAATCATTGATTATAAGCTGGCTCCAATCAATATCTCCGTGCATACGACGAACCCGGAGCTTCGCTGTCAGATGCTGCACAACCGGTTCGCCGGGAAGGTCATGGATTATATTCAGATGTTATATGATGCAGATATTCCGATGAATGCGCAGGTGGTACTCTGCAAGGGTTTAAATGATGGCGATGAGCTACGCCGGACAATCGGGGATCTGCTTGCCTATGCACCGACAATCGAGAGTCTGTCGATCGTTCCGGTCGGGCTGTCCAAGTACCGGGATGGACTCTGCAAGCTGGAGAGCTTCACGAAAGAGGATGCGAGGGAGGTCATCTCAATCATTGAAGGGTTCCAGCAACGGGCGATGGAGAAGTTCGGGCAGCATTTTGTACATGCGAGTGATGAGTGGTATATCACGGCAGGTTATGATATGCCGGGAGAAGAACGCTACGACGGCTATATCCAGTTAGAAAACGGTGTCGGCATGACACGGCTGTTTTTAACAGAGGCACAGGATGCCGTGGATATCTACCTCGAAGACCATGACGGAATCCCTTGGAATGGGAAACGGAAGGTTTCGACGATAACCGGACTGATCGCCTATGACTATGTCTGTCAGGTGGCAGAAATATACAAGCAGGCGGCGCCTGGGCTTGATCTGCAGGTGTTCCCGATCCGGAATGATTTCTTCGGAGAGAAGATCACTGTGACCGGACTTCTGACCGGACAGGATATCGTGCGGCAGTTAGAGGGTAAGGAGCTCGGCGAAGCATTGTTCCTGCCAAGCCAGATCGTGAAGGCAGATGAGCCGATCTTCCTGGACGATATGACGGTCGGCGAATTGCAAAACGCTTTACAAGTTCCGGTGATTATTGTACAATCAAGCGGTGTGGGATTATTTAAAGAAATAATAGAAATGGAGAACAAACATGAGTAGACCGGTTGTTGCCATTGTCGGCAGACCAAATGTCGGTAAATCTACATTGTTTAACACGCTGGCGGGCGATCGTATCTCGATCGTACAGGATACGCCGGGCGTTACGAGAGATCGAATCTATGCAGATGTGACATGGTTAAATTATAATTTTACGATTGTGGATACGGGCGGTATCGAGCCGGAATCCAACGATATTATATTGAAGAGTATGCGGGAGCAGGCGGAGATCGCAATTGAAACCGCAGATGTGATTCTGTTTGTGACAGATGTCCGTCAGGGACTTGTCGATGCGGACGGAAAGGTCGCAGATATGCTGCGCCGTTCAAAAAAACCAATTGTGTTGGTTGTCAATAAAGTGGACAGCTTTGAGAAGTTTATGCCGGATGTATACGAATTTTACAATCTGGGACTGGGCGATCCACAGCCAATCTCAGCGGCATCCCAGCTTGGACTTGGCGATATGCTCGACGAGGTTGTCAAGCATTTCGGCGAGAATGCGCTCAAGGAAGAAGAGGATGAGCGTCCACGTATTGCAATCATCGGAAAGCCAAACGTTGGTAAATCATCTATCATCAACAAGCTGCTCGGCGAGGATCGTGTGATCGTATCAAACATTGCAGGTACGACGCGTGACGCGATTGATACAACAATCAAGCGCAATGGCACCGAGTATGTGTTTATTGATACGGCAGGACTGCGCCGGAAGAATAAGATCAAGGAAGAAATCGAGCGGTATAGTATCATCCGTACGGTAGCTGCGGTCGAGCGATGCAATGTGGCAGTGCTTGTCATTGATGCGACAGAAGGAATTACCGATCAGGATACGAAGATTGCAGGTATCGCCCATGAGCGTGGCAAGGGTATGATCATTGCCGTGAATAAATGGGATGCGATCGAGAAGAACGACAAGACAATGAAGAAGTTCACCGAGGAGGTGCGTGAGAAGCTTTCGTATATGCCATACGCAGAGCTGCTCTTTATCTCTGCGGAGACCGGACAGCGTCTGCCGAAGCTTTTTGAGACAATCAATATGGTCATCGAGAACCATTCACTTCGTGTGGCAACCGGTGTTTTGAACGAGATCATGGCTGAGGCAGTTGCCCTGAATCAGCCACCTTCCGATAAGGGTAAACGCCTGAGACTTTACTATATCACACAGGTCTCTGTGAAGCCACCGACGTTTGTCATCTTTGTCAATGATAAAGAACTGATGCATTTTTCTTATACGAGATACATCGAAAATAAAATACGGGAGGCGTTTGGATTTAAGGGAACGCCGCTCAAGTTTATTATACGGGAGAGGAAAGAAAAATAATCATGATACTAGCGAGAGTGATCTGTTTGGTGGCAGGCTATGCATTTGGACTGCTTCAGACATCGTATATTTATGGAAGAATGAAAGGCATTGATATTAGAGAGCATGGAAGTGGCAACGCCGGAACGACGAATGCTCTCCGGGTACTCGGAAAGAAAGCCGGATTGATCGTATTTATCGGCGATCTGTTCAAGGCAATTATCATCAGTGCGATTGTGCATGTCGTGATCGGACATCTGTATCCAAACGAGGTGTATCTGTACCTTGCCTATGCAGGACTTGGCACAGTGCTTGGACATAACTTTCCTTGTTATCTGCATTTCAAGGGCGGAAAGGGTATCGCAACAACGGCGGGTATTATCGTCGGATTCTTAGATCCTGTGATCATCGTCAGTTGTCTGATCGCGTTTGTTGTGATAGTGGCAATCACCAGATATGTCTCTCTTGGTTCTATTACCATTGTGACGATGTTCTGCATTGAGTATGCAATCTTTGCATTTCATGGAAAATACAGCTTTGATCTGGCAAATGCAGCATCGTATCATGCGATGGTGGAAAGTGTGATCGTGGTAGCGGTGATCTGTGGAATGGCAATCATCCGGCATCATGCGAATATCGTGCGTCTGCTGCATCATGAGGAAAATAAACTGGGCGCGAAAAAAGCAGTTTCATAAAGGGGGTTAACGTATGAAGATTGGTATATTGGGTGCCGGAAGCTGGGGTACAGCCTTGACGGTACTGTTATCAGACAATGGACATGACATTACGGTCTGGTCCGTGGATGCAAAAGAAATTGAGATGTTAGACACGAAGCGGGAGCATCTGACGAAGCTGCCGGGCGTGAAACTGCCGGATTCGGTACGTTTTACGACAGACGAGCAGGAGGTGTGCAAGGATGCAGAGCTTCTTGTGATGGTAGTTCCATCCCCATTTATCAGAAGTACGGCGAAGCGGGTGGCACCTTACATAACAGAGGCACAGACGATCGTGAATGTATCGAAGGGAATCGAGGATGAATCACTGAAGACACTGACAGAGGTTATACATGAAGAGATTCCACAGTGCAAGGTAGGCGTCTTATCCGGGCCAAGCCATGCAGAGGAAGTCGGAAAGCGTATGCCGACGACTGTGGTTGCCGGTGCGAAGGATAAGAAGACAGCGCTTATGATTCAGGATGCATTTATGAACGATTACTTCCGTGTATATGCAAGCCCGGATGTGATCGGCATTGAGCTTGGCGGCGCACTTAAAAACGTGATTGCACTTGCGGCAGGTGTTGGCGATGGACTTGGCTGTGGGGACAATGCGAAGGCTGCAATCATCACACGAGGTATCGCAGAGATCATCCGTCTCGGTACAGCAATGGGCGGTGAGCTTGAGACATTTGCAGGACTTTCAGGTATCGGTGATCTGATCGTAACCTGTGAATCCAAGCATAGCCGGAACCGGAAGGCAGGATTCCTGATGGGACAGGGTAAGACCTATAAAGAGGCAATGGATGAAGTACAGATGGTTGTCGAGGGCGTGTATTCTGCAAGGGCCGCTTATAAGCTCAGCCAGAAATACGGTGTGGAGATGCCGATCGTATCGGTTGTCAATCGGTTGTTGTTCGAGGATTTAAACGCAGAAGAGGGGATGAAGATGCTGCTCACGAGAAACCGCACATCCGAATCGACCAGACTTGCATGGGACGACGAGCAGGCATAGAAGCCTGCATAAAAATTAAAATGAGAGATAGAAGCTGTCAGAGGACGGCTTCTATTTTTTTGGAATAAATCATGTAACCGGACATATATTATATTGAGTTATTGAACATAGTCAGGTAGGAATATAGGAGGCTGGTGCTTGGATGAACATTTACAAGGATATAGAAACACGAACCAATGGCGAGATTTATATCGGTGTGGTCGGTCCGGTGCGGACAGGAAAATCGACATTTATCAAGCGGTTTATGGAGTTGATGGTGCTTCCTGCGATCGCGGATGAGAATAATCGGAAGCGTGCCATGGATGAGCTGCCACAGTCGGCTGCCGGAAAAACCGTGATGACGACAGAACCAAAGTTTATTCCTAAGGAAGCCGTTGAAGTACTGTTCGAGGATGGGGTACATTTCAAATGCCGTATGATTGACTGTGTCGGCTACATGGTGCAGGGCGCAGAGGGACACGAGGAGGACGGCAAGGAACGGCTTGTGAAGACACCATGGTTTGACTATGATATCCCGTTTACAAAGGCGGCAGAGATTGGAACGAAGAAGGTCATCTACGACCATTCGACCGTCGGCATCGTTGTCACCTGCGATGATACAATCTCGGAGCTTGACCGGAGTGCGTACATACAGCCGGAGACACAGACGATTCGGGAGTTAAAGACACTTGGCAAGCCATTTATCGTGATCTTAAATACGAGAAAACCAGCCAGCCCGGAGACACTGGAGCTTGCACAGCAGATGGAAGCGGAGTATGGTGTCGGGGTATTGCCAATCAACTGTGACCAGCTGCGGAAAGCCGATGTCGTACATATCTTTGAAGCGCTGCTGCTGGATTTCCCGGTGACCTGTGTGAAGTTTGATATCCCAAAATGGGTGGAAGCACTCGATATGAAGGATGCGATCAAACAGAAGATCGTGGAGAAGACAAACCAGATCTTCAGTCAGATGTATCTGATGAAGGATGCGACGAACTATGCGTTTGTCGAGGATGAATATCTGCAGTCTATCGAGATGCAGGCACTCAACCTGGCAGATGGCTCTGTCGAGATCCGTCTTGTATTAAAACCGGAATATTACTATGCAATGCTCTCTGAGATCATGGGTGAACCGATCCGGAACGAATACGATTTCATGAAAGCAGTCAAGTCGCTTGCCGCAACAAAGTCCCAGTGTGCGAAGGTAAGTACTGCGCTGATGCAGTCGTTTAAGACCGGCTATGGTTCCGTGACACCGGATGCAGGCGATATCCGGCTCGGCGAACCGGAGATTATCAAGTCCGGGAACAAGTTTGGCGTGAAATTGACGGCGCAGGCACCGTCCATCCATCTGATCAAGGCGAATATCACGACCGAGATCGCACCGATCGTCGGCTCCGAGGAACAGGCGAAAGATCTGATCGCATATATCCATCAGGATGGGGAAAAGCAGGACGATATCTGGGATGTGAATATATTTGGTAAGACGGTGCGCCAGCTTGTGGAGGATGGACTTTCGGCGAAGGTCAACAAGATCACCCATGAAAGCCAGCAGAAATTACAGGATACGATGGAGAAGATCGTCAATGATTCGAACGGTGGAATGGTTTGCATTATTATCTAAAAGATGATAGAATAGCCGGGTATGGACGAAAAATTAG
>ERZ808240.204-NODE-204-length-81111-cov-11.914084_pt1 | contig 81111 bp, 68 predicted proteins | sample MGYA00521084_ERZ808240 | MGnify/ENA primary metagenome ERZ808240 (study PRJEB31516, sample SAMN03275571) | gut metagenome | biome: mammalia-associated habitat; material: feces | host: Papio cynocephalus | place: Kenya | collected 2012-08-06 ...
CTGCGGCAAGCAGAAGGGAAAAGTCGCACGCAAGTGCGGCTAATCCCATGCAAGAATCCCAACATATGCGCTGGGCTTTTTTCGCACCGGGCCGTCAGGAGCGATTAGCTCCTGCGGGGCCAGGGAAGGAAAAGCCCGAAGGTCGAAGACCGAGAGCTTCATTCTGTTGCAAGGGCCCCTGCGGCAAGCAGAAGGGAAAAGTCGCACGCAAGTGCGGCTAATCCCATGCAAGATAGAACCATTTATTTTTATTGATGTATATATTTGCAGGTGATAAAAATCTTGTTTAGGTGTAGTTTTAGCAGAATGTAAAATCTCGAAAAGGTGTAAATCATGAAAAGGAAGATATACGACAACTTGCTTGATACTGTCCCAAAAAGTGTGTCTGAGAAGGGGAAATGAAATCTTTTAAGATATTTGTAAAAGGAAACAAAATAAATCTTAAAATTTATTGACCAAGTAGTTCACAAAGGAACAAATTTCCGAGATAATGTGCAGCATGAATTTTATACGATTGAAATAATAGAGATGAAAGAAGCCGGTTATGTATACATTCTTACCAATTCTTCATTTAAAGAGGATTGGGTTAAAATTGGGAAGAGCTCAAGGCCAGTAGATATCCGTTCTAAGGAGTTGGACAACACTGCTGTCCCTCTTCCATTCGAGATTTTTGCAACACTGAAAACTGAAAAGTATGAGATAGTCGAGAAAAAGATCCACAAGGCAATAGACAAGCTGACGGATCTCCGTATCCGCCAAAGCCGAGAGTTTTTCAACATATCCCCAGAGCAAGCTCTCGAAATTTTTAAGGATGAAGCAATGGTGCTGGATGATGCTGAGATTACTTTGTATAAAGATAACCAGCCAATTGTCCCCTCGACAAATTCAGCAAAACCGAATAAGCCGGAGAGTCCAAACCTGCCGAAACAACGACCGAGATTCAAATTTAGTATGGTCAAGATTCCAATCGGCTCAACCCTTGTTTTTACACCTGCTGGGTTTTTCGTTAAGGTTGCAAGTGATGACCAGATTGAATACCAAGGTCGCATTTACAAGTGCATTTAATGCTTGTCTCCATTTGTTGGAACATTTATGCCGCCAGAGAAAAGAAATAACTCCGGAGCATATCAGGATGCCAAATATTTTAAGCTTCTGTCAGCCTTGGAAAGGTATAAAGAATACTTAAAATTTGATCAGAGGCTTAGTAAGCGCTTCTCTTAGCTGATTGTCATAGCGGAGTCTTACTTTGATCCCAGCTTCCTGCAGATAATAGCGGGTGGCAATCTCCTCTTCGATAAAAGGAATGATCTCTGATTTCTTCATTTCAAGGAAGGTTTCTTTCTCTATATCAAGGCATTTGCTGAGGGCGTCAAGCTGAGGCTTCATGCTTTCTGCCATTCCGTCTTTCTGAAGCTCTTTCTTCATCTGGTCGAACATGGCTTTCGCACTTGACCTGTAATCAAAATCCTTTCCCTTGGCGAAATCCACAAAACCGGCATAGTCGCTGTCAGAGAAATGGAAATCGTCAAGAGTCGGGATACTCTCGTGATGCCTTACATACTCAAGGGCATACTGGTCAATGATCCCGTTCAGTACGAGAGAATATACGAGGCGGCTGTATGAAGTCGCCTTCAATGTATCGTCAGGCGTGATACCACCGCCGTCTCTTACATCCCGCCCATGCGCGGTCTTGAAGACATGAGTAAGAGAGTCGGGTATCTGTCCCACGCTACCGTCCTCGTTGCGGTGACTGTAATCGATAGCTTGAATGCATCTGCCGCTCGGAGTGTAGTATTTGGCAGTAGTCACCTTGAGCTGCCCATTGTAAGGAAGAGGCCTTACACTCTGCACAAGACCCTTGCCATAAGTCCGTCGCCCCATGATAGTGGCTCTGTCCAGATCCTGGAAAGCTCCTGATACAATTTCCGATGAAGAAGCCGTGCCAGAATCGACAAGTACTATAATAGGTATAAGAGTGTCGACAGGCTCTGTCACAGTGCGGTATTCTACCTTGCTTGATGCGCCCTTGCCCTTGGCCGATACAACAAGCGACCCCTTAGGTACAAAAAGTGATACGATATTAACAGCTTCCTGCATCAGTCCGCCTCCGTTGCCTCTGAGGTCAAGGACAAGCTGCTTCATCCCCTCTTTCTTAAGTTTGAAATACGCATTGCGCACGTCCGTGGACACATTATCTGTAAATCCGGTCTGGAGTATATATCCAGTCGTGTCATTCACCATGCCCGCATATTCCACATCAGGAAGGTGAATCCGTTCTCTCGTAACATTCACTGTGACAGTGTCACCGGCTTTCCAACCATCACCGGCCCTAAGCTTTTTTACCCTGAAGGCAACGGTTGTGCCGGGCTTTCCTTTCATCTTTGAGGTGGCCTGGTCTGCCTTCAGGCCCTGAACGCTCGCCCCGTCAATGGCCACGATCTCGTCTCCGCATCTGAGACCGCTTTTGTATGCGGGGGAGCCTGCATAAGGTTCATTGATGACAACATTGCTTGCTTCAGTAGGCTTGTATATGATAGCTCCGATACCTCCATATGTCTTGCCGAGCATGAACTCGAAGTCTTCGTTGTCTTCTTCTGGGATATACATTGTATACGGATCCAGATCTTCAAGCATGGCCTCTATACCAGCCTTCTCGATTCTGTCTATAGGGAGCGAATCTACATAAGATCGGTCAAGTTCTTTCAATATGGCGTTGTGAATCTCCACCCATTGCCCCAATTTGAATCCTTTGGACTGTCCGTCTGAGGGTATGCATGACAGCAAGGCACATGCTGACATGACTGACAATAATATAAGTCTCATAAAGATGTTATTTTCAGTTACGGAAATGCCTGCAATGCAATACTTGTGCCTCGCGGGTATCGGACAAATTTACGAATAATTGTTGGAGTGTGGCGCGTTAATTGATTACCTTTGCTTCGGATTAATAAGGACAATAGGCAGTATGAAATTAGTTTTTGCAACGGGCAATAGCGGAAAACTGCGTGAAGCATCAGAAATTTTGGGCGGAGGGTTCGAGCTCGTTACCCCGTCACAGGCCGGTATCAAGGGAGATATCCCGGAGACCGGTACTACATTGAGGGCAAATTCATTGCAGAAAGCCCAGTATATCTATGACCACACAGGCGGAGAAGACTGCTTCGCTGATGATACAGGGTTGGAGGTAGAGATCCTTGCTGATGCCCCAGGAGTCTATACAGCGCGTTATGCTGGAGAGCCAAGAAGTTATGACGCCAATATGGACAAACTCCTCAGAGAGATGGCATTGATGGAGCAAGAGGCTTCCATGGCGCGTGAGTTCGGGATCAACACAGTCCATGCAACGAGGAAAGCCCGTTTCCGTACGGTCGTTACACTGATAGTCGGAGGTAAGAAATATTTCTTCGACGGTGTCATGAGCGGCAGGATAGCATATTCCAAGGCAGGAGACGGTGGATTTGGATATGACCCTATATTTATTGCTGACGAATATCCTGGCAAGACAGTCGCTCAGCTTACTGAAGAACAGAAAAACGCCATATCTCATAGAGGAAAGGCACTTAGGGCAATGGCTCAGTTCCTTCATGCAAGACAGGCAAAATGACATATGACGAAAATGTCATAGTCTTGAATTTCACCAAGATAAAGGAGAATATGATAGTCCTCCATTGTCTGGGTCAGAGTTTGGGACGACGGAGTTTCCTTATAAGGGCAGGGGCAAGGTCGCAGATGGCCTACTACCTGCCCCTTAACATTATCGGGCTTTCCGTCTCAAACAACCCGAAGTCGGACTTGTGGACGGCCAAGCCGGTAGGCTCGGAATATCCGCTCAACGGTATAAGGGGCAATGTCTTCAAGAATGCTATGTCTCTCTTTATGGCGGAAGTCCTATACAGGACAGTCAAGGAGGGAGCAAAAGAAGAGGGACTGTATGAGTGGTGCGTCGGACAGATCGTTGCGCTGGACTCGATTCTCTCTGATTTCAGCAATTTTCACCTTCGTTTCCTGCTTGGCCTGTGTACGGCTCTTGGTTTTGCGCCTTCTAGTGAGGATATGTCGGGATTCTGTGGCAAGAACGCTGACGCTGTCACTCAACTGATGACTTTAGATCTTGCAGCATCGATGCTTGTCCCTCTCAACGGGGTGAGACGCTCGGAGATAGCATATTCTATCATCAAATATCTGGAATTTCATACAGAGTCGGCTATAAATGTACGCTCTCTGGACATTCTCCATGATCTTTTCTACGAGATGAAATAGAAGTTGGATATCACAGTTGCCTCTCAATTTAAAAAATTTCTAAAAAACGAAAGTCTTCAATGATGAAAAATCAACTTTGGCACGATTACTGCTTATGTGTGGAATCGAATAATATTATTGGTTGGTTATTATAATAGTTGGTTAGTAGTGTTTAGTTTTGTATCACATTGTTATGCAGGTTGAGAGAACTCGCTAAGATGGAGATACAAGTCAAATAGAGGTCATCCGAATCTGTTTCGGGTGGCCTCTAATTGATAAGAGGCGTGAGATGTATCTCATTTGTCGTTTATCCTATCTATCACGCTTGAGCCGAAGGCGAATGTCTCGTACAGGAATCTTATCAGTAGGTGTACAAGGAATGCTCCCATTAGTATGTGTACGGAGATTCCCGGATCAGTCTGAATACGTCTGTACAGCGCAAAGTCGCAGACGAACCATGCAGCAAAGAATCCGAGTACAGCCCACAGCGTGGAATTGCGGATTGGCTTTGATGCCGTTGCGCCTACATATATCCCGTCCCATGTAAATGCCCCACAGCCGATTACTGGCATTGGAATCAGCCATGGCAGGAATCTGACGGCCGCTTCCGTTACCGATAGGTCCGAGGTGAGAATCCCAAGCATAATCTCCCCAAGGAAATAGTACACAAAGATGAAAGCCCCGGCAACGCCCATGCTCCATGCAAATATGTGCTTCACAGTCTTTTTTACACCGGTTATAGACCGTCTGCCTATATATTTGCCCGTCAGGGCCTCTCCTGCATAGGCGAAACCATCGGTGAAATACGAGAATATCATTATCATCTGTACGAGTATAGAGCTTACTGCCAGAGTCATATCCCCGTGTCGGGCGGATATTACAGTGATTCCTGCATAGATGCCCATTATGCACAGAGACCTGATGAATAGATCGAGATTGAGACTGAAAAATGACCTCATCTCGTTTAGGGAGAAAATTTTCCGCCAGTCATCCCGGTTGAGGCCTGCAAATACGATGTTCCTGTATTTGCCAAGCACGAAGGCACAAGAGAATAGAAAACCGCAATATTGGGCTATCACTGTTGCTATGGCTATGCCGTCGAACCCGATTCCTCCTATACGGTCACCCACTAAGGGGAGTCCTAAAGCCAGGACGATACTGCCGAGAATATTTACCCCGTTGACTATAAGGTCAGTCATCATGGGTATTATGCTGTTCTGCATTCCTATGAACCAGCCTTTGAGGGCCATAAGCGTAAGTGTGGCCGGAGCTGCCCATATGCGGATATGGAAATACCTGAGTGCAAGAGCCTTGACTTCAGGAGAGCATTTGATAAATGTGAATGCGAATTCTGCAAAAAGCCATTGCGCCGCAAGGCACAGTAAAGCTATCCCCATGGATACGGAGCATGAGCGGATAAGATTGTTACCGGCGGCTCTCATATCTTCGCGTCCGTATGCCTGTGCCGTCATTCCTCCCGTCCCGATCCTAAGGAAACTGAAATTCCAGTACAGCATGTCAAACAGAAGTGCTCCGATGGACATGCCACCTATCAGAACCGAGGCGTTGCCATCCATATGTCCGGCAACGGCAATCCCGGCCATGCCAACGAGTGGTACTGTTATGTTTGCCAGAATGCTTGGGATTGCCAATCTGAGTATGTCTTTGTCAAGATGATGCATCGTTGTCTGAGGCAGCCTATCTGAATTTCCGGTCTTCCTCTATCATTCCGAGGTAGGAAGAATAGCGCTCCACGCTTATTGTGCCGTTCTCCACACCTTCCTTTACCGCGCATCCCGGTTCGTGTGTATGTGTACATGGCGTGAATCTGCAACCTGACGAAGCTTTGAGCATCTCGGGGAAATACTTCGAGATCTCTTCTTTCTCGAGATTGACAAGTCCGAACCCTCTCAGCCCCGGAGTGTCTATGATATATCCTCCCGAGGCAATGCTGTACATCTCGTATAGCGAGGTCGTATGCTTGCCCTGCAGGTGAGCCTCGGAGATGAGCCCAGTCTTGGGCGACAGGGACGGGTCAATTGCCTTGACGAGAGAGGATTTCCCCACTCCGGACTCTCCGGACATAAGGCATACTTTGCCACGGACAAGCTCTTTAAGCTCCTCTATGCCTGATTTGTCTTTCACGGATGTCTCGATGACACGGTATCCGGCATTTATGTATATATCATTGAAAGAGTGTACCGACTCGGGGGCTTCATCCCTGTAAAGGTCAGTCTTGTTGAGTACAATAGTCACAGGTATGCCGTATACTCCGCAAGTTACGAGCATCCTGTCGAGAAAGGGCAGTTTGACTTCGGGAAAATACAAGGTGACAACAGCAAATGCCATGTCTATGTTGGCTGCTATGACGTGCGACTGCCGTGAGAGGTTGGTGGACTTGCGGACTACATAGTTGCTTCTGTCAAGAACTTCTGTAATAAGAGCCGGGCTTTCTGCGGTAATGTCGTCAGTACAGGCAGCGTCTGTCTCGAAGGATACATGGTCTCCCACTGCCACCGGATTGGTGGACTGGCCTGCTTTAAGACGTATCTTGCCCTTGAGCACAGCCGGGAACGGAGCCCATTCCGGCAACATGCTCAACATATAGTGGCTGCCGGCGTTCTTTATGACAGTGGCGTTACCTTTCATTTGGAATTAGGTCTATACAATTCTTGGAAACGGGTTCTTTAACATAGGTTGCAAAGATAGTAAAAATCCACCTGTGTCTTCTGCAGTCGGTCATCGTGATTGGCTATGTATGGAACTGGCAATGAGAATGCATAAAGCAATGAACTGGCAATGAGAATGCAGATGCGATTGACAGGAAGATTGACAGAGAGAGAATTGTCCCGATTTTTGTATCTTAGCAGTCAGATATAGCAAGAGTCGAGAGCAGAGACCCGACTGACTTGTCAGAAAATTCAGCAAATTACTAATATATGATAACAGAAAGCCTTATTGATGAGACCGTGACACGGCTCTTTGCCAACCTAAGCTTTACTGAAAAGCCTGAAGGACTTTACGATCCGCTCAGGTACATGATAAGATGCGGAGGCAAGAGACTTCGTCCGAGACTTTGCCTTACGGCATATTCCCTTTTCTCAGAAGAATTTAACGACTCGATATTGCAGCCTGCCGCAGGGCTTGAGGTATTCCATACATTTACCCTGATTCATGATGATATTATGGACAAGTCTCCTCTAAGGCGTGGGCATTCCACTGTGTGGAAGAAATGGAGCGAGGATTGCGCGATCCTTTCTGGGGACGTCATGTGCATAGACAGTTACCGTCGTATTGCCCAGGCTCCTGAAGAGGTTCTCGGCAAAGTACTCAAGTTGTTCAACAATACAGCCGCGAGGGTATGCGAGGGACAGCAGTACGATATGGATTTCGAGAATGCAGAGAATGTGTCGATGGAACAATATATCGACATGATAGGACTCAAGACGGCAGTGCTCATAGCCTGCTCTGCCAAACTGGGCGCGATCATTGGCGGTGCTTCCGATGAGGATGCAGGCAATCTCTACCGCTATGGGTATGCACTCGGCCTTGCATTCCAGGTTGCAGACGACTACCTTGATGCATTCGGGGACGAGAAAGTATTTGGTAAGCCTATAGGAGGCGATATTGTCAACGGAAAGAAGAGTTGGCTGGCAATCAAGGCAGCAGAGTTGGATCCGGCTGCAATGCAGGAAGCGATGTCAATGCCTGCTGATACGAAACCCATGCAGGCAGATAAGATAGAGACCGTTAAGGAACTCTACAGACGCCTTGGCGTAGATACCTTGGCGCAGAATGAGATAGAAAGACTGACCGCCGAGGCTCTTGAATGCGCTGACAGTCTGGAACTTTCAAAAGTACGGTATGAGATGCTAAAGAGATTTGCAGACAGACTTATAGGGAGGAACAGCTGACATGCAGCGCAGTGAATTGGAGATAATGGCGCCGGCCGGCAATTTCGAATGCCTGATGGCAGCCATAGAAGGAGGTGCAGATTCTGTATACTTCGGTGTTGGCAACCTTAATATGAGGTCGCATTCGGCCAATAATTTCAAGACGGAAGACTTGCATGAAATAGTCCGTATATGCCGCCAGTATGGAGTCAAGACATACCTTACCCTCAATATTGTATTGTATCAAGAAGAGTTGCCAGAAGCTCGCGAAGTGATCAAGACTGCAAAAGAAGCAGGGATAGATGCTGTCATAGCTTCCGACATGGCCGCCATAATGTATTGCAGGGAAGCAGGCATGGAAGTGCACATCTCAACGCAGTGCAATGTGTCCAACATCGAAGCATTGAAATTTTATTCCGGCTTTGCAGATGTAGTGGTTCTTGCCCGGGAACTCAACCTGCATCAAGTAAAGCAGATACATGAGGCCATAGTGTCAGAAAACATAACAGGACCGTCTGGCCGTCTTGTAAGGATAGAAATGTTCGCTCACGGAGCTCTGTGTATGGCTGTCTCTGGCAAATGCTACCTTAGCTTACAGACGTACGGGACTTCTGCCAATAGGGGAGGGTGTTTCCAGCTTTGCCGTCGTGGCTATGAAGTTACGGATCTTGAGACAGGGACTTCTCTCAATGTGGACAATAAGTATATAATGTCTCCCAAAGATCTGTGTACCATAGAGTTTATGGACAAGATTATCGATGCGGGTGTGCGTGTGTTCAAGATTGAGGGACGAGCACGCTCTGCGGAGTATGTTAAGAGGTGTGCATCATGTTACCGCAAAGCGGCCGATGCGGTGTGTGACGGGACTTATACTCAAGAGTTTGCTCAGGAACTCAAGTCTGAACTGTCCCAAGTGTTCAACCGAGGCTTCTGGGACGGTTACTATCAAGGTGCAAAATTAGGCGAGTGGAGTTCCGTATATGGAAGTCAGGCCACAAGGAAGAAGGTGTATTGTGGCAAGGTTACCAATTGGTTTGATCGTATAGGTGTTGCTGAGATTACTGTAGAATCGGTGCCGCTGCGAAGGGGATCGGAGTGCATGGCTATCGGACCCACTACCGGTATGGTGGAGTTTAGAGCCGATGACCTTAGGGTAGATCTGAAGCCTGCCGAAGTTGCGGAAAAAGGCGTCAAGTGCTCTGTCTCAATTGTTCCGGAGAATAAGGGCGAGAGGGAAGGAGATGCACAGCGAAGTCACGACCAGAGTGGCAAAGTGCCAGTACGATTCCGTAGGGGAGACAAGATCTATATCTGGGAAGAAGTTACAGAATAATGCCTTTTGGCCTCGATGGCGTATGAGTTGAACAACTTTTCAAAAAAAAGGTGAACTGGAATTAACCGGTTCACCTTCATTCGTTTATCAGCTCTTATGGGTAACGTTTGTTGTTCTATGCCAAGGTTATATCCTTGTCCAGATAAACGTCCTGAATAGTGTTGAGAAGCTCTACACCATCTTTCATTGGCTTCTGGAAAGCTTTCCTGCCGCTAATGAGACCCATACCACCGGCTCTCTTGTTGACAACAGCCGTAACGACAGCATCATGCAAGTCGGAAGTACCGTGGGATTCTCCACCCGAGTTGATAAGACCTACGCGGCCCATGTATCCGTTTGCTACTTGATACCTGCACAGATCGATTGGGTGAGATGTGGTAAGCTCCGTGTATACCCTCTCGTCTGTCCTGCCAAAGCCTATTGCCTTGAATCCTCCGTTGCAAGAAGGGAGTTTCTGCTTTACTATATCGGCCTTGATTGTGACACCTATATGATTGGCCTGTCCTGTAAGGTCGGCAGCCGAGTGATAGTCCACTCCGTCTTTCTTGAACGCGCTATTACGAAGGTAGCACCACAGGATAGTTGCCATGCCAAGCTCGTGCGCATATTCAAATGCCTGAGATACTTCGACTATCTGCCTGCGGCTCTCCTCCGAACCGAAATAGATAGTGGCACCAACGGCAACTGCACCCATATTCCATGCTTCCTTGACCGTGCCGAACATTACCTGATCAAATGAGTTCGGGTAGGTAAGTAGTTCGTTGTGGTTGAGCTTGACGATGAACGGTATCTTGTGCGCGTATTTGCGCGCTACAGAACCGAGAACACCGAATGTCGAGGCTACTGCATTGCATCCGCCCTCGATAGCGAGTTTTACTATATTTTCGGGGTCGAAATATTCAGGATTGGGGGCAAATGAAGCTCCCGCCGAATGCTCAATCCCTTGATCTACAGGGAGAATGGATACATATCCGGTGCCGGCGAGCCTGCCGTGACCGAACAAAGTCTGAAGACTGTCCAAAGTCCGGACATTCCTATCGCTGTCCATCCATACTCTGTCGACAATGTCAGCCCCGGGAGCATAGATCATCTTCTTGTCGATAGTCTTGCACTCATGAGCAAGGTAGTACTCGGCCTTGTCGCCGAGAAGTTCTGCAATTTTACTGTTCATAATAAATCCGGCCTGCGGCTTGTACAGACCACTAGAATGATAATGCATAATACATGCCGATCTTGATAGTCAGAAATTATGATTTTGCCGAATTCAAACAAAAATCCGGCGTTGCAACTCTGGTGTCAGGTGTTGGGCGTTTTTATGTGCTTTATTTCTGTTTCGGACTTGTGAATTGAAGTGAAATTTCGTATTTTCACGCGCTTGGCAGACGCTGGCAATTGTAATCAGTAACTAATGCAATCGGACAGAAACGTTTTTGCGTATTATGATCAAGAATCTTAGGGGAAATCCGTGGCTGTGGATTCCTACATTATATTTTGCAGAGGGTATACCATATTTCATCGTCAACAACATTTCTGTGGTGATGTTTACAAAAATGGGGATGTCCAATGGTAACATGGCACTGATAACCAGCCTTCTGTATCTCCCGTGGGCGTTGAAGCCTCTGTGGAGTCCTGTTGTGGATATTTTCAGAACAAAGAGGTTTTGGATAGTAGCAATGCAGGCACTTATGGCCTGTCTTTTTGTGCTCTCTGCCTTAAGTCTGCCGTCTCCCGGAGATATGCAGATGGCATCTCGCAGTGTACCTGTGTCTTCCTTTATTTTCACCCTTATATTGTTCGAACTTACGGCATTTGCCTCGGCAACACATGACATAGCAGCCGACGGCTTCTACATGATAGGCCTAGATCGAGGAAGCCAATCTTTCTTCGTTGGTATCAGAAGCACGTTCTATAGGCTTTCGTCTATATTCGGTCAAGGTGTCATCGTTGTGATAGCAGGTGTGCTTGAGAGCCGTACTGGCGATATACCGACTGCATGGCGACTGACCATTGCCTTTACGGCCGTGCTGTTTGCTGCCGTAACTCTATGGCATACATTCATGCTGCCTAAGCCGGAGCAGGACAAGGCAGTCTCGGGAGAATCTCCATATATGGAATTCCTTTCCGCATTTGTCTCCTTCTTCAAGAAGCCAGGAGTCATTGCGGCAGTGGCTTTCATGCTCTTGTATAGGTTGCCGGAGGCATTGCTGCTCAAGATGGTGCAGCCGTTTCTACTCTCTTCGACTGCTGAAGGCGGACTTGCCCTGTCTACTGCTACTGTGGGCATAGTCTACGGTACAATAGGCGTCGTTGCCCTTATTATTGGAGGTATTGCAGGCGGTATGTGGGCCTCCCGCAAAGGACTCGGGAAGTCTTTGTGGCCTATGGCTGCAATGCTTGCCCTACCTTGTGCAGTCTTTGTATATATGGCTTATAGCCATACAGATAACCTTTGGATAATCAGTACTTTCATAGCAATAGAACAGTTCGGGTACGGATTTGGTTTTACGGCATACATGTTGTTTATGATGTACTTTTCAGAAGGCTCTTTCAAGACGTCACACTATGCTATATGTACTGCATTCATGGCTCTTAGCATGATGTTGCCCGGAATGGTGGCAGGATATATACAAGAGCAGATAGGCTATCCCAAGTTTTTTCTAGTGGTGATGCTCTGCTGCCTTGCTACTTTTGTAGCAGTGCGTCTTGTACGGGTGCCAGAGGATTATGGTAGGAAAAATAAAATTGATTGAGATGAAATGCATTGGTATTATTGCGTCTTTCATGGCGTTCTGTTCGTTGGCCTCTTGTGGAACACAGCGTAAGTCAACTGTCTCTCCCACAGATGGGGAAGTTCATGAGACTGTATCTCGGGCCGAAGGGGGGATCAGAGCGACAGGCTCCAAGCCGGAAGAAGTCAATGACGCTGTAGCCCAAAGTGAGGCAAGAAGGGATTTCTCCCATAAACTATTCTCGCAGGCCTTGTTGTCAGCTCGGGAGTCGGAGAATGTAGTATTGTCCCCGTACAGTGCCGGAGTTGCCTTATCCATGCTTGCTGATGGTGCTGCTGGGAAGACCAGGGAAGAGATTGTGGCAGCATTGTCTCATGCACCTTATGCCGGAGATTCACTTTACAGCGATAGCGTATACAACGTGGCATCGGCCAACTCAATATGGTATCGTGAAGGGTTTGAGATCCGTGACTCGTATGCCGACAGACTCAAGAAGGACTATGGTGCAGGTATATTTGGACGTGATTTCTCCTCTCGTTCAGCCGTTGCTGATATCAACAGATGGTGCGCAGACAATACTGCTGGCAAAATCCCGGAGATAGTGGACAATATAGATCCCGACATGATGATGTTCCTGCTTAATGCGCTGTATTTCAAGGCTTCTTGGGAATATGCATTTGATCCCGTACGCAATACTGAAGATGTATTCCATGCTCCGTCAGGAGATTCAAAGGTTACTTTCATGCATTTGTCAGAAAATCTTCCATGTGGTGAAGCAGAAGGATTCTCCTATGTAGTGCTTCCTTACAGGGATGGTCGGTATATGATGACTGTCTGTCTGCCAGAAGAAGGGACAGATCTCGTCAAAGCGGTGAATGCTGTGTCTCCTTCGAAGCTGGCTTCGGCTATTGCAATGGCCGATGGACGTGATGTGCAACTCTCTCTTCCTAAATTCAAGGTAAATACGACTCATATATTGAATGGTATTCTATCAGATCTCGGTATGAAAGAGGCATTTGGCGGAAAGGCTGATTTCAGCGGGATGACAGACTCCAACGTGGCCGTAGACGAAGTGAAGCAGAAATGTTTCGTAGAGGTGAATGAGGAAGGCTCGGAAGCGGCTGCTGTCACTTCTATCGGAATAAGAATGACCTCTCTCAGGCCAGATGAAGAGCCTTTTGTGATGAAGGTAGATCGTCCATTTGTCTTTCTTATTACAAGTGACGAGGGCGAGGTTCTTTTTGCCGGACGTATTGCAAGTATAGAGAAGTAATATGCGCAGGATAGTCTGCATATTGTCATTGTGCTGCTTTCTTGTTATCCAAGTTGGTGAGGCGAAGGGACATGAGGTGCGCCCTGGGATCGAGGTTCTAGAGCGGTCAGGTTTCAAGAGCTTGAAAGGCAAGAAGGTAGGGCTTGTGACCAATCCGAGCGGAGTCGACTCAAGGTTGCGCTCTACGATCGATATCTTGTATGCAGCCCCTGGTGTGGAACTTGTGGCCTTGTTCGGTCCGGAGCACGGTGTGAGAGGAGACTCCTACGCGGGAGATACAGTGACAGACAGTCGTGACCCTCTTACCGGACTTCCGGTCTATTCTCTCTATGGCAGGTACAGAGAGCCTTCACGGGAGATGCTTTCGGGCATAGATGTGATGGTCTATGACATTCAGGATACTGGATCGAGGTCATATACATTTATAAGTACACTCGGGCTGATTATGCGCGCTTGTGCAAAGGCCGGCATAGATGTGATGGTGCTGGATCGACCCAATCCTTTGGGAGGCAATAAGGTAGAGGGCTCCTACGTGGAAGAGGGTTTCTTCTCATTCGTTAGCCAATACCGGATACCTTATATCTACGGCCTGACAGTCGGTGAACTTGCAAGGCTTATCAATGATGAAGGGCTCAATAGGGGACAGAAGGGCAATGAAGTTCCCCTCCGTTGCAAACTCGAAGTGATACCTATGGAGGGTTGGCATAGGGATATGCTTTACAATGATACAGGGCTTCCCTGGGTGCTACCTTCGCCAAATATCCCATATGCTGAGACTGCAGTACATTATCCTTCAGCTGGGATTATAGGGGAGTTTGGCTCGTATGTCAACATTGGGATAGGCTATACTCTCCCTTTTGCGGTCTTCGCTGCCGAATGGATAGATGCGGAATTGCTGAAATCCTTACTTGACAGCTACATGATACCGGGAGTTGCTTTCCGTACCATACATTTCAAGCCTTTGTACGGCAGAAGTTGCGGGAAGATTGTCCATGGGGTTCAGTATTATTATACTGATTACAATGCAGCGACGATAACCCTGACCCAGTTCTATGTGATGCAGGCTCTCATGAAGCTTTATCCGGAGAGGAATCCGTTTAAGTCAGCTGTCTCGCGTCTTCCCATGTTTGACAAGGTGTGCGGCACTGATTATATTAGGAATGAGTTCTCAAGGACTTTTGAAGTTAAGGATATAGTCGGGTTCTGGAATAAGGATGCGGAGAAATTCAAGGCTCTTTCGCGGAAATATTATCTGTATAATTGATTTTGAAAGCTTTTGAAAATATCTTGAAGAATATCTGTATGAATCTGCCTGTGTTGTAAATGTTTTAACCAAAAGGCAGTTGGAAATGGAAGGAATTTAGACACTTTATTAATTGAATAGAAATATGTTGAAGAGTATTGTATCGGCCTGCTTGGTAGTGATAATTGCGACACTGTCGCAGTCAGCGTTCTCTCAGACGAGGCGCGCAACCACGACAACTACACAGAAGAGAGAGACTGCAACGCGCAGATCGTCAACTACAGTCAGACGCAGCGCAGCCGTTTCATCCACAAGGACTACATCACCGGTCAGTGCTTCACAGCCTCGCACTGGTACTACTTCTCGCCGCGTATCAACCGGAACTTCGGGTCAGAGCCGCGTATCAACTGGAACTTCGGGTCAGAGTCGCGTATCAACCGGAACTTCTCAAAGGCGAGTGACGACAGGTTCAGCACAGCGTCAGGTGGTCACGGGGGCTTCATCGCGTCGGGTGAGCACTGGAACACCTTCGCGTCAGGTATCCACGGGCACTCAGCAACGCACCGCAACGCGTCAGGTGGTCACGGGGGCTTCATCGCGTCGGGTGAGCACTGGAACACCTTCGCGTCAAGTCTCTGCAGGTACACACCGTGTAGCACGGCCTTTGGGTGGCAATTCCGGCAATACAGCAGCTTCATCACAGGTACGCAGACAAGGCGGCACGCAGTCAGCAGATGTCCTCAGACGTAATTCTAATGTGACAAAAGGAGGTCTCGGCCCAGTTAATGACAGAGGCGGAAATGTAGCTGGTGATAGGCCCGCTCCGTCCAGAATTGACAATCACAATGATTTCCGTATCGACGATTATAATGTCCACAGGATTCCTCCGAGGGACAGAGATTTTGTTCCTTATGACAGACCGGGACATTTCTACGGTCACAAGCCTCACTGCTTTGGCTATAGGGTTGAAGTGCTTCCCCCTCACTGCCGTCCAGTAAGATATTATGGCATTGATTATTATGTCTACAATGACATATATTACAGACACTTTGGGGGGCATTATGTTGTCTGTAGGCCTCCATTCGGTGTTGTTGTCGGTGCTGCTATTGCTGACATGGCTTTCGCGGCTGTCAATTTCGCCTACTATACAGGAGTCTACCGTACATATTCCACAATAGATGCCAACTACAGGTATATTGATGAGCAGAACCGGCAGATAGCTCGCAACAATGCAATACTCATGTCTCAAAATAGGGCAATAGCTATGAATCCGGATGCAGCCTTGAGTTCATATGAGATAGCGAACCGTCTTGGACTTGTCCAGAGCTATGCCTATGCTGATAAGGAGTATTATTATGAGGACGGTGTCTTCTATATTGTCAATTCTTCCGGCAAATACGAGGTGATTGTGCCTCCTGCAGGAGCTCTTGTGGCCTCTCTGCCTGACGATTATGATGTGGTAACCCTTTCAGGGACTTCGTATTACAAGGTTGATGACACAGTCTACAGACTCACTCTTGTGGACGGGACTCCTTATCTGGAAGTCCTCGGCCAGATGTACGGAATTTTCGGAAGATGATAGGTATATTCGATTCCGGCTCAGGAGGTCTCTCCGTATTGAAAGAAATAGTCAAGGCTCTTCCTCTTGCCGATATCGTATATTATTCGGATAATGCCAATTGCCCTTACGGTGACAAGCCTATATCATTTGTACGAGATAGGGCTGACAGTATCACTAAAGAGCTTGTCGCTGAAGGAGCTGACATAATAGTGATTGCCTGTAATACTGCTACATCGGCAGCCGTAGCCTGGCTTAGAGAAAAGTATTCTACTCCGCGAACTCCTGAGAATAAGCGTATTGTACTTGAAATGACAATGGGTAGGCATGACCATATACGCTTTATCGGTATGGAGCCGGCAGTCAAGCCAGCAGCATTGGATACTCGTTCTGGAGTCATAGGTGTCCTTGCTACAGCAGGTACACTCAAAGGTTCCAAGTATCTATCCATAAAAGATAAATATGACAGGAATGTCAAGGTCGTGGAACATGTGGGCAAAGGCTTTGTAGAGTTGGTAGAGTCTTGTGAACTGTCAGGACCTCATGTGGAAAGTGTTGTGTCTGCAAGTCTGTCCCCTTTGCTTGAAGCTGGAGCGGATACGGTTGTCCTTGGCTGTACCCATTATCCGTTTCTTCTACCGGTGATGCGTAAGATTGCCGGCCCACAGGTAAGATTCATCGACCCGGCTCCGGCTGTGGCGGCACGCTTGAAGAACGTGATGGCAGAAGAGAATATTTCAGAGGAGGATGGCAATTATACGCTGAAAGATAATGAGCATCAGGTATTGGGTATGATCAACGGATACCCGACGCTTGGTATGGACAACGGACGTCAATCTTCGAGCAGCATCGTGGGATATCGTGCTTCCGATAAGGTCTTGCTCCGTTCCTCGGGAGATCCTGCTTCGATGATACGGCTGTATGATTATGCCGTTGCTCAGTCCCAGGATCGGTGATACGCAACTGTACAACTGTTATGAGCCGAAGCGAGTTACTCTTTCTGACGCTACTCGAGTCATGGATGCGCTTAGGATATTATACTCTACTATGTGATGTGCTTACTCCTCAATCTTTGTCATGCATAGGCGACGGCTCTCAAAATGAGCCTCGTACCTGAAGCCGCAGCTGTGGATATAGTCAGCATAATAGTCGAAGTTTGAGCCGACAACACTGGCGTCATGGGAGTCTGAGCCGAGACTTATGATTTCACCGCCAAGCTCTTTGTAGCGAAGCAGAATATTCTTGTCCAGAACTGGGGTCCTGCCTTTAAGTGTCTTGTATGTCTTAGTGTTGACTTCAAGTGCCTTTCCCTCATGGGCAAGGAGGGTAAGGATAGAATCAAGTATATCAGGGAAGTCCCTATACAGTATGCTGCACTCTGGGTACGGAGCGTACCTTGTCACGTAGTCATAGTGCCCCATGATGTCGAACCTGTCTGTGAGCCAGGACAACTCTTCGTATAAGGTCTCAAGATAGTGTCCGTAGGCTTCTTTCCAGGTCTTTCCTTTATAATATCCACCCCAATACGGGTCAGTGTCATCAAGATAATGGATAGAAGCGATTATCTCATCGAACTCATTGTCCGACAGAAGTTTGCTGATCTTCTTGTGTTCGGTGCGGTACATACCTATCTCTATACCCTTGAAGATCCTTAACCGTGAGGGCATGCCGGAGGAATCCATCATATTCCCGTCTGCGATCATGGCATTTACCCTGTCGATCTCTGCATTACGGGCTGAAATGTCAAATTCTTCTGGGACGTAATCCTCGTATTTGCTCTTCATTGAAGGCACATGGAAGTCGCAGTGGTCTGTAAAACACATTCCTGCAAGATCTTTGGCAGCCGCTGACCTTGCAGAAAGTTCTACGCTTGTCCTTTTCCCATCGAAGGAGAACTGGCTATGATTATGATTGTCGTATAGCCCTTTCATGCCGTGATTAGCTAAGCCCCTCTATTTTGCCATTGACAATGTCAATCCTCATAGCCTGCGGTGATTTGGGAAGCCCCGGCATGCGGATGATGTCTCCGGCAATAGCCACTATGATGCCGGCGCCAGCATTGATCACAATATCCTTGATAGTCAGTGTAAATCCGGTTGGAGCCCCATATCGCTTAGGATCCTGCGAGAATGAATATTGCGTCTTGGCTATGCACACAGGGAATATTGAGTATTTTGTACCTCCGATCTTCGCGAGCATTTTCTTTGCGTCTCCGGAAAATTCAACGCTGTCAGCGCGATAGACCTTTCTTGCCACATTCTCGATTTTCTTGGCTACGGTCTCGTCGTCACTATAGGAAAATTCCAATTTCCCAGAAGGATTAGCGTCGATAGTATCAACAACTGTATTTGCAAGTTCTATTGCACCTTCTCCTCCCCTTACAAATGCGTCATTGACCGCGAACGGGATACCGAGTGAGTTGCAGTGCTCCTTGACAATGGCAATCTCCTCGTCCGTGTCGTCCCCATACCTGTTGAGACAGACCACAACGCTCTGTCTGAATCTGGTCATATTCTCAATGTGTCTGTCAAGATTGGCAAATCCTTTCTTTACTCCGTTAGGGTTGGGAAGAGATATCTCTTCTATCGGGACGTCACCGTGCATCTTGAGTCCGCGAAGTGTGGCTACTATGATAGTGAGTGCCGGATTGAGCCCACTCATGCGGCATTTGATATTGAAGAATTTCTCTGCTCCGAGATCCGCGCCGAAGCCTGCCTCTGTGATAGCATAGTCTCCAAATGTCATGGCCATCTTGGTGGCTAATATGGAATTGCATCCGTGTGCGATATTGGCGAAAGGGCCTCCGTGTACGAATGCAGGTGTGTTCTCGGTGGTCTGTACCAGGTTGGGGTATATCGCGTCCACAAGCAGGGTAGTTATTGCTCCTGCAACGCCCAAGTCCTTGACGGTGAAAGGCTTATTGTCCAGTGTGTAGCCGAGAAGAATATTCTCTATGCGGCCACGAAGATCTTCGAGGCTGGTGGAAAGGCATAGTATAGCCATTATCTCTGATGCAGGTGTGATATCGAAGCCGCTTTCCTGTACTATGCCGTTGGTATAGGGGCCAAGGCCTGTCACAATGTGGCGCAATGAACGGTCATTTACGTCAAGTACTCTTTTCCAAAGGATCTGCCTCATACCAAATCCTTCAGCCTGATGCTGATAGATGTAGTTGTCGAGAAGGGCAGAGATCATATTGTGTGCTGAGGTGATGGCGTGGAAATCCCCTGTGAAATGCAGGTTGATCTTGTCCATGGGCAGAACCTGTGCGTATCCACCTCCTGCCGCTCCTCCTTTCATTCCGAAGCACGGCCCGAGTGACGGCTCTCTGAGAGCAACGACCGCCTTCTTGCCTATTTTGTTGAGACCTAAGGCCAAGCCTACAGAGACAGTTGTCTTTCCGATGCCGGCTTTTGTAGGAGTTATCGCTGTCACAAGGATGAGTTTGCTGCTTTGAATCCGTTTCTCATCTATAAGCCGAATGGGCACTTTGGCTATGTATTTACCGTAAGGCTCTATAGTCGAGGCATCTATTCCGAGGCTTTCCGCTATTTCGCTGATTGGCTTCAGGGGGGTCTCCCTTGCGATTTCGATATCCGATTTCATGTTGTTCGTGATTGATTAATCTCGCTAATTTACTAAAAATAGGTGATACCGCGATGGCTGATATGCCGCTTCCTTACATGCTTCCTTTTATCGTAGCGCTTTTCTTTAGCGGTGTATGGCTTGCCTTTCTCTTTGGCATCGCAATTCTCCATACTTTGGGGCTGCAATTCTCCTTATAATGTTCAGTGATACTTCTACATTGCATCTGCTATTGCTGCGGCTCAAGTACACTATGAAGAAGGAATGGATTTGCTGAACTTTTTTGCTACATTTAGAAGTTATTTTGAAATGATGCCCGAACTGGAGGTACTGGGCTGATGACGAAGATGAAAATGGTCGGAAAGGACCATATGAGAAGAGTTGAAACATTGCAAAACAACTTCTTACGTTATGGAAAGGATAATAGAGTGTGTGCCTAATTTTAGTGAAGGCAGGGATAAGAATGTGGTAAACAGTATTGCACATGCAATATCTTCTGTCGGAGGAAGTGATATTAAGATGTTGGGCGTGGAGAGCGGCAAGGCGGCTAACCGGACAGTTATTACTTTTGCGGGGAGACCGGAGGATGTGGTCAGAGCCGCTTTCGAGGGGGTTCGCAGAGCTTCTGAACTGATAGATATGCGCAAAATGCATGGTGAACATCCGCGCATAGGAGCAACGGACGTGTTGCCTCTCGTACCCATACGCGGAGTCAGCCTTGAGGAATGTGTCTCGATGGCAAGGCACTTGGCAGGAGATATATTCGCACGGCTCGGAATACCGTGCTATTGCTATGAAGCAGCGGCATTTACAGAAAGCCGAAGGCGTCTGGAAAATTGCAGGAGAGGTGAGTATGAGTCTCTTCCTCAGAGAATTGCTGATCCAGAACGAAGACCTGATTTCTCTTCGTTGGCGTTTGATGAGGTGGCGGCGCGCTGCGGAGCTACGATTGTAGGTGCGAGGAAAGTGCTTGTCGCTGTCAATTTCAACCTCGATACTACTTCTGTGGAGATAGCCTCTCGTATTGCAGGACGGGTTAGAGAGAGCGGTCATATCGTCCGGAATCCAGACGGGACTAATAGTAGAATTCCGGGGCTTCTACCCGGTTGTAAGGCAATTGGCTGGTATATTGAGGAATACGGCTTTGCGCAAGTTTCCATGAATATAACGGATACGGATAAGACAAGTCTGTACAGAGCATTTTCTACTGTATGCAATCAGGCTGCGCAGGAAGGCGTGAAAGTTACTGGGACAGAGATTATAGGCCTTGTCCCAGAACAGTGTATACTTGATGCAGGGTTGCATGTCCTTTCTGCTCAGACATCTGATGGAAGGAACTCCTTTCTCTCCGCTAATCAGTCGTCTGTGAACCAGTTAATCAATGCCGCAATCCAGGGGCTCGGGCTCAGTACCATTCGCACATTTATCCCAGAGGAGAAAATAATCGAATATAAGTTGAAGTAGAGGCTGCTTAGTCAGTGGCTTCTCATGATGGAGAAGTATATCCTGCCAAATAGAAGCAGGGAGCGGCTCCTCCTTTTAAGTATTACGAAAAAATCCGAACAGCACTGGAAGGGCTTTGGTCGGAGTCTTGTTCATTATGTGTGTCAGTCGTTGGGATCTTGGGATTGAAGTACGAGATGAAATATATCGCGTTGCTCAAAACTGTAATGGGAGCCACAGTTGTGCCGAATCCTTTCTTGCGTATGAGCAGTCCCTCAAAAACAAGCTTGTTTATGGCCAGTCTGAGGAAATTGGCGGCCAAGGGTTAGGAATATGACGTATTGTCAATTTCTGCTATTTTTATTTTAATTTTGGTGTAGTTTTAATTAAATTGTTAAATTTACTTTCTAATGTGAAAGTAAATAAGCATTGCCACGTTACCATTTAACATTAAAATTATGGTTATTCAACTGAAAAATGCAGCACTCAAAGCTTTGTTCGTCATAATGACGGTATGCTTTTGGTGCGCGATGACCCCTGAGGCGCAGGCACAGGAAACCCTGACGAAGGGTGGGGTGAGTGTCAGAGGAACAGTAACTGACAATTTGGGTCCGGTAGCAGGGGCCGCCGTCATTGTAAAAGGAGGTACAGGCGGTGTTACTACCGATATGGACGGTAAATTCACCCTGCCTGGAGTACATATCGGTGATGTCCTTCTCATCCAACTTCTTGGTTACAAGGATGCCGAAGTGACTTATGCAGGACAGCCCACCGTGAATGTAGTCTTGTCCGAGTCTTCGGAATTCCTTGACGAGGTGGTGGTTACAGCCCTCGGTATCAAGAGAAGCGAAAAAGCCTTGAGCTACAACGTCCAGGAATTGGATTCCAACGAGCTTCTCCGCAATCAGGATGTCAACTTCGTCAACTCCCTGAACGGCAAGATCGCCGGTGTTACTATCAACAAGAGCTCCAGCGGTATAGGTGGAGCTACAAGAGTCGTAATGCGTGGAGAGAAATCTCTCGAAGGAGACAACAATGCCCTTTATGTGATAGACGGTATCCCTATCATGAATACCGTAAGGGGAACAGGTAGCGAGGTGCTTGGAGATAGCCGTGCTTCGACTGAGGGTATTGCAGACTTCAATCCGGAGGACATCGAGAGTATATCTGTACTGAGCGGACCTTCTGCTGCAGCACTCTACGGTGCAAGTGCGGCCAACGGTGTGATCCTTATAACCACCAAGAAAGGCAAGGAAGGCAAGCTATCTGTCACATTCTCCTCTACTTCTGAGTTTAGCAAGGCCTACATGACCCCTGAATTCCAGAATACATACGGCAACAAGGAAGGCTCCTATGAGAGCTGGGGTAACAAGCTTAACACTCCGACTTCCTATGATCCTAAGAAGGATTTCTTCAATACAGGGATGACTTTCATCAATTCCGTTACCCTTACTACCGGCAACAAGCACAACCAGACATTTGCCTCATTCTCTTCGAGCAACGCCAAGGGTATCGTTCCCAACAATAAGTATGACAGGTACAACCTTACCATACGCAACTCTTCTTCTTTTCTGAATGATAAGCTGAAGCTTGATCTCGGGGCGTCTTATGTACAGCAGAAAGATTTGAATATGGTATCGCAGGGACGCTACCAGAATCCTGTCATGGCTGCATATCTTTTTCCGAGAGGCGAGAGCTGGGATGCAGTGAAGACTTTCGAACGTTATGACCAAGGGCGTAACATCTATACCCAGTACTGGCCCATACGCGATGACTTTGGCCCTGACAATCCTTACTGGACAGCGTACAGGGATCTTCTTCCCAACAAGAAAAATCGCTACATGTTCAATGTCGGTCTGACCTACTATATTCTTGACTGGCTGAATATGTCTGTAAGGTATCGTCTTGACGATACGTATATCAACTCGGAGCGCAAGGTATACGCTACGACAAACGATGTCTACACACAAGGCTCTACTAAGGGTCTGTACGAATGGAACCAATATAAAGACAGGCAGGAATATGCAGATGCCATGCTCAATATCAACAAGAAGATTGGCGATTTCAATATATCTGCCAACATAGGTTATAGCTATTCCAATTACTACAGCTCCATAAGAGGCTATCACGGACCGCTTAAACTCGTTCCAAACCTCTTTGCTTTTAGCAATATGGATGCTTCCGCTTCCAGGATTATTGAGGACGGAGGTTATAGCCATGTACGCAACAATGCGGTATTTGCCAACGCCGAAGTAGGCTGGAAGAACATGCTTTATCTCACTCTTACAGGGCGTAATGACTGGAACTCTCGTCTTGTGAATACTTCGAAAGAGAAGCCCGGATATTTCTATCCTTCGGTCGGTCTCTCAGGTATAATCTCGGAGATGGTCAACATGCCTGAGTGGTTCTCATACCTAAAGGTAAGAGGTTCTTATACTCAAGTCGGTGCGCCTATTTCCCGTGCCGGTCTGACTCCCGGTACAGTAACCACTCCTATTGTGGGCGGTCTCCCTCAGGAGAATGGTATCTATCCGTTTACTGATTTTAAGCCTGAGAAGACTAATTCGTATGAGTTCGGTCTTGAAATGCGTCTGTGGAATAGTCTCCGTGCCCAGGTAACATATTATAAGTCCAATACCTACAACCAGACTTTCCTTGCCAATCTTCCAGAATCATCTGGTTACAAGCAGATGTATCTTCAAGCTGGTAATGTCGAGAACAGAGGTTGGGAGGCTTCTCTCGGGTATAATAACAATATACGGGGTGTGGGCATCTCTTCTACACTGACATTCTCTCGCAACCGTAATGAGATTAAGTCTATGGTCAAGGATTTTTATTCCGATGTGGCCAAGGATGTCCTCAATGTTCCTGAAGTTCAGAAAGATGATGGTAGGGTTATATTGAAAGAGGGCGGCAGCATAAGTGATATCTACGCCAATACTTTCTTGAAGAAAGACGGGCAAGGCTTCGTTGAGGTAAAGAACGGCGATTTCAGCGTAGTGCCGGGAGAGTCAGTATATCTCGGACATACGAGTCCTGATTGCAATCTTGGATGGAACAACGCCTTCTCTTATAAGGGATTCAATCTCAGCTTCTTGTTTTCTGCTAGGTTCGGTGGAGTGGTCACTTCTTCTACCGAGGCCATTCTTGACAGATACGGAGTTTCCAAGGCTTCGGCTGAGGCACGCGATGCAGGCGGATATATGCTCCCTGGTCAGGGCCTTGTCAATGCCGAGAAGTATTACAAGATGGTAGGTACTGGAGGATATGAGCTTTCAGGTTATTATGTATACAGTGCGACCAACTTCAGGTTGTCGGAACTTACCTTCGGGTATACTTTCCCTAACAAATGGTTTGGGAATATCCTCAAGGATCTTACCCTTACATTCATCGCTAACAATCCTTGGATGATTTACTGCAAGGCTCCGTTTGATCCGGAACTTACTCCTTCCACGAGTACTTACGGACAGGGCAATGACTACTTTATGCAGCCGAGCGTCAGGAGTTTCGCGTTCAGCCTCAAGTTTAAATTCTGATGAAGACAATGAAAAAGATCAAAATATTGATGGCAGGCATCTGTGCCCTGTCTATCATCGCTGCTTGCGACTATGAGAATGTAAATACCAACCCGTACGAGATGACCGACGAGATGGGCTTGAGGGATGGTATTTCTCTCGGTGGCTATATTACTCTCATGGAGAGATGGGTAATCCCAGTAGGTACGCAGGCTGATGGTACAAAAGTGATAAACGCATACCAGACTGCCTATATGCTTTCTTCCGATGGTTGGAGCGGATATTTCGGACAAGACAACAACTGGTCGAGCGGTCAGAACAACCTAACGTATTATTTGGTTAATGCTTGGGTGACTTCTACTTACAATTGTTCTTATACAAATTTGCTCCCTTCGTGGAAGAAACTGAAAAGCAGATCTGAGGAACTGAATGCACCGGAAGTTTTTGCCCTTGCACAGATTCTGAAAGTCTCTGCGTGGCACAAGACTTTGGAGACTTTCGGTCCTATCCCGTACAAAGAAGCTGGGTCCGGTCTTCTTGTGGTTCCTTTCGACAGTGAGAAGGATGTATATGATTCGATGTTTGCGGATCTGAAAGCGGCGATTGATGTGCTGACTCCGTTTGCTGGGAACAATATAGTTTCTGAATATGACGCTGTCTACGGTGGTGATGTGACGAAGTGGATCAAATATGCCAACTCACTCATGTTAAGGCTTGCAATGCGTATCCGATACGTTGATCAAGATACGGCAAAAAAGTGGGTGTCTACAGCATTGAGTAACAGCTTCGGAGTCATGACTGCCAAAGAGGATGAGGCTCAGATGAGTAGTGGAGCGGGCTATCAGTTCGTCAACAACATCAATTATATGGCTGCACAGTATAGCGAATGTCGTATGGGTACTTCGTTGTTCGCTTATCTCAACGGCTACAAGGATCCTCGTCTTGCTGCTTATTTCAAGGAGTCTGAGTCTGAAGAGGCTCTCACAGGCTATGACGGAAAGAAATACGCTCCTGTACCTCCAGGGACAAATACAGCGAAAGGTACATACGAGCTCTATTCTCTTCCGAACATGACATCTACGACTCCTTCTTATTGGATGCGTGCTTCTGAGGTCTATTTCCTCCGTGCAGAGGCTGCTCTTGTATGGCCTGAGTTCGGCAGTGCAGAGGATCTCTACAAAGAGGGTATCGCAATGTCTTTCAAAGAGAATGGTATCTCGTCTTCTGTTGATAGTTATCTTTCAGATACCGGAGTGCCACAGGCAATATCAATCCATGGATATTCTGCACCGGCGCCGACTTCCGCGACAAAGGATTTCAGCGGCAACGAGGAACTCCAGCTAGAGAAGATAATGATACAGAAATGGCTTGCCATGTATCCAAATGGTCATGAAGCCTGGACTGAGTGGAGAAGAACAGGATATCCCGTGCTAAACCAAGTAATGGTCAATGCCGGTTCTGGTCAGGGAATCACCAAGTCGGAAGGTATCCGCAGGATGATATATCCTACGAGCTTCTACCAGTCCGAGCAGGATATGGCTAACTATCAGGAGGCACTCCAGAAACTCGGAGGCGAAGACAGGCCTACTACAAGGCTTTGGTGGGACGTAAGATAAATAGACTCAGTTATGAACATTTTCAATAAATCAATATTCATTCTCCCTATATTGGGGATGGCAGCGTTGTCCTGCACAGAGGTCGAGAAAATAGAAATTGACCACAATGGCGGGTACAACACCATGAACAACGAGAAGAGTGAGGAATACTATGCAAAGCTAAGGGAGTACAAGGACCAGATCTGGAATTATGGTCGTCCCGTTGCTTTTGGATGGTTCTCAGACTGGTCTCCTCAGGGAGCCAATAGAATCGGATATCTATCCTCCGTACCAGACAGCATGGACATTATCTCCATGTGGAGTGGTGCTCCGGGTAGATATGAGATTACTCCCGAGCAGAAGGCAGACAAGGAGTTTGTGCAGAAAGTAAAGGGTATAAAGTTGCTTGAAGTAAGTCTCCTTTCTCATCTGGGAAAAGGAAGGACTCCGGCTTCGGTATATGCCGATGTCGAGAGGCAGGCAGCTGATGAGGGTTGGACGAGTTCAAAGCTTGAGGAAGCCAAGAAATTTGCACGTTGGGATTTCTGGGGTTTCACTTCCCACGACCTCAGCAATACTGAGGAGCTAAATTCGGCTCTTGCGAGATTTGCGAAGGCTCTGTGTGACTCACTTGTGACAAACGAGTATGACGGTTTCGATATAGACTGGGAACCGGGATCCGGATTCAACGATATGGACGGTACTCTCAACAATAGCAATATTGGCTTTCTTATCAAGGAGATGGGTAAATACATCGGCCCTATGAGCGACCCTGAAGGCAAAGGTCACAAACTGCTTTGCATTGACGGGCAGATAAGCAGTCTCTACGGGCAAGTGCCTGAATATGTGGACTATTGGATTCTCCAGTCTTACGGACGTGTGGATGGACTTGACAGATATTCTGATCCCCACAAGTTCATCCTTACCGAGAACTTCGAGAAGTATGCCACGACAGGAGGTCAGCTTTGGCGTCAGGCTGAATACATGCCGTCCAAAGGATACAAGGGTGGCTTCGGTGCATACCGCTTCCAGAAAGACTATGAGAATGATCCCCCTTACAAATACATGTACGAAGGAATCCGTATCAACCAGAGGGTCTTTAACGAGTGGAAAGCAGCTCAGAAAGGTGGCAGCACCGAAGAGGGTGGTTCTGAAGAGAATAACAAGTAATTTGCACGATTATGAAAATATTGAAATATACGGTTTTCGCAGCTCTTGTGATGTCCTCATTCTCGGCTTGTCACGAAGGAGCTTCCGACCTGCTTGAGCCCAAGGTCTTCTTTGAGGCTTTCAAGACAAATGTGGAGGTCGGAGACGAGGCTGAGTTGGAACTTGACCTTCAGGCGAGGCTATCCGATTTTGTCGGTGAGAATGTAGGGGTGACATATTCAATCGCTGACTCATCAGTAGTTGCAGCCTTTAATAAGAAATATGGGAAAGAATATCTTCCTTTCAAGGGTGCAACCCTCGAAAGCGAAGTAGCTACCATAGAAGCAGGCATGCTCAAGGCTGGTGAGGTCAAGCTCTCCTTGACAGGTCTTGATGAGGCTCAGGCAGGTCAGACTTATCTGCTTCCTGTCCGGGTCGGTTGTGAGTCGGTCCCTGTGATAGAAGGGCAGGATATAACCTATTTTATCATAAACAAGCCTGTGAAGATAACAAGAGTAGCTCAGTTCAATAGTGATTATATAAAGGTCCCTCTTACTGTGGACAATGTCTTCAAGTCTGTTACATACGAGGCACTTATCTATATTGACAGGTTTGGTGATAACAATACCATCATGGGCTGTGAGGGTAGTCTTATCCTCCGTATCGGTGATGCCGGTGGCGGAACATTCCCACGTGATCAGATTCAGATTGCAGGAAAGACAGAGATCAACGGCTCTACCAAGTTCAATACCGGTAAGTGGTATCATGTTGCATTCAGTTGCGACGGCTCTTCTGGAAAGGCTGCCATATATATCAACGGTGAGGTTGAGGCCGAAGGTACTGTTAACAATATGCCTTCTGATCTGAGAGACTTCTTCATCGGAAAGGTTTACGGCTTCATGTGGGGAGAGCGTCCGTTCTATGGCAAGATGGCTGAAGTACGCCTATGGACTGTGGCACGTACAGCCAACCAAATTAGGGAAAATATGCTTTCTGTCGATCCTAAGAGTGAAGGCCTGCTTGCGTACTATAAGCTAAACGGAGAACTCGTGGATGCATCTCCGAATGGCATGACACCTACCGAGACTAGCCTCAGTGCTGCCGACTATGTTGTGCTTGATACTCCTGTAGCTGTAAAGTAGTATGCCTTCCTCTGGCAAGCAATCCGCCAACGAGGATAAGGCTTTAGGCAGCAAGTCTGCTGGATAACATTAAGGGTGACACAAGACCAATGCGTCACCCTTTTTTTCTATAAGGTTTCCTTATTTTTCTATAAGAGAATTTACCGCCTGTAACTTTGGCGATCAGTGGCGAACAATGTTGTCTTGACGGGTTCACCGCTCCTGATTGTACTCCATATATTTAGCGCTTTCTGTGCGCGATTTTATGTGCCAAGATTGCAATGCAGATGAAATGAATTATTTTTGTATCGGCAAATGGCCGGACAATATTCCTGTCAGGAGTGCCATGGGACGATGAGCCTATATTCTTTTTTTAGAGTGAGCAAGCCTTCTGACTGGAGAGTGCCGCAGGAGGAGGTTAAAGATACTTACATAAGACTCAGGAATAGAACATTCTGGGGCGTGACGGCCGCTTATAGCCTGTATTATGTCTGCCGCATGACTCTCAGTGTTGTCAAGCAGCCGTTGATAGACAGCGGGATTCTCTCTGCCGGAGAACTTGGTTTAGTCGGGTCTGCCTTGCTTTTCGTATATGCTGTGGGCAAATTCTCCAACGGTTTTATTGCCGATTATTGCAATATCAGGAGATTTATGGCAGCAGGGCTTTTTGTATCGGCTGTCATAAACCTGCTGTTAGGACTCTGTGGCATTGCCGGGCGGCTGGTGGGCTTGTCAGGGTTTGCACTTTTTGCATCCTTCTTTGTCCTATGGGGACTTAACGGCTGGGTTCAGTCAATGGGCTCGCCTCCGGGGGTGATAAGCCTTTCGCGTTGGTTTCCGCTTGCAAAGAGAGGAACTTACTACAGTATATTCAGTGCTACACCTTATGTGGGCAAGTTCCTTACATTCATATTGGCAGGTATCGTGGTCGGTGCTCTTGGATGGGCATGGGGATTTGTGTTGTCTGCGTTTGCCGGTCTGGTCGGTACGGCCATTATTCTTTTCTTTGTCAGCGATACTCCTGAATCAGAAGGGCTTCCTACCGTACAGAAACTATCTGGGGAGAAGTCTTCTGCAGAGGATGCTCTTCCTACGAATAAGCTTCAGAAGATGGTATTCAGTAATCCTGGTATCTGGATTATTGCAGTCTCAAGTGCATTTGTCTATATCACGCAGTATGCGGTAAGCGGTTGGGGCGTCCTGTTCCTGCAGAAGGCAAAAGGTTGTACATTGGCTTCTGCAACTCAGATCATTGCGTTCTCCGAGATTTTCGGTGTGGCTGGTACAGTGCTTGCCGGCTGGCTTTCGGATACGGTGTTCAAAGGCAGCCGTGTAAAGCCAGTGATTGTATCTGGTATTCTGTGCAGCATTTCCCTTGCGGCTTTTCTCTTTACAGGAGGCGGGTATCTGCTAAATATCGTTTATGTGTCTTTCTTCAGCCTTTTCATTGGAGTGCTCTATTGCATTGTTGCAGGTCTGATGGCAGTGGACATTGTTCCTCGCAGGGCTACAGGTGCAGCTCTTGGAATTGTCGGCATTTCCAGCTATGCGGCGGCTGCTCTGCAGGATGTTGTAAGCGGATATCTTATACAGGCCGGCTCTGCCGGCGGCGCATCTCTCCCCGCTCAGTCAGCCCTTCAATCTGCCGGGGCTTCCGCCTACGACTTCACCCCCGTAGCCATATTCTGGCTCGCCGCCTCCCTCCTCGCCTTCCTCCTCCCCGTCATCGGTTGGCGGAAAATGCGTGCTCCGTCTTTATCGTAGATTTCTCTGGGAAGTCCTCAAGACGGGTTATAGAACAAGCAGACTTTGGTAAACAGAGATAGGCAATGAGATTACCAACTAAAATGACTATATTTACAAGATGTAAATAAACCTATAATATAAAATGAAAACGAACTTATTGAAAAAGTGTATTCTTGCACTTTCTGTTGCACTACTGACTATCGTATCCTGCGATAAGAGTAAGGATACTGAGGAGGTGACGACTCCTGAAGTAAGTCTTAGCCTTCTTAACACCGACTCTGAAAGCATCACCTTCTCGGTTTCCGCTAAGGGCGCGGAATCTGTGGCATGGTATTACACATCTGACGCGGAAGAAGGAAAGAAACTTCTGACATCGGATTCCATTTTCGCCCTCGGTGAGGAAATCGGAGCAGTTGCCGAGCCACAGACAGTTACTATTCCTGAACTTCAGCCCGAGACCCTGTACTGGATCTATGCATCAGCAAAGTCAGGCGACAAGGTTAGCGCAACGGACTCTATACAGGTGCACACGACCGCTGAGGCCAAGGTTCTCACTGCCGGAGATGTGACCAAGACCAGCCTTTCATATCATATCAATGCGAAGGAAGGCCGCACTTACAGGCATGCCTATGTTGAAAAATGGTATTTCGACCACATGCTTGCCTCTGCTATGGAGGATGAGGGCAGTGAATTCAGCATGGATACCTTCCTTTGGAACCTTCTTGCTGATTATGGCCATGAGGGAACGGGCTCTACTACATATACATGGCGCAATGGTGATGAGGACCTTATCAAGAACAAGAATGTCATGCTGTACGGCGGACAGAGCTATTGTGCATTGTTTAGCTACATAGAGGGTGAGACCGGCTGGACCGGAAAGCCTGAATATGTGGAGATGACATTGCCTGAGGCCGGAAGCGCTAAAGGAGAGATAACTTTCACTGACGAGCTTGTGACGACGGAGAAGATCAGTGTCAGAATGGTGCTTGGATCCGATATCAGCTTCATTGCATACAATCTCTATGAGAAGTCCAAGTGGAATGAAAAGTTCTCTGGAGCGGACGAGAAGTCTGTCAAGGATTTCCTTTACGAGTACGGATACTCTGTAAGTAATACATATACCGATGGCTGGCTTACATCTCCGGGTACTGAATATGTCCTTGCTATCATGGGTGTGAATAAGGAGGGTGATTCATTCCTTCAGATAAAGGAATATACTACACCTGTACCTCAGCCGGAGCTTGATTTAAAGCTGCGTGCCTATGACAGGGAGAATGAAGGATACCATGGATATAACACTATCCGTGTGGATGGTACATTGAAGTATTTCCATGACCTTGATACTGAAAGCATACTTGCAGGCCTTATGACCAAGGCGCAGTGGGATTCCACTCTGCAAATGTTCGAAGCAACTGATCTCGACAATCTTATGTCGACGATGCCGGATTATATCTATTATGTCGTAAGTACACAACTTCAGGAAAACGAGATGACTGATATAAAGAACAAAGGCAGTTTCACGAGAATAGAATCTGACCTGGAACCGGATACCGAGTATATATTTGCCATTGCGTTCAAGTATGAAGACAAGTGGTATTACAAGACAGCTACAGCGACACTTGACAAGGAGCCTGATAGTGAGGCGTCTACAGGCTACAAGGCATACCTCGGCAACTGGACTGTGACAGGAAAGAGCACTAGCGACTGGAGTTCGGCATTGACCTATAATATCAAGGTGGAGCAGCTTACTGTGAATAGAAGTTATAAAGTTTATGGGTGGTCCACCTCTTCTGCGGGACAGGAGTTCCCATTCATTGCGCGTTATGACAGCGTAAACGGTAAGATCCTCATTGACGGATATCAACTTCTCGGAAAAACCACTGTTGAAGGACAGGAATATGAGGTAAGGATGATGGGCTGTCTGTCGTACGCAGGAAGGCTCTATATGTCTGATTATGATGATGTAATATACAAGGGGTCGATTGTCGATATGGGAAATGGACAGGAGAAGATCTCCATGTTCCCAGAGTTCTTCACCAAGGACGGCAAGTCGTATGAGGTTCAGACCATGGCTTATGGTTTCGTTAAGGACGGGAATATTATCGGCAGTCCTGAAGAATATGACATTGTGGAGTTTAGGATTACAAGAAATAAGTAATCATTTCAAAATAGCTTATAAGAGAGAAATATTACTTGATAATGATAATAATTGCATTGATTATGATTGCAAAAGCTATATACGTTTGTGGCATAGTATTGACTGTCCTTGCGGCTATAGATATTTGGAAAATGAATGTAGACTCTATCAAGAAACTCGTTGTGACAGTCCTTCTTGTCTTGACCAATTGGATAGGGATTGCTTTCTATTATCTCTACGCAAAGGATAGGTTAGAGGACTGGCTCTCCAAATAGCTCAGTCTTTATAGCTCAGCCTTTCCTATATAGGTTTGACCACAGTCTGTTTTGCGATCTTGTCCTTCATGGCAGTACTGTCCCGCAGACTGAATTCACAGCCGCAGTAGAGCTGGTTGTAGAAATCATATTCGCGTATCAGCTCATTGCGACGCTCTTGAAGGCCGCCCTTTCTCCAATTTACATCCCACCATTTTACTCCTGGAAATAGACTGCACGCATAGTCTCCGGCAGCATTTACCTGTGAAAGGTCTTTCCAACGGGAAGAGGCAAGAGTTGTTGTCAGTACATCAAAGCCATGCTCGTGGGCATATTTGGCAGCACGTTCGAGTCTGAACCGAAAACACTCAATGCAGCGCTCTCCACGTTCTGGTTGTGATTCGAGCCCCTTGGCAATGCATCGCCATTCATCATGAGCATAGCTATCATTGATGATGTCAATCCCCATGTCAGCCGAGAATCTGGCGCATTCAATGCTTCTTTTTTCGTATTCTGCTTTAGGGAAAATATTGGAGTTGCTGTAATATATAGTAGGCCTTATACCATGCTCTACAAGGTATTCTACTATAGCCGAGGAGCATGGGGCACAACAGGCGTGAAGGAGTAGTCGGTGTCCTGGCAATGTGGGACAGAAGCCGTGTTTTGAGTTTCCGGACATATCGCAAATTTAACCATTTTTAGGGATTGTAAGGAATCTGTTGTCGCAGTAACTTTGCATCAATGAATTGAGATTATAAGCCATATAGTTAGAGCTTTTTTAAATTTATAATGAAATAAATTTAAAAATATCTTAAAGTGAATCCTTTTGATTGTTGTGAAAAGAGCTTTCCCGTGAGGGACGGCTCTTTTATTACCCCTCCGGTCCCCTAATAGGGGAAGTGGGCTTTCGTTCGCCCGATTCTGTCGAAGTTCGCAGAACCTGTGGCCAACCCTGCGCTCACTACAGCCGGCGTCTGTTGACGCCAGTTTATTACCCCTCCGGTCCCCTAATAGGGGAAGTGGGCTTTCGTTCGCCCGATTCTGTCGAAGTTCGCAGAACCTGTGGCCAACCCTGCGCTCACTACAGCCGGCGTCTGTTGACGCCAGTTTATTACCCCTCCGGTCCCCTAATAGGGGAAGTGGGCTGACGCGCAAAGCCTGCGCACGAAGTGTCGTTCGCCCGATCTTGTTGATGTTAAAGTCGGTGGCAGGATGGCGATTATTTAGTAATTTTGATAAATTTTGAGAATAGATATGACATTGAGAGATAAACATCAGGCAAAGCTCTTCTCGATAGAGATGAAGATGGCTGATATTCCGGATATGGATCACAGACTCCTCGGTGTGATGCGCAGGTTCGGCATACATTTCGGCTTTGGCGAGAGGACAGTAGGTGAAGTATGCACAGAGGCCGGTATCAACCCCTTTACTCTCGTGCTCATCTGCCGAATATACGCGTCAGACAGCTATGTGCCGTCAAATGAAGAACTTTCGCGTAGCAGTATCTGTGACTTGGTGAAATATCTTCACAATTCACATGACTTCTATATAGGTATAGTCTTGGAAAATCTGTCTTCATTGCTAATGGACGCTCTGTCATGTTGTGACAGCGCTCGCAGGACTGTCATAGAGAAGTTCTACTTGGAGTACAAGAAAGAGATTCTCAAGCATTTTGCCTATGAAGAGGAAGTGGCTTTTCCGTATATTGAGGCCCTTATCGAGGGAAGACAGACCAACGATGGATATACTATATCGCAGTTCGAGGCGAACCATACCCATATCGATGAGAAACTTAATGACTTGAAAAATATAGTTATGAAATACATGCCGGCAGGCTGTGACGACAACAAGATACAGGACGTACTGTCCCTGCTTTATTCGCTTGAGGACGATCTGGGCAGACATACCTATATCGAGGATGATATTCTTGTCCCGATGGTCGTTGAGAAAGAGGAAAGTATGTGCCATGATGCGAGAAGTTAGTTATTTCCTGTATCATGTGAGCTACGCTTGTCGTCAGGTGTAGTCTCCAGCGAGACGGGACGTGGGGACGATGCGGCGTAATGACAGACGTCAATAAAGGATTCAACAATGAGGGAGCAGATTACTAAAGTACTGATTGTAGAGCCTTCAGTGATTATAGCAGAAGGCTTGCGGCATATTATTGATGCATTTCCCGATTTCTCGGTAGTAAATATACAGCAGGATGCAATAGGGGCTTCAATGCAGAGGCTCTCGGATATTGATGCAGACTTGGTCATAGTCGACCCTTCCGTATGCAGTGGCATGCTAAGGACGGAATCAGAGCGGAATGCATTTAAGGAATTGCTCAATGTCCCTGTCGTTGCCTTACTCACCACTGCAATGGAGGCATCTTCGATCTCAAGATTCGACAATGTCATATATCTTGCTGATAGGTCAGACGAGATAGAGCATAAGTTGAAAGCGACAATCAAGACGACCAGCCAGGAGCAAAAGTCTGAAGGGGAAGAGCTTTCCTCAAGGGAGAAAGAAATCTTGGTCTGTGTCGCCAAAGGCATGCTCAATAAGGAGATAGCTGACCATTTCAATATTTCCATCTATACCGTCATTACCCACAGGAAGAATATAACCAGAAAGACAGGGATCAAGACTGTAGCTGGACTTACGGTCTATGCTCTGTTGAACAATATGATAGATATGAGCATAGTTGAATAGACAAATAGCTACATGCATAGCGGCATGAGCGGAGTAGAATAGAATGAGCAAGTAGAATAGGATGAATCTAAGTGGTATTATAGTAGGGGCTGCTACATTTCTTGTGATAGGCATCTGCCACCCGGTAGTGATAAAGACAGAATATTATTTCGGAAAGAAAGCCTGGTGGGCATTCCTTGTGATAGGTATAGCCCTCATAGTCATTTCACTTATGATCGAGAATAGCGTTGTATCTACAATTTGCGGGGCTGGGGCCTTCTCGTTCTTCTGGGGCATAGGGGAGATGTTTGCACAGGAAAAACGTGTGCTTAAAGGATGGTTTCCTGAGAATCCTGCCCGACATGAATATTATCAAGCAAAGCGTAAGGTTATGGGGATTTCCGAACTTAAGTCCGATAATAAAAGCAAATAGATTATGAAACTGTCGGAACTGAAAACAGGAGAAAGCGGTATTATCGTAAAAGTCAGCGGGCATGGGAGTTTCCGCAAGCGGCTTATAGAGATGGGATTCATCTCGGGAAAGAAAGTGACAGTCATTCAAAATGCGCCACTTGAAGACCCGATAGAATATAAGATTTTGGGATACAACCTTTCTCTCAGAAGGAGCGAGGCTGACAAGATTGAGGTAATAGGCGAAGATGAGGCTCGCAAGGAGATGGCGTCTGAGACACCTGAGCGTAAGACACTGTTTGCAGATAACTGTGACGAGTCGGTAGCCATTGACAAGATGATGGCAAGAATAGCCGAGAAACGCGAACATTTGATAAAGGTGGCTCTGGTAGGCAATCCCAATTGCGGCAAGACCTCTCTTTTCAATATTGCCTCCGGAGCCCATGAACACGTTGGCAATTATAGCGGAGTTACAGTTGATGCCAAGGAAGGTACATTCGAGCATTCCGGATACAAGATCGTCCTTGTGGACCTTCCGGGGACATATTCCCTCTCGGCCTACAGCCCTGAAGAACTGTACGTGCGCAAGAATCTGATTGACAATGTCCCTGACGTTGTAATCAATGTTGTCGATGCCTCCAACATAGAGCGCAACCTGTATCTTACAACACAACTCATTGACATGAACCTGAGAGTCGTCATGGCTCTCAATATGTATGACGAACTTAAAGCAAAGGGAGACAAGATAGACCTGAAGCAGATGGGCTACCTTCTCGGAATGCCTGTCTGTCCGACTGTAAGCCGTACCGGGGAAGGCATCAGCAGTCTGTTTGATACAGTTATAAAAGTATATACGAACGATGATGATCATCGTCTTGCAAGGCATATCCATATCAACCACGGTCCCGAGATTGAGAAGAGCATTGATCGTATAAAGGCGTTGATTGCCAAGACAGACTCCATCCGTGACAGATATTCTACAAGGTATCTTGCTATCAAATGTCTTGAAGATGACAAGGATATAGAGAAGGTGATAGATACTCTCCCCAATAGGGATGAGGTGATCGCTGCCAAGGTGGAGGAAGAGCATCGGATACAGGATATACTAAATACCAATAGCGAATCGGCAATTGTCGATGCGAAATACGCATTTATACAAGGAATTCTGGCAGAGACTTATACAGCGCATAAAGACAGCTCCTCGAGAAAGAGCGTGACTGACAAGATAGATGCTGTAGTCACAAACAAGTGGTTGGCATTTCCTATCTTCGTGGCCATATTGTATCTGATATTCCAGACAACATTTACAGTCGGAGACTACCCTATGCAATGGATAGATTTTATTGTGGCCAAGTTCGGAGAGTTTGTGTCAACATTCATGCGGGACGGCTGGCTTAAGGATCTCGTAGTCGATGGAATTATATCTGGAGTCGGCAGTGTGCTCGTATTCCTGCCCAATATCCTCATACTGTATTTCTTCATATCAGTGATGGAAGATACGGGTTATATGTCAAGGGCAGCGTTCATAATGGACAAACTTATGCATAAGATAGGGCTGCATGGCAAATCCTTTATTCCAATGGTGATGGGCTTCGGCTGCAATGTGCCTGCAATTATGGCTACAAGGGCCATCGAGAACAAGAAAAGTCGCCTTGTCACTATAGCGATAATTCCTTTTATGTCGTGTGCCGGCCGTCTTCCGATCTTTGTCCTGATTGCGGGTGCTTTCTTTCCGCAAAATGCCGCCTTTGCACTTCTTGGAATCTATCTTCTCGGCATACTATTGGCAATTATCTCAGCAATGGTTCTAAGCCGTTTCATCAAGGACGATGACTTGCCTTTCGTTATGGAACTACCCCCATATAGGATTCCGACAGCAAAAGCAATCTGGCGGCATACCTGGGAGAAAGGAGAACAATATCTTCAGAAGATGTCGACTACGATTCTTTTCTGCTCAGTGCTTATATGGTTTTTAGGGTATTTCCCACGGAACGAGGAGCTTGTCACAGCGCAGAAGTCATATTCTGAAGTGCTACAGGCTGTTGAAAACAGCGTAGGCTCAAATGATACCGGTAGCCTTTCTGCGGACGTGTTCGAGTCCAAAGCTTCCGAAGATGCGTCTGGATTCAAAGCGGCGTCCGATCAAGATAAAGCAGCACTGCTGTCAGCAAAAATAGATTCACTATATGCGGCACAGCAGGATAATTCATATATCGGACGTCTCGGACGTCTCGTCTCTCCTGCCATGGAGCCTCTAGGATTCAACTGGAAGATGGATGTGGGGCTACTTACTGGTATAGCTGCAAAGGAGCTGGTTGTAAGTACTTTAGGAGTGATGTATGCTGAGGGGGCAAGAGTATCTGAAGGCGATGATCTGAGTGAAGATACGCAACTTCAGGCGTCCATAAGAAGTGATATAAGCCCAGCAGCCGCTGTAGCATTCATGGTATTTGTCCTGTTGTATTTTCCTTGTGTGGCGACATTTGTAGCCATCAAAAATGAGACAGGGAAATGGAGATGGGCTATAGCCTGCTGTGTATACACCATGATTGTGGCATGGATAATGGCTTTTGCCGCTTATCATATCAGCATGCTTCTGCTCTAAATAGGGGATTCCAGTGCATCGGGCATAGAATAATCCTACTTGTCAATATGCAAGGTGCTGTCTACAATAGAGTAGCATTGTAAAGCAAGAGTCGCACATAGTAAGGCAGTGCAATATGGCTGCTCTACATGCGTGTAATATCATTTACGGGTCGTGCTGTGTGGACTGTTAGAACAGACCGTATAGCTCCGAGTCGATCTTGTCAGTGATGACGGCGAGGTCTTCGGGACGGTTTTGGAAGTCAAGTCCGTCAGCATCAATGATAAGATATCGTCCTTTATAGGATGATATCCACCGTTCATATTCCTCGTTGAGGCCTTCGAGATATTCGATGTCAATGCTTTTCTCATACTCCCTGCCACGTTTCTGTATCTGAGATACCAGGTGTGGAACAGAGCATCGAAGGTATATCAGCAGGTCCGGTGCTTTGACAAGTGACATCATCAGACTGAATAGATCCATATACGTATTGTAGTCCCTCTCGCTGAGATTGCCCATCGCCTTGTTGTTGGCCACGAATATATATACGCCCTCTAATATTGTCCTGTCTTGGATCACAACGTCCTTCGAGCCTGCAATCTCCAACATATCCTTGAATCGCTGTGTAAGGAAATATATCTCAAGATTGAATGACCACCGTCGTATATCCTTGTAGTAGTCTTCCAGGTATGGGTTGTATGTGACTGATTCGTATTTTGGTATCCACCCGTAGTGCTCGGACAGAAGGCGAGTAAGAGTGGTCTTTCCGCTGCCGATATTACCGGCTATCCCTATGTACATGATGTAATCCTATATATCCGCAAAAATACGATACTTTTCTTAAATTTGTAGAAAAGAGTCATGTTGAAGATATTTACTTTCCAGTTCAATCCTTTCAAGGAGAACTGTTCTCTGGCGTGGGACGAGACATCTTCGGCCGTCATCATCGATCCCGGCTTCTATGACAGTGCCGAAGCTGCAGTGCTTTACCGCAAAGTTGAGGATCTTGGAGTGCATCCCGAGATGATCCTTCTTACACACGGGCATTTCGATCATGTATTCGGAGTCAGGGAATGTGCTGATAAATATGGCATCCCGGTGTATATGAATGCAGCCGACAAGGTGATTCTCGACAAGGATGCCGAGATGTGTGCTTCCTTTGGTCTTAAGACGCCGGACACGTCTTTCGCTTTTCTGCCCTTGTCAGACGGGCAGAATATAAAGTTTGGCAAGACATCCATGACAGTCATCACCACTCCTGGGCATACTCCAGGTGGAGTGTGCTTCTATGACGAGATAGACAAAGTGATCTTCACGGGAGATACTCTCTTTGCTGGCACTATAGGGCGCACGGATATATATGCGGCTGATTATGACGATCTTATCACATCCATCATGGAGAAACTTATGGGGCTTCCTGGGGATGTTACGATAGTCCCTGGACATGGCCATTACAGTTCTATGGCGGAGGAACGTACTCACAATCCTTTTCTTCAGCCCTTCAACGAGCCGGATTCGGAGAATCTTGACTGGGATGACAAGCCTATCGAGCTTCACGGTGATTTCCCTGATAAACTTCATGGAGATGCTCCAGATGGTAACTCCTGAACCTATATCGGACGTATCCGCATGATGCAGAATGAAATATGCCTGACTATATAATATGAAACGAATTTAGACGGCTTCTAAATTGAGTCGGATTTACAAGGATCTTGGACATAAGTATCATAAGTCAGACTACATAACTTCTAGGCTTAAATTTATACAATTATGAAATCAAGACTGATCGCATTAGCTGCGTCTCTCTCTCTTTTTTTCGCATGTGCGGGATCAGAACTGTCGGAAAACCAGAAAGATCCAGTGGATTATGTCAACCCTCTTGTGGGGTCGGAATCTACTTTCGCTTTCTCTTCTGGCAATACATATCCAGCTGTGGCGATGCCATGGGGACTTAATTTCTGGACGCCTCAGACAGGCCCTGACGGCAACGGATGGACATACCAATATAATTCCAATACTATACGCGGTATCAAGCAGACCCACCAGCCGAGTCCGTGGATCAATGACTATGCAGCTTTCTCTCTGATGCCTGTGACAACAGGCCCAATATACGATGAGGAGAAGCGGGCAAGTTGGTTCTCCCACAAGGCAGAGATCGCTACTCCATACTACTATCAGGTATATCTTGCTGATCATGATGTAGTAGCCGAAGTTACTCCTACCGAGAGGGCAGCATCGTTCCGCTTTACATACCCTGAGAAGGACATGTCGTATCTTGTGTTAGATGCATATAAGGGCAAAGCAGAGCTCAAGGTGGATACTGAAGGCAATACAATCTCCGGTTATATTTCGAGCAACTCGGGAGATGTTCCTGAGAATTTCAAGAACTGGTTCATCATAGAGTCCGATACCCCATTCACCTTTGTTCAGACTGTGGACAATGATAAAGTGTCTGATAGTCATGAGGTTGTGTCTGACAGGGCTTTTGCAATAGTCGGTTTTCCAACTTCTCGTGGACAAGTTGCAAATTTCAGGGTGGCGTCCTCGTTCATAAGTCTCGACCAGGCAAAGCATAATCTTGAGGAGATTGGCGACAGGTCATTTGACGAGGTCAAAAGGACAGGACGTGCCCGCTGGAATGAGATACTCGGGCGTATCCGTGTGGAAGGAGGTACCGAGAAACAGATGAGGACTTTCTATTCATGCCTTTATCGCTCTCTTCTTTTCCCTCGCGATTTCACCGAAATTGATTCAGAGGGCAATACCATGCATTATAGTGCATACAACGGCAAGGTTCTGCCAGGAAACATGACTACAGACACTGGTTTCTGGGATACGTTCCGCAGTCTTTTCCCTTTGCTCAATCTTGTATATCCGGATTATAGCCAGAAGGTGCAGGAAGGCCTTGTCAATGCCTATCTTGAGAGTGGTTTTCTTCCAGAGTGGGCGAGCCCTGGACACAAGCCTTGCATGATAGGTAACAATTCCGCGTCTGTAGTTGCAGATGCCTGGCTCAATGGAGTGCGTGGCCAAGATGCCGAGACTCTTTGGAAAGCAGTAGTACATGATGCCCATGCTGTACATCCGAGGATTCAGTCTACAGGAAGGCACGGCTGGCAGTATTATGACTCTCTCGGCTATGTGCCTTGCAATGTAGGTATCTATGAGAGTGCCGCCAAGACGCTTGAATATTCTTACGATGATTGGTGTATATACAAGTTTGGGGAGACACTTGGCAAATCTGAAGAAGAGCTCGCTCAGTATAAGAAGGCTGCTCTTAATTACCGTAATCTATATGATCCGGAGTATCGTCTGATGGTAGGCAAGAATGTGGACGGGACTTTCTCGCGTCCGTTCAACCCTCTCAAATGGGGCGGAGACTTCACGGAGGGAAATAGCCTGCACTATACCTGGTCTGTATTCCATGATCCTCAGGGACTTATCGATCTCATGGGTGGAGATGTCGCTTTTTCAAGGATGATGGATACAGTATTCAGTATCCCTCCTCATTTCGATGACAGCTATTATGGCTTCCCGATACATGAGATCCGTGAGATGCAGGTGATGAACAGAGGCAATTACGCCCATGGCAATCAACCTATCCAGCATTTCGTCTATCTCTACAATTGGTGCGGCCAGCCATGGAAAGCCCAGTTCCGTGCAAGGGATATAATGAAGAATTTCTATACTCCGGAGCCGGACGGATATTGCGGTGATGAGGACAATGGCCAGACTTCGGCCTGGTATGTATTTTCGGCCATGGGGATGTATCCCGTATGTCCAGGCTCGGGCCAGTATGCCATAGGTTCGCCACTGTTCAAAAAAGTGACTGTCGACCTACCTTCAGGAAAAAGCTTTGTCATACAGGCTCCAGACAACTCGGATAGCAATGTCTATATCAAGTCAATGAAACTCAATGGAAAGTTTATCGAAAGGACCTATCTGACTCATGAGGAGTTGTCCTCTGGGGCAGAGATTGTGTACGATATGACATCTGAGCCCGAGACCACGAGGGGCACGGCAAAGGAGGACAGGCCTTATTCTTTCTCTAATGAGTTGAAATAAAGGACGAATAAATCTTATTCCTTGTTCCTACATGTACAAGGCAGAGGGTTCATTGTGGTTGTCGCTTGAGCGGAAATCGAATCCTTCGTTGTGATATGTCCAGGTGTATAGTGTCCCGTCTGAGGCGTCCTTGATTGTAAGCGTCTGCCTAAATACCCGGCATGAGCGTATGTCACGATTTTTTGTCACCATATTGCCGATGCATTTCCACTTGCCTTCGGTGTATGCGAATACGAATACTGAGAATCCATCTGCAGCTCGTATTCCGATGACGAGTTCGCTCTTTCCGTCGTTGGTGAAGTCATGAGTCCCGACAGTATAGCTGTTCTTCTTGCTTTCGGTCTTGCCGCTGAATCCTATTGTCTGAATGTTCTCTCCGGAGGGGGAGTTTGGTCGTCCGCCAATGAAAATGAGGCTTCGCTGTCCGTTACTTGCTTCCATTGTCACGGCGGTGCTTCCGTTGTAATACAGGATTATGGCCTTGAAATCCTCTCCGGCGATCTCAAGTGGACAGGATATGGCTTTGTCTCCGTATTCTGCTGCGGAATAAGAGTATGGCGTATCAAGACCTGCGATGACTCCTTCATCCTGAGCCCTTGTCAGGGGTGTCCAGAGGCATAGGATTATCATTGCCGTGGTTATATTCGTTATCGTTTTCATAAGTTACAAATTTAATAAATATATGAAGATGCCGGCGCGCATCTCGTAGCGAGTATCCAGCCAACGCGCAGGTGAAGAGGCGTGAAGAGGCGTTTGCTTCTGCGCGAACTTTTGCGTATCTTTGTGGAATGTTGTGAACATGCTCACATCTTTTTCGAGCCGTGGAGTTCGGCTTGCGGGTGACGGGCGTAGGAATAACCAAACAATAATACAATGAGTTCAAGTACACTAAAACCTGTGTCTGTCTTCCCGATAAAGAAGGCAGTGATGTCCGTATTTACGATTGCCGCATTCCTCTTTTTGTGGTTCGTGCCCCGTTCCTTCTTTGGTTTTGCCGATGACGGATCTCCGCTCCTTACCGTGATAGAACAGCGTACCGTAGCCCTTTTCGTGCTTGCTGCCTTGCTCTGGATGTTCGAGTTGCTGCCGACGTGGGCTACTTCTGTACTTATAATAGTCCTGATGCTATTTACCATCTCGGACAACTGCCCGATCTTCTTGAGGACAACTGATTCCGACCCGGTGGATATGGGTACTTTTGTCGGATATCAGGTTATACTTGCAGCATTTGCCGATCCTACCATAATGCTTTTCCTTGGAGGTTTCATTCTGGCCATAGCGGCTACTAAGGTAGGACTTGATACTCAACTCGCAAAAGTGCTTCTTATGCCTTTCGGCACGAAGCCTAAGTTCGTGCTTCTCGGCTTTCTGCTTGTCATAGGCTTCTTCTCCATGTTCATGAGCAACACGGCGACTGCTGCGATGATGCTTACCTTCCTTGCTCCCGTGCTCAAGAATCTGCCAAAGGGGGACAGGGGCGTCATCGGCCTTGCTCTTGCAATACCCATTGCTGCAAACCTTGGCGGTATAGGTACTCCTATAGGCACGCCTCCGAATGCAATAGCTTTGAGATATCTCAACGAGACTCTTCACCAAAATATAGGCTTTGGAGACTGGGTCTGCGTGATGGTGCCGTTCGTAATCGTGATGCTGCTTTTTGCCTGGGTGCTGTTGCTGAAGTTATTCCCCTTCTCGTCAGAGAGAGTAGAACTTAAGATAGAGACTACCCGAGAGAAAGATTGGAAGACCTATGTCGTATGGGCAACTTTTGCGATAACTATCCTTCTGTGGATGTTTGACAAATATACTGGTATCAATGCAAATGTTGTCGCGATGATTCCTGTCGGAATCTTCTGCGCTACCGGCATTATCACAAAGGATGACTTACGGGAGATTGACTGGAGTGTGCTTTGGATGGTTGCGGGTGGATTTGCTCTCGGTACTGCTCTTAATCGTACAGGACTTGCCGAGACACTCGTGGAAGCTATACCTTTCGCATCTTTCCAGCCTCTTGTAGTTGTGCTTCTTGCCGGGCTTATTGGCTATGCTCTCTCCAATTTCATCTCCAACTCTGGTACGGCAAGCCTTCTGGTGCCAATTCTCAGTGCTGTGAGCGTGGGAATGGGCGAAGCTCTCGACCCGATAGGCGGAGTGAAGACCCTTATAGCTGGGCTTGCTCTTGCCACATCAATGGCCATGCTTTTCCCCATCAGTACCCCTCCAAATGCAATTGCGCATTCTACAGGGCTTGTTGAAGTTAAGGACATGACAAAGGCAGGCGCGATAATAGGTGTCACCGGATTTGTGCTCGGTTATCTTGTGCTGATATTTATAGGAATATAACAGAAATAACTGCTATGAGAAAAAAGATTGCAGCCTTTGCGCAGTATGCCATGACTCTGCCTGCATTTGCCTTTTGCGTCATGACTGTGCCGGCTTTTGCATCGTCAGATCTCGTCTCGGCGACAACTTCGGATGCCGTTGTTGTTGCCGATGTAGCGTCTCATACTTCTTCAGATTCTGTTCCTGCAGAGAAGAAGGCTGAGACTCCCTCCAAGGTTAAGCTTTATGGCTTTGTGCGCAATTTCATGGCTTTCGACTCAAGGCAGAATATTGCCGGTACGAAAGACCTGTTCTACTATCTCCCTAAGGATGAGAATATTGGTGATTCAGGAGACGATATCAATGCCCAGCCTAATTTCCGCTTCTTAGCGATAACATCCCGTTTTGGGATTGATGTCTCCGGATACAGCTTCGGCAAGACTGATGTGTCGGCAAAGATAGAGACCGATTTCTATTGTATGAACGGCAATGTCGCTGTCCTCCGACTTCGTCAGGCATATGCTCGCCTCTCATGGGCCGGACTCGGCCGCTCCGGTAAGCAGAGTGCTTCCTTCAAGATCGGCCAGGCATGGCATCCGCTTGCAGAGGGCCAGCCTTATGTGATAGCACTTGAGACCGGTACCCCGTTCAATCCGTTCAGCCGTACACCTCTTGCTCTTGTGGACTATAATTTCAGCAAGGCGTTTACCTTTACCGGAGGTATAATCTATCAGATGCAGTATCTCTCTGCCGGGCCTTCAGGTGCATCTGCGGACTATATCAAATACAGTATGGTGCCTGAGGTCTATGCAGGGCTGACGCTTAGGACAGAGTCCGGATTCTCGGCCAAGGCTGGAGTGGACGTGCTCAGCATCAAGCCGAGATGGCGTGCAGCTGATGGCAAGAAGCTCAACGACCGCATCACTACCGCGATACCGTATGTGTATGCAGACTACAAAAGCAAGGATTTTAGCATAAATGCCAAGGTGGTCTACGGATCGGCTGGGGAGCATATCAATCTACTTTCAGGCTATGGCGTCTCCAAGGTCAATGCCGATGGCTCACAAAGATATACGCCTCTTCACAGCATCTCCTCTTTCGTATCGGCAAAGTACGGACGCAAAGTTCAGGTGCAAGGAATGCTCGGCTTCATACGCAATCTGGGAACATCTTCTTCGCTTGTAGCCGATAAGAGCATAGACGGAGTCGATTATACTTCATTGGACAATCTGTATATCAGCAAGAACGGGTTCTATAATCTCAATTCTCTTATCCGTTTCACTCCTACAGTTGTCTACAATCTCGGAAGTAAGCTCGTGTTTGGGTTGGAATATGACATCACATCGGCATATTACGGCAAAGCAACAGGGATGGTAAAATCTTCCAACGGCCTTGCAAATGATGACTGTCACTGGGTGACCAACCATAGGGTACTCGCAATGGTTAAATTTACATTCTGATGGATACTGGATTTCTCGCTTCGAGCATAAGGAATATTCCTGATTTCCCTGTAAAAGGCGTTCTTTTTAGGGATCTTACTACGCTTTTTGCAGATCCGGAGGCCTTCTCGCAGGCCGTAGACGGTGCTTATGAACTATATAAAGACAAGGGCATAACAAAGGTGGTAGGGCTTGAATCCCGTGGCTTCATTCTCGGAGCGGCTCTTGCGTACAGGCTTCATGCCGGATTTTCGGTTATTCGCAAGAAGGGGAAGCTTCCTTTTTCCACGTATTCCGAGACATATATGAAGGAATATGGACCTGATACAATTGAGATGCAGACAGATGCCATCTCTAAAGATGACGTGGTATTGTTGCACGATGACCTGTTGGCTACAGGTGGTAGTGCCTCGGCGGCCCTGAGACTCTTGTCGAGATTCTCTCCGGCAAAGGTGTATGTCAATTTCCTCGTAGAGCTTGAAGACCTTAGTGGAAGAGCGGCCCTGCCTTCAGGTGTGGAAGTAACTTCCTTGCTCAAGCTTTAGAACTTAATAGCTTGTGGGAGTGGCATCGCTCGCTCATGGAACTGATATTACCCACGTAGCTTACATGCTATTGTGTGAACTATAGACAAACCTAATTTTGTTTTTTATGTATAAATCAACCATTATTGCAGCCTTCTCGGCTGCCTTGGTCTTCCCGGCAGTTGCCGAGGCCCAAACCAATCTACAGGTCTTCTATGATTTCGGAAAGGATCGCGGCCACGTGACAACGACTCTTGAAGGCTTCTACAATGACGATTGGGGCAACACTTTCTTCTTTGTGGATTATGACTATGAGAAAAATACAGGCTCGAAAGAGGTTCCGGCCTATTGCTATAGCCCTAGCGGTACATATTTCGAAATTGCCCGCTGTCTCAATTTCTGGCAGGATACGAAGCTATCTCCGTTGAGCATCCATGTGGAGTACAACGGAGGAGTCTACAGCAATTACAGCATCAACCATGCTTTCCTTGCCGGATTAGACTGGTTCATCCATAGCGACGATTTCCGCAATACATTGAATGTTAAGGTCCTCGGTAAATATATCAATTACAAGGGTGCCAACAGATATGATATGAAGGGAGATAAGCGCAGAAGTGCGGTCCCGATGCAGTTTACCCTTGTATGGGGTATGAAGGATCTGTTCGGAGCCGAAGGTCTTACATTCAGCGGATTTGCTGATTTCTGGTGGGAGAGTCATAGTGTGGCTCCTTACAGCAAGTCTTTAGAGCGTGACTGGTCCAAGGCCAAGGATTCGGACGTAGTATTCCTTGCAGAGCCGCAGCTTTGGTACAATGTAGGCCGTCATTTCGGTGTGGACAATCTCAATGTCGGTACTGAGATAGAGTTGTCCTATGATTTCGGTACAGGCAAGGGCTTCTGGTGTCGTCCCTGTCTTGGTGCAAAGTGGGTATTCTGATAGATTGCTGCCATGTCAAAATTTATAGAGAAAGCATTCGGTTTCAATCCGTCTGTCAACAATGTCCGCACAGAGATTGTAGCAGGACTCACGACTTTCCTTACGATGGCCTATATTCTGGCTGTCAATCCTAATATCTTCTCAGCACTTGAGTCTCAGGGGATGCCTACAGGTGCTGTATTTACTGCAACTGCCCTTGCTGCTTTTGTCGGTACAATTGTGATGGCTCTCTATGCCAAGAAGCCATTCGGCCTTGCTCCTGGCATGGGTCTAAATGCATTTTTCGTCTACACGGTCTGTCTGTCTATGGGCTTCTCCTGGCAGATGGCTCTTACTGCCATTTTCCTTGAAGGTCTGATCTTTATCTTGCTGACAGTCACAAATGTCCGGAAAATGATTGTCGATGCTATCCCAATGACTCTTAAAAGGGCAATCGGTGCCGGTATCGGCCTCTATATCGCCTTCATAGGTCTCAAGTCGGCAGGCATAATTGTAAGTAATGAAGCTACTTCGGTAAGTCTTGGAGATCTTTCAGACAAGACCGCTATGCTTGCCCTCATCGGTTTCGCCATAACCTCGGTGCTTGTAATACTCAAAGTGCGAGGCGGACTCCTTCTCGGTATACTTGCAACTACCATTATAGGTGTCCCTATGGGAGTTACTCATTTTACCGGCATTTTCTCCACACCTCCTTCGATCGCACCGATATTCTGCCAGTTCCAGTGGGAGCATGTGCTCTCATGGGATATGCTGATAGTCGTGTTCACTTTCCTCTTTATCGACATGTTCGATACTATCGGCACTGTAGTAGGTGTATCCGTGAAGTCCGGTATGGTGGACAAGGACGGGAAAGTTGACGGTATCAACAAGATTCTTCTATCTGATGCTGTTGCAACTACTGCAGGAGCCATGTTCGGTACCAGTACTACTACTACTTATATCGAGAGTGCTTCCGGAGTATCCGAAGGTGGACGTACAGGTCTTACTTCATTTACCATTGCAATCTGCTTTGTGATAGCCCTGTTCTTCTCACCTCTTTTCCTCTCGATCCCAGGAGCTGCAACAGGTCCTGTGCTCTTCATTGTAGGTGTAATGATGGCAAGCCCTGTCAAGGATATAGAGTGGAATGACTATTCCGAGGCAATACCGGCTTTTGTTACTATGCTGCTTATGCCTTTGGCTTACAGCATCTCAGATGGCATAATGCTTGGCATGATCTCATATGTGGTGCTTAATGCCTTGTCTGGCAAGTTCAAGAGAATCTCAGTCACCATGTGGGTACTCGCGGTCCTCTTCGTTCTAAGATACGTATTCGCTTCCTGACATCTTTCGATACACATTAAATAACAATGGGGCTGACTAAAAAGCATTAGTCAAGCCCCTTTTTCTGTTTTTCGGTAAGGTCAATCTCGACCATGTCAGTAATGATCTTGATTATCAGTGCCTCAATTAATTGTCAGGTTCTGGAAACTTCCATTCGCAACTTGGTCAATTCCGTTTTCTTTGTCGTATATGAATTCAAAAGTTCCGCTGAGGCCTTTATTGTTGCCGTTGAAAATTACCTGTCCGGAGTAAGGTATTGAGTTTATATCGTGCAATCTCACTATTGCACGATATTTCTTGTTAAGTTCCAATGCGCTTCTGTCGTTGACCCAGATGTGCAGCCATATGGATTTGTTGGCGGTAGAGGAGTGTAATTCCCGCCCGATATAAAAGAAAAACCCGTCTCCGTCCTTTTGGTAAACGTCGATATTATTCCATATAATATCTTTCTCAACTTCGACATACTCGGACACGTAAGTCGTGTCTGCCAATGTTAATGTGACAGGTTCATATCGAGATTTTTCTCTCTCGCAGTCCGACATGGAGGTGAGGATCATCATGCTGCCTAAGAGCAGGGGCAGGAGTTTATTTATTCTATTCGTTTTCATGGCGTTTTATTTCGTTAAGTTCTTCCGTGTATGCCACGTACCTTTCATAAGTTTCTTCGGAGATGCCGAAGAAAAGGGCATCTTCTTTGGAGATGAGACGCGTGTAGACACCGTCTGCCAGTATAATCCGTCCTAACATGAGGTTGTCCTTCGACGATTGCAATTTACTCTAGAGATTGAGGCTGTCCAATGTGGACGTTATGTTTCCTGCCTTAGTATCCGAGAGGAGATCGTCGAATGTAATGCCGCCTGTAGATGGGCTTTCTTCAGGTTTGAGTTCTTCGTGTTCCTGCACGCAGCCTATAATGAGGACTGATGCGAGAATTAGCCAAAATATTCGTTTCATGTTGTTCCTTGTGCCTAGTTGATTGAAGGTGTTTTCTTGTGCGGTTGCTGCAGATGGTTGGTAATCCGAAGGGTCGGACAAAAAGAGCTACATCCGTTGCCGGGATAAGTGGAATCGGTTAGTTGGCTAAAGAAAACTCTGCCTGTCGGCATCTCTTCCGAGATTTTGGCAAAATCTCACCATGCGTTGTCAAATTTATGAATTAAATTGATGTAAACAAAGAATCTGTTTATGAATCTGTTTTGAAATGGTTCCCGAATCATTTCAAAACACCTTTTAATTCCCGTGAGAAAGTTATACGGCCGAAAAGTCGGTTATTCCCCTAAGTTTGTTAAATTTGTAGGATTGTAATTTGAGTCATAATCTAAACAGAATAACGAATGGCAAGAGAAATAAAATTTTCCCTAGTCTACAGGGACATGTGGCAGTCTTCCGGCAAATATGTCCCGCGTGTCGATCAACTCGTTGAGGTCGCTCCTGCAATCATTGACATGGGCTGCTTCGACAGGGTGGAGACCAATGGCGGTGCGTTCGAACAGGTAAACCTGCTTTTCGGGGAAAATCCTAATGTGGCCGTGCGCAAGTGGACCGCACCTTTCCATAAGGCCGGTATCCAGACACATATGCTCGAGAGGGGACTCAATGCCCTGCGTATGAATCCGGTTCCCGCAGATGTGCGTGAGCTGATGTACAAGGTCAAGAAGAAGCAAGGGACAGATATAGCAAGGTCTTTCTGCGGGCTCAATGACCACAGGAATCTCAAAGGTTCAGTTGAGTATGCCAAGAAAGGCGGCATGATATCTCAAGTAGCCCTTTCCATAACCTATTCCCCAGTCCATACCGTCGAATACTATATGGGCATAGTCGACAAGGTGGTTGAATATGGCTGCGACGAGATCTGTCTCAAGGATATGGCCGGCATAGGAAGGCCCACTTTCCTTGCGCAGCTTACATCATGCATCAAGAAAAAATATCCCCATATCATAGTAGAATACCATGGTCACAGTGGCCCAGGGTTCTCTCCGGCATCGATGCTGGAGGTCGCAAGGGCCGGTGCCGACTATCTGGACGTTGCCGTAGAGCCTCTTTCCTGGGGAAAGATTCATCCGGACGTTATCACCATACGTGAGATGATGAGGGCAGACGGCTTTGTCGTAAAGGACCTCAATATGGACGCCTACATGGAAGTCAGGAGACTTACCCAGAAGTTCATAGACGATTTCCTCGGATACTGGATCAATCCGGCCAACCATCTTATGTCATCGCTTCTCGTGGGCTGCGGCCTTCCTGGAGGAATGATGGGCTCCATGATGGCCGATCTGAAAGGATTCCAGAGTGCGATAAATGCTTCAGAGCGTGCGCACGGAAGACCTGAGATCAGCCTTGATACATTGATGGTCAAGCTCTTCGACGAGGTTCAGTATGTGTGGCCAAAGCTTGGTTATCCGCCGCTCGTGACACCGTTCAGCCAGTATGTCAAGAATGTATCCTTGATGAATCTCCTCAATACTCTCAATGGAAAGCCTCGCTGGACAACCATTGACAAGGACACTTGGAACATGATTCTCGGACGTATGGGACAGCTTCCCGGAAAGCTTGCTCCTGAGATCGTAGAACTTGCAAAGGAGAAAGGTCTGGAATTCTATACCGGCACACCTCAGGACATGTATCCGAACGAACTTCCGAAATTCCGTCAGATGATGAAAGAAGAAGGCTGGGACGAGGGACAGGACGAAGAGGAGCTCTTTGAGTTTGCAATGCACGAGAGGCAGTACCGCGACTACAAGAGTGGCGTGGCAAAGGAGCGTTTCAATGCCGAGCTCAATGACCTCAAGGCTAAGGCCGGTGCACCTATCAACGTTGTTCGTCCAGTAGTTGAGATGCCTAAGTTCGATGTCAACGAATATGCCGCCAAGTATCCTCATGCTGTCCCTGTTCAGGCTTCTGCAAAGGGACAACTTATGTGGCAGCTCGATGTTGACGATGATTCTACGGCACCAGTAGCGGGAACAAAGGTCGAGGCTGGCAAGCCGCTTGGATTTATCCAGACTTATTATGGTCTCGAAGAGATTGTCTCGGCAGTTGACGGACGAATCGTTGCCGTGACCGGAAAGCAGGGGGATAAGGTAGTCAAAGGCGAGATTGTGGCATTTGTTGAGGGCACGGCAGACGCTTCTGAAGTATCGGCAAAAGAATCAGCTCAGTCAGATAGCTAAGCTGTCCTTTTCAAAAACCATAGAAATATCATATTTCTCATAAGGGGAGGGGGATGACTCTGTCAGAGTTGTCCCCGTATTTTATTTCATAGGTGCAGGAGCTGTTTGAATTCTGTTCTGTTAAAGTTTCTAAAGAATTATCGGTTGCTGGAAGCTTTCACAGCATCTTTGGAGGCGTTGTCTTTTGCAGCCCTTGAAGGCCTGCATACTATCTGTATGTCGATATCTTCTACTTTGTAACCCTTGAATTTCCTTTTTGCAAGGAATTCGTTGACAAGCCCTATAAGCCCGTCATCGATAATGTCCTTGTATGTGTTGTTGATCCTATCGTATAGATGAATGTGTTGGAAATTGTTGACGTCAAAGTACATCTTGTTGTTGGCGCTCATCCTGCGGCTGTATACTCCGATATCGGACATCTGCGTGAGGATGTTGTAGACGGAAGCAACGGTCACCTTGACAGAGCTATCTTTTTGGATCTCTTCCGTTACCATGTCGGCACAGGCGTGTCCCAATGTGAGCATGGCCTTATGCACCGCAAGCCTTTGTTTTGTAGACTTCAAGTCGTTTCTTTTCAGGTACAGTCTTAGGTCATCAATGCTTGGCGTTTTCCTTAAAGGTTTTATCATAGTGTGTGCAGTAATCCTTTCTCGTTTGCAGCTACCCCTGCTTGCCCGGAAAGATTATATTTTTAATTTATAATAAATAAATTTAATGAAATTTTCTTAATGTCCAAAGACTTGTGTCGGATTGCCCGAAACATATGTCAATCTTTTTTCCGGAAGATCTTGTATCCTATAGCAGCTACGACAATGCTCATCAGCGGGCTGATATAATTGAAGAAGCAGAAAGGAAGATAAGCCAGAGTAGGCGTTGAGAGTATTGTGGACTGTGTCATGCCGCAACTGCTCCATGGGAACAGAGGAGATGTTACAGTCGAAGAATCCTCAACAGAGCGGCTAAGAAGGCGGCTTTCATAGCCCTGTTTGGCGTATATGTCCTTGTATATGTCCGAAGTAAGGATTATCGAGAGATATTGGTCCGAGATGATGCCGTTGAGAGAAAATCCCGTGGCGACGGTAGACGTTACGAGCCCAGTACGAGTCTTTGTGAGAGGCAGCAGCAGTGATGCTATGTGATGTAGCATTCCGCTGGCCTTCATGCACCCGCCGAAACACATGGCGCATATTATAAGGTAGACAGTGTTGAGCATACCCGTCATTCCGCGGGAGGACACAAGTTTGTCGACCTCAGCCACGCCCGTATCTACAGATACAGAGTCGTAGATAGTCTTGACGATACCGGTAAACAGCACTCCTCCCTTGCCGTCTGCGGAGATTCCAAGGTCAGATAGTGTCTTGTTGCCTATTTCTGTGATGATGTCGGGTTGCAGTATAACTGCAGATATGCCTGCCATAAGTGTTGAAAGCCCAAGTACTATCAGAGCCGGCATCCTCCTGGCAATCAGTATGGCTGTCAGCGCCGGCACAACAAGAGTCCACGGAGTTATGGTGAATTTGGACGTCAGTGTGTCCGTATAGACAGATATCTGTGCAGCATCGTGACCGCTGTGGAAGAATCCTATTATAAGGAAGATTACGAGCGTGATCACAAATGACGGTATTGTCGTGTACATAAGATATTTGATGTGCGTGAACAGGGGAGTGCCCGCTATTGAAGACGCCATCACTGTGGTGTCAGACAGAGGAGAGATCTTGTCACCAAAATATGCTCCTGATATGATTGCTCCCGCTATCATCCCGTCACTGAAGCCCTGAGCCTGCCCGATTCCCAACAAGGCAACTCCAATAGTCGCTATGGTAGTCCAGGAACTTCCGGTCATCAAGGAGACGAATGCACATATAGCGCAGGCTGTCACGAGGAAGATACTCGGGGAGATAAGCTTGACACCGTAGTATATAAGTGAGGGTACTGTCCCACTCATTGTCCAGGTACCTGAGATGCCACCTATCAGGAATAGTATAACTATTGCAGTCGTGACATCTCCGATATTGTCCTTTATAGTAGCTTCGAAGTCAGCCCAGGGCTTCTTGAATAGCCACATTGCAAGCCATGTGCAAAGTCCGGCCGAGAAAAGCAGGGATACTTGACTGGCTCCGAGTATGGCATCGCTGCCGAAGAACGTTATATTGACGGCAAGCAGAGCCATAAGGGCGATTATCGGGACAAGAGATATAGCTGTCCGTATTATTGTTGTCCGTTTCATATGGAAAAGTAAATATTCAGTAAAATAATAGCCTGTCTCAGATTAGACACCAACCCTTGAGTTCGTTTCTGAGGACAACTTCTACCGGAGGCAGATTCTCTGCAGAGCCTGTAAGGTAGGCTTCGTATTTCAGAGGAAGCGGATATCCGATTGTATGCAATCTATTCAGCTCGTCCGTGCATAGTTTTCTCAGCATGCTGTGGAATTCTTCACCGTGATTCATCTTCCTCAAGTGACAGAGTTCATGCAGGATTACATAACGGCAAAGGTATTGGGGCAGTCTGACTAAATTGAGATTGAGATTGATATTCCCCTTTGACGAGCAGCTTCCCCAGTTGCTGATGTTGTGCTTTATGGTAAGCCTCCCGTAAGTGAAGCCATAACTATCCGCAAGTGACGAAAGTTCTAAGTTCAAGGCATCTTTAGCCTCGTTCCTCAAAATATCTACAAGCACTTCTCTCAACTGTTCCTGCTTTGTGGTCTCCGGAAATGTGACAGTAATTGTTCGTATCGGGTTGTCGGCACTTAGCCAGATTGCAGCTTTGTATCTGTCTGATACGACAGTGTCTATATGAATATGGCCATCGTTTTCACCGATCCGAAATACTATATTGGATACTAGCGTCCTCACGATGCTGCCGTCATGGATTTCGCCTATTCGTTCTTTGCCAGAGTCTATCTCTCTCTGCTTTGCAAGCGTTTGCCGGATCCAATCGCGCTTGCTCTCGAGAAAAGCGACAGCCTCTTTTGTGGGCATAAAGTACGGCAGTGTCATGCTTACGCTCTCACCTCTTATTCTTATGCTGACGGATCGGCTTTTCCTGTTTCTCTGTACTTTGATGTTCCCGAATTCCCGATCGGGTAATATTGCATGTGCCATTGTACTATTTTCCTCCAAATAGCCTTACGGCATCTTCCACCTTGACGGCATCTCTGACGTCGAAGCCTCCGTTGCGTGTTCGCCTAAGCATGTCAAGGTGTGCCCCTGTGCCGAGAGCCTCTCCGATATCTCTTGCGAGTGCTCTTATATAGGTACCCTTGGAGCAAAGTACCCTTATATCCGCATGAGGAAGGTTGTAGCGGCTATTGTCAGTCACATTGATCCTCAGGCTTCTCGGGTCTATAGAGGCTTTCTCAGAGCTTGTCTGCGTATCTGATGTCTCGGAGATATGGCATCCGGTATTTTCCGAGCTTGTCCCGCCTCCTGGTCTAAATGACAGCAATTCGATCTCCTTGATCTCTATCTCTTGCCGGCTAAGGCTCTCTGTAGCCGAGTGGTCAAATGGCATTCCGGGATTGTCCTTAGCTGTCTTCCATTGCTTTCTGGCAAGCTCATAAGCCCTGATCCCGTCTACAGACTTGGCCGAGAATAATGGAGCTACCTGTTCCTGTCTGCCAAGGAAAGAACGGAGAGTCTCTGCTATGCTGTCTGCGCTGACATAGTCAGTCGGATAGAAACGGTCGATCTCTTTCTCAAGGTCATATGACGGAGTCGTGGCACCGAAACTGACTCCGGCCACATATTCCTTGTCATAGCGCTGTATCTCCTCGGCCATGCGAGTAGCCTTGCCGATGCACACAATCAGAAGCCCGTCTGCGAGAGGGTCCAAAGTCCCGGCATGGCCTACCTTAAGATTCTTCTTGTGGAAATGCCTGCATGCACAATATTTTACCTTCCTGATGACATCAGCCGATGTCCATCTGTAGGGCTTGTCTACAGGCAGAATAATACCTTCCGGGTAATCATCTATGTTGTCCGATAGCAGGATGCCCGGCAGCCCGGAGGCTGTAATGACTGTCGCCATCTACTGTTGACAGGGGATTTTCTCAATCCTTCTCTCGTGTCTTCCGCCTTCAAATGCGGTAGAGAGCCATTCTTTGGTGATAATGGTTGCCATCCTGAAAGAAATGAACCTTGCAGGCATGACAAGGATATTGGCATTGTTGTGGGCCTTGACGAGATGTCCTATCTCTTTGTTCCAGGCGAGGCCTGCCCTGATTCCCTTGTGCTTGTTGAGTGTCATGGCCATGCCGTTGCCAGTGCCGCACATTGCTATGCCGCAGTCAACGCTTCCACTCTCAACAGCATTGGCGAGTGGGTGTGCAACGTCAGGATAGTCCATGCTCTCGGTCGAGTTTGTCCCGAAATCTTCCACTGTATATCCGTTCTTCTGCAAGAACTTGATGAGCCGCCCCTTGTAGTCATAGCCGGCGTGGTCGCTGCATATTCCGATTTTCATATTATTTCCCTCCCAATCTTTCTTTTGCGTAGTCAAGTCTCTCTTCAGCTTCTCCTATGCCTATCATAGAAATGATATCAGCTATCCCGAGTCCGCTGGAGGCTCCCGTGAGTGCCAGCCTCAAGCAGTTCATGACCTTGCCCATCTGCCAGCCCTGCGTCTTGATATAATCCTCTATGTGTGCTCCGATTCTCTCTTTGTCGGACAAATCCCCATATGTTTGCAGCTGAGCAATCGCCTGTGATGCGGCAGTATAATTCTCTTCTTTCCAGAATTTGTCTACGTCCTTGGCAAGGAAGGGTGCCGTGAGGCTGTCATCATAAGTTTTTGCCCTCGGATCCTGTACTCTGCGTGGGTCTGCGGCCTTTGGCTCTACTGGAGTCCCAGCAATTATACCGAAGTCCTCATACTGTCTCGGAGATACGAAAAGGCATGAACCTGCTGTCCAGAAGTCCTTTACGAATGAAGCCCTTTCCTTGACAATGCCTATGACACCGAGGATATAATCCTTTGTCACCGTGTGGTTTATGAAATCAACTCCTTTGACTCCGGAAGGAATCTCGCAGCTTTCTACGGTCTTGATACCGTGGCTCTCCAATATAGGGATGAACAGGTCAGCAAGAGCCTCATCAGACTTCATGCGGAGATATTCCTTGTTGTACCAACGAGCCTTCTCGGGATTGAACCTTGCACCGGACTTGATCACTCTGTCAAGGGAAAATGCCTTTACAAGCTCGTCCATGCTGAAAATCTCGCGGTCATCGCCTGGATTCCATCCGAGCATGGCCAACATGTTGACAAATGCTTCGGGGAAATATCCGTCTTCCCGGTATCCGTGGGATACCTCTCCTTCAGGGTTGACCCATCTGAGTGGGAAGACTGGGAATCCGAGACGATCTCCGTCCCTCTTGCTTAGCTTTCCTTTGCCGTCCGGCTTCAGTAGAAGAGACAGATGGGCAAATCTCGGCATAGTCTCTTCCCAACCGAAAGCCTTGTACAGGAGATAGTGCAGCGGAAGGGAAGGAAGCCACTCCTCGCCCCTTATGACCTCGGTTATCTCCATCAGGTGGTCATCCACTATATTTGCAAGATGGTAGGTAGGTAGTTCATCTGCCCGTTTCCATAGTACCTTGTCGTCCAGAGTGTCAGTATTTACCTCGATGTGACCTCTGATAAGGTCATCCATTTTGACTACTGTATCCTCGGGCATCTTGAACCTAATGGTCCAGCAGTCAGTTGTCTCTATTAGTCTCCTGACTTCCTCATCAGGCAGGGTGAGTGAGTTGCGGAGTTCCTTGCGGGTCGTCTGGTTATAGATGAATGTCTCGCCTTTGTACTCGGCCTCAGCCCTCTTGGCTTCAAGTTCCTCTGCGGTGTCAAAGGCATAGTATGCATAGCCCTTGGCCACAAGGTCGTCTGCGTATTTCCTGTAGATTCCTTTCCTTTCAGACTGGCGGTATGGAGCGTGTGGATGTCTTTCGGACGGTGTACTGACAATATTGCCCTCACTGTCCACGCCCTCATCAGCCTTGATGCCGCACCACGACAGGGCCTCAAGAATGTATTTCTCGGCTCCAGGTACGAACCTGTGAGAGTCTGTATCCTCTATCCTTATGATGAAGTCTCCGTTGTTCTGCTTGGCGTACAGATAGTTGTACAGTGCAGTCCTTACTCCTCCCATATGGAGCGGGCCAGTAGGAGAAGGGGCAAATCTTACTCTTGTCTTTCTGTTCATGTCACTTAGAGTTAATGCAACCGCAAAGATAGGCAGTTTTTGAGGCTGTGCAAAAGCCTTGTCATGATTCTTTGCTGACAGGAAGGTGCGCGACCCTCCTTATGGACGGAGTTGTAAGCATCGGGCTTATATCCTCGTCCCCTGTTATGTCAAGCACTGGTTTCTTGTCGAAGTGGAAATGCGGTACATTCTCGGTCGAGTTAAAACCGACCTTATTAATCGCCGGCGTCATGTCGGCCTCGTCCATTGGCGGTATTATCCTCTTCTCAGGATTGTATGTGTAGTCGTCACCGATCACAATTATATTGCTGTAGTCTGTGCCTACAAGATGTGCTATGTCGGCCTTGAAGCCTGTTGCTATGACGGTGAGCTGTAGGGAGTCGTCAGCATTGGGGTCATCCCTGATGATGAGGCCCTGCTTGCAGTTGTCCACAAGTCCGGTGCGTTCGGTTACGAGTTCAGTGATCTTGCCGAAATCTTCCATATAGATTCCTTTCTCTCCGACAGTGGTAGTGACATTGATAAGCAGGTTCTTTGCCGTGGAGAGGTCGAAATCGTTGAGCAGGGGTGATTCAAGTGCCTGCTTGACAGCCTCTTCAACTCTGTCTGAACCTTTTGCCTTGCCGCTACCCATAAGAGCCATGCCGCTGTTCTTCATCATAGTCTTGACATCTTCGATATCGACATTGATCTCTCCGCACTTGTTGATGATCTCAATGATCCCCTTGACAGCTGTGGAAAGCACTTCATTTGCTTTGGGCATGGCATCAAGCAATCTTTCCTTGCCGAAATAGGAGAAAAGCTTCTGGTTGTTGATGATCAGAAGGCTGTCTACGTTGTTCTTCAGTTCGTGTATCCCGTCGGCTGCCTTGGACATGGCTCTCCGCCCTTCATTCTCGAATGGCAGGGATACTACTCCAATGGTCAGTATGCCGCTGTCTTTGACAAGCTTAGCTATCACGGGAGCGGCTCCGGTGCCTGTACCTCCACCGAGACAGGCAGTGACGAAGACTATATCGGTATTCTTGCTGACAAGGTAACTTTTGATGATGTCCTGAGACTCAAGAGCTGCTTTTCTTGCTTTCTCCGGATTGGTGCCAGCCCCTTTGCCATCGCCGATCACGATCTTGGTAGGGACAGTACTCTTCATAAGAGCCTGGTTGTCAGTATTGCAGACAATGAATGTGCAGCCGCGTATTTTCTGGTTGTACATGTATGTGACAGCGTTGCATCCCCCTCCACCAACGCCTATAACCTTGATTCTGCTGTCTGTCTCTTCCCAGTTGATTGGTACCACCATATTGTCATCGTTTGTACTCATACTTCCTCCTCCTTGATTTTATCCATCTCTTTGGTTGCGGTTTCATAGGCCTTTAAGAATTTGAACTTTATCTTCTGGAAGAATCCGGAACTTTCTTTACCTGGCTTTTCTTTGTCATTGTCTCTCCTGTTCTTGTCATTGTCTTTAGAACTCTCATGTTTTTCTGCAGGCTTTTTCTTCTCTTCTTCCTGTTGTGGCACGAGGATTTTCCCCTCTGCAGACTTTGCCTCTTCATTTGTGGGCTTCCCCTCTGCCACTTCGTGTACGTCTTCTGTGACAGGTGCAGTCGTTACCGTAGGATTCTCCTCAGCCTTAGGCTCTTCAGCAGGCTTCTCGGGTGCTATGCCGCAATTGATACATTCTCCTCTTGCAACTAATATGAGCCCAGCACTTGTCGCTGCGTCAGTATCGTAGATCCCGTCGCAGCCAGAAGCCACGAAACCGTTCTTGGGAAATGCTTTCCTTACGCTGTATCCGGACATCTCCTTGAACAGAGCGGAAATATTGAGCATCTCGGCTCCTCCACCTGTGATCACTATACCTTTGCGCAGCTTCATTGCCATGTCGCTTTTCTGGATCTCGTAGAGGATGGCCTCGATGATCTCCCTTTCTCTTGCGGTAATTATCTGTGATAGGTATGATACGGGGATCTGCTTGATGCCGCTCTCATCATTTTCAATCTGGATGATTTTCTCTCCGAGGTTGACAAGTCTATCCGGCATGCATCCTCCGAAGCCGCACTTGATATTCTCGGCCAGTGTCGTGGAGATACCGCATTCGTTGCGTATGTCGGTGGTTATTGCATTGCCTCCAAAAGGAATTGCAGCATAATAACATAGTACTTTCTTGTCGAAAATGCTTACAGATGTGACATCAGCTCCGAGGTCAATCAGAGCTACACCGTTGCTCATCTCCTCTTCGGTAAGTACGGCTTTTGCACATACCGTAGGTGTAAAATAAGTCCTTGCAATGCCGATCTTGAGCAGGTTGAAAGCGTGTGTAATGGCTGTCACCGGTCCTTTCTTGCCGTAGAAGATCTTGAAATAGCCGGTAAATTCGTCACCTATCACCCCGATGATGTCGTTCTCGAGGAGTTGGAAATATTCTCCAGTAGAGAAAGACTGAGCTATCGCACTGTATATCTGCATCCTGTTAGATCGCTCGAGAACCTTGCTCTCCTGAGCCACTTTGTTGAGCATATCCACTTCTTCCTGAGTTATGCAGTCATCAGGTGAAGTTCTGGTTACGGTTGCAGATGCGTCTTCCTGCTGGATGCCGTACCTCGGAAGGGAGGTGACGACCTGCAGGATCTTTATTCCGAGCTGTGCCTCTGCCTCCTCAATCAGACTCCGGATTACTTCTGAAGCCAATTTGGGGTTGAAGACCTCGCTGCATCTTATGCCTTTCGATGGTCTTGTCCCGAAATAGATTATCTGAGTATTGTTGCCCTCTACTCTTGCTACGGTGAGGGCGGTTCTGAAAGTGCCGAGATCTACGGCAGCTATCAGCCTCTCGTGTAAGTCATTACTATTGTCCATATCGGTAGCTCTTGTTTGCACAAACTATCTGTCCCCTGAATGAAACGTCCACAACAGTGTAATTTTTCTTTAGTGGGACTATGTATCTGTAATAGTCTTCGATTTTGTCAAATTTCTCTCCGATCCCGACAGCGTCTCCTATTACGAATCTCTCTCTGCCTTTTGTCGGGACTATGATAAGCCCCCGATCCTTATCAGTCCGAATCTGGGATATGCTGTCTCTCCATTTCCCGTCATTTGCCGTAAAGTCGATCACCGAGAGGATCTCTTCCATCCATTTGCGCCCTTTTGGAGTGGGTGCCTTGCCCTTGAATCCTTTAGATAGCTCTATAGGGATAGCTCCATCGGCAACTGGAACCATAGGGGTATAGTTCCTGTTAATCGGGAAGATAAAGCCTTCGCTGTCAGCATACCAGTTCATGCCACCTATGACCATTCGCAAGACCGGCTCTCGCTGGGATACAAGGATATGAATCATTCCGTCCGATGTTAGGTAGGCATCGCTTTGTCTAACAGCGCTCTTGCTGCTGATTATCTTCTCGATCTTCGGCAATTCTATATCTTCAAGTCTCTTGCCCTTGCAATTTCCGTATTCACGAGAGATGTATTCTCTTATGTCTTTCTCGGAGACAAACCGCATCTCTTCGTCATCGCTGTATTCTACTGTGATTCCTGAGCATGTCTTCTCCTTCTGGGCATGTCGACGGGCCGTATCGGCCATGATGACGGATATGCACAGAAGAGAGGTGACTGCAGCAGCCACAGCGTATGCGGGAAGCCGTTTCATTTGCCCTCGGCCCTTTTTGTAAGCATCTCGGTTATAGGTTCTATGAACCTGTCTATGTTGCCTGCACCGAATGTTGCAAGTACATCGATAGGCTCATTTTCGAGATATTCCATAAGTTTCTCTTTAGGAATCATTATTTTCTCCGGACAGGTCAATTTGTCGAAGATCAGCTTCGAGGTTACGCCTTCTATAGGCTTCTCCCTTGCGGGGTAGATGTCAAGAAGTATGAGTTTGTCTACTTTGCTGAGTGCAGCTGCAAACTCATCGGCAAAGTCCCTTGTCCTTGTGTAGAGATGTGGTTGGAATACGGCAGTGAGCTTCCTTCCGGGAAAAATCTCTCGCATGGAGCTTATGGCCGATGCCAATTCTTTAGGATGGTGGGCGTAATCGTCTATGTAAGACAGCTTAGGAGTGTTCAGGTGTATGTCAAGTCTTCTCCATGCCCCTTTGAACGAAGCTATGGCAGACCTTATCGCATCATCGCCCAATCCGTATTCATGGCAGGCTGCTGCCGCTGCAACGCTGTTCTCTACATTGATCCAACCCGGTACTCCGCAGTGTATATTGTCAATTGAGCCTCCCGGATATACTATGTCGAAATCGAAGTACCCGAGACTGTCCGGTCTGGGATTGCGTGCATAGTATCCGGCATCAGGGTCATCATAATGGTATGTGACGATACTTGCCTTGGTGTCGGTCGGAGTGATGTCCAGCCCTTTCTTGAGTATCAGGGTTTTGGTTACCTGTGATGCGAAGGCTTTGAATGCCTCCTTGACATGGGCGAGGTCTCCGTAGATGTCGAGATGGTCTGCATCCATATAGGTGATCACCGCTATCTCAGGATGAAGCTGTAGAAATGACCTGTCGTATTCGTCTGCCTCCGCCACTACTACTGGAGTATGGCTTGTCAGGAGATTAGTCCCATAGTTCTTGGATATGCCTCCGAGGAATGCGGAGCAGCCTGTGCCACTCTCAGTGAGAATATGGGCTATGAGCATGCTTGTAGTTGTCTTGCCGTGTGTGCCGGCTACCGCAATACATTCCTGTCCGTCAGTGATCTCCCCGAGTATTTTGGATCTTTTGACAATCTTGTATCCATGTTCCCTTACATATACTAGCTCTCCCAGGTCATCCGGTATGGCCGGAGTATAGACCACGAGGGTGTGTTCCTTGTCCTGTGGTATGCAGGAACAGTTGTCATCGTAGTGTACGCGTATGCCTTCTTTCTGAAGACTTGCAGTGAGATCTGACGGGGTCTTGTCATATCCGGATACATCAAGTCCCTTGAATTTGTAGTAGCGGGCGATGGCGCTCATACCTATTCCGCCTATCCCTATTAGGTATATGTGCTTGTATTTGAACATCTTGCTTATTGTTATGTCTAAATGAACATTCTTCTTGCCACTGGGACTATCTCTCTCTTGCCAGTAGAGAGCACGTCCACGGTGTTAGTCCTTCTCCGTAATCCAATGCCTATCCCTTCCTGCCCGCTCCGCACAGCCTGTAAGCTTCTTCGGCTATCTTAAGGGCGGCATCTGGAAGTGCGAGCTCTGCTATATTTCTCTCCAGCGTTGCGATCTTTTCCTTGTCGGATGCAAGGGCGAGAGCGGTAGGCATAAGTTTTTGAGGAGCGTCTGCATCCTTTACCAAGAGAGCCGCATTCTTGCTTACAATCGCCATCGCGTTGTGTGTCTGGTGATCTTCAGCCACGTTGGGAGAGGGTACGAATACTGCTGCCTTGTGAGCTGCGCATAATTCCGATACTGTGCTGGCACCAGATCTGGCCACTATCACATCGCATGCCGCATAGGCCAAGTCCATTCTTGATATGAAATCGCTGTAGTGTATCATACCGTTCACTTCAGGATGATTCTTCATGAAATCATCTGTTCCTGCCTTGTAATATTTGCCGCATTGCCAGAGGAGTTCCACATTCTCTCCGCCCGGACAACCGGCCTCGATCCATAGACGTACTGTCTTGTTGAGAGTGCCGCTTCCGAGACTTCCTCCGGTGATGAAAATATGCTGTTTGGCAGGGTTAAGTCCGTAGAACTTAAACCCCTCCGTCCGCATAGCCTCTGTAGCAGGGACTATGTCTTTCCTTATCGGGTTGCCTGTCATCACGATACGGTCTGCCGGGAAAAATCTCTCCATCCCCTCATACGCCACGCAGATCCTTCCGGCATGTCTGCCGAGTATCCTGTTTGTCAGTCCTGCGAAACCGTTCTGCTCCTGGATAAGGGTGGGGATACCATGCCGCTGTGCTGCCCACAGAAGGGGAGCGCTGGCATATCCCCCGACTCCAATCGCTATATCTGGGTCAAAATCCCTTATTATCTTGCCTGCTTTACGGACACTTTCTATCACTTTGAACGGGACCGAAAGGTCGTTCAATATATTCTTCACATTGAGCTTTCTTTGCAGTCCTGTGATCGGCAGTCCAGTGATCCTATATCCGGCTGCAGGGACTTTGTCCATCTCCATCTTGCCTTCCGCACCGACAAAGAGAATCTCATTCCCGGCGTTAAGCTCTTTCATCTTGTCGGCGATAGATACGGCCGGGAAAATATGACCTCCCGTGCCGCCACCGCTTATTATTATCCTGAGTTTTCTGTAATTTCCCATGGCTTTGTCAACTTTCGAGATTGTCAAGGTCAGTGAGGCGATCCTTGACATCATCATTCGTAACTATGATAGGATCCGCCTTGGCTGCCTCCTGTTCGATTTTCCTTTTTGCAAGCTTACTTACAGACAGAATGATGCCGAAGGCAATGCTGAATGCGATAAACGAGCTCTTGCCATGGCTTATCATCGGGAGTGTCTGTCCTGTGAGAGGAAAGAGGTCCACGTTGACAACCATGTGCATAAGAGCCTGACTTGCAATCATGATCACGAGTCCTGCAATCATTACCTTGGCGTAGTGGTTGTCGCAGTTCCTGACAATGATTGAGCCTCTGGCGAGGAGACTCCCGTACAGCATCATCAGTATGATAGCCCCTATCCATCCGTACTCTTCCACTATGAAACTGAACATGTAGTCTTCGTACATCACGGCTACCTTGTATCTCTGGGTGCTCTTTCCTGGACCTTTTCCGAAAAATCCACCCTCGCTAACAGCAACTTTTGCGCTGACAGGTTGCATCGTCTCGTCAAGCACGTCTTGAAAGCCCTGCGTCCCAGGTTTCTCTTCAGATAGTCTTTTGAGGGGATCTTCAAAGACAAGTCTGATTCGGTTTTCAATGAGTCCTACTCGGGAGAATACTTTCTTCTCTGAGAGATGGTAAGTACCTAATATGACAGTGCCGCAGAGGGCGACAGTACCGACAAGTGTCAGCAGGTATTTGAACTTCAGGCCTCCGACTATCGCGGTCACCATCATCACAACGCCTATGAACCCGGCACTTGAATTACTGCCCAATGCTATTAGCAGTGTAGTGATGCCGATAGGCAGGATTATGTAGAAACACACTCTAGCCCACTCGCGGGACATGAACGCAAGGTGCTTTCGTTTTGCCATGTCATCTGTAATGAAATGCTCTTTGCCGTTTTTCAGTGCATCGGTTGCCCAGGCAATGTACATTATCATCAAGACCTTGACAAATTCAAAGACATGAAGCTGGAAACCGAATATGACTATGCACCGCCACGCCTCATTGACCTTTGCTGCTCTGAAGAAAGGTATATTGTCGAAATGAGATGCCAGGAATGTGAGCATAAGGAATGACAGAAGGAAGCCCGACCTTGAGATCCACCTGAAATATCCTATTCTCCCTATCTTGTAGATAAACAGGATAATACCCATCCCGAGCAGGGACACGATGACCTGCTCCATTGCGATAGGCATTCTCGTGCTCTTGTTCTGAAGCGCAAGCAGAGAAGTGGATGAGGATATTGCCACGATAGAGAACATGATGAGGCAAAGGACAATGATCCAGATAACCCTGTCCCCTTCAAGCCTGGAACTTATATTCCACAGGCTACCTTCTTTTTTGCCCCCGTTCATAAGCTTCTTACTGCTGCCTTGAACTGTTCTCCTCGGTCTTCATAGCAAGTGAAGAGGTCAAAGCTTGCACAGCATGGGCTGAGCAGTACCACGTCCCCTTCTGATGCGAAATCCCTTGCGGCAAGCACTGCATCTTTGGCCGAGAATGTGTCCTTTATCTTGTCTTTGCCCACTATCGGTTCAAAGGCTGCGTGGATCTTCCGGTTGTCTTTGCCAAGGCATACGATGGCCTTGACCTTCTGCCTTACGAGGTCGTCAAGTACGCTATAGTCGTTGCCCTTGTCTGTGCCTCCGACTATCCATACGACTGGACGGCTCTGGCATTCAAGCGCATACCAGGCAGCATCCACGTTGGTTGCCTTAGAGTCATTGATATACAGGACTCCTCCCACACTGAGTACCGGTTCGAGGCGGTGTTCTATCGGGGCAAATGTCTCCAATGAGTTGCGGATCACCTCATTGTCTATGCCGGTGGCCTTGGCTGCGAGAGCTGCTGCCATAGAGTTGTATATGTTGTGTTTGCCTCCGAGCGCCAGTTCATTGAGGAATATGTCACATTCTTCCTCTCCATATTTCACTACAATCTTGTCTTTGTCAACGTACGCCCCTTGGTCTTCCTTGTGATTCTGGGAGAAAGGCAGCTTCTTGGCCTCAGTGACTATCTTGTCAAGATGGCTTATGGTGATTGCATCGTCAGAGTCGAATATGAAGCAGTCTTCTTTGCGGAGATTGCGTATGAGCCTGAACTTTGCCCTGACATAGTTCTCCATGTTGTAGCCGTAACGGTCAAGATGATCGGGGGTTATATTTGTGATGATAGCTATGTCTGGGCGGAACTCGTAGCAGTTGTCGAGCTGGAAACTGCTGATCTCCAGTACATAATAGTCGAAATGTTCGGTTGCTACCTGATATGCGTAGCTTTTACCTATATTGCCTCCGAGTCCGACATTGAGACCGGCTTCCTTCAGAAGGTAATAAATAAGTGACGTTGTGGTCGTCTTGCCGTTGCTGCCGGTCACGCAGATCTTCTTCGCCGAGTCATAACGCCCAGCAAATTCTATTTCCGAGATTATATGGATGCCTTTTGCGATGGCCTCTTTCACGATGGGTGCTGTGTCCGGTATTCCGGGGCTCTTTATGATCTCGTCCGAGTTGAGTATCTTCTCGGGGGTATGGTGTCCAGACTCATAGGGTATCTCCCATTTGTCCAACATTGCCTTATGCTCCGGTGCGATCTTGCCACAGTCAGAGAGAAATACATCAAAGCCCTTTGTCTTGGCGAGGACGGCTGCTCCGACTCCGCTTTCTCCTCCGCCAAGTATTGTTATTTTCCTGTCCATAAACTATCTTATTTTAAGCAAAGCCAAAGTCGCGACTGCCAGTATGAGTCCAACAAGCCAAAATCTTGTGACGATCTTGGCCTCTGGTATCGGGTGGGAAGGCCATTTCACAAGAGCAGGAATGTCTGTCCTCTGGTAGTGGTGGTGCAGGGGCGCCATGCGGAAAATCCTCCGGCCTGTCCCGTATTTCTTTTTAGTGTATTTGAAATAATATCTTTGTAGAAGGACCGAGAGGCTCTCGACAAGGAAGATGCCGCAGAGTACTGGCAGGAGAAGTTCCTTGCGGATAAGCACGGCACTTACTCCGATGATGCCTCCGATTGCAAGGCTTCCGGTATCGCCCATGAACACTTGTGCCGGATATGAATTGTACCACAGAAAGCCGAGCAGAGCCCCGACGAATGCCGACATGAATACTGCTACCTCACCTGTCCCTGGTATGTACATTATGTTGAGGTAGTCGGAATTGATGAGGTTACCGCTAAGCCATGCTAGGATCCCGATGACGATACCCACGATTGCCGATGTGCCCGCCGCCAGGCCGTCGAGTCCGTCCGTCAGATTTGTACCGTTGGAGCATGCCGTGATGACAATTACGATCATCAATGCATATATTGCCCATTTGCAGTACCATCCCCATTTCCCTTTGAATGGAGAGAGCCATTTGTAGTCAAATTCGTGGTCCTTGACAAAAGGTATTGTGGTAGTAGTACTCTTGACTACATTTTCCATCTGCCAACCGTTATCTTTGACGATCCTTTCGCTGTCTATATCTATGTCTCCTGCAAGGTCTGTCACATAGTTCTGCTGCTCGGGGGCAATCTTTACTTTCTCCCTTATGACAATGTCGTTGTTGAAGCAAACTGTCAGTGCGACTATAAGCCCGAGTGCAAGTTGCAGTGCGAGCTTCCCGCGGGCACTCATGCCTTCCTTGTTGTGCTTGAATACCTTTATATAGTCATCGGCGAATCCTATGCCTCCGCACCATAATGTGGTGAATATCAAAAGCTGGGCGTATATGTTGGTAAGGTTGCAGAAGAGAAGTGCCGATACGGTTATGGCAAGCAGAATGATTATCCCACCCATTGTCGGAGTGCCCTCCTTCTGCATCTGCCCTTCCAGTCCGAGATTTCGTATTGTCTCTCCTAACTGCTTGTGTTTGAGCCACCGGATGATTATCCTTCCTGCAAAAAAGGATATCAGCATCGCGGTGACGCTTGCAAGCATTGCCCTGAAGGAGAGATAGTTCATCAGCCCTTGTCCGGGGATATCATAGTCATTGAGCCATTGGATCAAATGGTATATCATGGTCTTAAGCCTCCTGTATCTGTGCGAAAATTTTCCTTACTATCTCATGCTCATCGAAATGCCGTTTCTCCGTACCGAGTATCTGATATGTCTCGTGCCCCTTACCTGCGAGTAGGATGATGCTTCCTTGCGGTGCTGTCAGAATGGCCGTTCGTATGGCCTGCTCCCTGTCCTCGATAGAGATACTCTTTATCATCCCCTTGGCGGAGAGTCCCTTGCGGATGTCTTCCATTATGTCAGCGGTCTTCTCGGTACGGCTGTTGTCGGAGGTGATGATAATCCTGTCTGCATATTTCTCGGCTACAGCGGCCATCTCCGGTCTCTTGGTCCTGTCCCTGTCCCCTCCGCAGCCGAAGAGGCAAGTGATGAATGTGTCCTTGCCTATGTCACGGAGTGTGCCAAGAACATTGTCAAGGGCATCCGGAGTATGGGCATAGTCAATGATGACGGTCAGTCCTTTCGGGCCGTGAATTGTCTCAAGTCTTCCGTTTACAGGGCCGAGCAGGCTGATCCCCTTGAGGATGTCCTCCTTCTCTGCCCCTATAAGTATTGAGACGGTGTATACGGCAAGCAGGTTGTAAGCGTTGTGACGTCCTATAAGTCTGGTCCAGACATCGGTGCCGTCGATGCGCAGTTGCATTCCTCCGAAATCTTCCTCTATTATACGGCAGGTATGGTCTGCCATGTTGCGGCATGAATACGTTACGATCTTTGCTTTTGTATTTTGGACCATCACGCGGCCGTTCTTGTCATCGATGTTGGTTATTGCGTATGCCCCTTTCGGCAGCATGTCGAAGAACAGCTTCTTGCACCTCAGATATTCGGCAAAGGTCTTGTGATAGTCAAGGTGGTCATGTGTTATGTTAGAGAAGATCCCGGCCTTGAAGTGAAGCCCGCTCACTCTGTCCTGCTCAAGTCCTATAGAACTTACTTCCATGAAGCAATATCGGCAACCGCTATCGGCCATCTCCTTAAGAAGAGAGTTGATGGTGATAGGGTCTGACGTGGTATTGGCTGTCTCTGTCCTTTTGTCTCCTACGTAGTTGGCGATGGTGGACAGAAGTCCGCATCTGAAGCCGAGAGACGTGAACAGAGAGTAAAGCAGTGTCACAGTAGTGGTCTTGCCGTTGGTCCCTGTGATACCGACGAGTGTCAGCCTTCTGGAAGGATGTCCGAAAAATGCATCGGCAGCCAGGGCTTCCGCATATCTGGAATTATATACATGGACAAGCGGTACACCGCTCTCCATAATCGAAGGACAAGCCTCCTTCAGGGCTTCTGGATCTTCGTACAATATTGCAGCAGCCCCGTTCTGTAGAGCCTGAGCAGCGAACTTGTGTCCGTCTCCGGCATGGCCTCTGACTGCTATGAACAGTGCTCCAGCAGTGGCCTTTCTCGAGTCGCTGCAGATTGAACTGATCTCTGTCTGCATATTGCCTGTGGTCTCCGATATGCCACAGTCCCTGACAATATCTTCAAGTTTCATATCTATTCCAGTCTGATATTTACAGTATTGCCCTTGGCGTATTTAGTGCCTGGTGCAGGGTTCTGGCTCACTACATGGCCCATGCCGCTATAGGAACATATATATCCGTCAGTCTCAATTGCGTAGGCAGCTTCCATAAGTCCTAGTCCTTGCACGTTGGGGACATGCCCGCTTGCTGCTGTCGCGGGTTTTCCAACGGAGAGTTCCGGCATTCTTCCCTTTTTCTCTATAATCTCGCCCTCACTGCGATCAATCGCGTATACATTGTCAACTATCTTCCTATATACGGCGGTAGGAACAGAACCTCCGAAGAGGACACCGTGTCCTGGGTGAGAGTATACCACTACTATTGCCGAATATTTCGGCTTGTCAGCCGGAAAGAAGCCGACGAACGAAGCCTGATACTGTATTGTGCCGTCTTTTCTTCTGTAGGGGTTGCCTTTCATGGCATTCTTTCCGTCCTGAATCATTCGGGCTGTGCCGGTCTTGCCTGCAACCTTGCATTTTGCCCCTTTCAGCCCGTATGCTGCCGTTCCTTCTTCGGTAATCTTCATAAGACCCTTTGTCAGGCTGTCGGCGGTGGCTCTGGAGCAGATAGCCCCATTGAGTACAGAGGGGCCGCGTCTTTCATCGACATCGCCGTTACTCTCGATGCTTTCTACGAGATAAGGCTTCATCATCCGCCCTTTGTTTGCTATGGCATTGTAGAATGTCAGCATGTGCAGAGGCGTCTCGGCCACAGTATAGCCGATAGCTACCGAGCCGAGGTCTGTGGCACTCCATGTCTTGGAAGACGGGGAGGGGAGTACAGGGGTGGCAAATCCGTCAATGTCAATGTCGTATGTCTCTCCGAGCTTGTATAGGTATAGGTTGTCGAGGAGTTTCTTTGGATTGTCTCCGTAATGGTCTATAGCAAGCTTCCTGAATACGTAATTGAATGATTTCTCAAATCCGTACATCACAGAGATTTTGTCGGTATGGAAATTTTTCTCGTATTCGGGTACATGCGTGTCTTGACTGAAGTACTTGAGACGGCCGTGGTTGGTAGGTATCTTGTCAGAGAGCTTTACCTTGCCGTCTTCAAGAAGACTCATGAGGATGGCAGTCTTGAATATTGATCCGGGCTCTCCTGCTTTGCCGATGGCCATATTTGTGGTCTCTCCAAGTCTTCCTGTCAGTGAGTCTTTCTGCAGGTTTACCATGGCCCGGATCGCACCGCTCTCAACATCCATCACCACGGCGCAGCCTCCGTCTACTTTGGGGTTTTCAGCGATCATGCTTCTGAGCGCATCATCTGCAATGTCCTGAATGTCGATATCAAGAGTCGTCCTTATGTCTTTTCCATCTTCAGGAGCCGTGCTGGTACTGTCTCTGTTGACAATACGGCTTCGCCCGTCTACTCTCTTAAGCCATTCCTGCCCTTCCTTGCCGTGAAGTACGTAGTTGAATTTCCCTTCTATCCCGACGGCATTCCGTGCGTCCGCTACTTTGTTGGTCCTTACATACCCGATAGTACGTCTTGCCAGAGACCCATAAGGATATTGCCTTGTATCAACGTGCTTTTCGATGAGCCCTCCTTTGTTGGCCCCTTCATTGAAGAGTGGAAGCGCCTTTAGCTTCTGAAGAGTCTCGTGGTCTACATTGTCTCCGATCCTGATGTATCGTCTGCCCCTCTCTCTACCCTCAATTATGAAGTCGTACCATGAGTCAGAGCTTTTTGAAGGGAAAATCGCGGCGAGTCCTTTTGCGAGTCCTTTTGCCTTGCCTCTCCATTCCCTCTCTTTTTCAGGCCCTTTTTTCTTATGTAGCCTGAATTCCTCCTTGCGTACCGTACAGTCCATATAGATCTGATACATCGGTACGGATACAGCCAAGGGCTTTCCGTCTATAGAGAGGATCGCGCCTCTGTTGGGCTCGAGTACGGACTTTTTGTCTGAACTTCTGTAATATGCCAGCAGCGGATCTTTCTTCCATGGGGAGATCTGTATATAGGCAATCCGAACGAGTATACTGATAGAGCATAATGTGAAAAAAATGTATATGCACCATACTATGAAACTCTCCTTGTTGAAGGGTTGTTTTTCTGTCTGTATCTTCTTTCCCATACCTAATCCCGTGATTTGGCGTTAATTGCGCATAAGGGTTCTTCCGGCATGGCTACTTCAGAGCCTCTTTCCTTAAGTTTCTTTCCGGTTGTCGTCATCCTGTCCATGCTTACAATCTGGACTTTCTTCTCGGTATGGTAGATCTTAAGATCATTGAGAATGGCCTTGTTGCGCTCTACTTTAGTCAGGGTGTTCTCGATCGCTATGTCGAAGAGTATCATCAGCCAGAATAGCATAAATGTATATGCAACATGTATGAAGAAGCGGTCGAAACCGATCCTCATCAGAAGTTCTCCTCGGAGAAATGCATTTACGGCGTTGCTGAGCGTCGCTGAGAATGACTTAAGACTCATAGCCTGTCCTCCTTGCCGTTGCCGATCCGTTCGGCTATCCTCAGTTTCGCGCTGCGAGCCCTTGTATTGGCGGATATTTCATTCTCTTGAGGTAGAATAGGCTTGCGAGTGACTGCCTTGAACGGGACAACGGGACAACCGAAACTATCTTTCTCTACATCACCGCGTATATTGCCGCTGCGAAAAAAATTCTTGACCATCCTGTCTTCCAATGAATGGTATGTGATGACGGCTATTCTTCCTCCTTCCTTGAGAGAGCGTACTGTACCATCAAGAAATTTCTCCAGCGACCTCATCTCATGATTTACCTCTATCCTGAGCGCCTGGTATACTTTAGCGAGAGTTTTGTGGGATGCAAATGTGGGTAGCGCTGGCTCAAGTACCTTGTTGAGGTCAAAAGTTGTGGCTATGCGTCCGTTTGAACGAGCCTTGTCTATAAGCTCGGCCATCCTTGCTGCGTTGTCTACCTCTCCGTATAGGCGGAATATTGTAACGAGCTCTGCTACGGGGCTGTCGTTGACAATATCTGCGGCCGTTGAAGATGCCTCCTTGTTCATCCTCATGTCAAGCGGAGCATCGAATCGGAAAGAGAAACCCCTCTCTGCCGTGTCGAACTGGTGGGACGATACACCAAGGTCAGCGAGAATGCCGTCAGCTCCTTGCATCCCAGAGGCCGAGCCTGTCTCTTGCCAAGCCCTGTATAGCAGAAAATTGTAGATATATCTGAAATTGGCGTGAATGAGGGTGATCCTTGGATCGTCCGGCTTGTTGGCAATGGCATCGCTGTCTCTATCGAAAGCAATCAGCCTGCCCTCTGGTGAGAGACGGGACAGTATGCCAGCAGAATGGCCTCCGCCTCCGAAGGTCGCATCAATATACAAGCCTGACGTGTTTGTTATCAGCCCTGACAGGCTTTCTTCTAAAAGAACGGGCGTATGATATACAGACATTGCTCGCTATCCCTGCTGCCGGGACAGCCTCTCCGCGATTGCGATGTATTCATCGTCCGGGAGCCGGCTTCCGGCAAATTTATCCTTGTCCCAGATCTCAATCTTATAGTCGTTTCCAGAGAACACGACTTCTTTGGTCACGCCTATTGCTTCCAAGAGTTTGCGCGGTATGGTGATGCGTCCCAGTTTACCGTCTGGGGCAACCACTGCACGGTCTCTCGTGAACTCTCTCCAGAACCTGGCATGCTCTCTGTTGAATGGATCAAGTTTGGATTTTACTTCCGTGCTGATCCTTTCCCACTCCTCGAAGGTGTACATCTCAAGACAATCCTCGAACATGTCTTTTCGTACGACAAATCTCAAGTCTTCTCCGGAGCCCATACAAGCTTTTAACGCCGAGGGAAATACAATCCTTCCCTTGTCGTCTGTCTTAGCCGTATATTCCCCGATAAATGTCACCATGCCAGTTCTCTGCAACTATCTTCTCTCAAAGCGCAAAGATAGTGAAACTTTTACATTTTACTCCACTTTATTCCAATATTTTCCACTATGTAGATTTCGACTTTTTCAACCATACGAAAGATGCGGAATGGCATCGGTGGTATCGGAAAATACGGGCCTTGCTCTTTCGTCATAATTTTATAAATTAGCAAGATTATTTGATTTTACAGTTATGAGAGACTTGTTTCTTACCAATACTCTTACGCACAAGAAAGAGCTGTTTGTTCCCGTCCATCCGGGGCATGTCGGTATGTATGTCTGTGGTCCGACCGTCTATGGAGACGCTCATCTCGGCCATGCAAGGCCGGGCGTTACCTATGACGTGCTGTCAAGGCTGTTACAACATCTCGGATACAAGGTGCGTTATGTAAGGAACATTACCGATGTCGGCCATCTTGAACATGATGCTGACGAAGGTGAGGACAAGATCGCCAAGAAAGCCCGACTGGAGCAGCTTGAGCCGATGGAAGTCGTGCAGACTTATACATTCCGCTACCATGAGGCCATGAGAATGCTCAATGTTGCCCCACCTTCCATAGAGCCGAGGGCTTCTGGGCACATAATCGAGCAGATAGAGACTATCAAGAAGATCATTGATGCCGGATATGCCTATGTCAGCAACGGCTCAGTGTATTTTGATGTTGAGAAATACAACAAGAAATACCATTACGGCATATTGTCCGGACGTACCCTCGACGATACGAGGGAAGGAACGCGTTCCCTTGACGGACAAAGTGACAAGCATGCTCCGTATGATTTTGCCCTTTGGAAAAAGGCAGAACCCCAACATATAATGAAGTGGCCGTCTCCATGGGGAGAAGGATTCCCTGGATGGCATCTCGAATGCTCTGTCATGGGTGAGAAATATCTCGGAAAGGAATTCGACATACATGGTGGCGGCATTGACCTTATGTTCCCTCATCACGAATGCGAGATCGCCCAGAACGTTGCTTCCAGAGGTACTCAGGGTGTGCACTACTGGGTGCACAACAACATGATCACGATCAACGGACAGAAGATGGGCAAGTCTCTGGGTAATTTCATAACGCTGCCTCAGCTTTTCAGCGGAGATCATCCTGCACTTGAGAGGGCATATTCACCTATGACAGTAAGGTTTTTCATACTTCAGGCACACTACAGAAGCACTCTTGATTTCTCCAATGAGGCGCTTCAGGCAGCCGAGAAAGGTTACAAGAGGATAATGGCGGCAGCGGCTGACCTTCGTGCTCTTTTCCTTGCTTCAGGCGCTGCTGACAAGGTGAAAGGTAAGGAAGGAGACCCAGCCTGGGAGTTGAAATACGGGGAATTCCTTGATGATATTGCGCCCGATACATGCCCTGCCGAGAGCCAAGCAGTGAAAGACATATTTGACGGTGTGTACAATGCTTTATGTGATGACCTCAATACTTCTGTCGCACTGTCGCATCTTTTTGAGGCTGTGCGCCTTGTCAATTCTGAGAAAGAGCACAAGGGCAGTCTCGGCAAAGGGGACATTGCCACGCTCCAGCGTCTTTTCGATGACATAGTATATGGTGTTCTCGGCCTTGAGGATGAGTCGTCCGATAGTGGTAAGGCTGGCAAGACGATAGCAGGCCTCATGGATATGGTGATAGAAGAGCGTGCAAGGGCCAAGGAAGCCAAGAACTGGGCTGTCAGTGACAGTATCCGAGACCATCTGAAGTCCCTTGGCATAGTAGTGAAGGATACCAAGGATGGGGCGGAATGGACAATCGAATAATAGTGCAATGAAACTTGTATCTTGGAATGTAAACGGGCTTAGAGCCTGTGTCGGTAAAGGTTTTGCCGATTCTTTCAAGGCCTTGGATGCCGATGTCTTCTGCCTCCAGGAGACTAAGATGCAGGAAGGACAGCTCAACCTCACATTTGACGGCTATGAATCATGGTGGAACTATGCCGACAAGAAAGGGTATTCCGGTACAGCCATATACACTCGTGTCAAACCCCTTGATGTTGTTATGGACATGGGGATAGATATGCATGATCACGAGGGACGCGTGATTACAATGGAATTTCCTGATTTCTACCTCGTCTGTGTGTATGTCCCCAATTCTCAGGACGGCTTAAGGAGGCTTGACTACCGTATGCAATGGGAAGATGACTTCAGAGGCTATGTATGCGGCCTTGCGGCAAGGAAAGGTGTGGTTATCTGCGGTGATATGAATGTGGCCCATGAGGAGATAGATATCAAGAATCCTTCTTCCAATAGAAGGAATGCCGGATTTACTGATGAGGAGAGGGCAAAGTTCTCAGAGCTGCTTAATGCAGGCTTTATCGACACATGGCGTATGCTTAATCCAGATACTGTCAAATATTCGTGGTGGTCGTACCGTTTCTCTGCAAGGGAGAGGAATGCAGGCTGGCGTATAGATTATTTCTTGGTGTCGAAATCCCTGCAAAGCCGAATACAAGGAGCCGAGATACACAATGAGATCTACGGTTCTGACCATTGTCCGGTCGAGCTGGATCTTGATATATGATACCAATTGTGCATGAGTCTTTAGACTCTGTTTGAGATTTAATTAAACAACTTCTTACTCAAGAATGCTGTATACAAGTTATGAATGATAAAATTACTAACATAAAAGCCGTCGTTTTCGATGCGGACGACACTCTGTGGAGCAATGAGCCGCTCTTTCGTGATGCAGAGGCTCATTTTTATTCGACTCTCTCGGCCTACGGTACTCCAGAGCATCTTGAAGAGGAACTTTATAGAACAGAGATGGCCAATATTGCCGAACTCGGATACGGTACAAAAGCTTTCATCATATCAATGGTCGAGACTGCGATACGTGTAAGCGGGGGTAAGGTAAGCGCGGATATCATCGGCTCCATTGTAGCATATGGACGCAGGATACTCAGTAATCCGGCCGTGCCTCTTCCTGGTGTTGAGGCTGCTCTTTCAGCGATTAGGGAATCCCGAAAGTTTACAATGGCCCTGCTGACCAAGGGTGACCTGCTCGAACAGAATGGCAAGATAGAACGTTCAGGCCTTTCCCACTATTTTGATGTGACTGATGTGGTCTACGAGAAGACTGGTACCCAGTATTCTGACCTTTGCAGGCGGCTCGGTATCGTTCCAGCAGAGATGCTGATGGTCGGCAATTCTTTCAAGTCGGACATCGATCCTGTACTCCGTCTCGGTGGAAAGGGAGTGTATATCCCTGTTGCGGAGACCTGGAAGCATGAAATCATAGACGAATACCAACATCCCGGCTTGTACCGCCTGTCATCTATTTCTGAATTGCCGTCCCTGCTTGTGTAGAGGCGTCATATTCTTATGTGTATAGCTCTGGTCTTACAGGCCTCAAGTATAGTCAAGGGTCTTGCAGGCCTTCAAGTATAGTCAAGTCTATCGGCATTATCGGTCTAAGCCTCACTTTTGTCTTGCCGTAGGAGCAGTTTGTTGTCTTGCCGTAGGAGCAGCAGCTTGTCAGCTTTTGCATAACCATCGGCTGGCCTGTTCCAGATGAAAGCCAGAGCTGCTATGCCGGCAATGCCGAATATAATTGCGATCTCAAATACTGAATTCCATCCGAAACTGTCGGCAATGGCACCGAAGGCGAGTCCGGAAACTGTCGTACTGGCATAGCCGAAGATACCGGCCATTCCGTTGGCCGAGGCTGCTACTCTCTTTGTGGCCTGGTTGGAGCAAGCAATCCCGATAAGAGCCTGAGGCATATACACGAAGAAACTTGCCATGATTATTGCCGCTATTGCGAGGGTGTTCATCCCCTTTGGTAGCAGCCAAAATGCCACAAAGCACAAAGTGGCGCCTGCAACTCCCACAAGGCAGGTCCTGTGTGCCCTGCTTCCGAAGAATCTGTCAGTTGCCCAACCTGCAAGCAGGGTGCCTATGATACCACCGACAATCTCCGAGGCTGCTACAACTGTCGATGCTGTCTGGATGTCAAGTCCACGGTCCTGGGTCAGAAATGTCGCTCCCCAGTCAAGGATTGTGAATCTTATCACGTAGACGCAGAAATTGGCGATTGCGAGTATCCAGATTACGGGATTGCGGAAGACCATCTCTTTTACCAATATTCTGTAGGCCTTTTTCTCGAAAGCCTTGTCTTCCTCAGAGTGATGCGGTGTAGCATTTTCCGTACTGTCAAGCTCGTCTGGGTCAGGTAGTCCTACTGATGACGGTGTGTCCTTGAGGCCGAAGAACAGAAGTGCAGCACCTCCGATTGCAAGTATCGCCGGTATGAAGAAACACCACTGCCATGCGGCATATGTAAATCTCTGAAGAATAAAGCTTCCGCAAAGCATGGCGACGAGGCCAGCTCCGATGGAATGTGAACTGTTCCAGATGGACTGCTTAGTGGCAAGTTCGGACGGCCTTATCCAATGAGCCATCAGGCTTCCGCATGGCGGATAACCCATACCCTGCGTATATCCGTTTATCAGCCAGAGACTTCCGATAAAGATTATCATGCCCGTAGTGGCCTTGCCTTCGGTGTCGAGGAAATTGAATAGGCCGTTCATCTCCGGGCTGAAGCCTATCAGCAGGTTCGCGATAGCAGAGAGTAGAAGCCCGGCAGCCATCATCAGCTTGCGGCTAACCCTGTCGGCAAGGAATCCGTTCACGAAGCGCGACACACCGTATATGATACCGTTGAGGGTGAGGAACAGTCCGAGCCGTACTTTGCTGATGCCTAATTCCGCCTCTAAGGCCGGCATCGTAATGCTGAAATTCTTCCTTACGAAATAGAACAGCGCATAGCCTATCATCAATATTATCAGCGTTCGCCACTGCCAGTAATTGTATTTGCGTATAGTATTGCTATCCATTGTGGTCGGTTTTCTCAATTCAAAGATACAAAGAAGTAGCTTCAGTCAAGCCACTTTTTGAAGATTGCCACAGAAAAGAGGCTTACGAACGCGTTCATTATGACAGACACGCCGAGCAAGACCACCAAAAACCATCGTACAGTTTCCCTCAATGTAGATTGGAGCTGCGCCTCGGTGTAGCCGAGTATGTTGTGAAGTGTAAATGCCTGCCCCGATTTCTCGAATTCATCGAGGTGGGATTCAGCACTCCCGGCAAAAAGTTCCAGCGCTTTCAAAAAGGAGTTCGTCGAGATATAGCCCGAAATGATCCCTCCCCCGCAATTTCTCGCGATTGTGCCTCGCAGCCCTCTGCCCTGCTCGATAATATCACGGAGTTCCGCCTTATCGAGTACCTCATTCCCTATTCCGGGATACATGGATTCCAACCTGTTTTCCAGAAGTTCAATTCCTCCCCTCAACGATTTCGAGGCGGTCTTGGGGAGATAGGCGACGCCGATGGAAATGAGAATGATGATAGTCGTCATCAGGCTGACTGCAACCTTAAGTATTGTTCGGGTCTGGCGGTCCTCAATTCTACTGATGCAGAACCGGGCCGAAAGAAAACATAGGGCAGCGGCCAGCAACGCCACTGATATGGTCAGAAAAATTATCATATGAATAACCTCAATAAATCTTCACTACAGTCCGCTGTTTCCGACATGATTCCCTCAAACGCTCGGACAAGGGCTCACGGAACTGCTTCAAAAGACGGTGATATTCACTGCTTTGTCCGAGGTCACTAAGAACGAGGATAACAAGAAGCCGTCCACACGGAGCCTGGAGATAGTCCTTGAAGCTGGACGGAATGAGCTGCGGCGTGTTGCGTTGCATAAGGATGGAATATTGCCGTTTCTTTTCCTTCCATGACTGGAAGATTCTGAGTGAATGACTCCAACAGAAAAGACTGGCGGCTACGCAAAGGACACATACCCACCAGTTAAAATGAATGAATAACACCGACACAAAGCCAATCCCCCCGAAAAGTAGGAGGATGGCATATGTGTTCAGAAAAATAAACCTCGGAACTGTTGATATTCCGGATTCAGACATGGGAACTGACTACTGTGCGGCCGATATCGCCCTATAGAATGCGTCTACAATCTTCTGTGCCTCGGCTTCGTTGGAAGCGGAGAGAAGGACGGATGTGCGCTGGGTGAAGGCGTCGTAATAGAGGCTGTACGCCTGACAGAAGCAGCCCAGGAACGTGCCCTCCTTGGTATATCCGACTTCCTTGACGCTGCTTGGCAGTACATATTTTACATTTTTGCCCGCGTTGAGCACCCAAAGAGCCTCGAACTGGATGACCTCGACGACGCGCTTATTAGTGATGACAATATAGCCTTTGCGCTTGTTTCCGAGAATGAGGTTGATGAATTTCACAACCTGACCTACAAGCTTTGCGAAAGGATTTGAACTGGTAGCCCAGAGTTCAGCTTCGAGTTCAACAACGAGATTCTCACCTTCGGTGAGAATAAGGCCGGATTTTAATGTTCCCATGGCATTTAATCTTTGCCCCCATTGGTTAGTTTATTATGGACGCCACAAGAAGGATGGGAGGCTCTTACCTTCCAGACGCCACCGTGTAACATAAAGAAATCTATGCTTGAAATAATCAGCGGATTCGAAGCAGTTGATTCCTTTCATGTTTCAGAACGGTCTTGATAGGTGTTATTAAAATATGTGCAAGTCTGTCACAGACAAATATAAATAAACATTTCGGGACATCCAATAGAAGCGGCTATTTTTTCTAGCTTTTATCTTTTCCATTGTTCCTGCGCCTTTATGCTGGCTTTGTGGACGGTGTTGAAGACGGACTTGATGGCCTTTTCATCGAAGCCCCATTCGCGACCCTAGGTAGATGGTCTGCAGGCAGGCTGAGTCAGTGGTGTCGACAATCACGCACTGGCACGATGGGCAAACAAGGAACGATCCGGAATGGCCCAGGACATTTCTATGCCTTTTGAAAGGACAATTGAGCTCTATATTTCATTTAACTGATTGTCAAAGTGCCATGTCAGAGGATGACGCTTTTTGATTAATTTTGTAAAAATACACTATCTCCTATGGTGCCATTCCTAAGACAGGTTGCCCGGCATTATTAC
>ERZ808240.205-NODE-205-length-80823-cov-14.542653_pt1 | contig 80823 bp, 68 predicted proteins | sample MGYA00521084_ERZ808240 | MGnify/ENA primary metagenome ERZ808240 (study PRJEB31516, sample SAMN03275571) | gut metagenome | biome: mammalia-associated habitat; material: feces | host: Papio cynocephalus | place: Kenya | collected 2012-08-06 ...
TTGTTGCTTTTGTACTTTTCATAATTAGAGTCCTCTCTTTCTGTTTTTTGATTGTGTTTGTGTCTTTGTTTATCACGAAAACTTCCTCCTCTCATCCGTTTCTTGTCCCACTATAATTCCTAAAACCAGCATAATCCCCGAAAAAATCACTGCATATTCCATATAAAGAACCGTTTTCCCGATAATTTGAAGGATTTTCAGAATAATAATTACCGCAATTACTCCCGTAGAAGCCAGTCTTGCTTTTTTCTTTATTGCTTCATATTCCTGTACGTCATAATTCATATTTTTATGATTCATCGCACCTATTCGGAGAATTACCCCAAATACGAATAGGCAAAGCAAATCTATTACAATCACATTTTTGTCCGTAAAGTCCACCAGATAAATCACAAAAATTTCCAATCCGACTGTCCCTAGATAGCATTTCCAAAAAGAATCAAAATGGAAACCACCGGTTCTGTTTCGGATCATAAAGAAGCAAGCGATAAAAGCCCAGACATGAATTACTTCATGAAAATAGAAACCCACACCTGTCATTGTCAACATGACTAAAATGCTTTCTACAGCACAGATGATATGGTATTGGTATATCTCTTTCTCCTTTTCCGTAATCACCTGGGCTTTTATCAATGCTAAAATATACTTTGTAACTATTTTTTCTACCACGTATATTTTCCTTTAGTTATCCTTTGTTTTGTTTGTTGGTCGCTTTGGCTGATGCAAAAATCCCACACAATGAGGCGGCCACTTTGTCTCCTCTTTTTTGACAAATTTCTCCATCAGTTTTCCGCTTACTTTGACTGCTTTTTCTTTTAACATAAAAAAGCCACGCTCCTTTCCTGCTTTGGGTAAGTCCTACCCAAGCAGTTTGAGTGTAGCAATTTTTCTTATCTTTTACAATATCAATTACATTATTTTGCCTTTTTTGACGAAATTTTTCTCTGGCATCGGAATACAGACCACCGCATGAAATTCTGAATCAAGGCTGTCAAACTGACAGAAACCTCCGTATTTTTCTGCTGTATTCCGGATATTTTTCATTCCATATCCATGTAATTCCGCATCCTTTTTCTTTGTCGTAGTATATATTTCTCCGTTCTTTTTCCGGTCACCCTCAAATGAATTTTGTACAGAGATCAAAAACTCTCCCTGTTTCAATTCCAATTTTATCCGAAGTATCTTCTGTTTTTGGCACTCCTTCAATGCTTCGATTGCATTGTTGAAAAGATTGGATAACAAAAGTATGATGTCTAATTCTTCCATACACACCGCAGATAAATCTCCGATCTGCAGTGCGATAGCGGCTCCGATTTCTTTTGCCTCATTATATTTGTCATTTAATACGGTATTAATAATGACATTATGTGTATCAATCTGCTCTACCTCGACACTGTACTTATGATTTAACTGTGCAAGATACGTTTTTACTTCTTCATAATTCTGATGTTCTACTAATCCCTGCAGGCAATTGAGATGATTTCTGAAATCATGATTTAAACTTTTTTGTAAATCTAATTTTTCTTCCATCACCTTATATTCCCGCTTTTCTCCTGCTGCCGCTAATTCAAGCATTTTTCTCTCATAAAGAAGTTGATTTTTTTCTGCATCACTCTTCATAAAAAATACAAGTAGCAGATTTGCGATAAGAACGATAGACAAACATCCCCAAATCAAATATCGCATCTTGGCATTTAACGCGCCCATATCATTAGACAATATAACTGCCATCAAGCAGATGGAAATAAATGGAATAATAGCATATCTCATCATATTCGTTTGTTTCTGAAATTCATTCCATCTTCCTGCTGCAAATTTCCGCAGACAAAGAATAATGATCAATAAAATTGCTTTACTCGTCAATACAATTAGCATAGCCACCAATTCTTCATCTTTATTTGCAACTGTAATAACTTGCGTATCCAGTAATACCGTTATGACATCTGCAATTACCAGAATAAAAATAAACATCACTGCAGCCAGCAGAGCCCGCTTCTTTTCCTTGCTTTTTAAGACAACTATGGAGCCAAAAAGAAGAACTATCATCGCAATCTCTTTCACAATAAAGCTGTCCTCAAAGAGATACGACATAATAAGTGCAGAAAAAGACAATGCCAAAATCCACAGTGCGTAAAATCCGCTTTTATGCTTTTTCTCTGTTGGCACAAAGGCATCCTGAAACAGGAAAAAGCATACCATCTCCATAACCACGATAAGAAAACTCTGTAAATACTCCATTAAAATCCACCTCGTTTACGCAAATAATTTTTTCGCACTTCATTTCTCAGATATTTCGGGAAATGAAGCGTCGTGCCATCGATAAGAACGACATCCTGATCCAGCAGTTTTTCCACATAATTCACATTTACCAGATAACTTTTCTGGATTCGCAGCATATCCTCGGAACCGATTTCATTTTCGATGTCATCGAGTTTTTTATAAAGACCATATTCTTCTCGTTTTCCTTTATGGAGAACATGGAAAATACTCTTATGATTTTTTGATTCTATGTACATCAAGTTACTTACACGAATTTCTGCATCTCCGACATTGGAAAATTTGTACGCGATCACTTTGTGATCTTTCCGAATCTTTCGAAGAATATTTTTCAAAGCCTCGCGCAGGTCTGCTTCCATTTTGTCATAATCCTTTATCACAAACCAGGTTGCCTGCACCTGATAACCGGTCGCGGCATATTCTGCATAAGCCGTAACAAACACTAAAAAGGTATCTTCTCCGTATTTTCGAAGATACTTCGCCGTCTCGATGCCATTCATTTTGTCCATCTGCATGTCTAAAAACACAATATCATATTTTCCCACTTCCTCTTTCAACTTCACAAATTCTTCTCCCGAATAAAACTCATCCACCTGACATTCCAGCTTTTGCTCCTTGAAAAACGCTTTCACAATCTCAGATATCCGTTCCACAAATATCTTTTCATCATCACATACTGCTATCCGGAACATACTTTCCCCTCTTTCGTACTATTCTTTATCTATTATACCAAAAAATGCATTGAAAATCAATAAAAATGGGAGTTCCCGGCAATTTGACTTTCCTTACAACCGTCTTGCAAAAAATAGCAAAAAATCCCCTCTCATTTTACTTGCACTTTTCTTTCATTTGATGTAGAATGATGCCATGAGGGCAAGACCTTCTAAAACTATGAAAAGAAAGGATAATGATTATGAAGTTGATAAAAAGAAGCATTTCACTCGCTTTGGCTGCTGCTTTCCTTATTACCGGGATGCTCGGTGCTGTTCCCGCACAGGAAACACAAGCTGCTCCTCGTTTGAGTAAAAGCTCGGTAACATTGACCATTGGAAAAAGCACGACTCTTCGTGTGAAAGGAACAACCCAAAAAATCGTGTGGCGTTCCACTAAAAAATCCGTTGCTTCGGTAAATTCCAAAGGAAAAGTCGTTGCAAAAAAACCGGGAAGTGCACGTATCTGTGCGAAGTTTTCCGGCAAGAAACTGTTCTGTAACGTAACCGTAAATGGTTCATCTGCGGATACGAAAGCCGGTGGCAGATTGAATCCGCTTTCTGCTTACAAAGAACATACGATCAATTATTATGATGATGGGAAAAAGATTGGTACGTTTAAGATCAAATTAAACTCCTTCCTTTCCGGACAGAAAGCAAGCGAAAAGATATTGTCTAATCCGGAAAACCTGAAACCTACCAATTCACAGGAATACATTTATTTCCAGTTTAATGTGAAATATGTATCGGGAACAGAGGTCGTAGATCTGAAAGATGTATTTAGTTATTATTACAATATTTTTGATTCTACCGGGACAAAACAATTGGAAAATATTGACTGGGGATTCTTCTTTGAGTTGATGGAAGATCTCAGCGATGTAACACTCTCACCGGGTCAGTCAAGCAAATGTTCGAAGGCAATATTGGTAAGCAAAGGAAACACTCCGGTTCTGTATCGAATCCGCACCGGACGTTCTTCTTACACTTGGTTTACTACAAAAAAATAATCCGCCCAGCAAAGGGACTGTAAATCATTTACAGTCCCTTTTATTTTTAACACTCTCCTTCCAGGCGGAGCATTTCTTTCTTAAGTCGCTTCATAATCTTTTTTTCCAGTCTTGATATGTAACTTTGTGAAATTCCCATGCAGTCGGCGACTTCTTTTTGTGTCTTTTCACCCCCTTCATAGTCCGCAAGGCCAAACCGCATATGAATGATCTTACGTTCTCTCTCACTTAATGTCGAAAGTGCTTTCTTCAATAACTTGATATCCACCTCCCTCTCAATATCCTTGTAAATAATATCTTCGCTCGTCCCCAGAATGTCGGAAAGCAGCAGTTCATTGCCGTCCCAGTCTACATTCAGTGGTTCATCGATGGAAACTTCCATCTTAATTTTACTGTTTCTCCGCAGATACATCAAAATTTCGTTTTCGATGCAGCGGGAAGCATAGGTCGCCAGTTTTATCTTCTTGTCTGCACGAAATGTGTTGATTGCCTTGATAAGACCAATGGTTCCGATCGAGATGAGGTCCTCAACTCCGACTCCGGTATTGTCAAATTTTTTGGCTATGTAGACAACCAGACGCAGATTGTGCTCTACCAGTTTGTTTTTGGCCGTCTCCGGATCCTCTCCGGACAATCCCTCGATACAGGCCGCCTCTTCTTCTGCCTCCAATGGTGCCGGCAAAATCTCCGCACCGCCGATATAATGAATATCACCTCCTTGATGAAACAGCATACTCTTCCAGTCCTGCATCATGCGAAACTGAAACCGATTTGGCATTGACAACCGCAATAACATGAAAATTCCTCCTAGTCCTTTTAGTTTTGTTTAAATATCCCGCTATGGAATAAGATATCAAATCCGGCATCGTTTGACAGGCATTTATCATATATCCCTAACCATTCCCGATCCTTACTGATTCGTTTCCCGTCAGGCAGCCGGATTTCCATCTTATCCACCAATATTCCCGGAAGAAAGCCCCTCTCTTCTCCCACGGAATGATATGGTATATAACGCAAAAGCAACGTTTCTCTGTTGTTTATCATCCCTTCACTTAGTGCCTCAGAAAGTTCCATTTCCTCTTCCTGCGTGAGAAGTTTTTGAAACAACTCTTTTGTCACAATGGATACCCCTGCACCGCTGACCGGCTCTACCAGTCGGTTCCCTGTATCGAAAAAACCGGTTCCCTGTACCGATTTCCCATGCCATATCAGCCGTGTTTCATACATATACTGTTCCGGCATCCGATTCCCCAGTGTCCGCCGTACCGCCCCTGCTGCCAATTGTATTCCGATGCTTCCTCCCAAAAAGAAAACAATCGAAATACTATGTAATCCTAAAAATTCACGAATTCCAAATAATGTTCCGGAAACAGCAGCCGCAGTCAGATAAAATCCGACCACACACCGAAGATGTCCCCGGAAATTCATTTTGCCATAGACAAAACGAATCAGGATTGACGTTCCTGCAGCATAGACCAAAATCCAGAGAATCCATCTGGTACGAATCCCAAGTATCACAACCAGCACGCCAAGCAGCGCCCCCAGCCCTGCTCCTGCTATGCTCCTTGCGGAAACAGCAGGTTTTCTGCGCCAGTAATTCAGTATCTGAAACACTTGCAGATTCATAAGAAAGTTGACAAAAAAGAAGATATCAATGTATACTTTCATACATGTCATTCCTCATTCTTTTTATGCTTTTGCATAGTCTTATCATAGCGGATCCGGCGAGATTATTTTGTCAAATTCGGGCGGAAGAATCCTAAAATATTTCCTGCCATATCGACACCGATAGACAGAAAAAAAGACTCTTCCCGACAAATAGGGAAAAGTCTTTATCTAATTTTGTCAAATGCCGTCAAAGTTTATTCAAATTTCATCGAAAAAGAAAGGCTGCCTGAATCATAGTCAAATGTTCCGAGTGCCCCATTGACGATCGTAAATTGAGGCGACTTGTGCCCGATATCTGCGTCAAACACAATTGGCACATGCAGTTCGGATAAGATCACCTCGACAGCTTCCACATACGTATGATCCGTAAACGACTCAAACATACATGGTCTGCCAAATACAAAGCCTTTTGCCGTATCAAACCAGCCTGCCTCTTTTAACTGCCAGAGACCTCTTGTCAGAGAATCACTGTCAAGAGAAAAGCTCTCCAGATACCATAAGATTCCATCCTCTTTGTATTTCTGCACAAATTCTCTTGTCTTATCAAAACGGGTTCCGACCAGATTTAATAAGACATCCACGCATCCCCCTAACAGCCTTCCGCTTATGGATATTTTTTCCAATTCCTGCTCGTTCTGTCTTGCAAAACAAACGGATTTTTTATCGATATGATACCCTTCTTCCGGAGACTCCCGGTCATAAAAATCATCTTCATATCCTTCAAATGTTTTCTGTATTACTGGATTTCCCTTCATACAGGCATAATTATAATTTACCGCATCGTGCCATGGCTGCATGGAAAAATCGTTAAAATGATTCCCGTAAACACTTGCTATATCACACAATGTCGTAATGGTATACGTAAGTCCTGTATTGTCCGAAAATCCCTGAAACCAAGTCGGATTTTCCCGGATTTTCTGAAAATCCAAAAGAGGCAGTATTTCCATCAAAAAATCTCCACCTTTGGCTGAAAAGATATAGGACACTCCCGGGTCCGTGATAAGGCTCATCAACTGTTCTGCACGTTCCGTCTTTTCGCTGCTTCGCCCTCTTCCATCGCTTGTCCTTACATTTTCGGTCTCGCGGATCGCATACCCCAGACTCTCCATCTTTTTGACCGCAAGATCCAGCCGCTGATAATCCATCTCCTTGCGGTTTCCATCTGACGGCGCAGTAATTCCGATCGTATCACCTTTTTGTAAAAATTTTGGATATTTCATGTCAGTCCTCCGTTTCTCTCTTGAAATCCATTCCTTTTTCTAGTATACTTGATAGTACATAACATGTAAAGGAAGGAAATAAATTATGGCAGAAAAAAATCCTATTGTCACATTGGAAGTGGCAGATTATGAACCAATTAAAATCGAACTTTATCCTGAAATTGCACCAAATACTGTGAACAATTTCATTTCCCTTGTCAATCAGGGATTTTATAACGGATTAACTTTTCACCGCATCATCAAAGGCTTTATGATCCAGGGCGGATGTCCGGACGGAAATGGTACCGGCGGACCAGATTACAGCATCAAAGGGGAATTCTCCGGAAATGGCTTTAAAAATGACTTAAAGCATACCGCAGGTGTTATCTCCATGGCACGTTCCATGATGCCGGATTCTGCCGGTTCCCAGTTCTTTATTATGCATAAAGATGCTCCACATCTTGACGGTCAGTACGCCGCTTTCGGTAAAGTGATCGAAGGTCTCGACGTCGTTGACCAGATTGCTTGTGTAGATACTGATTATGGCGATATGCCATTGACACCGGTTGTCATGACAAAAGTCAGCGTAGACACTTTTGGAGAAGATTATCCGGAACCGATTAAGCTTTAATTCAACGTAACTACAAAAAAGCACGAAGACCGACATTTCCTTTCTTCGTGCTTTTTATATGCGTCAGATTCTCCTACTGAATCTCTCCCATAAAGTAAAATCCTTTACTTTCCGTCAATTTTACTTTACATATTTTTCCAATCAAACTTTTATCTCCCGGACAATGCACCACAGCATTGGAGGACAATCTTCCCGTAATCAGATTTTCATCGTGGTCGTTGACTTCTTCCATCAACGCCTCGACGATCTCGCCCTCTTTGGCATCTGTGATTTCCGTTGAAATCTCGTGAATTACCTCCAAAAGTCTTGCAAAACGTTCTTTTACCACATCTTCCGGAACCTGATTTTCCATTCTTGCCGCCGGAGTACCGGTACGTTTGGAATAAATAAATGAATACACACTGTCATAGCGGACTTTCCTAACGACATCCAAGGTTTCCTCAAAGTCTTCTTCCGTCTCGCCCGGAAAACCTACGATCAAATCCGTCGTCAAGGAAATATTTGGCATTTTCTCCTTAATTCGTGCAGCAAGATCCAGATACTGCTCCTTCGTATAATGGCGGTTCATTTTCTTCAAAATTTCCGTACTTCCGGACTGCAGCGGCAAATGAAGGTGCGTACAGATTTTCTTACTTTTTGCCATTACTTCGATCAGTTCATCTGACAGATCTTTCGGATGCGATGTCATAAAGCGGATGCGCTCCAAGCCTTCAATCTTTTCCACTTCCTGTAAAAGTTCTGCAAATGTCATCGGTTCTTCAAGCGTCTTTCCATAAGAATTGACATTTTGCCCGAGAAGCATGATCTCGATGACACCATCCGCCACAAGGTTTTTAATCTCACGGAGAATTTCTTCCGGTTTCCGGCTTCGTTCCCGGCCACGCACATAAGGCACGATACAGTACGTACAGAAGTTATTGCAGCCATACATGATATTCACGCCTGCCTTAAACGGGTATTTACGGACACTTGGCAAATCTTCCACGATGCCCTCTGCTTCTTTCCAGATATCCAATACCATGCGATCCGACTGAATCCTCGTATAAAGCAGTTCTGCCAGTTTATAGACATTATGCGTACCAAAAACAAGATCGACAAACGGATAGCTTTTCTGTATTTTTTCTACAACTGTAGGCTCTTGCATCATACAGCCGCACATCGCAATTTTCATCGCCGGATTTTTCTTTTTTTGATTTTTCATATATCCCAGTCTGCCGTAAACTTTCAAATTGGCATTTTCACGGACTGTACAAGTATTATAGAGGACAAAGTCCGCCACCGGCTCTTCGACCGTCTCATAGCCGATATACGAAAGAATGGCCTCCAGTTTTTCGGAATCTCTGGCATTCATCTGGCACCCCATCGTCTGCATCGAAAGCGTCAGTTTCCTGCCAAGTCGCTTTTCTTCCTCTGCTGCCCATTCTTTACATTTTCTCATAAAATAATACTGACGCAGAGGCTCCTCATTTGGCGCCTCTGCGTGTATATCCATAGCATCGATCTGTTCGTAATCAAACATTATTTTCTCCATTCCGGGGAAAATAATTCCCCTTTATACATTATTTCCATTTTCTGTAATAATGGACGTGAGGATCGGCATCGCATCGGAGATTGGAATTGCAAATCCCATTCCTTCCACTTCCTCGGATGCAAATTTTGAGGAATTGATACCGATCACCTGTCCCTGTGAATCAACCAACGCCCCGCCGCTGTTTCCGGGATTGATGGCGGCATCGGTCTGGATCAATTTCATCGTTGTCGTCTTTTCACTGCTGTTACTCTGACTTTGTTTCTTATTTTGGCTGTCAGACTGCTGTCCCTGTCCACCAAATGGATCTGCCTGCTGCTGATCCTGCTGGCTGCTTGAATTATCACTTTCTGTGGCAATTTCACGGTCTTTCGCACTTACATAACCGACCGTCACACTGGTACCGTAGCCGAGTGCATTTCCGATGGCAATCGCCTGCTCGCCGACTTTAATCTTTGTGCTGTCTCCGATATCTGCTACTTTGATGGCGGACAATGTCGAATCTTTCAGATCACTTTTATTTACCTTCACAACAGCCAGATCCGAAGAGGAATCGGTTCCTACTACTTTAGCAGATGCCGTTGACTCATCGGAAAATGTGATCTGCACTTCCGTACTTCCTTCTACGACATGATTGTTTGTCGCCATATAAATCGCCTGATCGTCTTCTTTAATAATAATTCCCGAGCCGCTTCCTGATTGTTCATTCTGATATGTTCTTCCAAAGAAATCCTGTGTCTGTGAAACCACTTTCACATCGATTGCCACGATGGAAGGAAGAACATAATCTGCCACATCCGATACACCTGCAAGTTTACTATCGGATGTAGAAGCAGAAGTCTGTGTAATGCCGCTCGTACTGTCGTCTGACTGTTTTGTCGTTGTCGCAGCCGTTTTACTGCTTTGTGTCTGTGTGACACTCGAACCGGTCACCTGATTTAAGGCATATTCTGTACCGGTAAATACCGAGCCACTAAGTACTCCAAATGTTACTGCGCCTGCTACTAATTTTATCATCTTTTTCATCGTCGTTACCTCCGTTTTCATTCTTGGATTTCCTGTTTACAATAACAACTATACCGAATGAATGTGGGCACTTTTTGTTTGTTTGTTGAAAAAGATGTGTGTAATTTATGTTTGTTTTGTGAACTAAAAGGTTCCTAATATCCGGAGATTTGCCGATTCTTCTTTGACTCCGCGAAGTGCATTCTGCACCGCCGGCTCATCCAAATTTCCTTCGATGTCCACAAAAAATCGATATTCCCAATTTTTCCCTTCAATCGGACGTGACTCCAATTGAAGCATATTGAGTCCGTTAAATAAGAAATGTGACAAGATTCGGTAAAGGGCACCACACTCATGCGGCACCTCGATACAAAGCGCGATCTTATGACTTTCCGGCAAATAAATCGGCTCTTTTCCAATCACAATAAATCTCGTGCAGTTATTTTTCTCCTGCTGGATACTCTCCTGCAATACTTCCAATCCATATTCTTTGGCCGCTCTCCTAGCCGCAATCGCCGCCTGCGTCTTATCTCCATCCTCCGCCACTTTCTTGGCTGCAGCGGCAGTATTGGAAAATTCTACCTGGACCATCTGCGGATGTTCTTTCAAAAATCCGCTGCACTGCAGCAACCCCTGCGGATGGGAATACACCGTCTTAATATCCTCGATCCGGGTTCCCGGAAGGGCAACCAGACATTGATCAATTTTATTGACATACTGGCCGACAATGCTATTCGTATAATTCAAAAGCAGGTCATAGTTTGCTGTAATTCCACCGGTAGACGAGTTCTCGATCGGCAATACGCCGTACTGCGCCTCCCCTTTTTCTACCGCTTCCATCACGCTCTGAAATGTCGAGCAGCTGATCCCATTGATCTCTTCTCCGAAAAAGTTTTCCATCGCCTGCTGGGTATGTGTCCCCGGCACACCAAAATAACAAACTTTGGTCTGTTCATCTACCGGAAGCTTGTCTACTTTTACAAAATCTGACAGTTTTGTTGTCATTGGCAACACGCCGTACTGGTATTTGCGGCTGATGGACATAATCTGGCTGAAAAGTTCTGTGATCGCCCGCTGATTAAATTCATTGCTGGACATGGATTTCAGATTTTTTAATTTGTCGTCTTCTCTCTCTTTGTCATAGACCGGCTTCCCGGTTTCCAATTTATATTTTGCCACTTCGCTGGATTCTATCATTCGCTTTTCAAACAATTCGACGATCTGCTTATCAATCGCATCAATATGCTCTCTTGAAACTTTTAAATCTATCACTCGTCCATCTCTCCTTTTTTCAATTCTTCATACATCTGCATCACCGTTTTTCCGCTGACCGGATGACGCAGAAACGGTGCAATTTCCTGCAACGGTTCCAACACAAATTCCCGCAACGGGATTTCTCTGTGTGGTACGATCAGATTTTCTTCCTGAATGATCTCCTCGCCATAAAAGAGGATGTCAAGATCAATCGTGCGCGGTCCCCAATGAATCTCTCTTACCCGGTTTCCTTCCTGCTCGAGCTGATGAAGAAACGTCAATAATTCCTGCGGCTGATACAGCGTATCAAACATAAATACCGTATTTAAAAATTTGTCTTGATCCAAATATCCATACGGCTCCGTCTCATACAACGATGCTCTCTGCAAATGGCGGCAGTTCTCGTCTTTTTCAATTCCTTCAAAGGCGCCCTGCAGGTACGCTTCCTTATCTCCCATATTGGAGCCGACGCCAACATAAACCTTTTCCCATTTTCTGGATATGGTCACAGAAACCGTGTCAAGTGGCAGCAAAATAGGAGCCCACGGCTTTTTCACCGAAATGTCCACTTGTTCCAGACACGGATAGGCATGCAGCAAAAGGTCTGCCAACTTCTCCGCTATCGTTTCCAATAATTGGTATTGGTTTTCCTGCATATGCTCATAGATCAAATGTGCCGCTTCCGCATAATTAACCGAGTACGCAAGATCATCGGTCAATCCCGCTTTTTTTGTGTCACAATACATCGTCGCGGACACTAAAAACTTCTGTCCGAGCACATTTTCTTCTTTTAATACTCCATGATGGCAGTAGCACTCTAAATCTTTTATCTGAATCTGATCCATTTATTCTTCCTTCTCTTTTCCATACATAATTGCTTCGGTCATCCGCAATGCACGGGCATTTGCCTGAACATCATGCACACGAACAAAATCGCAGCCTTTCAGCGCACCGATCACAGACGTCGCGATCGTACCTTCTTCACGCTCGGTCACCGGCAGATCCAAGGTCAAACCGATCACACTTTTTCTGGATGTCGCAAGAAGTACCGGATACCCCATGTCGCACAATACTTCCAAATGGTTTATAATGGCAAGATTCTGCTCATATGTCTTACCAAATCCAACCCCCGGATCCAGCATAATGTTTTCTTTTTTCACACCATATTTTTCAGCAACCGCAAGGCATTTTTTCAAATCGGCCACGACATCCGGCACAAAATCCTGGTATTCCGTATTATCACGGTTATGCATCAGACAAACCGGCACATCGTAACGGGCAGCAAGTTCTGCCATCTTCTCATCGTACAAAAAGCCCCAGATGTCATTTAACATGTCGGCACCTGCTTCCAATGCCGCCTCTGCCACACGGCTTTTATACGTATCAATCGAGACAGGAATATCATATTTTTCTTTAATCTTTTGAATCACAGGCACGACTCTCGCGATTTCCTCGTCCTCGGTAATCTGCTGATGTCCGGGTCTCGTAGATTCGCCGCCTACATCGATCAAGTCGGCTCCCTCTTCGATCATTTTCTCCACCTGCGCCATGGCATGTTCCAACGTATCAAACTTTCCACCGTCAGAAAAAGAATCCGGTGTCACGTTCAAAATGCCCATGATATATACTTTTTTTCCAAATGTAAAAGTTCGGTTTCCAATTTTCATATTTCCTGTCATTTTCTTTTCTCCTCGTATCATAATTGCCCTCGTTTTTCCCCGATGGCACGTCTTCGTAACAGATTAAAGCCGCAGTAACTCTAAGAATTCCTGCTTCCAATTCTCCTCTTCCCTTGCACAGCCGCGTGTGCTGAGTGTAATCGTCTTTGATCCCGGCTTCTTGATACCACGCATCGTCATACACATATGCTCCGCCTCCACCATGACGATAACACCTTTAGGCGCAAGAATATCCATCATCGCATCCGCAATCTGATCGGTCAGCTGCTCCTGAATCTGTGCTCTTCTGGCAAACACTTCAACGGTCCTTGCCAATTTACTAAGCCCCACTACTTTTCCATCCGGAATATATCCAATGTGTACTTTTCCATAAAATGGAAGAAAATGGTGCTCACATACCGAATAAAAGGTAATGTCCTTCTCCAGCACAAGACCTTTCTGCGTAGAGGTAAATGTCTTTTCCAAATGACTGGCAGCATCGGCCTCATATCCGCCAAACAGTTCCTCACACATCTTTGCGATCCGGTCCGGGGTCTCCAAAAGGCCCTCCCGCTCCGGGTCTTCGCCAATTCCTTCCAAAAACAGCGAAACCGCTTTTGTTATCTTATCTTTATCCATTCTGTCTGATATCTCCATTCTAAGCAATGCTAAATGTATTTTACCATGATTTTATGGGAAGGTCAACCTTGCGAGAATTTTTCCGGATTTCCCTAAACAACCCCCCTTCTATCCAATCGGGTTGTCAGATAAAAGGGGGGTTTTCTATCCTATTATAAAATTGTCGATTCTTAATCTACATACTTCTTCAATGTCGCACGCACGGCACCAGGTCCGGCGATAAGTTCAGCAAACATGCCCTCGATCTTTTCACCAAGTCCTGCTTCATACAGGTCTACAGCAAAGATAGATGCATCTTTGAGGATTGGGGAAAGTACCGCATGTACGTCGGTTGCTTCACCAAGTTTGACATCTTTTACATACTGTTTTACTTCGTCAAGACGTGGGTCTGAACTCTGCTCAAATGGCTGTCCCTCGTCATTGATGCCCATAAGATAACGGCACCATCCTGCCAATACCAATGGGATCAAAGTCAAGGACTGTACATCCAGGCTGTCGCTTGCGATGTAAGACTTGATCGTCTCGCCAAAACGGATTGGAAGTTTTTGAGAAGTATCTGTTACGATACGCTGCGGTGTATCCGGCATAAATGGATTTGGAAGACGGAGCGTAAGCACTGCATTCGCAAAGTCTTTCGGATCAATAATGCCAGGATTTACTACAACCGGCATACCTTCCTGATAACACATTTTTTCTACAAGAGTAGATAATTCTTTATCTTCCATCTCTCCGTGGATCGTTGTGTGGGAAAGAAGACATCCGTAGATAGCCAGTGCCGTATGAAGCGGATTCAAGCAGGTACAAACCTTCATCTTTTCCACTTTGTCTACTGTCTCACGGTCGGTAAAGAGGATTCCTGCTTTATCAATTGGAGGTCTTCCATTCGGGAACTTGTCCTCGATAACAAGATAACCGGTCTCCTCGGAGTTTACAAATGGTGACGTATACGTATTGCGGTTTGTAATGATCAGATCCGTATCTTCAAAACCGTCTTTTTCAAGCATTTTCTTAACATTTTCATCCGGACGAGGAGTAATCTTGTCGATCATCGACCATGGGAAAGATACCTGATTCTCGTCATTCATGTAATCTGCAAATTCTTTTTCCACGATTCCATTTTTTACCCAGGCATCGACAAATGCCATAACGCCGGCTTTCAATTTGTCTCCATTGTGGGAGCAGTTGTCCATACTGGAAAGGGCAATTGGCGCTTTGCATGTCTTGAAACGGCGGTAACACAGTGCTGCCACACGTCCCATCAAATGCTGCTGATTTTCCGGCTGATCATTAAATCCACTTTCTACAACAGAAAGAAGATCTCCTTTTCCATCGTAAATGCTGTATCCTTTTTCTGTGATGGTAAAACTTGCCATCTGCAGGGAAGGGTTTTCAAAAATCTCAAACAATCTTGCAAAATCTTCCGGGGCTGCCTGATCTGCTACCAATGCTTCGACAACACTTCCTACGATTTTCTTTTCAATGGTTCCATTGGCTTTCAAAACGACAGAAAGGCTCAGACAGTCATATGGTTTGTAAGCCTTGCTGATGATCTCATGGTCAAAGCTCTCTGCCACTACGATTCCGCGGTCATACTCTCCCTGATTCAATACACGCTGAAGAATTTCAGCCGGGAAAGCACGGAAAATATTTCCTGCTCCAAAATGAACCCAGGTAGGCGCCTCTTTGGTTTTCTGCTTTACGGCCTCGCGGTCATACTTAAGTACTTCGTATCCTTTTTCTTCCCATACAGGAGAAACTTCTTTTTGTAAATCTGTCAGTTTCATGATTTCGATTCCTTTCCTGTCTTACTTGTTATTTTTCTTAATTGCTTCCCAAAGACCATTCAGATAAGCGACACCAAGTGCACGGTCATAAAGTCCGTATCCCGGTCTTGCCTGCTCACCCCAGATCATACGTCCGTGGTCAGGGCGGATCACACCATCAAATCCCATGTCGATCAATGCTTTGACAATTTCATACATGTCAAAGTTTCCATCGGAAGAAAGGTGAGATACTTCGTGGAACAAATCTTTGTTTTCATATTTAATATTACGGATGTGTGCAAAATGGATTCTCTCTGCAATTTTCGGATTACGGATGATCTTAGGAAGATCATTGTTCAAATTACTTCCCAAAGAACCGGTACAGAACGTAAATCCATTGTAAATGCTGCTATTTAAAGAAGCAATCTTAAGAAGGTCGTCTTCACATGTTACGATACGTGGAAGGCCAAATACATCCCAAGCCGGATCATCCGGGTGAACAGCCATCTTGATCTGATATTTTTCACAGGTTGGCATAATACCGTCGAGGAAATATTTGAAGTTTTCACGCAGTTTATCAGCGGTTACATCTTTGTATTTATCAAACAGATCCATGATCTCGTCTCTACGGTTTGGCTCCCAGCCCGGCATAACAAAACCACCGCTGGCTTTTTCGATGCGGTCAAACATTTCACTGGCATCAATACCATCGATAATAGAAGAATCGTAAGCAAGTGCTGTAGATCCATCCTCTAAAGGCATCGCAAGGTCCGTTCTTGTCCAGTCAAAAACAGGCATGAAGTTGTAACATACAAGGTGAATACCTGCTTTTCCAACAGCTTCCAAAGATTTACAATAATCTTCGATCAATTTATCTCTGGTAGGAAGTCCGATCTTGATATCTTCGTGTACGTTGATACTTTCTACACCGCACAGTTTAAGACCTTTTGCTTCTACTTCCTGTTTTCTTTTCATTACATCTTCATAGGTCCAAGCCTCTCCTGCCGGAATATCATGAAGCGCTGTGATAACTCCTGCTACTCCTGGAATCTGGCGAATCTGCTCCAAAGTTACACTGTCATTTCCTTCGCCATACCATCTCAATGTCATTTCCATAATTTTATTCTTCCTTTCCTTGATTAGTCATAAATTTTTCTATTTTTTTCATCAGCGATACCGCATTTTCTGTAAAAATACGTATTTACGCGGTCACGCCACTCTTTTGCATTTACAAGCTGTCTCTCAAAACGCTCTGACACACAGTCAAATGCGCGGTCAGACACTTTCCCCTTTAATCCCTGCCATGCTTTCTGCATCGCCTCTACTTCTTCCACTCCTTCGAAATGAGTGTCATAGATATGCTGGATCAAAGTTTTTCCGGTTTTTAACATATAGGTGTACGGAATATGATGGAAGAACAACAATAACTCTTCCGGACATTTCTCCGTATCTGCATAAATGCTTCTCCAAGGTTCATTGTACTGGGACACATAACCGGTTCCTTCCATCGTACGGTCTACCCCGATTCCATGGAGATCCGCGCGATGATACGTACCCCAGCGGTCGTATTCATAACCATCGACATCCGGTCCGTAATGATAATGTGGAGTTACCATCCAGCCAATGCCAAGCGGTGCATTGTATTTTTCGTAAGTTGCCCAGGAACCACAGAGCATCGGTACGACAACATTCGTCACCTCTTTGTCATCTGCCAGAGACAACCGACTCCATTCTTCCGCAATCTCTTCTGCTGTCAAACTGGTGTCCATCGCAAGGCGGCCAAATCCATACAAGTTTGCTGCCGCAAGATCATTTCCGGTCCAGTTCTCATCGTCACCGGTATTGATAACACCTGCCATTCCGCAATGAATCTGATCATAAGCATGTCCGGAAACCACTTTTTCTACCGTCGTTCCCTCTCCATCCCCATACGTATCAAAGTCAAGGATTTCTTTCCACATCGGAATCAAGTAGCAGAGATCGATCTGCTGACCGGTATATTCTTGTGCAATCTGCACTTCTAACATCATATTTGTCTTTTTCAACCCGCCAAACAATGGGGAAACCGGCTCACGAACCTGAAAATCCATCGGTCCGTTTTTAATCTGTAAAATGACATTGTCATCAAACGTTCCGTCCAGATCCATAAAATGATCGTAAGCTGCTCGCGCGCGGTCGGTCTTTTTATCACGCCAGTCTTGTCCACAGTTGTAAACAAAACATCTCCAAATGACGGTTCCGCCATATGGTTTCAGCACTTTCGCAAGCATATTTGCTCCATCCGCATGCGTGCGTCCATAAGTAAATGGGCCGGGACGTCCTTCGGAATCTGCCTTTACCAAAAATCCTCCAAAATTTGGAATCACTTCGTACACATGCGCCACAGCTTTTTCCCACCAGGCAATTACCTGTGGGTCAAGTGGATCCGAAACCGGAATATCACTAAGTTCCATCGGAGCCGCAAAATTGACGCTCATAAACAGACGAATTCCATATCTGGCAAACAGATCTGTGTATTGTTTTACCTGTTTCAAATACACATCTGTAATAAGATACGTTTCCTTTTCATGGACATTTACATTATTGATGACAATGGCATTGATCCCAATGGATGCCATCAATCGCGCATACATCTCTGTGCGGTCGTTATAAAGAATCTTGTAATCATCATAAAAAAATGATCTTCCGGAATATCCCCGCTCAATGCTTCCATCCATATCATCCCAATGATTCATCATGCGAAGCGGCATAGATGGGATGCAGTAATACGGCATTTTTTCAGAAAGATTGTCAAGAGCTGCCATACGCAGAAAAGCAAATACTCCCTGCAGCACTGCGGTCTCGGTTCTTCCTGTGATCACAATACTCTCCTCTTCCTCATAAATGGCAAACGCCTGATCCAGCACTTCCGTGCTCTGTCCTTTTCCTTTTTCTTCCGGGAACTCATACTCTTTCTGTACCTGCATAAAAACAGACGGTTCTTCCAGTATCTCATAAGACATTTCCACCGTCTCACCAAGCATGGCAGACATCGCCGTCTGGTATTCTTCTGCGATTGTCTTTGCAATTTCACCAGATGCAAGTAATACCGGATTCAAATAACATGGTCGGATCTTATCTTTCGCTAATGGCTTATAATCCAGCCAACATTTTGTATAATTCATAGTATTTCTCCAATCACTTTCCTTATTCCCTTTCTATTCTATCTTTTTTTTGCTTGTAAATCAATACCCTTTTTACAAAAAAAGCCGAACAAACCGAGTATTTCCCGATTTGTCCGACTTTCTATTTTTAATCTGCCAAGTTATGCAAATTATTTAGAATGAGAAGCTGCAAAGTTTGCATACTTCTTATTCATATCACTGATCTTACTATCCCATTTAGAAGAAATTGCTTCGATCTTCTTAGCAGGAGTTGTAGCACCAGCATATACAGCATAACAGAAATCACCATAATCAAGGTCACTGATAAGTGGCAGATAAGATGTCTGAATGTGCTCCTGCTCGTGCATCATTGTCAAAGTCTCATCTACAGCACGGTCATCTCTGAACTGATCATAGTATGTCTGTTTCCAAGCATCATCCAACTCATAGCCTGGTGTAGCTTCTGTGTAAAGATCATAAGCAAATGCGATCTTTTCAGCTTCTTCTGCACTAAAGCAGCTAGGCATAACAACGATGTTGTCGTTTGGAGTAGTCTTGTTTGTAGCGTCTTTGTTCTTTTCGTTGTATGGGAACATAACAAATCCCCAGTCATCTTCCATACTAGCGAATGCGCTGATCTCATAAACTTCAGCTGTCTGCATTGCAACTTCACCATCACGGAATGCTGCTTTATACCAATCCCATGCAGCTCCGTCTGGTTTTGGCATGATATAACCTTTATCCATAAGGCTCATACCCCAGTTCATAGCCTCGAGGAATTCTTTGGATCCTGTAGCATTCTGGTAGTTTCCATCTTTGTCACGGGAAACGAATGTTGCATTGTTGTTTGCAGCACACATAGGAAGGTAGTATTTAGAGAAACTAGCAAGTGCATACTGATCTGTTTTACCATCTCCATCTGCATCTACAGTAAGTTTCTTACAATACTCTTCGAATTTAGACCATGTCCATTTTCCATCTTTCTGAAGGTCATATGGTTCATCTTCGCTGATACCAGCTTCTTTCAACATACGTTTATTAAAGAATACACCACCACGTGGCTCGTTCTCTGGGCTCATACCCCAGATACCATTACCGATGCTCATAAGTTCCACAACGGTCTGATTCCATTTTTCTTCTGTGAAATCGAATTCAGGAAGTGTTTTCAAATCATACATCAAACCTTTCATCAAAGGTGCAGAAACCATTTCCTGATACAGATAGAACAACTGGCAAGAAGGACTGTTTGACATAACGCCGTTTACGTATGTCTCCTGCTGGTCAGTGTAGGAGTAAGCACTTTCACGATTAATCTTGAAGTTGTACTTCTCCATGATTTCCTTTCTGTAATCTTCGGTTGCCTTAGCATAATCCGTTTCTCCAGTATCCTCAGATGTATACCAGTCACCGATTTTGATGGACATTCCTCCCAAATCATCAAAAGTTTTTTTGCTGCTGGAAGATCCACCTTCGTCTCCCGTTTTCGCTGTATCACCGCTAGTGGAAGAAGAATCGCTACTGCCTCCACAACCGGTCAGACATCCAACAGCAAGAACTACTGAGAGACCCATTGCAAGCAATTTTTTCATGTTTGCTTTCATAATTTTTTTACCTCCTTATTTTTTATCGTTACACTGCACCCACCAGGGACGCAGTGATAACTACATTACTTTGGACATTCGCTCCGGGCTGACGCCCTTTGCTCAATGCCACTTTTGGACATTCGCTCCGGGCTGACGCCCTTCGCTCAATGCCACTTTTGGACATTCGCTCCGGGCTGACGCCCTTCGCTCATGATGTTACTCATCAAATACAGGCTTTTTTTCTTGGAGTAGACGCGGCAAAAAAGCCAAAGGCTTTTCTCGGATATCGAATATGTTTGCTTTGCAAGCAAACTTGCAGCAACATATTCAATATCCGAAACTGCTTCGCAGTTTCTTGCCTCTCACTCCACCGATAACTCCTGTGCTTGATTCGCGTATGTTACATCTTGATACCAGACTGGCTCAAACTTTCCACGAAACCTTTCTGGGCAAACAGATAAATAATGATCAATGGTAAAATCACCATCAATGTACCTGTTGCAATCATTCCCTGAGAATAAGCGGTAGTCGCTTTCTTTGCAATACCGCGGACATCCAGATAACTGTCCAGGGCTCCGGCGATACCATTCAACTTACTGGACAACAGAACAAATTCGGAATTCAAAAACAGGTTTGAATAGAAGGAATCTGTCCACTGCCATACGTAAGAAAACAGGAAACAAGATGTCAAAATTGGTTTTGCATCCGGTAACATGATACGAACGAATGTTGACAATTTTCCACATCCATCCACATATGCAGCTTCTTCCAATTCTTTTGGAATTCCACGGAAGAACTGACGAATCATGTAAATGTACAAACCACTCTTCAGACCCATACAGCCAAGACACATCAAAGCATATGGTGTCAAAGAATTCAGCAAGTTTACACCAGGTTGTCCGGTGATCAATTCAATGATACCAAAGATATCAAAGAATCGGAAATTCAGGAACAAGGAAGCCTGAATCGTTGTAGGAGGAACGACGATTACAAGAATTACGGCTGCGAACCAAAGTCCTTTCAGCGGGAATTTGTAACGTGCAAATCCATAACCTACCAATGTACAGGAAATAATCTGCAATACACTGACAAGAAGCGAAATCAATGCTGTGTTTGCCAATGCCTGCCAATATTTCATCAAATAAGCAGCAATCTGATAATTGCTCAAAGTAAAATGTCTTGGGATTGCAACAATTGTTGAATCATACAAGTCCTGCTCTTCCATGAAACTGATGGAAATTTTGTTCAACAATGGCTGTAAAATCATGAAACATAATCCAAACAACAATACAAAACGAATGATTTTGTAAAATACGTTGAACGATGTCTTTCGCAGTAAGTAGCCATTGGATTTTTTGTTTCGTTCGATAAAGGTCTTTAATTTGTTCTTCTTATTCATAATAGTACACCCTCTTAGAAATAATCAGCGAAACAATTCCAAGTATAAGAATTACGCATAGGAAGTATATCCAAGCCATCGCCGAACTAAATCCATAACTTAACTTTCCTACCTCTTCCGAAATCTTCGTCATAACCTGGTTGTCGGTCTTCAAGAAGAAGTCGATTACGGTATAAACTACGTTTACAAGTATCATTGAACTTACCATAGGGAAGGTAATCTTCCAGAAACTTTCCCAAGCGGTACATCCTTCGATCTTTGCAGCCTCAAACATACTTGGTGAGATTGTCTGCAAAGCAGAAAGGAACATGATGATCTGGATACCAGATGCAATCGCGATATCATAAACTTTGTTAATGATATCAAATACATATTGGAACATCTTTGACATCGGACTGCTGTCTGATGTTACCAGAATGCTCTCAAGCACTCCGGTAACACTGGCATCATTGGATGTCTCAGAAATCATATCTTTCATATCGTTCAGCAATTCATTGTTGTATTCAATACCTACAATTACACCGGATGAAAGAATAACCGGAAGGAAGAATATCGCACGAACAAATCCTCTTCCTTTGAAATTCTGGTTCAACAGCAATGCAATAAAGAAACTGAAGATCAATGTCGCTGGTGTATTTACTACCATTCGGAGCAACTCACTCAGTAAGTAAGGTACAAAATCCGGGTCAACGGTAAAAGCATCTTTGTAATTCTTGATACCAACCCAGGTCATTTTTACACCTTCACCGGCAACAGGAGTTACATCATTAAATGTCATTCGCAAAGAACTAATCAATGGAACAACCATGAACAGAATAAAACCAAGGATAAATGGTAAAATAAACAAGTATCCTGCTACTGCATTCTTAAATGCAAGAGTTTTTTTCTTCTTCTGACGTTTCATTTATTTTCCACCTCCTGTTGTGATAAAGTCTCTCTGAGGAACTTTTGTTCCATTGTAATCATAATCTGCATAATTATAGTTTACAATGACAGACTTACCATTTTCATAAGTTGTCTTATAAACACCATTTGCAAGTTTTTCATGTCCTGTAATGAACTGACTGTAAGTATCACCAAGATTGTCATTAAATTTCTTGTACAATTCAATGGCTGTATCTTTCCAGTCTGTAAAGTTACATGCATAATACTGTGTATAGTCAGTATCCTGCAATACACTTGTCGGCTGATCCATAAATGTGAAGTACAATCCGGCACCTGTCTCTGCAGATTTCAGGATCATGTCTGTTTCATCCTCGGAAAGGTTGATTGCGCTTCCTGAGTAATTAACAAGACCATGAAGTGCGATCTGATAAAATGGAACCGATTCATCGATGATATTAACAGCTTTGCTGTCAATATCCATATCTGTTACATAGTCAGAATACGGAACTGCATACTGGTTACCGGTTGTTGTCATAACAAGACTTCCGGATTCCTTCAATGCTTTCATCTTATCAACCTGCATGTTCATTGAAGCTTCACGAGATACGCGATCCTTTGGATTGTAATCTCCGGCAAGAGTATTACCGATATCTTCAAATCCGACATTCTTAACTCCATAAGAGGAAGAAATTGTATTTACATACTTGTCAATGTTCGCAATTGTATAGGATGGTTTTACCAGATAGTACGGATCACAATTTTCGTAATCTTCATTTGTCTGGTAAATGATTGGATCCAGTGTATACAACTCTGCGATCTCACGACTTACAAATTTCGCTGCGTCGCGGTTTACTCCAAACCCATCACCTAATTTGTCTTTCATTACATAAGTGAATTTTGCATTCATGAACAAATCAAGGCCTTCTGTACTATTTGCATAGGTTGCGAGACTTGATAAGTCACCCTTGCTTCCCAAACGTCCAACCAATTTTACTTTGGCAGCAGATTTCTGCTTCACACCGGTATTAAACCAGCCGGTATATTTGGCTTTGATATTTTCTACGCCGGCACCTTTCAATTGTTTCAAAATATCCTGTGCCTGTGAATACGTAGTCAATGCAAGAGAACGAGTAACCGGATAACCAAGAATATGCTCGGTATTATCTACGGCACCAAGAAGCTCAACTGCCATTGGCACGGTTGTATCTTCTTTCTTAACCAGTTCCGGATAGCGATTTGTCAAATAATCGCGATATGTTGCTGCAGCACTTACATAATCTGTTTTATCAGAGAAAATATAGCGCTGTGTCAACGTTTCTTTCGGAAGACTTGCTTCATAAGAACGAACCGTTGTATCGGATTTTGAGGAAATATCCATGTTTTCACCATGAATCATCTTGTATACAAAACGTCCATAGTTATAACCATTTTCTTTTCCTGCGACATCTGCTTTTACACTAGAGTAAGAACTTCCTTCTTCGGATACGCAGATGAAGGAACTTGTATTTGTCGTATTGGATACTACAAATGCCGGATACGTTGCTCTTGTCTCATCGACAACCATATCTCTGCTTGTACCATAGTCCCAACCATACATATCTGCAAGGTATGTCTGCTGTGTTGTCTTACCATTGTTGAAGTTAATGATTCCACCACTTCCGTCCGGAACAAGCACATATCCGCTTTCATCAGTGTTCCCAGCTCCCATATAAGGAAGAACGGAAAGTTCAACGATTGGATAATCGGTGTTGTATTCAATCTGTTCCATCGGTACTTTTACAACCAGCTGGTCACCATCCAGTGTGTACTGTACGGTAACATCGAAGATCGGCTTTCCGGCATTACGGGAAACATTGTATCCCTCGCTGTCTTTATTACGCTGTTCTTCGGTATAACCAACTTTAGTGAACATCTCTTCCAACTGTTTTGCTTTGGAATCCGTAATCTTTTCAGACAAATAATAAATTGGCTCATCTTTGAGATCAGGGAATTTTTCCAATGCCTGTTGAAGTTCTGTATCGTCATCTGACTCGCTCAGTTCTTCATAATCATAATGAACATAGTTACGTGCCACACGGCTCTGATCGGATTTTGGCATCTGATCCAAAAGTTTCTTCATAGAAGATTCTTTAATAACCAATGGACATACGTACAATTTCTCGATATCACCAATGGTGTAATGAACTGCCACTGTGTCATCGCTAACCTTTTCAATCTTATAGTTTCCATCCATAATGGACTGACTATAATTGTTGATATCCTTCTGTGTATCCGTTTTATTGGAATACTTCACAAGAAGGGTTGCATTCAACATTTCTTTTAACTGTCCTTTGGCATTTGCATACTTTTCGATATCTTCTGAAGAAGGGTTGGAACGGTATTCCTTACCATTCTTCTTATTTTTCAATACAAATGTTGTTGTATCTTTATCAACAGTAAGTTCCAAAGAACTATTGCTAATAGTAACTTCCTGACTATCTTCGTTTGTATAAGATGTCAACTCTTTGTAACTCGAAGATGAATCACCACAACCTACTAATGCGAAGGAAGCCAGTGCAGCAACTAAAAGCAAACCAAATTTCTTTTTCATTCTTAACATTGCCCTCCTTCCAATTAATAGAATCTGTAAATGATTTCTTTATAAATCGAGTAGAAATATGAGAAACCATCACTTATCAAACTAAAGAAGAGAACCAGCAGGAATACGATTACTAACATACCGACTCCTGTGAAAACGAGTGACGCAAATGCTTTTCCTAAAAGGAAGTCGTGAATCATCATGACAGATGCCATGATCAAAAGTCCACACCATACCATGGAGAAATATCCAAAATAGGTATAAAATGCACCCTCTTCTTCTGTTACTACGTTACTTAATACGATCAAAGGCAACTGAATCAATACATATGGTGTCATCGCATATGCAGTACCCATATAAATATCTTTCAATGTACCTTTTCCTTCAAACAAAGTTGTCAGACACCAGTTTGCCACACAATAAACTGCAAATGGAAGCAAGAATGTCATAATCTCTAAAAGAAGGTTAACTTCATTCCAATTGACTGGTTGGAAAATAAAACTGGTAAAACCAAGTTTTAAAAGATTTGTAAGCAATACCAAAATAACAATGGTATTTGCCGCTCCTACAGATCCTCTCTTTTCATGAGTCAAATCCCAAAAGCCGTCAAAAGGACGAACACAACAGTGTAATGCATAACGAAGTGATGCAAGATAAGCACTCCAGCTTTCTTTATTGAAAACACGTTGTTTTATACTCATCCTTTCTCTACCTCCTTTCTAGCCTTCTTCACAAATCCAACGCCGAAGCAGACAACGATCAATACTGCAAGCAGAATCAAAATAATCGTTATGTTGTTTTCAAACCATTCTTTACGATATAATTTGTATGCTTTCGAATAATTTGTTGAATCCAGTTTCAGTTCAAAGTAATCCATAGCTTCTTGATAACTTTCCTGACGGAGAAGAGAACGACCAATACCGATATATGCCTGATCGTAGTTACCATTCAGTTTCAACACTTTCTGCCATGTAGCAGCAGAAGCATCATAGTCACCAATTTTGTACTCACTCAATCCCTGATTGATATATTTACCATACTCTGTCAAAGTAAACTGAGTGATCGTTCCTAATGTAGAATCCATAACAAGCAATGTGTCACCAAGATCCTCAATTGCCATTGGATTAATGAAGTATCCGGCTTTGTATCCATGACCACCAAATGCATAAAGCATATTTCCCTGGAAATCATAAGCAAAGACACGGCCTCTGGTGTTATCCAGTGCATAGTATACATCGTTGTCCAAACATGCAATATCCACGAATTTAGAAGCACCTTTCATCTCTCCGGACTCTGTCCAGCGAAGATCTCCATAAGGTTCTTCGTATCCGTTACGAACCAGGATATCGGTTCCTTTTGCGTTCAGCTTACGGATTGGCTGTGAATTCTGAGGAGTAACATCTTCACCGGTCTTACCGATTGTTGCATAGATGAATCCCTCGGAATCAAGGCAGAGGTTACTATACTCGGTTGGAACAAAGAGTTCCATCTGGCTTCTCTGCTCTTTACTTGCTACCATCTTCCATAAATACTGAAGAATATTATAAGTTACTTTACTTGCTCCAACGTATCCGGTAAAGGATCCGTCACTTGCAAATTCCATAAACCCTTTATTAACGTTCTGTACCTGTGTAAAGATACGTTTTGAACTATCTACTACTAACTTCTGTGGAAGGAAGTCTGTGGACTGATCAAAAGTTTCATCCTCTGGCTTTGTAATGATCTTAACGACATTATTATCTTTGTCCAGATGTACGATACGTTTATTTCCTGTATCGGCTATATACATATCTCCTTCATCACTTACAAAGACATCCTGTGGACCACTTAAAGTTTCTTTCTTATCTCCATTTGTAAACTCTGTCACAATACCTGTCTGTGTGATCGTATCATTGAGATAAGACATTTTTACGATACGATTGTTTCCTGTATCTGCTATATAAAGGTCAGTACCATTTACATACATTCCTTGAGGCTCTTTGAAGTTACCGCACTCATAATCCGAACCCGTGATAATACGTGTTACGGAATAAGCATCCGGTGACTCACGGTCATAACCCCAGCAGTCATAAATATATGTATAATGATTTCCATCTGAACTTGTCGCAGCACTAGCTCCTGTCACACCAATAAGGAGAGACAAGATTAGTACAAGAGCAAACACGGATGTTAATTTCTTACATACTTTCATTTTTATCCTCCTTTATCAGTCTTTAATACCTGAACTAGCCATTGTTTCCAAAATGTTACTCTGTGCTGCTACGAATATGATGATTGGAACCATCATAACTACCATCGTTGCGGCGGAACCTACACCCGCACGGGCAACACCGGCAGACATGATCTGCTGCAGCGCATATGGAAGCATTTTAAATTCCTCAGAGTAGATATAAATCTGACCTTTCATATTCCAAAGGTTCTGTACTGAGAAAATTGTAACTGTCAGCCAAGCCGGTTTTACGTTTGGCATAACGATCTGAAGGAAGATTCTTCCTTCTTTCGCACCATCGATCTTTGCTGCTTCGATCAGCGCATCCGGAATCTGCTCCATGAACTGTTTCATCAGGAACAATCCCATAGGAAGTGCAAAAGCAGGTACGATCAGTGCGGCATAAGTATCTACCCATCCAAGTTTTGACATGATCAAATAGGTAGGGATCTGAAGAACATAAGCGTTGAACATGATCGCGGTTACACAAAGATTGAAGAATCCTTTGCTTCCCGGGAAGTCATATTTAGCCAACACATAAGCTGCCATAGATCCAAAGATCAAATGTCCTACTGTACCTACTAATGTAGTAAATACAGTGTTGAAAATGTATCTTGTAAAAGGTACATAGGAACTTGACATAACAACCAGCATGTCCTGGAAGTTATTGAACGTCGGGTTCTTTACAAAAAAACTTGGTGGATAAAGATAAATCTCATCCAATGGTTTAAACGCACTACAAATGGTATAAACAAGGGGCATAACAAAGAATATACCAAACAGAATCAACATAATGTAGATTCCGATGTCTCCACCAACGGATCGATTTGGTTTTCTCCTTTTGAGTTTGATTAATTTCATCGTTGTTATACCTCCTATCAAGTTCCAACTTTGCTAAGCAAGGCTTGAATTGCCTTGTTACACAAAATCATAACTACGAACAATACCGTTGCTATCGCGGATGCGTAACCCATCTCAAATCGCGTGGTACCATAATCGACCAAGTGAGTTACGACGGTTCGCGCCGCATAGTCGGTACTTGGGTATCCACAAAGTGCCATGGTAACGTCAGCCACACCAAAGGACTGTGTTATCGCCATAACGGCACCAAACAAAAGCATTGGTTTCATATTAGGAAGGGTAATGTACCACAATTCCTGCCAACGGTTTCTTACACCGTCCACATATCCAGCTTCAAACTGCGAAGCATCGATACCTTGCAGACCGGCTACGAAGGAAAGGAATCCGGTACCAAGACTCATCCAAAGTACTACTATAATAACTACATTCATCATGTACTTGGTATCCGTCAACCATAGGATTGGCTCATTAATTATACCAAATTTCAATAAAAATCCGTTTACATATCCGTAAGCATCTCCACTGAACAGGATAGACCAGATCAAGTATGCCTGACCGGAAATCGTTGGTGCATAAAATACCATAACAGCAAATGCACGAACGAAACGAGGCAGCTCATTGATAAACCAAGCAAACAAGAAAGCCATGATATATCCGAGCGGACCAGTGATCGCTGCCAACAAGAATGTATTCTTAACTGCAATCAGGAACACATCGTCATTGAGGAGCAGATCGATATAGTTTTCAACGCCGATAAATTTCGCTGGTTCCAATACGTTGTAGTATGTAAAACTATAGAATACAGACATACATACAGGCAACACATAGAACACTGTAAACAGAATAAAATATGGCAACAAGAACAGATAACAGGTTTTAGACATCTTTGCCTTTTTCCAGGCAATCCCGATATCACGTTTCTTAATTTGCATATACTTTCCAAGAAACTTCATTCTATACTCTCCTCTCTCGATTATTTCTTAGTCTCTTTTGTTGGCAGACCAAATTCTTGACGTTTATTCGTAAGCTCGTCGTTGATCGTGATGACATAATCAAGAAGTGTTTCTCTTGGGTCTTCATTCTCATTCATAACTTTACGAATTGCATTTGTGATATGACGTGCTGTGTAATATCCACCAGCAACTTCCGGAAGTCCAAATGCGGATTTCCACTGTTCTTTCAATGCAGCAGACTCATCGCTGCTCCAGGAAAGAGTTTCAAATGTGTTGCGGTTTGCTGTAGCATAACGAGCAGCAGCACCCATAACAGCTTCCAATTCACTTGCGTAATTGCTCTGTACTTCAGAACTTGCCCACCATTTAAGGAACTGCCAAGCAATTTCTTTCTTGCCACGTTCTTCTGCACCACGAAGCATCATGGACGCAGTACCCCATGACTGAACAGAACGATCGATGCTTCCATCTTCCTTCTTCATACCTGGGATCAGACCAAAGTTCCAAAGTCCCTTGATCTCAGGAGCAAATACTGCCAACGTGTTAAAGTTACTATAATCCGCACATCCGATTGGCATTTCACCACTACGGAAACGGTTATTGAAGTCATACTGTTTATCCAACTTGTAGTTGGTAAAGAGTTTGGTATAGAATTCAAATGCTTCGATACCTTCCTGCGATGCAATCGTTGTCTCCATCGCATCGGCATCATATAAAGTTCCACCACGCTGATACAACTGTGCATAATAGTTTGCAAGGTCAGGGTTTGTAACGTTATTGATCTTACGCTCTACAGAAGGAATTGCAAAGGACATACTGTTCTTCTGTAAAATAGGAAGTGTTTTCAATACATCTTCCCATGTATTTACATCTTTCTCAGCATCAATGCCAAGTTCTTCCATAATATCTGTACGGTAGAACAATACGTTGTAGTTCTGTGTCTCTGGCAATCCGTAAAGACCACCGTTAAATTTGTAAGACTCATAAGAACTTGGATAATATTCAGAAAGAACATCATCCACTTCGCTGCCGAACTGCGTCAAGTCAACAACCGCGCTACGAAGTGCGTAGTTTACAGGCTCTGACTGCGAAATACAAAGTGCAACGTCAGGTCCGAATCCGGAGATAACGGCCGGAAGCATCGCATTTACGGCACCATTTGCAGATGTCGCTGTATTCGCGGATGCGGCTGCATCAATCAGTTTGACATTTACTTTAATTCCGGTCTCCGGTGTGAACATCTGGTCTACCATGTTTTTCAAGATAGTACTCTGGTCACGTCCGGCTGTGATCCACACATCCAATACGTCCGGATCATCGGAATCGTATACATTACCCAGAGCAGAAGAATCACTACGGAAGGAGTTGATAAACAATTTGCACTCATGTGCCATTTTATCAAAACGTGTTTCGTTTACTTCCGGAATATCTTCTTTTGCATCTGCAAGTACGATGTAATCAATATCCATCGCTGCTGCACTCAAGTTGTTAATAGAAGTTCCGAGGGAACTAATATTTTCTTTGAAGTTTGAAAGAGTACCCGGAATCTTATCCGGACGTTTTACAAACTTCTCCATCTGAGCGGCAAGAGTCTGTGCTACAGAAATCTCTCCACCTTTCTCACCGGTGTATGCAACAACTTCATCTACCAATTTGTAAAGACGCTTAGATTCAAAATCCATAGCCTCGATAACTTCCGGATATACTTTTTCGATCTGATAGTCACGGTATTCATCCGGCTCTGTACCTGTCAATACAAGAATCTGACGATACATCTGGTTCATGTTGAATACACTGTTTGACAATTCAGACAAATATTCACCAAGATCACCCAGTGTGTTTTTCAGACGGATCGTATGCTTTCCTTTTGTCAAATGGAATTTGTAAGCATTTCCATCGGCATCCTGTAAGCAGACCATCTGCCAAACATTGCTGTAAGTAAACTGAATCTCTTTTACTTCTTCAAATGGAACTTCTCCATCGATGTACAAAGAACGGTTTGCGATATATCCACGGGTGTATCCCTGACGTCCCTTGATTCCGATAACGTAATCACCTTCTTCAGGAACTTCCATATCCCATTCGATCCAATCGTTTGGAACTTTCCACTGAGTACCACCGGTCATATCAAGAACCTGGCGGTCGGTAATGCCCTGCTCAGTTTTACCATCTTTGTCTTCGTATTCAGTATCACTTGAAGTTCTGTCATATGTAGCATAGAGGGAAGGAGAAGAACGGCGTACTGCCTTTTCGCCCTGAATCTTTTGAATGTAACCCTGCTCCGTGTTGTTCGTAGCATTTGCATTCTTTTTGCTATACTCTTCATATGTAGGAGTTGTCTCCTTGTTCTGCACTGCCAATTTACGGATTACAAATTTTTCATTGACACCCGTCAATCGGATCGTGTTCTCTCCGGCATTCAAATAGAAACGAAGTGGTTCCATTTCGTAACCGGTAGAATCTTCAAAGTAAGTGGAGATCCAACCACGGTTTTCATCCTGTACCTGTTTAGCACGGATTTCATTTCCCTGGTTATCCTGCGTTACTTCGCCTGCATCTGTGTAGACACGGCCGAATGCAATCGCATCTGCTCCACTAAATGGAACGGCACCGTTAATCTGAACTTCTTGTTCGATGTCAATTCCTCGGTCATCCTCATCTGTCGTAGGATAGTAATCAGCAAGCAAGTTGTAGTATCCGGCGGTTTTTACATTTACTTTAAATTCTGCATAACCTTTTTCCGGAATCTGCAATGCCGTTGATTTGTCGTCGGAAGGACCCACATCTGTACGAATGGAAGTTCCCTGGCTGTCTGTAGGTTTGAGTACATTCAGCTCATAGGTATTTTCCTCGCCCTCAGGTCTCGTGTCTTCGTGCTGTGTTACATATTTTGCATATGTGTCATCACGTCCATACGAGTCGCTGGTTGCGGTCAGATCCACGTCCTTGTACTTGTCGGAGTTGTCGCTTGTTGAATTTCCTTTAATCTGGAAAAATACTACTACTGCTACCAGTATTAATACCACAACCAGGAACTTAATCAAGCCTTTTTTCTTCATCAACTTTGACATGGCTGTTGCAATCTCCTTTCGCCCTTTCTCTTTTTTATGCGTTTCGCACAAAAAAACTGCGGCAGCAAAACGCATTTTGGAATTCTTTGTATATTTTGCATACAGTTTGTATTTAAGTATATCATCATTTTTGTGACATGTCTATAGTTTTGAACATTTTTTTTATGAATTTTTACTAAATTTTGAACAGTTTTTGATAATTTTATGTTTTCTATTTACTTTATTTCTATCCTATATTAAAATATTTTTGTAGGTTTTTACTACAATACAGACAAAATAAGGAGACAAATTATGAACAAAAATGTAACATATTCCAACCCGATTCTTCCAGGTTTCTATCCGGATCCATCGATTTGCCGGGTTGAGGATGACTACTATTTGGTGACATCCACATTTGCCTATTTCCCGGGTGTTCCAATCTTTCATAGTAAAGATCTGATCCATTGGGAACAAATCGGCAACATTCTTGAACGTGAAAGCCAGCTGCCTCTTGGCAAATCCGGTGTCAGTGAAGGTATCTTTGCTCCGACACTCCGCTATCACGATGGTACCTTCTATATGATCACAACTCATGTCAGCAATCCTTTAGGTAATTTTATCGTTACCGCCAAAGATCCTGCCGGTCCATGGTCAGATCCGTATCCACTCGGTTCTTCCGGTATTGACCCATCCCTGTTCTTTGATGATGACGGCAAATGCTACTACTGCGGTACGCAGCCACGCCGGGAAGGTTCCCGCTATTTTGGTGACAATGAAATTTACATCCAGGAACTTGACTTGAATACAATGAAATTAACCGGCGAAAGTTATCCGGCATGGCACGGCGCTCTTCGTCACGTAGAATGGCCGGAAGGCCCACATATATATAAGAAGGATGGCTATTATTACCTGATGATCTCCGAAGCCGGAACCGGTCATCACCACGCCATCTCTATTGCACGAAGCAAAAGCCTGTTTGAACCTTTTGAAGGCTGCCCTTACAATCCGATCATGACACACCGTCATCTCGGATGGAATTATCCAATCGTCAATGTAGGGCATCCGGACATCGTAGAAACACAAAATGGAGAATGGTGGATGGTTCTTCTCGCTTCCCGTCCTTACGGTGATGGTTACTACCGCAATCTCGGTCGTGAAACGTTCCTCACTCCGATGACTTGGGAAAATGGATGGCCGATCATCAATCCGGGCAAAGGCATCATCGAAGATCACGTAAATGCACCGGATCTTCCGACATTCTTTGCAAAAAAAGAAGCCTGCCGCGAAGATTTTGATCATATTGCACAAAAGGGACTGCCTAAACACTTCATGTACTTGAGAAATCCAATCGAAGAAAACTACGATTTCTCTAAAAACGGCGTTCTTTCACTCCGCTGCGGAAAAGATCTTCTTTCCTCAGACGGACAGCCAAGTTATGTATGTATCCGTCAGAAAGACAGTTCTTTTGCTTTTGAAACGGCACTTCATTTGGAAGGAAAAGAAAACGAGCAGGCCGGAATCGCGCTGTTCCAGAGTACAGACTATCAGTACCAGTATCTCGCCGGCACAAACGGCAGTGCTACGACACTTCAGATCATTAAAGTAGAAAAAGGAGCATCGACGGTTGTATGCGAAAAAACACTGGATGCCCAGTATCCGGATCTGATTCTTCGTTTGGAAGCAGATCAGCAGAACCTCCGTTTCGTTTATTCTACACCTGAAGAATCCTCGTTTACAGAGACTGCTTCCGGTTTGTCCGCTCACATTCTTTGTACAGACATCGCCGGCGGTTTCGTCGGAAATACAATGGGTGTATATGCGACATCAAATGGCAGCGACAGTGATACCTTTGCTTCCTTTGATTACACGGAATACATTCCATGCGGCGAATTAAACTTAAAATAAGTTCTTTCCATAAAAAAATAAGGAATCCGGAAACAAACCGGATTCCTTATTTTTTATTTTGATTGCTGATTTTCTTTTTCTGTATCCTTTTGATCCTTGCCGTCCAGTGGCATATTGCCCTGCTGCCTCTGCTGCTTTGTCACAGAAACCACATTTTTTCCTTCGGAATCAAGCACCAAGGTGACATCTCCACCAAGTTCCAGATCGTTGAGAGAAATTTCTGTTGTACTTTCTCCGTCATTTTCATAGAATTTGGTATCGTCTGTGATCGTATAGTTCTTACTTTCTCCTTTCGGCATATCGCCGGAAGGTTTTTCGCCATTTCCGATCGCGCCACCGCTTGCCGGCATATCTCCGTCCGGCTTCATGCTTTCAGACGGTTTTTCCGGTGGATTTTCTCCCTGTGGAGCTTCGCCATCCGGTTTTCCATTTTCTGCAATCGCGCCTCCGCTTGCTGCATCCGGTCTTCCATTTGAATTGTCGTCATTCTTTTGGAACACTTCCATCGTAATTTCCGAATCCGAAAACGCCGATACCCGTCCACTCACTTCATCACCGGCAGTTTCCGACGACTTACTTCCGCAGCCGCTCAACACCAAGGCGGTGCAGGCAAGCAGCGCAAAAAAGATACTTGTCTTTGTTCTTATTTTTCTCATAGCACATTCCTTTCTTTGTGATGTAATCCCTGACTACAATAAGCAGTATAGCGAAAACCATTGAAAGAAACGTGTATTTCCTGTGTTTACTTTGTGTCCTTGTCCAGTTCTTTCTCAAATGTCTCGAAGAAACGCTGCAGCAACCCAAGCATCTGAATCATATCTTCGCGCCCCATCGCCTCCATCGTACGGTCTCCGATGTCCCGCATCCGTTCCGCACACGATTCGTACAGTGCCTCCCCTTCCGGCGAAAGTGACACATACGAAATTCTCCTGTCTTTTTCACTTGGACTTTTCACAATGTATTTTTTATCTTCCAGTGTCTTAATCATTCTCGAAACCGCCGGCGATGACACCTCCAAAAAGGCAGCAAGTTCACTCAAAGTCAGTTTTCCTCTCTCGTCCTTTTTGTTATGAATCATATGAAGCATCGCAAATTCGCTGCGCGACAATCCTTCAAATTGTATGCGGTCACATACTTTTTGAAACATCGCAGCATTTTCCAAAAAGATATCCTGTACCTCTTTTGCTCCTTTTCCTGCTTCTGTCATTTTCTCATCTCCATGCTTTTCCAATTTCTGTCTTTTATGCGTGGCAGCGTTCCAAAAGTTCTTCCCAACGGCGGTCAACTTCTGCCTGGAATGCCGCGATCAGGTCTTCATTGCCCGGTTTAAACAAATGTTTAAATCTTCCCTGGCGTTTTAAGAAATCTTCGATCGGAAGTTTTTTCTTTGGCTCATAATTCAAGATCCATTTTCCATCGATCACTTCAAAAAGCGGCCAGTAACAGGTTTCTACAGCTGACTTACAAACATCAATAATATCCGGTGCATCGTAACGCCATCCACGCGGACAAGGTGCCATTACATTTAAAAATGCAGCTCCCTCTGTATAGATTGCGCGCTCGGACTTCGTATACAAATCTTTCATATTGCCGATAAATGTCGTCTGACCGACATATGGAATGTTGTGTGCTGCCAAAATGGCTGCAAGATCTTTTCTCGTCTGCGGCTTACCCTGGGAAACTTTTCCAGCCGGTGTCGTCGTGGTATCGGCATACATCGGAGTTGCCGAAGAACGCTGGATTCCTGTATTCATGTAAGCGCCGTTATCATAGCAGACATAAACCATATCATGTCCTCGCTCCATTGCACCAGAAAGGGACTGGAATCCAATGTCATAGGTTCCACCGTCTCCACCAAATGTAATGAATTTATAATCTTCTTTTAATTTGCCTTTTTTCTTCATAAAGCGGTATGCTGTCTCGACACCACTCAACGTCGCTCCTGCATTTTCAAAAGCATTGTGAATGTAACTGTCTTCATAAGCGGTGTACGGATACATGAAAGTGGATACTTCCAGACATCCTGTCGCATTACCGATTACTGCTTTATCTCCCGGATGAAGGGCTTTTAAAACGTTTCTTACGGCAATGGTTCCACCACATCCGGCACACATACGATGTCCCGGTGCCAGGCGGTCTTCTCTTTCCTGTATTTCTTTAAAATCAAATTTTGCTTCCATCTGTTCAATCCTCCATCTTGTCCCGAAGTCCGATATAACGGTATGCATTTCCTGCCGTTCCTTCTTCTGCCACCTGCATCAGTTCGTCAAATGTTTCCTCTACCTGTTCTACCGTAAGGTCACGGCCGGACAATCCGTAGATGTAATTTACGGTCTCTGCCTGATTTTTATTGCGGTACATTGCTGCCATAAGTTCGGCTCCCAGAGGACCACCGTTGGCACTGTAGCTCTCACAGCGGTCAAAGATTCCTACTGCTTTGCAGCCTTTCAGGGCTTCTGCCATTTCTTTTCCCGGGAATGGACGGAATACACGGACTTTCAACAATCCGACTTTTTTGCCCTCGCTGCGCATCTTGTCTACCGCATCTTTGATCGTACCACAAGCGGATCCGATCGCTATGATGGCATATTCTGCATCATCTAAGCAATATTCTTCAAACAAGCCAAATCCACGGCCTGTCAATTCACGAAATTCATCTGCCACGTCTAAAATGACCTGTTTTGCATTCATCATTGCCTGTGCCTGCGCACGTTTTGCTTCCATACAATAATTGGAAACAGCATATGGACCGACTGCCATCGGCTCTTCCGGATTCAAAAGGAAATGTTCCGGTTCATATGTCCCTACAAATTTCTTAACGTCTTCGGTTTCCATCAGTGTAATATTTTCCACTGCATGGCTTGTGATAAATCCATCCTGGCAGATCATGATCGGCAGCATAACATCTTTATGCTCCGAAATACGGTATGCCTGAATAAAGTTATCATAAGCTTCCTGATTGTTTTCCGCATAAATCTGAATCCATCCGGAATCTCTCGCTCCCATACTGTCAGAATGTTCGCTGTTGATGTTCAGCGGACCGGACAACGCACGGTTTACTACTGCCATGCAAAGAGGCAGACGATTGGAAGCAGCCACATAAAGCACTTCCCACATCAAAGCAAGTCCACAGGAGGAAGTCGCTGTCAAAGCACGCGCTCCTGCTGCCGAAGCACCGATAGCGGCGCTCATGGAACTATGTTCACTTTCTACCGGAATAAATTCCGTATCAATCTCACCATTGGCGATAAAGTTGGATACAAACTGTGGAAGTTCCGTCGAAGGAGTGATTGGGAATGCCGGCATGACATCCGGCTCTACCTGTTTAATCGCATGTGCTACGGCTTCATTACCGGACATACGCTCTAAAATACTTTTTACCATTTTATTTGCCCTCCTTCATCGTAATTGCATCAAACGGGCATGCTTTTACACAGATTCCACATCCCTTGCAGTGTTTCAGATCAAATTCGCCGCGTTCTCCACCGGAAACCGGAATAGCACTATCCGGACAATATGGCACGCACAGCAGGCACTGCTTACATTTTCCCGCATCAAATACCGGCGTATTGACTCTCCATTCACCCGTTTCAAAATCCTTGGATGTCGCAGACTCATAAATCTGAAGTCCCGGGGTAAGATCCTGCCACGCAGCACCTTCATGTATTTCTTTTGCATGTATTATATTACTCATCTCCACGTACCTCCTGCATCGCCAGACGAAGTGCCTGCATATTTCCTTCGAGCACTTCCGGTTTTTTCGCAAATTTATGACTCAGGGAAGCTTCCATCTCTTTGATAAAGTTCTCTTCTTCCATAATCTTTGATATCTTAACAATCGCAGCTAACATCGGAGTATTTGGAAAATATTTTCCAAGTGTTTTCATACATACCTCGCGGGCATCGATCGTATAAACACGTCCCTTGTATCCACCAAGCAGCGGACGGATCTCGTCGCTTGTCTTTGCCGTATTTACCAATATTGCGCCATCCTCTTTCAATCCTTCCGTCACATGAACCGCATGAAGCAGTGTCTCATCGACAACAACTACATAATCCGGGTCATAAATGTTGGAATGTACGCGGATCTCTGTGTCGCTGATACGGTCATATGCCGTAATCGGCGCACCCATTCGCTCCGGACCATATTCCGGAAATCCCTGTACATGTTTTCCTGTCTTAAACGCAACATCAGCAAGTAGAAGAGCTGCGGTCTTCGCACCTTGTCCGCCTCTTCCATGCCAGCGAAATTCTGTTAGCTCACTCATGGTTAGTTCTCACTTTCTTTTTAATTCTATATGTACAAATGCCAGCGGCATCATAAAATAATAGTGCCATCTTATTGATAAAATGACACTAATAAAAATTATAATATGAAATTCTATTCTTGTAAAGTATTTTTTGGAAATACCACGGTAATTGTGGTACCTTTTCCCAATTCACTGGAAAGATCCAGCTTCGCATTGTGATTTGCTACGATATGTTTTACAATAGCAAGTCCGAGTCCGGTGCCTCCCGTCTGCTTTGACCGGCTCTTATCTACGCGGTAAAAACGTTCAAACACACGATCTTTACTTTTCTGCGGAATACCGATGCCGGTATCTTTTACCTGTAATTTCACGCAGTCTTCCTCATTTTTCAGGATCACCTTTACACTGCCGCCTTCTTTATTATAGCGGATGGCATTGTCACAAAGGTTGTACAGCAGTTCTTCCATCATACCCTTATTGGCCTGCACATGGCAGGGACTTCCAAAAAGGGAAAGAAACACCTGATGTTTTTCTGCATTCACTTGAAGCATGTCGACACAGCTTTCTGCCAGTTCATACAGATCGACATCTTCAAATTCAATCGTTTTCTCCGTCATATCCAGTTCGGACAAACGTATCGTATCATTGATCAATGTCAGCAGCCGCTTGGAATTGCTGTGAATTTCCTTGGCAAACCGTCTCACATCATCGTCTGTCGCCATTCCGTTTTCAATGAGTTCCGCATATCCCGAGATGGAGGTCAGCGGCGTTTTTAATTCATGGGACACATTCGCCGTAAATACCTGACGCATTTTCGCACTCTTCATAATGTCTTCGTGCTGTGTCTTAATCTTTCGGATAAACGGTACAAGTTCTTTATACCCATTCTCTTCCTCGATGGAATCCATATCCTCTGCCATCTGCTGAATCGGCTTAATGATACTTTTCGCAAAGAGAAGGGTCATAATCCAGCTCACAACAAAGATCAACGCAATAATGGCAATGATCTCCGGCAAAATTTCAAGCAGAATACTGTAAATACTGTCTGATTCTTTTCCGACACGCAGAACCGTGCCATCCGGTCTCCGCAGTGCATAATAAAAGGTGTTTTTTGCCAATGTATCGGAATGTCTTACACTTCTTCCCTCTCCCGCTTCGAGAGCATCGTCTATCTCCGGGCGGTCCTTGTGGTTATCCATCTGCTCTGCGTTCGCAAAATTGTCAAAAATTACCTTTCCATCTTTATTCACAATTGTTACACGAAGATTTTCAAAATCCATCTTTTTCACAATTTCAGACTCGTTATCCGATGTCTCAAGTGCGTTTTCCAGTATACCTGCATTATTTTGCAGGCTTTCACTTACCTCCTCGCATAACAACTGATAAAAAACGAAACTAAACAGCACAACCATCAAGGTGATAATAATAGCCGACACAAGCAAAAAAGTATGATTTAATCGTTTTTTCATTCGAGAACATACCCCACATTCCGAACAGTTTTGATCCGAGTTCCTTCTTCGCCCAATTTTTTCCGAAGGGTTTTAATGTGCATATCCAATGTTCTGGATTCCCCTTCATAATCGGTTCCCCAGACGCGGTCCATAATGCGGTCACGTGTCAAAACAATACCCACATTCTGCATCAGCATCTTAAGAAGTTCAAACTCTTTATACGTCAATTCGCATAACCTGTTTCCGACATATACACAGTGCTTTTCATTGTCAATCTGAAGTTCTCCCAGTGTCAACGTCTTTTCTTCACTTGCTGCATTGCTCCTTCGAAGCAGTGCTTTCACACGGGAAATCAGTTCCATCACGCCAAACGGTTTGGCAAGATAATCATCCGCCCCCATGTCAAGTCCTTTTACTTTATCAATTTCCGATGTCTTTGCCGACACAAAGATCACAGGTATTTTTTTCGTATCCGGAACAGTCCGCACCTTTTTTAAGATCGACAATCCATCCAAATCCGGAAGCATCACATCAAGAAGGATCAAATCCGGCGTCTTTTCCGACAATTTAGCAAAAAAGTCCTTCGCATTTCCAAATCCTTCCACTCTATATCCACTGTTCTTAAGGGCAAACATCTCAATTTCCTGAATATTTACGTCATCTTCGACTACATAGATCAGTGCCATCTTTGGTCATCTCCTTTTCCTTGTGTTACTATAGCATTCTTTTGTAAAACAAGTTAGAAACCCATGTAAAATCCATGTAAAATATTTTAAAGAGTGACTCCGAATCCGAGGATAGTAAAGGCTTTTTCCTCATCGCCCGGATGCATCACAATTTTTACAACATGTTTTGCCGACTCCGTTTCATTCAAAATGATCTGCGGATTGCAATGATTCCATCCATTCACAAGCGGATCTGCCGTAAGAGTCAGTTTATCATCCACATAAACATCGGCTTTTCCAAATTTTGGTGTTCCGGAATCTTTTGACACAAGCACAATATTTCTCGCCGTAATCTCCATGACAAATTCCGCACCCTTCGTCTCATAGGCTTTCGCCCAGCCATTTTCCAGTACCGGAGAAGCCTGGCTGCTGAGATTTCTTTCTACGTATTGAATTTCGGTATCTTTATGATCAAATCCCTTATGAGAAACCGTTCCATACTGTTCAATATTGGTCGAATCTACCAGTATGATATTTTCAAACTCTGCGCCTTTTACCGGCTTGACTGTGAAATCGCTATCGTTTTCCGGCATCGGTGCTTTCGACGCCTGCTCAAACAGACCGATCAGGCAGTCCGCCATAATACGATGTCCATCATTGGTCGGATGGAAAATATCATAAAAATACTGTCTCTTTGTCACAACTGTATTTTCCGAAAACTGTGGTACGACAGCCGCTTTTACACTTACCATCGGAAGATCATAGTTTTTTCCGATCGGTACGAGACGGTCTTCCAGATTCCATTCACTCATAAATACTGCAAAATTAAGGATAACTGCCGGTTTATTGTCAGCATTGGCAATCTTTCGCACAAGACTTTCAAAACTTACGCCCTCGGTCTCATCCCCTTCATCGTTTACGGCAAATTCCACAATGACAACGTCCGGCTTAATTTTCCCATAATCTGTCACTTCTTTTTCATAACGAATCATACCGAGTTCGGATGGAGTTCCTCCGACACCGGCCTTTACAAATGTCACGTGTGCACCGTCATCCGGCGTAAAAAGCTCGCAGAAACCACGATAAGACAAGTACGCATACGATTTACTCTCAATCGGTTTGGCACCGGCTCCCTGTGTGATAGAACCGCCGATATACGCGATTGTCACATCTTCCCCACGCTGTGCTTTTTCAATCGCTGTTTTCAGTCGTTTTACATTTCCAAGATTTAACAATGACCTTTCAATCATTTTCTGATAGGCTTCGGAGGTAAAATCAATCGGTGGATCCACTTGAATCTCCGGCACCTGATAGCCGTCATTCAGATAAAATTTCAATGTTACGCCGGCACTCTTACAATCCTTCGGAAAATCAAAATCGAATTCTCCGATGATATCATCCATCTCATTTACCGGCACCTGCGCAAGTTCGATCAGAACCTCCTCGCCATTACATGGACATTTCACCGTAATATTACTTCCGGTAACGTATTTATCCTCTTTTCCATAACAATTGATCGTAAAATCGATAAAACTGCTTTTTTCTGCTTCTTCATGCGCTGTAATGCTGACACCGATACTATGTACAAGTTTACGGATTCCCTCAAAAGATTCTAACAATTTAAGGATTTCTTCATCCACTTCTCCGCAGATTCCTTTTACCTGCTCTACCAGACGCCCTTCCATATAGTTGGTATCCCGACATCTTCCATCCCTCCCCGGCAGGCCGGCGATGTCTTTATCTAACATCAAATATAAACTAGGTCTCTTTTTTGTAGGGTCTTTTGGTGCTTTTGGTCCTCTCATTTTTTTATCTCCTTTCATTTTCATTACCATTTTTTGCAATTTCCTGCTTTACTGTCACATCCAATTGATTAAACGGAATCTCAATTCCTTCTTGATCAAATCTGAGTTTGATCTGCTCCAACATCCGCCAGCGCACCGGCCAGTAATTTTCCTTTTTCACCCAGACATGCACTGCCATATCGACAGAGCTGCTGTTAAGTGCACCAACGACAACATCTACCGGCTCCCCAGCAAGAATCTCTTCCTGGTCATTGATAATGTCCTGCAGTACATGGCGTACCTGCTGTAGATCCGCATCGTAACTGACTCCAATCTCCAGATCGATCCGTCGTTTATCCTGATTCGTCACATTGATAATGTTCGAATCCGCTAACTTCCCATTGGGAAGAACCACGGTCTTATTGTCAACCATCTGTAATTTTGTGTATACAATGTCGATTCCAATGACCATTCCTTCCAGATCGCCGACAATGATATAATCACCAACCATAAATGGTTTCATCATCAGGATCAATACCCCGCCGGCAAAATTTGCCAGGCTTCCCTGAAGGGCCAGTCCTACCGCAAGTCCTGCGGATCCAAGCAACGCAATGATCGAACTTGTGGCAAATCCAAGGAACTGACACAAGATCAGAATCAATACCGCATACAATGCAAATTTGATAATGGACAACAGAAAATGAGCAACGCCCTCTTCCATGCTGCTTTTGTCAAATGAGACACGAAGCAGTTTTAATAACAGTTTGACAATTTTTTTCCCGATGATAAATAAGATGAGTGCGATAATAATATGCAGCGCTGCATCCGCAACCATCGGTATTTTATTTGTAAAATAAGAAAGTGTCATTTTGATCCCTCTTTCTACTTGTGGTATGGTTCTTTCTTAATAATGCGGTAGGCCCGGTAAATCTGTTCCAATAAAATAACGCGCATAAGCTGATGTGGAAATGTCATTTTGGAGAAACTCAGTTTCCGGTCAGCACGCTTCAATACTTCTTCTGAAAGTCCAAGTGAGCCTCCGATCACAAATACAACATTTCCTTTCCCCGTAATGCCATACTGGTCAATCTGCGTGGCAAACTGCTCTGACGTTTCCTGTTCTCCCTCGATGGCAAGAGCGATCACTTCGTCATCCGGGCGAATCTTATCCAACAGCCTTCTGCCTTCTTTTTCTTTAATCTGCATCTCCAGCTTTTCGGAAGCCCCATCCGGTGTCTTTTCATCCGGAACTTCTATGATCTGCATTTTCACATACCGACTCAGACGCTTTTCATATTCTGCCACAGCCTGCTGCATAAATTTCTCTTTGCATTTTCCCACACAAAGTATGGTTATCTTCATAATTCTTTTTCCTTTTCTTTGTCTTTCGGATGGTATTGAAACGGTCGCTTATAATCCGGTATCTCATAGAGATACAAAATTCCGTTTTTTACTCTGCGTACTTCTTTTCCGACGAAACCAAGCCGAAACAGTTCATAAATAAAGTTAAAAATCAAAAATCCATGGGATACGATCAAAATATTATCCTGTGACCAGTCAATCTGCCGAAAGAACTTACGTACTCTCCTCCTTGTACCTTTGATATCCTCCGGCTGACTCTTGGATTTAAAAAACCACGCAAGCCTTCCACAAAAATGCCAGATTGGAAATGGCAGTTTCAAATGATCGGTATTAATAAATGGAGCATTGTCTACTTCTCGCAGGAGTTTATCTACATATATATTACCACTGTACACTTCTTTTGCCGTCTCGACAGCACGTTCCAGATCGCTGCAGTAGCAAATGTCCCAATGAATCCCTGACATATTTACTTTTTTCTTCAATATCCTTGCATGTTCATATTTTTCTGACCACTCTCTGAATTCTTTGGATGTCATCATCACTTTATGAGGGCAGTCTACTTTAAAATGTCGTACTAATCCAATCTTCATTGGTTTCCTCCAAATCCTCCAAATTAATTTTGTCTCTTCTACTAATAGTATAACAACAAGGACCCTGACAATGCAATAGCAATTTGAGAAAAATATCGTTTTGAAAAAAAATTTAACTTTTTTTCAAAAAAATATATTCTGACATATTTTTGACACATCTGTTTAGTATCTTAATACTCGGAAAGTATAAACTTTCTACTCCCACCCTATTATACGCTTAGGTACCATATGGTACCACAAAAAACACCTCCTCCCAGAGGTGTTTTTTGTTTGTTCTTTTTCTTGACCGCAAGTACCCGAAATTTGGACGTTTTTTCTTATGTACGCAGTGCTAAGCTCACTTCTAACCCCTGATTGATCCGTCGCATAACGCTCTCATCCAGATGACAAACTTTCTCCCGCAATCGTGATTTATCAATTGTTCTCACTTGTTCCAGTAAAATTACAGAATCTTTTACGATGCCATAATCTTCTGAATTTAATGCAATGTGCGTTGGAAGTTTCGCCTTATTCATTTTTGATGTGATTGCCGCGCAGATCACCGTCGGACTATATCGGTTCCCCATATCATTTTGTATAATTAAAACCGGTCGTACGCCACCTTGTTCGGAGCCCACAACCGGTCTTAAATCTGCATAATAAATGTCGCCTCGTTTAACCACCATGGTACATACCCCTCGTTATTTTCTATTTCCCTATGTAATACAGGATAAATTTTTAATTCTTTACACCACAAATTTCTGTGGTATACTCCTATTATTACCAATATACGTGAGTTTATACCATACGTTAGTCACTATTTATACATATCTGCGCGGCACGCGTTCTGTAATGCTGCATATATATTCATAATTGAAAGAATGTGCCAGATCTGCCACTTCTTCCACGCTGATGCGCCGGGAGCCGTCCTGACCGATCAGGGTTACCACATCGCCCACTTTAACCTCCGGGATGTCTGTCACATCAACCATAAACTGATCCATGCAGATTCGCCCAACGATTGGCGCATAACAGCCTCTGACAAGCACTCTGCCTTTTCCAGACAAATCTCTTTTCACTCCGTCCGCATAGCCTACCGGAATCGTAGCGATCACACTTTCCCGCTCGGCAGTAAAAATTCCTCCATAACTGATACTGGTTCCCGCATGAACCGTCTTAACATGAACCACTTCCGTTTTCCACGAAAGTGCCGGGCGAAGCGGCACATTTTTCTCCATTTCATTTGAAGGGTATAAGCCATATGTCGTTATACCGGAACGCACCATGTCCAGATACGTAGACGGAAGCCGCAAAATAGACGCACTGTTTGCCGCATGTGCAAGCGGGATCTCGACGCCCCGCTTTTGAAGTTCGTGACGGAAGATCTGAAATTTTTCAAACGGCTCTTTTGTCCATTCTGTCGACACTTCATCTGCTCTGGCAAAATGCGTAAAAATTCCCTCGATCTCGATGCCCGGAAGTTTGGATATCGCATAAATGACCTCGATATTGTCTTTGACCGGCTGAAATCCGATGCGGCTCATTCCGGTATCGACCTTAATATGAATCTTTGCATTCTTTCCAAGACGCACTGCCTCTTCGCTAAGGGCTTTTGCCATCTCATAGCTGTATACTGCCTGAGAAATATCATTTTCAATCAGGTCCTCGCACCATATTTTTCCAGTGTGTCCTAGAATCAAAATCATCTTAGTGACTCCGGCTTTGCGGAGTTTCAATGCCTCCTCAATAATAGCAACACCATAGGCATCCACTTCATCTTTTAACGCCTCTGCGACTTCGATATCACCATGACCGTAAGCATTTGCTTTGATAATTGCCATGATTTTTACTTTATTTCCGACCTTTTTCCGTTCACAGTGAATATTATGCCTGATTGCTTCGAGATCAATCTCCACATACGTTCTGTCATATTTTTTCTTTTCCAATAATTCGTCCATCTCATTCTCCATTCTGGTGAATTTTCTGCAGGGAATCGATCAAGTCTCTTGCCATCATTCCATGCTCACCATATTTCTTTTTGTATCTGTCACCTGCCAGTCCATGCAGATAAACGGCTGCTTTTGCTGCTTCAAAGCAAGACATCCCCTGCGCTGCAAGACCGCCGATCGTTCCGGCAAGCACATCACCGCTTCCGCCGGTCGCCATTCCGCTGTTTCCGGAAATATTGACATAGCACTCATTTCCGTCACTCACACAGGTTCTTGCATCCTTTCCGACAACAATGCCGCCCTGCTCCCTTGCAAACTGTTTTACCTTCTGTAAAAACTCTTCTTTTAATTCTGCCATCATCCAGCCGGAAATCATACAAAATTCCTTAGGATGCGGCGTCAGGATCCAAGGTGCCTTCGTCTTTTTCAACTGCTCACGGCTGCACATTGTGATACCGTCGCCATCCAGCACAATAGGTTTGTTAGAATTTTCCAATACATATTCTAGTATCTTTTTCGTAATCTCTCCGGTTCCAAGTCCCGGCCCCAGTACGATCACATCCGCAAAAGCCAGCCCTTTGGCAAGTGCCTCCTCTTCTTCATACGAATCCACCAGGGCTTCCGGAAGCATCGTAAGGATCGTCTGGCGGTTTTCCTTTGCCGACAGAACTTTTACCAGGCCTGCCCCCATTCGATATGCTGCCTTTGCTGCAAAAACAGCTGCACCACACATATTTTTACTGCCGCCGATCACAAGGACGTGGCCAAATGTCCCTTTATGGCCATCCGGTCTTCTTTCCGGCAGACAATGTTCCAAATCTCTTTTATCATAATAATACGCCGGATTCTCTATCGCCTCATAGCTGCAGTCCGGATACCCGATGTCTCCGATCACTACGTTTCCGGCGTACTGACATCCGGGATAAAGAACCAACCCCAGTTTATTTACTCCAAAAGTAACTGTCGTTTCTGCTTTTATCGCCGTTCCAAGAGCTTTTCCGGTATCCCCATGAATGCCCGACGGGATATCAATTGCAAAAATGCGTTTGTGTGACTGGTTCATCTGCTCAATCATTGCCTGATAAACACCTTCCACCGGTCGGTTTAAACCCACGCCAAAAAGCCCATCCACAAGAATTGGATATTCCGCAGAATCTACTTCTGCTGCCGTAACCGCCTCAACATTGCATGCTGCAGCCAGCCGCAATTGCAAAAACAGATCTTCCGACATATGAGAAGTTTCTCCTACCAGCACAATCGCCGTATGGTACCCCTGCTGCTTCAATATTCTTGCCGCCGCAACCGCATCTCCGCCATTATTGCCGCAACCGCAGACACATAAAATTCCTTCGTCTTTGCGAACCGACTGTACGATTACCGAACTCAATACCGTCGCCGCTTTTTCCATCAAAACCGCACCGGGAAATCCCACTTCCTGTATGGCGTGTTCATCCAGCTGTTTTGCTTGTTTTGCCGTAAATAAATATTGCATATGCCACCTCACTCATTCGTCATAAAGGGGCTGCAATGCTGCCTCTTTTTCATCTGTCGCCACGACAAACGCCGTAACTTCGTTCTTTGTATTGGTAATACTGATATGTATCTGAGTAATTCCCAGTCGTTTTGCTATTTTTTTCGCCTTTCCATACAGCTGCACATACGGTTCCTCCAGTTCTCCCCGAAGCACCTCGATCTCTCTCGGCTCACACTGGTAAAATCCGGTACGAAATGCTTTCGCCACTGCTTCTTTGGCAGCAAAATCCGATGCTTTCCGCACTTTATGCTCTGCAAATTGTGCAATTTCTCTCGGCGTATACGTTCTTTCCACAAAATGACTGCTCCTCTCACACGCACGCAGCACCCTCTCAATCTCTATCGTATCGATTCCAATCCCCAGAATCATAATATTGCCTCTTTTCTATCACTTATAATGATCAAATACGTTCATTACTTCGCGTCCGAGCAAAGCATGCATCAAACCATACGTCTGATCCACACTCTCCTGTAATTCCACTTTGTCTGCCACTTTCTCCTTAATCTCCGCACGCTGCACCTCGATGTCCTGCGTCAGTTCCTGCAGATAATCTTCCCTCTCTTTGAGTTTATCATAACAATACGTAATCGACACGACAAGAAGTTCCTCATTGGCTTTTCGGATTTCATAAGGCACTTCCATCAGCCGATCACTTTCTTCTTCAATCTTCTGCTTTGTCTCAATCAGCAATTTTTTCTGTTTGTCTTTTTTTCGGTCATTTCCTTCATCATTCATCCCGGACACAATCGCTTCCATCAACTTTTTCTTTCCTTTTCGCAGATCCTTGATCTCATTGACCAGTTTTCCTTGTTCTTTCAGGAGTTCATTACACTTTTTTTCCAAAACTTTCACTTCTTCGGGTTTCACTCCACCGGGAAATAATTTGTGCCAGCGCTCATCTAAGACAAGGATTGGAAGTTTTTTCCCATGCACCAGCTGCTGCAATGGCGGCAATTGGTCTCTATTTCCTTTTGGCATACGCACCGCCCCTTTCCTTTTACTTATCTTTTTCTGACAGACGATAAGAAAGACGCATCAAACTCTCTGCCAGATGAACATTTTCTACCACTACATGAGATGGCACTTTCAGATCGGTAGACGCAAAATTCCAAAATGCCTCCACTCCGACTTCCGCCAGTCTCCCGGCAATCTTCGATGCCTGATCCTTTGGCACTGTGAGTGCCGCTATGTGAACCGGATGCTCTTTTACAAACGATTCGATATCTTCAATCGAATAAACCGGAATATCATTGATCTTTTTTCCGATTTTTCCCGGGTCAATGTCAAAAATACCAGCCATCTGGAATCCACGCTTCGTAAATCCTCCATAATTTGCCAGTGCCTGCCCCAGGTTTCCGGCTCCGATAATAATTACGTTATAATTATGTTCGAGTCCCAATATTTTCCCAATTTCATCATGAAGATAACTTACATTATATCCATATCCCTGCTGCCCAAATCCACCGAAATTATTGAAATCCTGCCGAATCTGAGAAGCCGTTACATTCATTTTTTTGCTCAACTCATGCGACGAAATCCGATCAATACCTTTTTCGAGCAATTCACTCAGATATCTATAATATCTTGGAAGACGCTTGATGACTGCAGATGATATTTTCTTTTCTTCCAATGTGACAACCTCCGTTACGTCCGTAACTATTCAGGATCCCGCCCAATATTCGCATTTTCGAACACTTCGTGTTCTTTGCAGACATTAGCCCTGAATAGTTACGTTTTTATATATTATACTACATTTTCTTTTATAAAAAAAGATGTAAAAATCAACTTTTTATGCTATACTGTCTTTAGCAAATATTTTGATTGGAGAATGTTATGATATTAGCTTGTAACCATATAGAAAAAAAGTTTAATGATGAAACGCTCTTTTCGGACGTTTCTTTTCATATCAACGAACACGAATGTACTGCGCTTGTGGGCGTAAATGGCACCGGAAAAACCACACTCCTGCGAATTATCGTCGGAGAACTTCCGGCTGACAATGGCGATGTCATTCTGGCAAAGGGCACTTCTGTCGGCTATCTTCCCCAGCAGCAGGGATATCATTCGGACAAAAGTATCTACGACGAATTATGGGAAGTGAAAAAGGACATTGTCGCTCTTGAGCGTGAGATCCGCACGATGGAAGAAACCATGCAGACCGCCTCTGGGGAAGAATTAAATACCCTTTTGGAACGCTATCACCGGATACAGACCGAATTTGAAGCAAAAGACGGCTACGCCTGCAAAAGCCAGATCATGGGAATCATCAACGGACTGGGCTTTGTCGGAAATGATATTGACAAATCGATCAACACCCTTTCCGGCGGACAGAAAACCCGTGTAGCACTCGGAAAACTCCTTCTCCTTGAGCCGGATCTGCTGATCCTCGACGAGCCGACCAACCACCTTGACCTCGCTTCGATCCAATGGCTGGAAACGTATCTTTCCAACTACAAGGGAAGCGTCTTGATCGTATCGCATGACCGCTATTTTCTTGATCGAATCGCCGACAAAGTAGTCGAACTTGACCACGGAAAAGCAACCGTTTTCAAAGGAAATTACAGCGATTACGCGCAGAAAAAAGAACTTTTGCGCCGTGATGCGATCAAACAATATGAAAATTACCAGCAGACTGTACGCCATCAAGAACAGGTCATTGAAAAACTGCGTTCTTTCAACCGTGAAAAATCAATCAAGCGGGCGGAAAGCCGCGAAAAAATGTTAGAAAAAATGACACCGGTGGACAAGCCGGTAACAGAACAGAAATCCATGCACTTTTCCCTTGTTCCGGAAAAGGAAAGTGGAAAAGATGTTTTGCGTGTGGAAAATTTTGGAAAGTCTTTTGGGGACTTGCACCTTTTTCAGGGTGTCTCCTTTGAATTGTTTCGCGGAGAACGTGTTGCTCTGATTGGGAAAAACGGAACCGGTAAAACCACTCTTCTCAAAATGCTCTGCGAACTGGAATCTCCGGATCAGGGTACTGCGGTCTTTGGTACTAACGTAGAACTTGGCTATTACGATCAGGAACACAATGTACTGCACGAGGAAAAAACGATTTTTGATGAGATCCACGATGACTACCCGGATCTCAACAATACGAAGATCCGCAATGTCCTCGCAGCTTTCCTCTTTACCGGGGATGATGTCTACAAAAAGATTTCACTTCTTTCCGGTGGAGAAAAAGGACGTGTCTCCCTGGCAAAACTTATGCTCTCCAAAGCCAATCTCCTGCTTCTCGACGAGCCGACCAACCACTTGGACATCGACTCCAAAGAGATTCTGGAAGATGCTTTGAATCATTATACCGGAACGGTCTTATATGTATCGCATGACCGCTATTTTATCCAGAAAACCGCTACCCGGATCCTGGATCTGACCAACGAACATATTCTTTCATACGATGGAAATTACGACTATTATCTGGCGAAGAAGGATCTTGTCGAAAGCCGCTATCTCGGCAACACGACAGAGGCCACGCCAAAAAACGAGGCTCCGTCTACGGCTAAACTCGACTGGAAGGAACAGAAAGAACGGGAAGCCAAAAAAAGAAAGATTGAAGCTGCGTATGAAAAAGCAGAAAACGAAATCCAAAAACTGGAAGAACTCATCGAAGAAACCGATGCCCAGATTGCCCTTCCGGAGTATGCTTCCGACGTTGCCAAATTGACTGAATTGTCAAGGCAGAAGGAACAATACGAGGAAGAACTGGAAACCGCGATGGAGGAATGGGAAAAAGCGGCACAGGCACTGGAAGAATTGGAGTAAGTTCAAAAATAATCGTTGACACACGAATATTTATAGTCGAACAGAGAAGGGGGCTTTTGTCCTCTTCCCTGTTCATTAAAATCCACCATTTTGATATGTTCCGGCAATGACATACGATAATTCATAAAATGCACTGCCATTTTATTTCTTCTTTACTTTTACTTTCACTTTCACCACTTCTGTTCCACTCTTAACCGTGATAACGGTCTTTCCAGCTTTTAAGGCTTTGATCTTTCCATTTTTACTCACCTTTGCCACCTTTTTGTCTGAAGATTTGAATGTTATCTTCTCCTGCGAAGTCAATGGTGTCAGTTCCGTCTTTATCTTAAAGGTCTTTCCTTTTTTCAATGTCAGTTTCCGTTTTTTGACATTGGTTAAGGTCAATTTCTGTGTCTTAACTTTTTTCTTCTGAACTTTTACCTCCAACGAAGCCGATGCACCTCTTTTGGTTGTAATGGTAATGACAGCCGTACCCGCCTTTTTGGCTTTTATCTTTCCCTTTTTGGTTACGGTCGCTACCTTTGTATCGGAAGACTCCCATTTTTCGATAGAATCGCCCTTAATAAGAGCAGCTTTTACTGCCGTTGTGCTTTTTCCTTTCTGCAGTACAATGGATGAGACATTTAATGTTACCGTTGATGCCGGCTGTGGACCTGCAGTTGGCTGTGACGTTGGGATCACCGTCGGCTCTGGTGCTTTCGTTGGCTCTGGCGTTCCCGTTGGCTGTGATGTTGGAGTCACCGTCGGTTCCGGTGCCTTCGTTGGTTGTGGAGTTCCCGTTGGTCCTGACGTTGGGATTACCGTCGGCTGTGGAGTTCCCGTCGGCTTCGGTGCCTTCGTTGGTTGTGGTGTTCCCGTTGGTCTGGGAATTTCATTCCACTTTGCATAAAGTATCCTATCTCCGGTCACCGGTGTGGCAAAATCATAAGCCTTTGTACAGGCTTCGTCCGTATACCAGCCTCCAAAGGTATATCCCGTTTTCATTGGATCCTCCGGTTTAGTAACCGCTGTTTCATAGTCCGCTGTTTCCACATCGACAGGAGATCCACCCAGTGAATCAAACGATACCGTATATGTGATGATCGTCCATTTTGCATATAACGTCATATCTTTTGTCACCGGTGTGGCAAAGTCATAAGCCTTTGTACAGGCTTCATCCGTATACCAGCCTCCAAAGGTATATCCCCTTTTCGTTGGATCCTCCGGTTTGGTTACTGCTGCCGGATAAGTTACTACCTGATCCTCGAAAGAAATTGTATCTTCACCTGTAGAAAAGCTGACCTTGAAAGTGGCAGCTGTATACTCCGCATAAAAATCTGTATCTTGAGTAAGCGTAATCGTTTCTCCCATATCAACCGGTGTTTGTAAACTCTCATCGGTACACCACTTTGTTACCGTATAATATTCGGTATCCGGAAGATACGCAGGGTTGATCGTGCTGTCTTTTTTTGCACAATAGGTCTGCGTATCATCTGAATAATGCAGCGTAACAGATACCACCTCATCGCCCTCTGAAAGAGCGGATTGTAAGAGAGTCTTATCCGGCACCAGTCCGCTCGTGTACGCAAATCGACTGCCATCATTGCCCGCTTGACCGACTTCGCCGTCTAAAAGTGTTGTACCATCAGAATCCTTGTAGGTACCTGCCACACCACCGTCCCCTCCGGTTCCGGGAGTATAGGTTACCTTTGCTGAGGAAGAGACGGTATAAACGCTTCCTGTAAAGGAAAGTGCATCGCCGCCGTCACCACCATTGATGCCATTTGCTATTTTTTTGTTTATTTGATACCAATTACCAACGCCTTCTGGACCAGAAGCACCTTGCCCGCCATTGCCACCGGTAAGAGTAAGACAAGCATCGTCACGCACCAACAGGCTGCCACCGGTAAAGTTCAGTGCACAGCCTCCCGGAGTACCCTCTAATCTGCCGTCGCCATATTCATTCCCACTTATTCCTTGATATCCATCCGACCCCTTAATGGTAACCTGACTTCCACTATCCACTTTCAGTGTGGCACCGGAAAACTCTATCCCGGAACTTCCGTTTCCAGATGGGTTACCACTCGTATTTCCGCACTTCGCCGTTCCACCGGTGATCATGACCGTTTGCTGTAAGATCAAGGATACACTTGGAGAGGTGACGCAAAGACCCACGGCACCTTGTCCGTCATACCCCAGATCATCGTTTCCGTTACCACCTGTTAAATTGGCATTTTTCAAGATTAATGTACCACTACCGTCAATCTCAAGCGCAGGCGTAGCAGAATCAGATTCATCCCTAATTTCATCCCGACCATGGATGGAATAGCCTTTTCCATCCAGAATAACGGTTTCTCCCGCTGCCAGAGTGATCTTTAATCCATTTGTGACATCACCTGTCAGGGTATAGACGGTCTGTCCTTCTTCATTTGTCGTGGTACTGACAGGCGCCCCTGACTCTGCCGTGATCTCTGTGATCTTTGTCACATCATGAAACATTGCTGCTTTTGCTGCCGTCTTTGTCACGATCTGCCCGGTAAATACCGAAGTAAGTACAATCGCAAGAGCGAGCAGGTATGCAAGCAGTTTTTTAACTTCTTTTTTCATTTCTTTTCTCCTTTTTTTCTTTCGGCGTTTGACAACAACCGATATTCATTCATTTACCTTTTTTACTTCATCTATATAAATTTTTCTCTCCGAAGTGGTACAACCCGGATAGTACCACCTGTTTTACCACTTTAGGAGGAGAAAATATTATGCATTGATAACCTTTGCCAGATACAACCGCAATGCCTTCTCGTTGCTTTTTTCACCCTCGGCATATTCAATTTTCGTGATATCCTTTAAGATACACCCACAATGTCCCGGAAATGTCGGAAAGCATGTCACATGCAGATACGTGTCGATTTCAGGACTGTAATCTATGATTTCCAGGGTTCTGCCATATAAGACAACCTGTTCATAACTCCGGAGCCATTTGGCATCCATGTTTGCAAAAACAGACCCAAAAGAACTTCCGATCAAATCTTTTAACGGTGTTTTCTCGATTTTGGCAAGTGCCTCATTGCCATAACAGAAAATCCAGTCTACCGCTTCCGCATTATCGTCAAATACCATCTCAATATCCGCGAATGCGAATGGCATATGATCAAAACTTCGGTAATGTTCCGCATAATCCTCATACGTCATCGGCTTTTTACTCGCACGAAGTTTCTGCAATATCTTCTTCTGATTCTCAAGCTGTGTACAAATAATTCTTTTTTTATTTCGGTTGCTATAGGGAAGTTTCTCTCCGGTATTTAAAAGAATATATTCCTTCGTTACAGAATGAATGGCTTTGGATGCTACGATACACTGGCGGCTGATACGAATAAACGCTTTGCCCAGCTGCTCCTCCAATGCCCCCATAGAATTCGAATAATAAAATTGTTTTCCGTCTATCATATAAATCCACGGTTTGGCATGACTTTCTTCTTCTGTTTTCATAGCATACAAAATATCCTCCGTATTTATTTTGAATTCCTGCTGTGAAGACTTGTTTTTTACAGTCAGAAATGTCGCTTCTTCCTTCATATATGTTCTCCTCCTCTGATTTGTTTCCTCAATCAGCACTTATGAATTACTACAATGTAATCTTATTCTCATCCTATCATAACTGTATCACAATTTCAATAAAAATATTGTTTATTCAAGAACATTTTATTTTCTTTTTTGCAAATTTCTTTTGATTTTCTTGTAATTAAGGAAATTTTATTCCCGAAATCCAATAATATGCAAAAAAACTGATCCGGTCCCCACATTCATACTCGTTTCCAAGCCCTTTTATGAAGTGAGTGCAAAATTGGATTGAAAAACGGCTTCCTTTCCTTTATACTATATAATGTATTTATATATTTGTTACCAAAATTTGTCATTGAGAGGATGGAAGACTATGAAAAAAGAATGGAATGGACGGACTGTATTTTTACTGGCTATGGCAATGACATTGATCTGTTTTCTGCCATTTCTAATACGTGATAAAGGATTATTTATTTATTTTGGCGACTACAATATGCAGCAGATTCCGTTTTATCTCAAGATACATGAAGCGGTTCGTAATGGACATTTTTTCTGGGATATGACCACGGATCTGGGAAGCAGCATCTATACCAGCTATTCGTTTTATCTGCTGGGAAGTCCCTTTTTCTGGATAACCGTGCCTTTTCCAAAACAGGCGGTACCATATCTTCTTCCTTTTTTGCAGATGATAAAGATTGCCCTTGCCTGTCTTGGAGGTTATCATTATAGCAGACAATTTGTCAAAGATACCCGATGTGCCTGCCTAAGCGGTCTTCTTTACAGTTTTAGCGGCTTTACCCTGGTCAGCCTGGTCTTTAACCATTTTGGCGAAGTCGTTGCCTTTTTCCCATTTTATCTGCTGGCAGCGGACCGGCTTGCACAGAAAAAAAACTATGGCATGTTTTCACTTCTTACAGCACTGATGGCGATTACCAATTACTTCTTCTTTTTTGGCGAAGTTCTCTTTCTGCTGCTGTATCTGCTGATACGTTATGGGACAGATGCCGCCTGGCACATGAAGGAAAAACTCTCTCTTTGGGCTCGTTTTATCGCTGAACTCCTGTCTGGTGTTTTTCTTTCCGCTTTCTTTCTGCTCCCTTCACTGCTTGCCGTAGCAGGAAACACCCGCCTGTCAGAAACCATTTTTGACAGAAATCCCCTTATCTATTCGGATGTCAGGACATATCTTGCTCTGTTGAAAAGTCTTGTCCTGCCACCGGATACCATTCAGGGTGAGACATTGTTCGGTACAGAGGAAGGCACCCTTGCTTCTCTCAGTCTGTTTCTTCCCCTGTTTGCCTGTTGTGGTGTGATTGCTTATTTTATCCAGAAAAAAGGATGGGATTTTTTCAAAAAATTGTGTCTTGTCTGCCTCTTGCTTGCTGTCATTCCGCTTGGTAATTCTTTGTTTGCCGCAGGCAATGCCACATATTATACAAGATGGTTTTTTATGCCGCTCCTGCTGATGGCAGTCATGACTGCCTCTGCCGTAGACTCCTTTGAGCCAAAGCCATTTACCATCGGAACTCTTTTCTGGGGCGGAATGCTGCTCTTCTTTTTGCTGACTAATATGATCACAAAGTCTGCAACTGTCGATGCAACCGGAATCTTTTTGATCAAAAACCGTTCTTCTTACGAAACAGAATTGACCGTTGGCATCTGTAGTTTCCTTATTCTTGTCTATCTTGTATGGATTTTAAAAAAAGATACAAAGAAAAAATACCTCACGGCATTTCTCGGTGCAGCTATTCTCTGCTGTACTGCGACATGTTATCTTCATATGAATACCGGTTCAAAGCAGGTCACGGATAGCGGTAGATCCATCTATAAGAATCAGCTGGATGCGGATACCAGCCAATTTCTTCCCAAAGAGGATGATTTTTACCGGTTTGAGGCAGACACCGGCAGCAACCATTATATTTTGACGCAGGAAATGCCATCTGTCTCCTGTTTTCTCAGCACTGTCTCAGGCAGTATTATGGATTTCTATAAATTTGCAGGCACCAACCGCACGGTATCCAGCCAGATTCCTTATGACCGAACAGCCCTGCGCGATCTATTGTCCGTGCGCTACTTCCTTCAGGATGCACAAATGCCGGCAGATTCGGGAGATTCTGCACAAGAACTTTTGTCCGGCTATCCGTCGGTGACAAAGGAAAACGGATATCTTGTTTACGAAAATAAAGATTACCTGCATATGGGAACTATTTTTTCCTATTATATGAAACGTTCCGAATATGAAACTCTTTCTGATACCCAAAAGAATGCGGTACTCCTTCATGCCATGGTAATAGAAGATAAGGACTGTAAAAATTTGGAAAGCCTTTCCGGGGTTACGCTTCTTTCCGCCGGGGATTTTAAAGAAATGACAAAAGACAGCAGACCGGAAGATGACGAAAAAACTCAATGTACCGCCCTCAACCAGACAGCTGCCAAAACATTCTGCTATGATAATACCAGTCTTACTTTTACCTATGATCATGCCAAAAATGGTCTGGCATTTTTATCCATTCCCTACAGCAGCGGTTTTACTGCTTATGCGGACGGAAAAGAAACACCTCTTTTCGTAACCGATGGCGGCCTGATGACGACAATATTACCTAAGGGTACGACTAAGCTTACACTTGTCTACCGGGAACCGGGGCTGGTACCCGGTATTGTGATCAGTCTGATCGGGATTGCTCTGCTCGTGGGATGGGTATTGTGGCACAGACGCTTTCTGAAAAAGATTTCGTCATTATAAACCCGAATGATTGCCTCAACATAATCTTCTTGGGAAGACATCGTATCCTGCGGTATATGAAAAAGGTGCGGTCACAATACACGTGACCGCACCTTTCATTTATGCCGAACCCCTATCAGATCTCGACATCCTCACTATAATCTACATTCTCATAACCAAAACCGAACATATGATAAAATTCGTCCCAGTATTCTTTAATATCACCGAGAGTCTCGATGGATTCGGAATCTACTTTGTCCCATACTTCGGAAATCTTGTCCTGTACTTCCGGACGCATCTCATAGTCATCAAGGCGGATTCTTCCTTCCTCATCGGTTTCCGGTCCGTTTGGCAGTTTTTCCATAAACAGACGGTCCATCTGCTCGATACAGCCTTCATGCAGCCCTGCATCTTTCATCACGCGGTAAAGCAGGGAGATGTAAAGCGGAACGATTGGAATCGCTGCACTGGACTGCGTTACAAGTGCTTTGTTTACGGATATGTATGCTTTTAATCCAAGGCTTGCAAAGTCCTCATTCATCTTTACGGAAGTCTGGTACAGATGCTTTTTCGCCTGTCCGATGCTTCCCTCTTTATAGATCGGATGCGTTACTTCCGGTCCGATGTAAGAATACGCAAGTGTTACGGCATTTTCTGCTACGACACCGGCATCGGTAAGTGCCTGAATCCAGTCATACCAGTCTTCGCCGCCCATAACCTGAATCGTCGCCTGAATTTCTTCCTCTGTGGCAACCGGAACGGTCACCTCTTTGATCTCATTCGTGCGAAGATCAATGGTTTTATTGGTAAATGGCTCGCCGACGGTCTTCAGTACAGAAGAAACAGTCGTTCCATCCGGCAAGGTTCTGCGTGGTGCTGCCATACTGTAAACGATCATGTCAACTTTTCCAAAATTTTCCTTAATGCAAGCAATGACATCTTCTTTCATTTCTTTTGAAAAACCGTCTCCGTTAAAGGATTTTGCAAAATAGCCATCCTCTGCTGCGATCTTTTCAAAAGCCAGCGTATTGTAATATCCGGCGGTTGCTGTACGTTTGCCCTTGGCTTCACGCTCAAATGCCACACCGATCGTATCTGCTCCATATCCGTAAGTTACAGCGATACGGGATGCCAGACCATAACCGGTGGAAGAACCGATCACTAACACTTTCTTAGGTCCTTCTACCTGCTTTTTTTGTTTTGTATACTCAATCTGTCTGCGCACGCTCTCCTCGCATCCTTTCGGATGGGCTGTCGTACATATAAATCCTTTTACCTTTGGCTCAACTACCATTTTAATCCTCCAATCTTTATCTCATGATTACATAAAATAATATCATAAAGAAGTGCAGTACACTTCCTGCGATAACAAATAAATGAAAGATCGAATGCATATAACGCTTCGTCTTTCCGACGCCATACAATACGGCTCCGATCGTATACGCGATTCCACCGCTGACGAGATATACCATTCCGCCAAAACCAAGCAGTTCAATCGTCGGTTTGATAAACAAAATGATGCACCATCCCATACCAAGATAGCAGATCATCGCCATTTTCTTATATTTTTCAAGGTCAATTGCGGTAAATGTCGCCGCACCAAGACAGCACGCCCACACGATACCAAAGATCACAAAAGCGATAACCGGATGATTGACACGGATGCCCGCCAGTGTGATCGCGGTGTAAGTACCTGCGATCAAAAAATAGATCGTACAGTGGTCAATGACCTGAAATACCTTTTTTGCCCTCTGCGCTGTCAGCCCATGATAAATGCTTGACATCGCATACAAAGCAACCATTGTGCCACCGTAAACTGCCGATGCCACAACCGCCCAGGGATCGCCTTTTAACGCGGAAAAAATGACACAAAGTACCAAAGCGGCGATTGCCAGCGCACCTCCGACGATATGGGAAACCATATTAAAAATTTCCTCGCCTCTCGTATAATCCGGAAGTGTTCGATCTTTTAATTTTGTTCTCTTTTTCTTTTCCATCTTCTTACCCTCCGTGTCTACATATTAGATTCCCATTGCATTACACAGTCCCATTGATAACACAAGGCTCATGCCGATCAATACCACATTTTTGCATTTTGCCTTTTTGAGTAAAAAAAGATTCAATCCATAAATGGCAAAGATCATGATCAGTACGGTAAACCATGGATATTCTTTATTTTGCGCCAATGTCATACTGGATTGTATCAATCCCGACATGACGGTCAATAAAAGTCCTGACACGATCACTTTAATGGATTTCTTTATATTGATAAATACCTCAATATTTTCCAAATATTCATAAAGGTGGTAAACCACATCAAATACGACCGCCGAAGCCATTACACTCATCGCAAATCCGGCAAGTGCCATCCACATGCCGCCTGCTGTCGTGCCTGCCAGTCCATATCCATAAGAATAGCCGATTCCCGACAACGTCTTACATAAGATGGATCCCGGCAGAATATTTACAATAAGTATCAGATAATTATAAAAGGAGTTTTCACTGATATAATCCGGCACAAACAGCCCATCCGCAATTGTCAGATAAGCATCTCCGCCTCCAAAAGAAATCAGGGAAGACGCAATTCCTTTTACAAAAAATGGTAAACACTGCGCAGCAAAATAAAACATCGCCGGCAGACTGAGAAGAACCGCCGCAGCTATCCATACTGCACTTTCTATCACCAGTGGTTTTAACACCTTTTTCCGTTTCTTTTTCTTTTTGACCGAACTTTTCTTAAAACTGTATACCGCCAGAACGATCATAACAACACGCACCGTCCACGTCACGATATCATTCTCTATGATCTTCGCTTTTCCAATGCACAAAAGGTAAATGCCAGCCACGATACCGGCCGGTATCATCGTCTGCCATTGAAATTTACAATCTGTGACTAATATGGCAAAAAACGCAATTGCCAGCATTTCAATCGTAGAAATGCTAAATAACGGCGTCTTATCAATCTGAAAGATACGGAACAGATTGCGCCCGGCTGTCAGTATAAATACACCGACGCACACGCCAACTGCCTTTCCACGGTGCTTTTTTACCACACAGTCCTGAAAGGCATTGTGGATATATTCCGTCAAAAGACACATGATAAAAGCGGTGATCCCAATCGATGCATATTGAATCTGTGTCAGCACTTTCGGATTCAATCCGTCCATTCCTGCCATCAGAAGTACCGTCATCAGGGCACCGGGAAATGCCATCGCGATCGCCGCAAGAATCATTCCCTTTTTGCCGGAAACCGCTTTTCCTACACCTGCTGCAATCTCTACCGGAAGTGCTCCCGGAGTCAGCGCAGCCGCCACAATATCTTTCTCGTACTCTTCTCCCTTGATAAAACCCTTTTCTTCTACGACTTCCTGTTGAATCACTGGAATCAGTGCATTTCCGCCTCCAAACCCGATCAATCCGATCTTGTTCATGGAGACAAGCATTTGTACTAACTTCTTCACGTCTTTTCCTCATTTGACAAAAGATGAAACAGCGCTGCTTTGTAGATCAAAACAAGCCGTACATCTTTGTCGCAATATCGATTCTTCAAAAATTCTATTGTTTTATATCCATATACCAAAACCAGTATACTTAAAGCCACAAGCTTTATTTCCGGAAGAAGAGGCATACAGATCAGAAAAAGAATAGCCGCCGTAAATCCGGCACTGATCATCCCAAACAAACGGCTGATCGTTACCGACAATCGTACGGTCTGCAACAAATTCAGCAGCCGTCTGTCAAGATGTTCTTCATTGTTTTCTATTAAGACAAAATAGATATCACAAAAAATATCCATACATTCTTTTTCTTTTAATTTTGCACGATACTCTCTATAACGTTTTCTTCCAAACTCTTTCTGCATTAATCTGCCTAATACACTAACCAATTTTTTTCTCCTTCGGTTTCTGCCTTATCTCTATAGTATTCGGCAATACCTTGTTTGGTTATACGTAAAAGATCAGCAAAATTTATAAATTGTCGTTGATGTAAATGTGTCGCCTGCTTTCAAAACACAGGATTCAAACGACGGAATATTGATTGAATTTGGGAAATACTGGGTTTCAAAGCAGACACCGTTTCTCTTCGTGTACTCTGCCCCTTCTTTTCCTTCTTCTTTTACAATAAAGTTTCCGGTATACAACTGCATTCCCGGAAGATCCGTGTATACTTCCATCGTTCTGCCGCTTGTGCTTTCCGAAACCTCCGCCACTTTTTCAACACCCTTTGTCTTCTTATCCAAAGCGAAGTTGTGGTCATATCCACCGGCAAGAATCAATGGTTCGTAGTCTGCTCCGATATCTTTGCTGATGGCTTTCTTGGTTCTGAAATCCATCGGTGTACCGGTTACATCAATGATCTTTCCGGTCGGGATCAAATCGTCTGTCGTCTCGGTAAATCCGTTTGCCTGAATCCAAACTTCATGATCTGTAATGTCGCCGCCACTGTGTCCTTTCAGGTTGAAATAAGAATGGTTCGTTACATTGCACAGGGTATCTTTGTCGGATTTTGCTTTATAATCCAGTTTCAATTCATTGTCATCTGTCAATGTATAGGTTACGAAAATCTCCAGATTTCCCGGATATCCCTGCTCCATATCCGGACTTACGCGGGAAAATGTCACACTGTTTTCTCCGGCTTCTGCCTGATACATCACCTTATTGTATCCCGGTGTACCACCGTGGAGATTGTTCTTTCCGTCATTTTTCTCCAATTCATATGTTGTGCCATTCAGTTCGAATTTAGCATCTCCAATGCGGTTTCCATGACGTCCGATAAAGGAACCAAAGAAACATCCATTGACTTCATACGCTGCTACATTGTCGAAACCAAGGACAACGTCCGCAAGTTTGCCATCTTTGTCCGGTACAAACAACGATACCAGATTGGCACCATAATCAATAAACTGCGCTTTCATGCCATTTTTGTTTTCCAAGGTGTACATGGAAACTTCTTCGCCGGCACTTGTTTTTCCAAAATTTGTCTTTGTTACACTCATTCTTTTACCTCTTTTCTGATTTCAATACCCAATTCTTCCAACTGCTTTTCATCTACAATATTCGGTGCATCCGTCAAAAGACAGGAAGCATCTTTTACTTTCGGGAAGGCAATCACTTCACGGATACTGTCTTCTTTTGCCATCAGCATAACAAGACGATCCAGACCGTAAGCCAGTCCTGCGTGAGGTGGTACTCCGTACTTAAATGCATTCAACAGGAAACCGAACTGCTCATGTGCCGCTTCTTTTGTAAACCCAAGGCACTCAAACATTTTCTCCTGAATGTCGTTCTGATGAATACGGACAGATCCTCCACCGATCTCTGTACCATTTAATACAATATCATAGGCTTTTGCACGTACTTTGCCAGGCTCCGTGTCGATCAGATCAAGATCTTCTTCCATCGGCATCGTAAACGGATGGTGCATTGCCTGATAACGTCCCAGTTCTTCGTTGTACTCGAGCAGTGGGAATTCCGTTACCCACAGGAAATTGTACACGTTCTTGTCAAGAAGATCCATTCTTCTCGCAAGTTCCAGACGAAGATTTCCGAGAACGTCGTATACTACCTTATTTTTATCTGCGGCGAACAAAAGAAGGTCACCCGGCTCTCCTGCCATCGCTTTTACAAGGGCATCCAGCTCTTCCTCTGTCATAAATTTGGCAAACGAAGATTTATAAGTACCATCCTCGTTGATGCAAAGATAAGCCAGTCCTTTTGCGCCGTACTCTTTGGCAAAATCTACCAGTGAGTCAATCTTTTTACGCGGCATTGCGCCCTGTCCTTTGGCATTGATACCACGGACGGAACCACCGTTTTCGATTGCACCGGTAAATACACCGAAACCACAGCCTTTGACAACTTCCGTCACATCCTGAAGTTCCATGCCAAAACGGGTATCCGGCTTGTCCGAACCAAAACGGTCCATCGCTTCCTGCCATGTCATTCGCTGGATCGGAAGCTGTACATCTACGCCAATCGTCTCTTTAAACAATTTCTTCAACAGTCTTTCATTGACATCGATGACATCGTCTACGTCGACAAAGGAAAGTTCCATATCGATCTGTGTAAATTCCGGCTGACGGTCGGCACGAAGGTCCTCGTCACGGAAACATTTTACGATCTGGAAATAACGGTCGTAACCGGAACACATGAGCAGCTGTTTGAACAACTGCGGAGACTGTGGCAAGGCATAAAAATTGCCCGGGTGTACACGGCTTGGTACCAGATAATCTCTTGCGCCTTCCGGTGTACTCTTTGTAAGCATCGGTGTCTCGATCTCCAAAAATCCCTCTTCTGCCAAAAATTGTCTGGTAAGTGTCGCCACTTTGCTTCGCATGATCAGATTTCTCTGAAGATCCGGACGGCGCAGATCAAGGAAACGGTAACGAAGACGAAGTTCGTCTTTTGTCTTACTGTTTTCTTCGATCGGGAAAGGTGGCGTCTCGGACTCTGACAAAATTCGGATGTCCTTTGCACGTACTTCGATCGCACCAGTTTTCAGGTTTTCGTTCACAGCACCGGAACGATTCTCTACGACACCGGTTACTGCAACAACAAATTCCGCACGAAGTTTCGTCGCTTTTTCAAATCCTTCGGCTCCGGTATCACTTTCTTCAAAGATCAACTGTATGATTCCAGAGCGGTCACGCAAATCTACAAAAATGATGCCGCCCTTATTTCTGCTTTTCTGTACCCAGCCCATCACCGTGACTGTCTGTCCTACATTTTCTGTCGTAAGCTCTGCGCATCGGCATGTGCGGCGCAGGCCTTTCATTGATTCTGCCATTTTTTTACATTCCTTTCTAATGTACAACTCTAATCTGCAAAAAATTCCTGGATCTCTTCGTATCCGTCTTTTGCCAATAATTCCTTCTGGAATTTCTTATTTTTCTTCATTACATTGATACTGATCTTGTATCCGTTTTTGCGCTCTTCATTTGCCTGGGAAATGACTTTCTTCATCAATTCCGGCGTTGCTTTTTTATCGATCAAATATGCCTTTTTCTTTGAACTTGACGGTACTTTGAAATCACGCTCAAGAAGAAGCATGACAATACGCTCAAATCCGATGGAAAATCCACAGGCACACGTATCATTTCCGGTAAATTTACCGATCATTTCATCGTAGCGTCCACCGCCTCCGACAGATCCTCCAAATTCATCCATCGAAATCTCAAAGATCGGGCCGGTATAATAACTCATTCCACGTACCAGTGTCGGATCAAAGGCAATCTTAAAGTCTGCGGATTTTGTCTCTTCCACGGTAGAAATGATTGTCTCCAAATCTTCTGCCGTGCCTGCCTCCAGACAGTCGCCCAGTTTTTCTTTCAAATATTTGACACCGGCGATATCATTTGTCACCGTTTCAAACAATTCTTTGCACATATCGACGGATTTCTGGTCATAGCCGGCTTCGAGGAGTTCCGCGGTCACACCGTCCATACCGATCTTGTCCATTTTATCCAGAATGATAAATACCGAATCGTATTCTGCTTCCGGAAATCCACAGTATGCTGCCATTGCTTTCAAAATCTTACGATTGTTGATACGGATCGTAAAATTCTTGAAATCCAATTTACCAAGCAGTGTTGTCGTTGCCAAAATCAATTCAATCTCTGCCAAGATCGAAGGCTCTCCAAGGATATCAATATCACACTGCATAAACTGGCGGAAACGTCCTCTCTGCGGACGGTCGGCACGCCATACATTTCCCATCTGAAGTGCTTTAAAAGGTGCGCTTAACTCGTTTGCATGATTGGCATAATATCTTGACAGGGGAACCGTCAAGTCATAACGCAATCCGCTGTCTACCAGATCGGCTTCGCATTCTGCCGTATCCAGTTTCAATTTTTCTCCTCGTTTCAAAATCTTGAAGATCAATTTTTCATTTTCGCCGCCCTGCTTACTGCAAAGGCTTTCGATATGCTCTACACAAGGAGTCTCAATCGACGAAAAACCAAAGGTTCCATAAGTTTCCTTGATGAGCCCGATCACATAATCTCGGATCTCCATTTCCTTTGGCAAAATATCTTTCATACCCGTTACCGGTTTCTTCTTCAATGCCATCACGCATTACCTCCAACTTTCCTTTTTTCTTCTTATCATCTCGTCAATTCTACTAATGTAGTCATCAACGCTTTTTACATTTTCGACTCGTTCCATCCGGTTTTCCTCCGGAAATACGATCTTTGACGAACCTCCGCTGCCAAGTGCCAGGATCGACTGCAGTTCCTCCATAATAAATATGTTATACAAACATTCTTTTCCCGGCTTTGCATAAGCCACATTTTCCTGATTGGTATTTCTCGTCGTATGTGCCTTATTTTTCTGGCGGTACATATAATACGGCTCATATCCGTGTGCCCGGCAAAACTGCTCTGCCTCTTTTTGCATCGGTTCGATGCAGGCATCTTTCTCGCGCATCTCACCGCCCTGCTCCAGCTGCTCTTTCCGCAGTCTGGATGCCCGTTTGATCACCAATGTGTGAACGGTGATACTGTCCGGTTTCAAGGCTTCGACTTCTCGCAGTGTCTCTTTAAAATCTTCCAATGTTTCCTCCGGAAGTCCTGCGATCAGATCCATATTGATATTATCAAATCCCAATGTTCTCGCAAGCATAAATTTCTCACGGATTTCCTCTACCGTGTGCTTACGCCCCAAAAGTTCCAGCGTATGCTCTTTCATGCTCTGTGGGTTAATGGAAATTCTTGTCACTCCATGGGCTTTCATGCTCCGCAATTTGCCTTCGGTAATGCTGTCCGGACGCCCGGCCTCGACGGTAAATTCTTTCGACTGTTCCATCGGAAGATATTTTTCTGTCATCGCCATCAAGCGCTCAAACTGCTCTTCCGATAACGATGTCGGCGTTCCGCCGCCTACATACACACTGACCATCTGCTTGCCGGCCAGCCATTCTTTACACTGTGCCATCTCTTTTTCCAAGGCATCCAGGTACGCATCCATCTTATCTCGATAACGCTCCGCCGGAAAAGAGGAAAAGGAACAATACGCACATATTGTCGGGCAAAAGGGAATGCCAATGTACACATTTGCACACCTTTCATGCTGCATGCCCTGTGTCAGGGAAAATTCTTTCTTTGCGACATCCATCGCCAGTCTCACTTTGTCATCCCGGCAGAAATATTCTTCTTTTAAAATATCCCGGATTACTGCCTCTTCTTGTCCCTGCATCATCAGCCGGAGTGGAATCTTCGCCGGTCGGATCCCGGTAAGGATCCCCCACGGAAGTTCTTTTCCCGACTGTGTTTTCAAATATTCATAAACTTCTTTTTTTATCTGATTTTTGGTGTATGGATTCGGAAAATGTCTTTCCCATTTTTTTCCATCCATCTTCCATTTTATCGAATAGCCGTTTTCCGTAGAAACTTCCGGATGTTCGACTACTCTGCACTCTTTTTCCGGATAAAATACCATCGCCAGAGCTTTCATATCATACGAAAACTCCGTTCCGGAAATGTCAACTTCTATCATGAGAATTTCCTCTCTTATGCATACGGATTATTCGCCTGTTCATACTCAATGCTTGTCGACGGGCCATGTCCGGAAAACACTTTGGTTTCACTTGGCAGGGTCAATACTTTTTCCCGTACCGACTGCATCAGATCTTTTTCATTTCCGGTCGGCAGATCCGCTCTTCCGACGGATTCCATAAACAGTGTATCCCCACAGAAAAGCACTTTCTGTTCTTCCAGAAAATAACAGCAGCTTCCTTTCGTATGTCCCGGTGTATGAATCACTTTTATCGTAATCCCGGCACTTTCAAACTGCTGGCCGTCGTGAAGCCATATGTCTGCTTCCAGTTCTTCCGGTCTTCCGGTCATTGCCGACACATTCATGCGGGCATCGGAAAGCAGTTCCTTTTCGACATCCAGCGCGCAAATCTCGCATCGTATCGCATTTTTCAGATCTCTTACCCCCTGAATATGATCAAAATGCCCATGGGTAAGCAAGATATGATCTAAGATCATCTTCTGATCCCGGATATAATTTGCAATCTTATCTCCGCTGTCACCCGGGTCTACCACAAAACAATGCTCCGAATCCTTTTTATGCACAATATAGCAATTGGTTCCCACACTGCCGACAACGACAGATTCTATGATCAAACCATTGATTTCCATAATCTATCCTTTCTTTCCATCGATCAGCCGTTGGAACGTCTCTCGATGTCAATAACACTTTCTACATTTCGAAGTTTTTTTACTAATTTATTGAGCTGCTCCACGCCTCTAGTCTCAAAACCGACCACGATCGTGGCTTTGTCCTGCTTGGAAGTCCGGACATTCATGGACTTCACATCGATTTCATTCTCGGTAAAGATCTTCGAAACATCAAACAACACACCACTTCGGTTGTACGAATAAATGACGATCTCGACCGGATAATAATCTTCGTTTTTCTTCGCCTGCGCACTCCATTCTGCTTCGATCAGTCGATTTCTCTCTTCTACCGGCAGATGAATCATATTAACACAGTCCGTACGATGAATGGAGATACCACGTCCTCTGGTGACGAATCCGACGATTTCATCTCCCGGCACCGGATTACAGCATCTTGAGAAACGAACCGCAAGATCATCCAGTCCCATAACAACGATTCCGCTCTTTTTGCCACCGCTCTTTGTCGAAGAGGAGTCGCCTCCTTCTTTTATTCCTTTTGCCTCTTTGGCATTTTCTATCGCTTCTTTGACCTGCTCATCCGAAACAATGCGTTTATTCTTCTTCTCATATTCGTAAATAAGTTTATTGATGACTTGTCCTTCCTTCAAGCCGCCATGACCGATGGCTGCACAGACGGAATCCCAGTCCTTAAATCCATATTTGCGCTTGCAGGCTTCTGTATATTCGGGTTTTACATATTTATACAGATCAATGCTTTTTGTTTTTGCATATTGCGCCAGAAGTTCTTTTCCCCGCACGATGTTTTCTTCTTTAAACTCGGTACGGAACCACTGATTGATCTTGTTTTTCGCCTGCGTACTCTTGACGATCAGCAGCCAGTCACGGCTTGGTCCCTTACTGTTCTGGGAGGTGATGATATCGATCTGGTCTCCATTTTGAATCTGGTAATCCAGTTTGACGATATTTCCATTGACTCTGGCACCTACCATTTTATTCCCGACAGCGGTATGTATCGCATACGCAAAATCGATCGGTGTCGAACCTGCCGGAAGGGTCTTTACATCTCCATTTGGGGTAAAGCAATATACACTGTCCGAAAACAGATTCAGATCGCTTTTGATCACGCTCAAAAATTCTTTATTATCTGACATATCCCGCTGCCATTCCAAAATCTGGCGCAGCCATGCCATCTTGGCCTCATCGTTTTTAACTTCGGCCTCGCTCCCCTTAGTTTCCTTATATTTCCAATGTGCCGCGATACCATACTCCGCTGTTTTATGCATTTCATACGTACGGATCTGGATTTCAAACGGCTGTCCGTTTGGTCCGATCAATGTCGTATGCAATGACTGATAATGGTTTGGTTTCGGCATCGCGATATAATCTTTAAAACGACCCGGAATCGGCTTATACATTTCATGAATGATTCCGAGTGCCGTATAACACTGCTGCTCTGTATCTACAATAATTCGTATCGCAAACAAGTCATAAATCTGATCCAATGTCTTATTTTGATTTACCATTTTTCGGTAAATGCTAAACAGATGCTTCACTCGTCCATCGATCGTTGCCTTGATTTTCGCCTCATCGAGATGTTCTTTGACATCTTCCATGATATCCTTGACAAATGTTTCCTTCTGCACGCGCAGATGGTTAAATTTGTCATTTAATTCCTTATAGGCTTCCGGTTCCAGATATTGCAAAGAAAGATCATCCAATTCTACCTTTACTTTGGAAATACCAAGCCGATGCGCGATTGGTGCGTAAATGTCCATCGTCTCTCTGGCTTTTTCTTTCTGTTTTTCCGGTTTCATAAATTGCAGGGTTCGCATATTATGAAGACGGTCTGCCAGTTTTATAATGATAACACGGATATCTTTTGCCATCGCCAAAAACATTTTACGAAGGTTTTCCGCCTGCACATCCAGTTTGTCCGCCGAATAGTTCAACTGGGTCAATTTGGTAACACCATCAACCAAAAGAGCAATCTCCGCACTAAACATCTGAGTAATGTCTTCCACGGTATACGGCGTATCCTCAATGACATCATGAAGAAGTCCGCCGACAATCGTTTCCTTGTCCATATCCAGCTGTGTTAAAATGATTGCCACACAGACCGGGTGAATCAGATAGGGCTCTCCGGATTTTCTTTTTTGATCCTTATGTGCTTCTTTGGCAAGTTCATAGGCTTTTCGTATAATCCCCATCTCATCCTGCCTGTTTTCCGCTGTCAACAGTTTTGTCAGCACTTCAAACAACACATCGGGATCCGTAAAATTAGGTGGGATGATGTCCTTCGACAGTTCTCCCGTATCAAACTTTTCAATTAAATCACTACGTTTGTCCTGTTCCATATCTCATCCTGCCTTTCTTTTCTCTATCTGTTTTTGGGCGACTCTAACATTATTATATAAAAAAATGCTGCAAAATGCAACTGTGATTTCATGTTCCCGGTCTTAAGCACAAAAAGAGGAGCACTTTGAAAATGCTCCTCTCTTTCCATTATCAATATGACTTACGCATTTTCTGCTCCAGCCGTATTTTATCTGCAATTAAAGCTACAAATTCGGAATTGGTTGGTTTTCCCTTTCCATTGCTGACGGTGTAACCAAACAATTCATCAATCGTATCCACTTTTCCCCTTGTCCATGCCACTTCTATCGCATGACGAATCGCCCGCTCAACTCGGCTTGGTGTCGTCTTATGCTGTTTGGCAATCGACGGATACAAAATTTTTGTGATTGAATTCAGCATTTCACTGTCATCTACAGACATCATAATCGCATCCCTTAAGTACTGATAGCCCTTTATGTGCGCAGGCACTCCAATCTCATGAATGATGTGTGTCACATCCATTTCCAGATTGTAGCCCTTTTTGTCCGGTTCTCTTGATTGATAGTTCATGACAACCGGCAATGCCCCCGGTTTTAATTGCTGTATTTTCGCCTGAATCGTTTCCTTTTCAAATGGCTTTAATACGTAGTATGCAGCGCCGTATTGAAAAGCGGTCTGCATTACATTTTCTTGAGTAACAGCTGTCACGACAATGAATTTCGGGCGTTTCTCGATTCCCGGTAATCCTTGGCATACTTTCTCCAAAACCAGAAGTCCGTCCATCTTTGGCATGATCAAATCCAAAAATACGACATCCGGTTTTGTTTCGCGGATCATTTCAATTGCCTCCACGCCATTTTCTGCCTGCCCAACAATCTCCACCTCAGTATCTTCCGATAAACTGTCTTTGATCAAAGAAATTGTCCTGGCACTGTCGTCTACGATTAGAACCCTAAGCTTGTTCACTCCATTTATACCTCCCATATTAGTGTAGAAAAGCAACATATAATCTTATATTTACGTGCTTTGTTTGCATTATAAATGTTTTTTCCACATTTTGCAATACCAATATATGGAATTTTTCCAATTTCTTTATTTTTTCTTAACATTTTATCTATATATTTGACAAATTCAGACAAAATCCGACACAAATCACATTTTCAAGATCATTTATACGGACGGTAAATCATGTAACCGCCGCCATAATAACCGTCCGGTCTCGCTCCCCATGTCTCATACAAAACCGGTTTTCCATCGCTGCCATAATAAGCAACAACATATCCGGTAAACATTTCTACATGGTAAATTCCCAGATAACGTCCATTATCAGCACCCGTCTCAAACATCAGATCGCCCGGATTTAACTTCATCTTCTGAATATGATTTCTTGTATAGGATTTTGTAATCTTCTTTCCGTGCGCTTTACACCATTTTGCAAGATCTGCCGCTACCGGTGCATAATTTCCGCCAATCTTTTTCCCCATCTTGCAATAGGCTTTCCAAACGAGGGAGCTACAGTCATAATACCCTTTTTGCATTCTCTTTGGCTGGCTGTATTTCCATTTTGTTCCAATCATTTTTGCATAGCGGATGGCTTTAACTTTCTTAGCCGACACAACAGAAACCGCACATCCCACTTTGGATGTACCAAAAGAAGCCGTGATCACCGCATTTCCTTTTTTCTTACAGGAAACAAGACCATTTTTTGTAACCTTCGCCACTTTTGGATTCGAGGAACTCCAAACTGGTTTCTCCGATGTTCCTTTGATTTTTAGCTGAACCTTTTTTCCCTTTGCCTGTACCATTCCCTGCTTCGAAATAGTAACATTCTGAATATTCACTTCCAGTTTGAATTCTTTTCCATTGATGGTCAACGTCAATGTTGTCTTTCCGTAATTATAAAAACTGAGTTTAATCCGGTTCTCTTCCAAGCTGCAATTCACATCAACATCGGCATTACTGGATTGAACGGAAAAATTTGAATTATCCTCGGACAATACGATGCCGGCCGGTACATTTTGCAATGCTACCGAAGTTTCAAAATTAACGTAACCGGAATAGATTCCTTTGACCGAAGTTTTTTCCAGTGTCACATTGGTCATATCTACTACAACCGTAACGTCGCATCGTCCGGAAAAATACATATTGTAGGTTCCATACGTTCCCTGAATGTAAACCGTCGCCTCACCTGGCGCAACCGCCGTAAAGGAACCGTCTGCGTTTACCTGAAGGACTTCACTGTTACTCGTGCTTATTGTGGTCACCTGAAGCATCGTGATGGCACTACCATCCATCGGGTCAGTCAGGCCCGTGAGATCATAGGTAAATGTTCCCTGTTTTCCAACGGTCATCGTCGTCTCTGCATACTCCCCATTCAGAATCCGGTAAATGCTCTTCCCATCTGCCTGATCTTCCGTCGTCATCGCCTGTGCCGGGGTGTGGACAGCCAGAATACAAAGGATTGCCGCTGCTATCATCCACATTATTTTTTGCATCGTGTTTTTCATCTATTTTCTCTCCATTTCATTGTAATTTTCTTTATCTTATCAGATTTTTGGGGAAATATCAAATTAGGTTATTTTTTACAGTTAGGCTTTTTAGAAAAATAAGGCTGTCGTTTTTTCTATATAGCACAACTCTAAAAAACATAATTTAATAATTTTCATTCCTCATCCTCAATACTATAATTTTATGATCTGACAAGCGGTAGAAACTTGTTATCGAACGTTATAAATCGATATTTTTAAGAGAAGAATAAGTCGCAATTGCATAAATATCGAGTTTTATGCAATAAGACTGTTTTATTCTTCGATAAAAATGATGATTTATCGTGAGAGAACTCCCGTTTCTGCCGATTGTCAGATCATAAATATTTCTTTAAATTTGAAAATTTTTGTTGACACGTTATTGATATTTTGTTATCATTAACCTACCCGTGAGGGAGTAGTTTGCACAAACTTAATTTGTGTGATATGTCAACATACTGTCCACTTTGTGGTCTGGCATATCTTAATGAACGAGACTCATGTATGGTTCGCCATACTTGTGTCTTTTTTTATTTTCAAGGTAACTATTCAGGACCGATGTTTGACATGAATGGATCGTCGTGCTTGCACGTTAGAGACATTCACTGGCAAACATTGGGCCGAATAGGGGGAACAAAATTCTTAACAAAGAGGAGAAAAAATATGGATTTATTGACAATTTTAGTCCTTGGCATCGGGTTGTCCATGGACGCCTTTGCCGTATCAATCTGCAAGGGGTTATCCCTTCCCAAACTTACCGCTTCCAAATGCCTTATCGTCGGTGCATGGTTTGGTGTTTTTCAGGGAATTATGCCTCTGACCGGTTATTTACTGGGAAGTCGTTTTGAACATTATGTAGATACGTTCTCTGCGTGGATTGCCTTTTTCCTTTTGGTATTGATCGGAGCCAATATGATTCGAGAATCACTTTCCGAAGAGGAAAATACTTCCAACGCCGAATTTGGATTTAAAACCATGTTTTTTCTGGCTGTCGCTACCAGCATCGATGCACTGGCGATCGGCATTACCTTTTCCTGTATTCCGGTTGTCATCACAAGCGCCTTAAACCGCACTGCCAATACCCTTCTCGCCTGTCTTTTAATTGCGTGCACGACATTTCTCATTTCCGTCGGCGGCGTAAAAATTGGAAATGTATTTGGCACACGTTATCAGAAAAAAGCAGAAATTACCGGAGGCATCATCTTGATCTGCCTCGGTATTAAAATACTGATCGAACATTTTTAATGATATCCCATGGCTAGAACCGTAAAGTCTTTTTTACGGTTCCCTTTTGCCATACGGATTTCAATCGTATGTACCTTTTTTGCTTCTTTATTTATGGCAAGTACGATCCTTGCATTGTTCCACCCATCTTTATCATAGCCATTTACCGTTTTAATTTTCTTTCCGTCCACGAAAATGTCCGCTTTCCCGGTATGGCTGTTTTTCGATAATTTGTACACCACCAAAAATTTATTACAGCTTATCTTGATTTTTAACGGCTTCTTGGAATTTTTCTTTGTATGTTTCCAATTATAGGGGAATTTATCTTTTCCATTAAAACGAAAGATCCCAGTTCTTTCATCCTTTGTCTTAAAACCGCCTGCATTGAGTTTTTTAATCTCCTGCTTTTTCCCTTTTTTGCTTTTTTTCACACTATGCGTGGTAAGCATTTTCAATGTCTCAAACCCTTCTGTCTTATACGGTTTCACTTTTGAAACGTCCTCAATCTTGTCCTTTTGTGGCATCTGGCAATCCACTTTTTCAAACAGATTCGCGATACAGTCTGCCATAAATGCATGGCCTTGATTGGTCGGATGCCAGTAATCATGAAAAAACCAATCCGAAAAATCAGGATTCGAAAACTGGCTTTTTACGCCGTCTTTAATACTGATCATCGGCAGTCCATAATATTTTCCATAGGGTATGTAGGCATCCTGCATATTAAAATTATCGCGAAATACAGAGAAGATCAAAACCACGGCACTTCCGGATTTCATAGCGCGCCGGATCAATCCCTCATAGGCACCGCCTTTGGTACACTCTTCGCGGTCATTGACGGCAAATTCCAAAAATAAAATGTCCGGTCCCTTTCCTGTCTTTACTTTCGCCTCAACATCTCTATGATAACGAATCGCCCCCAGAGAGGAAGGTGTTCCACTCATACCTGCATTGATAAATTCTGCATTGTGAAACAGGCTGTATTTATCTGTAAATCTTTTCCAGGATTTTTCTGCATAACATTTCGTATTCGGACTGGCTCCGACCCCTTCCGTGATTGAGCCGCCAAGATACGCGATCGTTACCTTTTTCCCCGCACGGGCTTTTTCGATCACGTTCTTTAGACGGGCATTATTTCCCGTCGAAACCAAGGAGTCTGAAACCATCGTCTCGTACTCCTGCTTACTAATATTTAATGTATATGCTTCTGCCTGTTTTGGGGTGCTGCACATCCAAACGCATGTGAGCACCCAAAGGCAGAAAAGACCTGTCTTTTTTATTATTTTCATGCTCAGTTCCCCGTTTCCTTCGTTCGTATCCACCATCTTACTCTTTTCAAAAACGAATGTCAATACATTCTCATTTTGTATCCTGCAATCCATATAAACCACTCTATTGATCTAAAGTGGCGCTTTTCTCTCTTAGACCATACGCTCGCGACAATTCTTTTGACCTAAATGGCGCCTTTCCTTTTCAGACCATATGCTCGCGACAATTCTTTTGATCTAAATGGCACTTTTCCCTTTCAGACCATACGGCCGCGACAATTCACATGACCTAAATGGCACTTTTCCCTTTTAGACCATATTATCGCGACGACAATAAAAAAGCCAGAGCTAAATTGAGGGACATTCTCATTTTGTATCCTGCAATCCGCAAAAACTATCGATCGGATCTTTTCCCACAAAAGCATCCGCTCCGCTTGAAAGCGCCTCGATCAGTTTTTCCAGTGTATTTTCTTTGGCGTCGTAAATATTGATATACGTGCGCACCTGCGGAATGTCCGAAAGCATCGTCGGCTGTCCGCATCCCACCGCGATCACGGGCACCTCAAATACATACCATGGAATTTCACCGCCGCCTTTCGACATTCCAAAACTCGGTCTGCCCGCCATCACATCGCAAAGTGTGATAACAAGATCTGCCTGTTCACGAAATTCCGAGATGGCATTCTTTCCGGCAAAATAAATATTGAGATCCGGTTTTTCGCCTCTCAATGCCTTCTGTTTCATTTGGTCAAGCGGACTTTCGTAAACATACGCATCGTATCCGCGTTTACATAATTTTTCTTTCACCGTCTCTGCCGGATTTTTTCCTTCCATTCCACACAATTTCAGGAGTTCCACCATCCCCGTCTCATGGCCTTTAATGTGTACGATCATTACTTTTTTATATTTTTCCGGTGAAATCGGAAGTACGTCTTTATCCTTATATTTGACAAGGGTAAGGCTTTTTTCGCTGATCTCGCTCTGTTTTTTCTTATATTCTTCATTTCCAAGTACCCTGTCCAGTGTATCTTTCTCCGGTACCATTTCTACCGCACTTTTTTTATGAAGCTGCAAGTGAGCCTTAATTCCGAGGATTCTTGTCAAAGCTTCTGTCATTCGTCCTTCCGAGATCACGCCTCTTTGATAAGCCGTAAGCATCGTCCGGAAATCTTCCTGCGGATCGTTGAAAAACAGGAACATATCGCAGCCGGCATTGATGGCACGCGGAAGCATTTCTTTTCTCGTCATCTGGTTTGTCATTGCCACCATATGCGACGCATCGGTCACTACGACACCCTGAAATCCTAATTTTTCGCGTAAAAGTGTCGTCATCAATGTTTTGTTCAATGTCGCCGGCATCCATACTTCCTCTTCCGGCAGTTCCGGGGCAAGTTCGCGTACGTATTCAGGAAGCATGATATGACCGCCCATAATTCCTTCGACACCATTCTCGATTAATTCCTTGTAAACCATGCCATACGTCTCATCCCAATGTTTTGGGGAAAAATCATTAACATGGTTGGACAAATGGGCATCGCGGTAATCCACACCATTTCCCGGAAAATGTTTCGCCACACAGGCAAAATCCGTATTCTGGTGTGCTCCTCTTACATATTCGACGCTGCATTTTTTCACCATCTCCGGGTCATTGGAAAAGGCTCTTGTCGAAATTTCCGTATTCATCGGATTGTAATAGATGTCGCAGACCGGTGCAAATGCCATATTACAGCCGATTGCCGCCGCTTCCGCATTGCCCATGCGTCCCATATCCTCCGCATAATCATGGTTACCTGTCGCTCCGATTTTCATGCCATTGCCGATATACGTTCCGTCCGTACACGCGCCATCGCCGCCGGATTCCGTGTTACAGGCGATAAACAACGGAATCTTGCTGTTTTCCTGCAAAATACGGTTCTGCTTCCATACTTCTCGCGCCGGCGCCGGATTGTAGCGGCAGCCTCCCAGATGATACGTCTGTATCAATTCGATCAGATCCTCCTCTTTTTGTGAAGAGGTCAATTGAAAAAATAACTGTCCTACCTTTTCTTCGTCGCTCATCGCGGCGATCGTCTCGTAAACCCAGTCACAATCTTCTTCTGTCAAAAAAAATGGATTTGCTCTCAGATCAATGTTCATTTTCTTTCATCCCTTCCTAAATTTTGATAAAACTGTCTTTCATATTTCTGCTGCATCTCTTTTGTATAATTTCCATTCAGCCAAGCTGGGAAGGCATTCTCTCTTCCTTCCTGCCAGGACTTTTCTTCTTTCCCGGCAAGAATCGGGAAAAAGGGGATTCCTGCGGCATCCGCACTTTCTTTATCACCCAGTGCATCTCCGACCATCAAAACATTTGCCGGGTCGTAACCGAATGCACAGACTTTTTTGAGGCACTCACGCTTCGTCCCCTTCTCTTGTGTCATGCACTCTGTAACATAGTTTAATACACTTGCCTCTTCCCATTCACGACATACCGCCTCCCGATTTGCGGACGAAATGATATAAACATCTGTTTCTTTACAGATTCTGGAAATAACATCTTTTGCCCCGGTAAATATCTTTGTTTTTTCTTTTGGAAGCCGATCGATCGACGCATTTACTTTATTCGACCATTCAAGTACCTGCTGTAATAACTTCGAGCCGGTCTTTTGTACTTCCTCTTCCAGTGCTCTCTCTGAATATTCTTCCGTTGTCCGGAGCCAATGTTCCAGCCGGGGAAGTTCGTCCGCCTCGTTAATCTTATCCCGGAATTCGCACAAAAAACGGTAAATTCCCTGAAAGCGGTTGACTCCCCTTGTTTCCTGCCAAAGATTGATTTCTTCCCAGCGTTTTTGGGCTTCTTTTTCCCATGGCAGGAGATTCCACATTTTTATCACTTCCGGGCCAAAACAAAGCTGATGCTTCGGTGTCATCGTATCCATGACACAACCGTCAGAATCCACACAAAAAGCATAATTTTTCATTTTTCCTCATTCTCCTTTTCTGCCAGAATCCGTGCATTTTCCTGCACCTTTTTCCGATCCAGCGGATACAAAAATGCCAAAGACAGGGCAAGGAGTACAAAACCGACGGCCGGTGCCAGGCAAGTAATATGGTAGATTCCATTGACAACGGATGGTTCAAATGCTGTCGCCTGACTATACCCAATGATACTTAATAGAAGTCCTGCCACGCCGGAAGACGCCGCCTGTCCTACCTTTCTCGCAAAAGAATACACCGAATAAATCGTTCCATCGGACCGCTGTCCGTCATGAACCTGCGCATCGTCAATGACATCTGTGATCATGGCCCACGTAATCAGCGAAAAGATTGCAATTCCGACATACGCAAACGTATAAAATACGACAAAAACATACGCATTCTGCAATTTCAAAAAGTTTGTCACAAAAAGCACTGCTGCCCCAAATAAAGCGGCAGCGATACCCAGCTCTTTCCTTCCCAGTTTTGCCGAAAGCGGCACCGTAAAGGAAGCACAAATTAGTGTAATGACCGTTCCTGCCAGTCCGGATAATGACTGTGCCCGGATGTTACCGTAAAAATTCGGAAAAAGATACGTTGTCATATTGGTAAGTGTCAATTGTGCCAGAATCATGCAGACGGAACTGACAATAATCCCGATCAATGCACGGTTATGCACGATTCCCGAGATCAACTCCGAAACCCGAAATTGACTTGTCGTCTGCTCCACTTTTACCCTTTCTGTCGTCATGGCATAACAGATCAGATAACAGATCACGGCTCCGATCGAGCAAACCAGTGCGGCAAGCATCGTGCGTGTTCCAGAAAGCACATTATTTCCGCCTTCATCCTGATAATATACGACAAGCGGCATCACAACTCCGATCACGGTTCCGGCCAGCGATGCACCGATCGTTCTCCAGTTTGACAGTTGCGCACGGTCCGACGGATTTCCGGAAATTGCCGATGCCATCGATCCATACGGAATATTGATGCCGGTATAACACACGCTTCCCCACAAAATATACGTAAAGAACATCCAGAATATCTTAAATCCAAGCGGCATATGCGCAAACCAGCTTGCATACATCAAAAAAGATGCCACGGCGACCGGACCGCACATTCTCCGAAGCCAGATCACAAATTTCCCGCGTTCTGTCGGTTTGGTACGATCCACGATCTGTCCCATCGCCACGTCGGTAAAGGCATCCACTACGCGGGCTACCATCATCATAATACCGACCACTCCGGCGGGAACTCCCATGACATCTGTATAAAATTTCAACAAAAACATGCTTGACAAAATAAAGGTAAAATCGTTGCCAAAGTCGCCAAACATATAACCTGCTTTATCCCTTAATCCAAAAGGGCGTACATTCTGCTCCATAAGTTCCTCCATTCCAATTTTTGTCATTGAATGACTGCTGTTTGAAATGTAGTATGTGCAAAAATGTCTCTATTATTCTATACTATCTATTTTCTTCCGAATCCTCTTTAAAAATACATATCCCACGAGACATGCTATGAACTCTGTGATCGGAAATGCCCACCAGATGAGCGAAACTCCCATCTGGCCATTTCTGACAAAAACAGAAAAGATTCCTGCCAGTGGCAAAATGATAAGAAACTGTCTGAGCAGCGAGATCACAAGGGACTCCATTCCCCCGTCCAACGCTTGATAGATTCCCTGATAAGCGATATTGATTCCTGCAAAAAGGAAACTGATAGAAATAATCCGCATGGCACTGATAAAATATTCTCTAGACTGTCCTGCATTAAATAATGTGGCAAATGCACCCGGGAAAATCTCTGTGATCATCACACCTACAATCATAAGTGCAATCGTATACATTAATCCGTATTTTATCCCGTCCTGAATTCGCTTTTTGTTTTGCATACCGTAAGAAAAAGCGATAATCGGTGTAATGGCATCGCGCAGTCCAAACGCTAAGAACAATACAAACTGCTGCACTTTATAAAATAGTCCGTATGCGGTCTGTGCAGAAGCGCTGAACTTCAAAATGAGATTCATAACATAAACCATGATTGACATAAGTGCCTGTGCAATGATTGCCGGAAGTCCGATCACATAAATTCCTTTGATAATTCCACGATCCGGCTTCATATACTTTGTGTCATGTTCAAATTCTTTATTCAATTTTATATGAAAAATAAATAAAAGCACCGCAGACGCGACCTGTCCGATCACCGTTGCATAAGCAGCCCCCTCTACGCCCATTTCGGGCACCGGACCGATTCCATAGATCATAATCGGATCAAGAATAATATTTACCAGCGCTCCCACAACCTGACCTATGGTAGAATACAGAGAACGCCCTGTAGCCTGCAATAATTTTTCAAACAAAGAAAAGAAAATGATTCCAAACGAAATGACACAACATATCCTAAGATAACTGGTTCCCATCGCAATCACTTCCGGATCCACGGTTTGCGAGGAAATGTACGTTTTTACGCCAAAAATTCCGAACAACAGACATACCGCATATATGACCGTTCCTAAAAACAAGCTGTTTCCTGCCACCTTCGCAGCCTTTTTACGATTTCCCTCTCCAAGCGTTCTTGCTAAAAGCGCATTGGTTCCCACACCGGTTCCAATTCCAATTGCCACCATCAGCATCTGAACCGGAAATACGAGCGTAAGCGCATTCAATGCCGCTTCACTTCCCACTTTCATATTTCCCACAAAAGCACTGTCCACAATATTGTAGACTGCCTGCAATGCCATCGATAAGATCATCGGTATCCCCATCTGAACCATGAGTTTATTGACCGGCATCTCCCTCATCTTATTACTTTCCGCCATTTTTAAATCCTTCCTATTCTGTCAAGCCCAAATCTACTGATTTTACTCGCTTTGACGATTTT
>ERZ808240.206-NODE-206-length-80734-cov-9.561980_pt1 | contig 80734 bp, 84 predicted proteins | sample MGYA00521084_ERZ808240 | MGnify/ENA primary metagenome ERZ808240 (study PRJEB31516, sample SAMN03275571) | gut metagenome | biome: mammalia-associated habitat; material: feces | host: Papio cynocephalus | place: Kenya | collected 2012-08-06 ...
GGGCATAAAACAGGGCTGCCACCAGCAAAAATATTTGCTAATGCGACAGCCCCATTTTCTCGAAACCCGGAATACCATTCTATTCAATCTCTTTTGTTTCCCATATACAATAAGGATGTATCGAAGAAAGGTACAGATACAAGCGCTTGTATCACCAAATTTGAAAAAGGAAAGGTGATACGAAAATGAAGAACTATAAGAATTTTATGAAACATGAAAATGGTAACTTGGCAGTAGGATTCATCAAATCCAGAAAAGCAGAGCATAAGGTAATGGATTTCTGTGAGAGGATGATTGCAGCTGGAGATGAAGAAGGATGCGAAATATTGTGTGTGGATGTAGACAGAGGTGGCAGCAGAGATATTGACAGACCGCAGCTTGATGATGTTTACAAGGCAATGGAGATGTCCATCATTAATCATTTGTTTATAAGAAGTTTTGATGACATTTCGGAAGATATGGAGGACTTGATTTCGTTCATGCAGTTTGCGAGTGACAATAAGGTTCAGATCCATGTTGTGAGCGTTGAGGCTGATAAAGAGATGAACGAAGCACCGGAACCTTGGGACGGAGGTGCGGGATGTTAAATAGCTTTCACAATGGCGAGGTAGAGAATCTTCTCTACCTGCCGGAATACAAAATGTATATTGCCATAGATTACGACGGCGTGAATGTTTATGACCAGTATGAGAATGGTAATTATCCTACGGAGGAAGAGGCAATAGAGGCTCTTGCCAGAGCAAAGAGAGAAGGTGGCTATTGATGGTAAAGCATGTTGAAAGCAATACAGAAAAAAGAGCGACTATGCTTAAATATGATAAATACGCTGTTGGTGATGTATTGAGAGAATTAAGGACGGAAAGACATCTTACCCAATCACAGACAGCTGAAAAGTTGGATTTGAGTGTGATTCATTATTCTCTAATTGAACAAGGTCAGAGGAAATTCAGCCTGGAAGTTTTATTTAAGATTATGGAAGTATTTGAGGTTAATGCTGACAGAGTTTTAGCGATTGAACCGTCAATTCCCAAGACTGATGTTTTTAGCCAAAAGTTATCTCTTCTATCAAAAGAAGAGCAGGAATATTTGAAAAATGCATGCTTATTGCTGATGGATGGGATGTTGATGAATAAGGAAGGGAAGGCGAGTTAAATGAGAAGAAGTAACAGAAATTACAAACCTATTTCGAATGTGCCATTGAAGTGTATAGTTTTCTTGTCTTCGGACGAAGAACATGATGAATATATAGCGGAGAAGAAGGAGCAAAAGCAATTAAATAGGATAAATGAATTTACTAAGCGAAACAATCTGATTCCTAAGAAGATTATTAGAAGAGGTATTATGGGAGTCGGTGTAAGAAATCAGATGTTTTATAGAGCGATTGCATACATGAAGGCAGGTAAAGCTGACGCAATAGTTGCTGTGAATATGGATGCAATATCATCAGGTGTGGCAGATGCCTATTATAAGGTTGGTCTTGTAAAGGAACACGGCTTTAGGATAATTACTGTTGATGAAAAAGAGCAGTATCTTTATCTGTATGAACCACCTAAGAAAAAATTGGAGGTTGAAGTATGAGAAGACAGGATAAAAATATAAGAAGGAACAGTATTGTATGGGTCGATTTGGGTGCAAAAAAGGGACATATTCAGTCGGGGTGTAGACCTTGTATCGTAGTAAGTTGTGACAGAGCAAATAAGCATGCTCCGGTATACACAGTGATTCCAGGTACTGCCCAATATGAAAAAGCTGATTTTCCGGTTCATTTTACTGTAAAACCCGATGATGTGAAGGGGTTTTTAAAAAAAATACCGTATTTATGGCAGAGCAAATCTGCACGATTGATGCGGAACAGATAATTTCACTGGCGGGTAATATTATTAGCGAAGAGGCGATTAATGTTGTAAATACGATTTTGAAGAGGCAGCTGGAACTGGGGGTGTAGTTGATGGAAGAGGGAGTATCAGAATTTTCAACGACGATTCCGGTTTGGGAGAGGTACTTGTTAAGCATATATGAAGCAGCTGAATATTATCACATTGGCGAGAAGAAAATTCGAACATTGATTGATATGTATCCAGATTCGGAATTTGTGTTATTTGTAGGAAATAAAGCTCTAATTAAGCGAAGACAGTTTGAAGAGTTTTTGAATGATTGCTCAACATTATGATTTTTTAAGAAGTCATAAAATCTTTATGGAAAGAGGGTCACATTTGTGGTACAATGTTATCGTGAGTTTGGGCTCTCTTTTTATTAAAGAAAGGAGAGAACAATATGAGCGAAAAGCGTAGAGATAATAAAAATCGCATTCTTCGTAATGGAGAGTCCCAACGATCAGACGGCAGATATCGTTATAAATATATTGATAAAGACGGTATAAGCAGAGATGTTTATAGCTGGAGATTAGAGAAAAACGACCCGCTACCAAAAGGAAAGATGAAAGATTTGTCTTTAAGGGAGAAGGAAAAACAAATTGAAAGAGATTTGTTTGACGATATAACACCTAATGGCGGTAATATGACTGTATTAGAACTTGTCGAAAAATATATTTCTCTAAAAACAGGAGTTAGACATAACACAGAAGCTAATTATAAGTTTGTTATCAATATTATCAAAAAGGAAGATTTCGGACGTAAAAGAATTGATAAGGTTAAGCTTAGTGATGCAAAGGCATGGCTGATAAAGTTACAGCAAGTAGATGGAAGAGGGTACAGTTCCATTCATTCAATTAGAGGTGTTGTACGTCCGGCTTTTCAAATGGCGGTAGATGATGATCTTATTCGTAAGAATCCGTTTGGTTTTGAACTTGCTTCAGTTGTTGTTAATGATAGTGTAACAAGAGAAGCTATTACTAGAAAGCAGGAGCGAGAATTCTTAAAATTCATAAAGGAAGACAAGCATTTTTGCAAATACTATGATGGTATTTATATTCTGTTTAATACTGGGCTTCGTATTTCTGAATTTTGCGGTCTTACAATATCTGATATCAATTTTAAGGATATGAGGATTAAGGTGGACCATCAGTTGCAGAGAAAACGTAATATGGAATATTCGATTGAAGAGCCTAAAACAGAAAGTGGTGTCAGATATGTTCCAATGACAGAAGAAGTAGCAACATGTTTTAGAAGGATTATTTCTAATCGTTCTAAGCCGAGGGTTGAACCGATGATTCAGGGATATACCGGTTTTTTATTCTTGGATAAGAATGATAGACCTATGGTTGCTCTGCACTGGGAGAAATATATGCAGCACATACGGGATAAATACAATAGTATTTATAAGATTCAAATGCCGAAGATAACACCTCATGTGTGTCGTCATACTTTTTGTTCTAATATGGCGAAATCTGGTATGAATCCTAAAACTCTACAGTATATTATGGGACATTCAGATATAAGTGTTACTTTGAACACATATACCCATGTAAACTTTGAGGATGCAAAAGATGAAATGCGTAGAGTTGCGGGAGCCTGAAAAAGTCGAGTGGTAAGCGCAAATCGTTTACCACTTTTTTTACCACTTTTGCAGGGAAAGATATGCCAAGATATGCCAAGATATGTCAAGTTAGGATGAAAAACGAGTGAACTAAAAATGCTTGAAAATACTGGAAAATAGCGTAATTTAAGGAGTTTTGTATATATGATAAAAGTGCTTTTTATCTGCCACGGCAACATCTGCCGCTCCCCCATGGCGGAATTTGTTTTCAAAGATATGGTAGCAAAACGTGGTCTTGCCGACCGGTTTGAAATCGCTTCGGCGGCTACGAGTACGGAAGAAATATGGAACGGCATTGGCAATCCGGTGTACCCGCCGGCGAGGGAAGAACTGGCGAAGCACGGGATTTCCTGCGAAGGGAAACGGGCGGTGCAGCTAAAAAAGTCCGATTATGATGCGTATGATTATCTGATTGGCATGGATGATAGGAATATTAAAAACATAGAGCGGATGACGGGACATCAGGGCGGCAAAATAAAACTGCTGCTTTCCTTTGCGGGAGAGGACAGGCCCATATCGGACCCCTGGTATACAGGAGACTTCCGAAAGACCTATGAAGATGTGGTAAAGGGATGTGAAGCGCTGCTTCGGAGTATAGAGGGGAAAACGTTATGACACAAAAACAGTCGTACTTCATAGAAGGCCTGCAGGGAGCGGGCAAAAGCACGCTGGTAAACCGTCTGGCAGTAAAATATCCGGAGAAAAAGGTCTGCCGGGAGGGAGACTATACGCCGGTGGATTTGGCGTGGTGCGCTTATGTGGATGAAACGACCTATCAGGACATTCTTGCAAGATTTCCGTCATTATCGGAAGAAATAGCAAGGTACGCCGTGCAGGAGAAAAGTCACCATGTCATTCCCTATACGCGGATACTGACGGATATTCCGGGCTTTCACAAATACATGGAGCAGTTTGAAATCTACAACGGCAATCTGGACAGGAAAACATTTGAAAATACAGTACTTTCCAGGTTTTCAGCATGGGAGCCGGAGGGTGAAATTTTTGAATGTGCCATGTTTCAGAATATTCTGGAAAACATGATACTGTATCTGCAGATGCAGGATGATGAAATCTTGGCTTTTTATAGAAAAGTGCATGAAATCTTGCAAAATAAGCCGTATAAAATTCTTTATCTGGACGTAGAGGATATTGCGGGAAGCATCGAAGTGATAAAAAAAGAAAGAGCGGATGAAAATGGTGTGGAACTTTGGTTCCCACTTATGGTAAATTATATAGAGGCATCTCCTTATGGGCAGATGCACGGGCTTTTGGGCAAAGAAGGACTGCTGAAGCACCTGGAAAGAAGAGAGCAATTAGAGCGAAAGCTCATGAAAGAGGTGTTCCGGAAAGAAATGATTGTCCTGAAGGCGAAGGCTTATGACATAGAGAACCTACCATAACAAAGAAGGTGTACTCATGGAACTTCGATTTCTGGATTTTTTACAGACCATACATATACCACTGCTTGATAAAATATTGGCATTTATCACCAGCCTCGGCAATGCCGGTATCATCTGGATTGTGCTGGCGGTTGTTTTGCTGATACTGCCGAAGACGAGAAAAACGGGGATAATCGTAGCGGCAGCGCTTCTGGTAGACCTTATTTTATGCAACCTCATTCTGAAAAATCTGGTGGCAAGGGTGAGACCGTATGACGTCAACACAGCTATTGCCGTTCTCATAAAAAAGCCCCTTGATTTTTCTTTCCCGTCGGGGCATACGGCGGCATCCTTTGCGGCTATGATGGCTTTATTTCTGGCAAAAATGAAAAAGACATGGATTGCCGCACTTATTCTGGCAGTACTGATTGCTTTTTCCAGGCTGTATTTTTACGTGCATTATCCGACGGATGTACTGGGCGGTATCGCAGTGGGCATTCTGTCGGGCGTTATAGGGTACGCAATCGTTGAAAAACTGGATAAATGCCGGAGAACGGTAAAGTAAAATTTCACAAAATGTAAGGTATTCAAACTACAAAAAACAGGGTATACGTTATCCTGTTTTTTCCTTATAATAAAATGAAATAGAACTAAGTTACCAATAAATTATCACACAGGAGGCAGGTATGGTCAGGCAGGAAGGAAACAGGCTGGTTATCGAAGAAGGACTCACACGGGTTTACATAGAATGCTGGGGAGAAAGTTCCCTGCGCGTCCGCATGACGGCGGAGCCGGAGATGGACAAAAACGACTGGGCGCTTTGCGAAAAGGTGGAAGAAGTGACGCCGGTGATTACATTTACGGAAGTGGATGTGACGGACCCCTGGTACAAGGGAGAAGAGTGGAAAAAATATCACCAGACCGGCACGGTGGCAACACTTACCAACGGAAAAATCACGGCGGAAGTGAATCCCGAGGGCTGGATTCGGTTCTTAAATCAGAGAGGCGAGGTGCTGACGGAGGAATACTGGCGCAACCGCAACCGTATTAACCGCTACTGTGTGCCCCTTCGTGTGGATGCCAGAGAGTTAAAGCCGGTCATGGGTTCCTGCGATTATGAGCTGACGGCACGTTTTGAAGCATATGATGATGAGAAAATTTTCGGCATGGGGCAGTATCAGGAAAAGCATCTGGATAAAAAAGGCGCCACTCTGGAGCTTGCACAGCGGAATTCCCAGGCAAGCGTGCCTTTTTATGTTTCCAGCAGAGGCTATGGATTCCTCTGGAACAACCCGGCAATCGGTACGGCAACCTTCGGCACCAACAAGACGGAATGGTATGCGAAGAGAACCAAGAAATTAGATTATTTTATCACGGCAGGCGACACCCCGGCGGAAATCGAACTGCATTACAGTGCGGCAGCGGGCAGAACGCCCATGATGCCGGAATTCGGTCTGGGCTATTGGCAGTGTAAATTAAGATACCGTACCCAGGAGGAAATCCTTGCGGTTGCCAGAGAGCATAAAAGACGCGGACTTCCCATGGATGCCATTGTGGTGGACTTTTTCCACTGGACCATGCAGGGGGATTTCAAATTTGAAAAAAGAGACTGGCCCGACCCGGATGCCATGGTAAAAGAACTGAAGAATATGGGCATTGAAACGGTTGTTTCGGTCTGGCCCACGGTGGATGAGCGCAGCGAAAATTTCTGGGAGATGAATGGAAAAGGGTATCTGGTGCATTCCGACAGGGGAAACGGCCTCCACATGACTTGGATGGGCAACACGGTATTTTACGATGCCACGCATCCCGGCGCCAGAAAATTTGTCTGGGAAAAATGCAAGGAGAATTATTATAAGAAGGGCATCCGCATTTTCTGGCTGGATGAAGCGGAGCCGGAATACGGACCCTACGATTTTGACAATACCCGTTATTACATCGGACCGGCACTGCAGTGCAGCAATATTTATCCTGCCATGTATGCCAAAGGTTTTTATGACGGGCTGAAAGAGTCCGGGGAAAAAGAAATCATGTCCTTAGTGCGTTGTGCCTGGGCGGGCAGCCAGAAATATGGAGTGCTGACCTGGTCCGGCGACATTCATTCTTCGTTCCGCGCCATGCGGGAGCAGTTACAGGCGGGCTTAAACATGGGCATGGCGGGTATCCCCTGGTGGACCAGTGACATCGGCGGTTTTGTCGGCGGCAACATTGAAGATGCGGATTTCCGGGAACTTCTGGTCAGATGGTTTGCATGGGGCGCTTTTTGCCCGGTATTCCGTATGCACGGAGAGCGTTCCCCCTGGTACGAGAGGGAGCAGGAGTTTATTGACAATGTGCGTCAGCTTACCTCCGGTCAGGACAACGAGGTCTGGAGCTTCGGTGAGGACAACTATGAAATCTTAAAGAAGTATTTATTTGTCCGGGAAAATATGCGTCCCTACATCCGGGAATGCATGCGGGCAGCCAGTGAAAGCGGTGCGCCGGTGATGCGCCCGCTGTTCTTTGACTTCCCGGAGGATAAAAAGTGCTGGGAAACCGAAGACGTTTACATGTTCGGTCCGGATGTGCTGGTGGCTCCCGTTATGGAGCTTGGCGCAAGGGAACGAACCCTTTACTTACCTAAGGGCGCAGAATGGAAAGACGCCGTAAGCGGAAACCTGTACGAAGGCGGCCAGACGGTTACCGTAGACGCCCCGCTGTCCGTTATTCCGGTCTTTGTCCGGGACGGCAAAGACGTGAAGATATTTTAGAGCAGCAATCGACGGCTGTGTCCGCTGCCTTTTATAGGGTAGCCGATATACAGCTGTGCCCCTGCCTCTTATAGGGTAGCAGATATACGGCTGTGCCATCCTGCCATTTCCTAAGCAGACTTTTAATCACCGTCAGTACTTAGTTGCCGTATTCTGGCAACTTACGTACTGTTACGGTGATTACTAAGCGCAAGCGGGTCTGCGAGGAAATGCAGGAAGCACAGCGTCCCGGCATACTAAGCGGAAGCGGGTCAGTGAGGAAACGGCAGCAGGCACAGCCCCAGCCCATCATAGAAAAAGAAAGAAGGAACCAAAATGACAGATTACCAGAAAACCATGGAAGAAATCGTAGAAAACGGCATTGCCCAGGGACACATCATCGGCGCCAATGTGCTGATGATAAAAGATGACAAAGAAGTATATTTTAAGAGCCACGGTTATGCGGATAAGGAGAACGGCGTGCCCATGAAAAGGGATGCCATTTTCCGCCTGTACTCCATGACGAAGCCGGTTACGGCAGCAGCCACCATGATACTGGCGGAACGGGGAAAAATCGACCTCTGGGACCCGGTATCCAAGTATATTTCCGAATTTGCGGACTGCAAGGTCATGGAAGAGGACGGCAGACTGGTGCCGCCCAAGCGCCCGGTGAAAATCTGGGATTTGCTCACCATGACATCCGGTCTTACCTACCCGGATATGGGCTGCGAGCCCGGCAGGCAGATGGATGCACTGTTTAAGGAATTAAAAGAGAAGCTGGCGCAGGGCATTCACACCGATACGCTGGAGTATTGCCGCAGGATTGCACAGATGCCCCTTTGTTTCCATCCCGGCGAAAAATGGAGATATGGTTTGTCAGCGGACATTTTAGGTGGTATCATAGAGGTGGTTTCCGGGGAAAACTTCGGCAATTTCTTACAGAAAGAAATTTTCGAGCCCCTGGGAATGAAGGATACCGGCTTTGTAGTACCTAAGGAAAAGAGGGACCGTCTGGCAGCCTGCTATCAGTGGAGCAACGAGGAGGGCAGACTCATTCCCTATACGGACAATCACCTGGGACTGGAAGGCTACGGCGAAGATGCGGTATACGAATCCGGCGGAGCGGGACTGGTGTCCACCGTGGATGATTACGCAAAATTTGCCCGCATGATGATGCATTACGGCACATTGGACGGCGTGCGGATTTTAGGCCGTAAAACCGTGGAACTGATGACAAGCTCCCATCTGACCAAGGAGCAGGCGAAAGATTTTAACTGGGACAGCCTGTGGGGTTATGACTACGGATTTTTAACGAGAGTGCTGCGCAATCCCGGCGAAGCCGGCTGCAACGCCAGCGTGGGTGAATACGGCTGGGACGGCTGGACGGGCAATTACATCACCATGGACCCCAGTGAAAACATGACACTTTTGTATTTTATCCAGAAAACGGATGCCGGCACCACGGAGGAAGTGAGAAAGCTCCGCATGACGGTTTACGCATCTTTATGATAATCAATCCTTCTTATAAGAAAGGATAAAACATGAACATTTTAACGGCTGACAATATCACAAAGGCATACGGAGAAAGAAGGCTCTTGGACGGAGCCTCCTTCTTTTTGCAGGAAGGGGAAAAAGTCGGTATCATCGGCATTAACGGTACCGGCAAAAGCACGCTGCTTAAAATTCTGGCGGGCTTGGAAGATCCGGACGAGGGAAAGGTCATACGGGCGCAGGGCATGGTGGTGCGTTTCCTGTCCCAGCATCCTTCTTTCCGGCCGGAGGATACGCTGATAGAAGCGCTGCTTCGGGAGAACGGAAAAACGGAGGAAGAAGCCACCGACCTGATTACCGATGCCAAAAACATGATGACCCGGCTGGGAATCACGGATTTTAACGAAACATGCGGGCATTTGTCCGGCGGACAAAAAAAGCGTCTGGCACTTATCAGCGTGCTGCTTACGCCCTCCGACTTACTGATTTTGGACGAGCCTACCAACCACCTGGACGGCGACATGGCGGAATGGCTGGAAGAGATGCTGAAAAAGAGAAAAAATGCGGTCATCATGGTGACCCATGACCGGTATTTCTTAGACAGTGTGGCAGGCAGAATTATTGAAATCGACAGGGGTAAAATTTATTCCCATGAAACCAATTATTCCGGCTATCTGGAAGAAAAAATAAGCCGGGAAGAAATGGCGGAAGCAGCGGAAAGAAAGCGGCAGTCCCTGCTCCGCACGGAGCTTGCCTGGGTGCAGCGGGGCGCAAGAGCCCGTTCCACCAAGCAAAAGGCAAGACTGGAGCGATATGAAGAGTTAAAGAACCGCAAAACAGAGTCCGTTTCCGCCAACGTGGAGTTAAGCTCCGTTTCTAACCGCATGGGACGGACAACCATTGAGTTAAAGCATATTTCCAAGAGCTATCCGGGCAAGGAACTGATCCGGGATTTTTCCTATATTTTCCTAAAGAATGACAGAGTGGGCTTTGTGGGCAGGAACGGCTGCGGCAAAACCACCCTGATGAAAATGATTACCGGAGCCGTGCAGCCGGATGCGGGCGATATTGAAATCGGACAGACCATTAAAATCGGCTATTATGCGCAGGAATGCGACATGCCGGACAATAAGCGGGTGATTGATTACATCCGGGATGTGGCGGAGATTATCGATACCACGGAGGGCAAGGTCACGGCGGCAAGGATGTTGGAAAAGTTTTTGTTTTCGGGCGAAGACCAGTATGGCCTTGTGGGCAAGCTTTCCGGCGGAGAAAAGCGGCGGCTGAATCTGTGCCGTGTACTGATGGAAGCCCCGAATGTCCTGATTTTAGACGAGCCGACAAACGATCTGGACATCGCCACACTGACGATTTTGGAAAGCTATCTGGATACCTTTCAGGGGATTGTCATTGCCGTGTCCCATGACCGGTATTTTCTGGACCGTACCATGAAGCGTATTTTTGCGTTTGAAGGGGACGGTATCATCCGGCAGTACGAGGGCAATTATTCCGATTATCTGTTGCGGAAAAGTGTGGAAGCCGAGATGGAAAACGAAGCTGACGGAAGCGGACGAAATGCAGGCAGAGCGGAGAAAGATGCAGATAAAGAAGCTGCATCTGTGAAGGGTGGTGCCGAAGGAACGGCAGATAAAAAAAACACCTGGGACCCCGGTAAACGAAAGCTGAAATTTTCTTATAAAGAGCAGAAGGAATATGAAACCATTGAGCAGGACATTGCGGATATGGAGCAGCAGATTGCCGATTTGGAAGCGAGTATTCCAAACTATGCTTCCGACTTTGTGAAGCTGCAGGAAATCAATCAGAAAACAGAGGAATTAAAAGCAGCGCTCGAAGAAAAAATGGACAGATGGATGTATCTGGAAGAACTGGCGGCAAAGATTGCGGAACAGTAATGGGAAGCGCAGGCAAATTTTCTCTTAAAAGCAGATACAGGCAGATAGCGGAGCAAAAGAAAAACGCAGAAGATTTTTAATCTTCTGCGTCGTCCTGGTCTGCTGCAACAGCACTTACCACGGAAGAAACCACGGAAACCACTACTGCAAAGATGATAATTAAAAGGCCGCCGCCCAATAATAAAATTTCCATTGTAATCACTATGCCTTTCTATAAACCTGTACACATCATTTCTAACCCATATTATAGCTTGTTTCTTCCAAAACTACAACCCAAATTCCAAATTTGAACAGAAAAAATAAAGCATATAAAAGCATAATACAGAGAAATTTTTCCGAAATAAACAGTCCGGCGCGTACTGAAATGATGAAAATATCAATCCTAAAAATAAAATTGATGAAATTATCATTTTTCTATTGACAAAGAAAATAAGTGGAAATATAATACACCCATAAACAAGGACAAAGACGTCACGAACAAGTATCGTGGCGTCTTTTTTGTATGATACGGAAGAAAGGAAGCGAGAGCATGGAAATTAAAATCATAGACGAATCCCAATTTTCCACTTCTGTCTGGTCGGGGGGAAAGACCACGGAAATGTATCTGTATCCGCAGGATGCTTCCTATAAGGAGAGGAATTTCCTTTTCCGCATCAGCTCCGCTACGGTGGAGGACGAAACCTCCGTTTTTACGAGGCTGCCGGACATCCACCGGGAAATTCTTTTATTAAACGGCAGCATGGTTCTGCAGCACGGCAAGGGCGTTCCGGTTACGTTACAACCTTATGAACCCCATGCATTTGAAGGCGAATGGGAAACGGTCAGCCACGGAAAAGCCACGGACTTTAACGTTATGTATCAAAACTGTAAGAGCTTTGTAAAGGTCATTTCGGAAACCGGAAAGGCGGTCTTTGAAAAGACGGTGGGCATGGATTTCTTCTATAGCAAAGAAGATGATTTCCGGCTGGAACAGACCATAGTAAAAAGAGGGCAGCTTGCCATGGTAACCGGGCAGCCGGGAGTGGTAAAGCTCATAAGCGATGAAGAAAATCCCGGAATCATTCATGTGGGAATTACCGGTTTGCCGGGACCGGCAGAGAGGGTGGAATAAGGTGTCAGCACAGGAGTTCAGAAAGCAGGTAGCAAGGGTTTCCCATTCATCCAATACCTTTCATAAGTTAGGAACCTTCATGGAAGAAAACTGGGTGAGTGTGGGAATGTTAAGTGCCACGGAGGTGGCAAAGAGGGCGGGCGTCAGCCAGGGCAGCGTCACAAGATTCTGCAACGAGCTGGGTTTTGCCGGATACAGCGAATTCTCCAAAAAGTGGAAGGAGAGCATTTACGAACCGCTTTCCGCACCGGACCGGCTGAAAAATATCCGCGAGGAACACGCCGACCTGGCACGCATGATAGAAGTGGAACAGGAAAACTTAAACCGGCTGACGGAAATTGTTTCCGGGGAAGCCTACCGCAAGATAGTAAAATCGATGACGGACCGGAAAAAAATCGTTTTGCTGTCGGCAAGAATTTCCGCCACCCTCTTAGACCAGATACATTACATGCTTTCCAAAATCCGGGACAATGTGCAGATTGTACTGCCGGGAAGCCCCGAATGGAACAACCTGATACTGGAGAAGCCGGAAGATACCTTTATTTTTACCATTATGTTTCCCCGGTACCCCAACATCCTGATAACGGAAATTGCCGCCCTGCATAAAGCGGGATTTGAAATCGGGCTTATGACCAACAGTATGTTAAGTCCCCTGATACCGCATTCTTCCTATTATATAGAAGTGCCGGTTTCCTCCACATCCATTTTCGACTGTTACGGAACGGTAACCGTGCTTCTGAACTACCTGGTACGGGACATTGCCGGTCAGATAGAAAACCTGGAGGAGCGGCTGAACAGGCTGGAAACCTACGAGAAAGAAAACGATACCTATTACCGGGTATAAAACACGGAAATATCCGAAGCAAGCAACTAAAAGAAATAAAGCAACTAAAGAAAAAACAGCGGCTGCGAAAGAAAGCGGGTGATGGGTATGCAGCTTAGGGTAAACAAAGAAAGGCTGAAACAGAATATCGAAGAACTGGCACAGTTTGGACTGAACGCAAACGGCGGCGTAGACCGTTCCATCGGAAGCAAAGCGGATTTGCAGGCAAGAAAATGGCTGACGGATTACGCAGAAAAGCTGGGAGCCAAGGTCCATACGGACGCCATTGCCAATATCCACGCCGTACTTCCCGGTACGGAGCACTTAAAAAAATTAGTCATCGGTTCCCACCACGATGCGGTGCCGAACGGCGGCAAATATGACGGGGCCATGGGCGTTTTGTTGGGACTGGAAGTAATGCAGTGCATTCTGGAAAACGGCATCTGGTTAAGACACCCCTACGAGGTGCTGATGTTTACCGCAGAAGAACCCAATCCCTTTTCCATTTCCACCATGGGAAGCCGCAGCATTACCGGAAAAATACCGGAGGAGATGCTCCTTTCCGCAACGGACTGCTATAGCGGCATGCCGCTGCCGGAGGCGATAAAAAGGGCGGGCGGCGATTTATCCCGGCTGAAAGAAGACAGGATGACGGATAAGGAAATGAGCGCTTTTATCGAGTGCCATATTGAACAGAGCCGCAACTTGGACGATGCAAAGCTTTCCGTGGCAACGGTAAAATCCATCACCGGTATTTACCGGGAGATTGTTACCGTACAGGGCGAAGCCAATCATGCGGGAACCACACCCATGCCGTACCGGAAGGATGCGCTGACAGCTGCCAGTGAATGTGTGCTGGCGATTGAAAAAATTGCCAGGGAGTTTGGAAAGACCCACATCGTGGCAACGGTGGGCAAGCTGGATGTAAAACCCAATTCCGCCAACATCATACCGGATTCGGTCAGCTTTATTATGGAAATCCGGACATCCTGTGAAGAAGAAAAGCAGGCATTTTTACAGAAGGTAACAGAAGAATTTGCAGGCATAGAAAAAGAAAGGGGCGTTTCCCTTACACGGGAAATCAACTTAAACCAGGACGGCGTTGTGATGAGCGACCTGATACAAAAAGTTCTGACAGAGGAAACCAAGCCTTTTCAGAAAAAGACGGTATCGCTGGTGAGCATGGCAGGACACGATGCGGTACATATGACGAACCTTACGAAAACAGGCATGTTGTTTGTACGAAGTGTAAACGGCAAAAGCCACTGCGCCGAGGAGTACACCCGGATAGAGGACATAGAAGTAGCGGGAAATGTGCTTCTGGCAAGCATCCTGCGGCTGGACGCAATGCTGGATGTAAGATAGTGGAAGAACGGAAAGGAAGGATATACATGAGAATTATTGCACCGAAGGTCATTTTACAGGACGGAAAAATTCTGACCGGTTCTGCGGTTGTCATACAGGACGGAAAAATTGTAAAAATCGGACGTCTCAGTACTATTAAAAAGCAGTATCCGAAGGAAGGCATTGAATACTGGACGGACATGGCAATGGTGCCCGGCACCATCAATATCCACAACCACTGCTTCCAGAGCCTGCTTCGCGGACTGGCGGTGGGAAAGCCGTTTTTAACCTGGAGGGATCAGGCGTTATATAAGTATTCTCCGATTTTAACCCCGGACGATTTGTATACCGGTTCCGCCTTTGCTTTTTCGGAAATGATGAAATGCGGTGTTACCACTGTTTCGGATTTCTTTTATGTGCACAACGACGGAAAAGAAAGTGACGAGGCCATTGTGCAGGCGGCAAAAGACGTGGGCATCCGGCTGGTGCTGGCAAGAACCATGTACGACTGGACAGGCGCTCCGGCGGGCTATGTGGAAAGCATTGACACCGCCGTAAACAACATAAGGGATTTGGCGGAAAAGTACAACGGAAGCGAAAGCCTCATGACCAATATTTTACCCGCACCCCACAGCCTGCATGCAGCCAGCACGGATATGGTAAAGGCGGGATTTGAACTGGCAAAAGAACTCGGCACCAAGTTCCATATCCACGTAGCGGAAGAACCCTTTGAAGTGGAGGATGTGAAGAAACAGTTCGGTGTAAGACCGGTGGAACTCTTGGATAAAATCGGAGTTTTAGGCGACAAAATGGTTGCCGTTCATGCGGTCTGGCTGGATGAAAACGAGCTGAAGCTGTTTTGCGACAAAAAGGCAAGCTTAGCCTACTGTCCGTCCAGCAACATGTTCTTGGCGGACGGCGTTACCAATATAAAGGAAATGGTGAAGAACGGTGTGACCATCGGCGTCGGTACGGACGGCGCGTGCAGCAACAACCGTATCAGCGTGTTTGAAGAAATGCGTATGGCATCCCTGTTACAGAAAGCGGACAAGCTGGACGCCCTCACCATTGACTCCGATGTGGCATTTGATTTCGGTACAAAGAACGGCGGAAAGATTTTAGATTTGCCCATCGGCGAAATCAAAGAAGGCTGCCGGGCAGATTTGGTGGGACTCGATTTGAACGATTTCTCCATGCAGCCCATGTTTGACAATTACGAACAGCTTCTTCCCAATATTGTATATTCCATGCAGCCCACCGCTATCCGCAAGGTTGTGGTAAACGGCAGGACAACCGTGGACAGAGGGTATATGGATACTCTTTCGGAAGAAATGGTAACAGACAGAGTAAAGAAACTGATGAAAAAATTCCAGAGTGTATAGAGCAGCAAATGAGCTGACGGTTAATTTGGTACAAAGGCGTACAGATGGGAAATCTGTGCGCTTTTTTTGTATATAGCAAAGTCATTTTACTTGAAGGAGGACAAAACTATGAAGAAAAAAATTATCGCAATGTTGACAGCAGTTATGGTTATGGGAGCCCTGGCAGGATGCGGCGGCAGCGCAGCACCGAAGGAAAGCACTCCCGCAGAAAGTAAAACAGAATCCACCGTTTCCGAGGAAACAACGGCAGGAGAAAGCACAGCAGAAACAACCACCGGAGGCAAGGGTACTTTGTATGTAGGTACCGACGCAACCTTCCAGCCGTTTGAGTATGTGGAGAACGATGAATACACGGGCTTTGATATCGACCTGATGAGAGCTCTGGGCGCCGAAATGGGCTATGATGACGTACAGTTTGTAAACACTGATTTCAAGGGACTTATTCCCGGACTAATCGCCAAGAAGTTTGATGTCATTGCATCCGGCATGTATATCACCGATGAAAGAAAAGAGAGCATCAACTTTACCGATACCTATTATCCCGGCGGTCTTTCCATTATGGTGCTGAAGGATGACGATTCCGTAACAAGCATTGATGACTTAAAGGATAAGAAGGTAGCCGTTCAGGTAGGTACCAAGTCCGTAACCTATCTGGAAGAGAACTATCCGGATATCAAGAGAGTGGAAGTAGAAACCAACAACGAAATGTTCATGTCCCTGGAATCCGGTAAGGCAGATGCCGTTATCACCGGCAGACCCGCAGCCATGGTTTACGCTTCCCAGTCTGACAAGGTAAAGGTTCTGGACTACCCGGTAACCGAAGAACTTTACGGTTTCGGTATCCGTAAAGAAGACACCGAGCTTCTGGATGAAATGAATGCCGCACTGGCAGCCATCAAGGAAAACGGTGTATACGATGAAATCTCTGCCAAGTATTTCGGAGAATAAAAAATAAGAAACACAGCGGACTGGCAGCGGTGTGGGAAAGGTTAGGTATTGATTATGGATTTTTTAGTGGTATTCAGAAACGGTAATTTCTCTTTTTTAATGACAGGTCTTGCCGCAACCGTTTTTTATACGATTACCGGATTTGTGTTGAGTATGCTGATTGGGCTGATAGTGGCCTTCGGTCAGTTGTCAAAGAAAAAAGTATGCAGGACTGTTGCTGAAATCTATCTTTCCTGGTTTCGCTCCACGCCCCTGTTAGTACAGCTTGTGCTTATTTACTATGGTCTGCCCATTCTCTTCCATATTGACACGAAGGACTGGGTCTGCGGCATTATTGCACTGGGTATGTACAGTGGTGCTTATGTATCACAGGTTATCCGCGGTGCCATTGTTTCCATTGATAAAGGGCAGATGGAAGCCGGCCGTTCCCTGGGGTATTCCCAGGGACAGACCATGCGTAAAATCGTATTGCCCCAGGCATTCCGGCGTATGCTGGCGCCTCTTACCAACGAGTTAATCTCTCTTACCAAAAACTCTTCTTTGCTTTCCTGTATTACGGTTGCCGAACTGTTCCGTCAGGCAAACACTCTGATTGCAAAGAACTTCAAAACCATGGAGGTTTATATTTTCGTGGCGATTTTATATTACATCTTAAACAACATCTTTGGTGTAATCGGCAAGGTGCTTGAGAAGAAATTAAGAACCGGGGAGGAATTGGAATGAGCAAAAAAATGATTGAAATTCATGATTTGGAAAAATTCTACGGTGCCCATCATGTGCTGAAAAAAATAAATCTGGATGTGGAAGAAGGCGAAGTGGTGGTTATCATCGGGCCTTCCGGTTCCGGTAAAAGTACTCTCCTTCGGAGCATAAACTACCTGGAGGAATATCAGGACGGCACCATTATTATTGACGGCGAATACATAGGACGCACCATGAAAAACGGAAAGTCCGTGCCCATGGAGGAAAAGAAATTAAATGCCATGCGCCAGAAGGTGGGAATGGTGTTCCAGAGCTTTAACCTGTTCGGACATAAGACGGTCATCCAGAATATCATGATGGCGCCCATGGATTTGAAAAAGGAGAACAGGGCGGACGCCAGGGAAGAAGCCGAGGAACTTCTCCGTAAGGTAGGACTTCCCCAGAAAGCCAATGTCATGCCTTCCAGCTTATCCGGCGGCCAGAAGCAGCGTATTGCCATTGCGAGAGCGCTTGCCATGAAGCCCAAGGTTATGCTGTTTGACGAACCGACTTCCGCACTGGACCCGGAAATGGTAGGAGAAGTCTTAAAGGTTATGAAGGAACTGGCAAAATCCGGTATGACCATGGTGATTGTGACCCATGAAATGAACTTTGCCAAGAGTATTGCGGACAAAGTGGTGGTTCTGGAAGAAGGCTCCATTATTGAGCAGGGACCGCCCGAACAGATTTTTGACCATCCGCAGAACGAAAGAACCAAGGCATTTGTAAACATGGTATTTACCAAGGATGTAGTGGAATAAGGCAGGTGAGCATATGGAAAACAAGGTAATAGCCATCAGCCGTCAGTTCGGCAGCGGCGGCAGGGCAATTGGAAAGAAAGTGGCGGAGGAACTGGACATCCCTTTTTACGATTTGGCAATTATTGAAATGGCGGCGGAGCGCAGCGGTGCAGCCTACGAGGATTTACTGGAAGTGGATGAGAAAAAGGTGGGCACCCGCTGGTATCAGTTTACGGACGAAAACAATGCCAAGTATTCCCTGAAAAAAATTCCGGTCAACGAGGAACTGTACCGGGTGCAGAAGGAAATCATCCACGATATGGCAGCCAAGAGTCCCTGCGTCATCATAGGACGCGGCGCCGATTATATTCTGCGTAACAACGATAAGCTTTTAAGCGTCTTTGTCATTGCCGACAAGGAAACCAAAGTGGAAAATGTGACGGCGCATTATAATCTGGACAGGGAAAGCGCACTGGAGCTGATGAAGAAAACCGACAAACAGCGGAAAAATTACTACAACGCCTACACGGATTACAAATGGGGCGACATCGCCAACTACAATATGGTTTTGGACCGTAGCAAATTCGGTATCGACGGCTGCGTGGAAATCCTAAAGGCGGCTTACGGTGCCCTGTAAAAAAAATGGAAGTCCTGCGGCGGTTAAGTTTGCGGGCAGGCATGCCGATAAATCTTTTACCGAAACAGAATGGTAGGGAGGACGGTCTATGATAACCATCAGTCTTTGCATGATAGTGAAAAATGAAGAAAAAGTCCTGAAAAGATGCCTGGACAGCGTCAGGGATTTGGTGGACGAAATGATTATCGTGGATACCGGCTCCACGGATCGGACGAAGGAAATCGCAGCCTCCTATCCCGGTGCGAAAATTTACGATTTTACCTGGGTGGACGACTTTGCGAAAGCAAGAAACTTCGCCTTTTCCAAGGCAACCTGCGACTATATTTATTCGGCGGATGCGGACGAGGAAATCAATGAAGAAAACCGAAAAAAATTCATGCGCCTAAAGCAGGTGCTTCTGCCGGAAATCGAAATTGTGCAGATGAAATATGCCAACCAGCTTTCCTACGGCACGGTTTACAACTACGACGAAGAGTACCGCCCCAAGCTGTTTAAGAGGGTGAGAGGCTTTATCTGGGAAGGCGCCATTCATGAAACCGTGGCAACCAGTCCCGTTGTGTATGACAGCGACATCAGCATCCAGCACAAACCGGAGAGCTTACATACCGGCAGGGATTTTGCCGCATTTGAAAGACTGATAAAAAGAGGTGAGTCCCTCTCAAAGAGACTGAAAAACATGTATGCCAAGGAGCTGTTTATTGCCGGCGGAAAAGAAGATTTCCTGCAGGCGGCGGATTATTTTGAGCAGATAGCGGACACGGCGGAGGACGAAGAGGAGCTGAAGGAAGCGCTGGCGGTGGCGGTCGCTGCGGAACGGCAGAGAAAAGACACCGACAATTTCTTCAAGTATGCCTTAAAGTCCGTGGTACTGGGCGGCTGCTCTGAAGTATGCTTTGAAATCGGCGAGTATTATTTTTCCAAGGGCGATTATGAAGAAGCCGTACTCTGGTATTACAATGCCCACTACGAAACGGAAGCCATTCTCTGCCTTAAGAAAAAGGAAAGAGAACCGCTGGAAAAATTAGTGGAGTGCTGCCGGAAGCTGGACCGTCCGGAGGATGCTTACACATACCGGAAAGAACTGGAACAGCTATAAGGGGCTGTTACGGAAAGGCGGAAACGGTTACGGAAAAGCCGAAAGAACCATGATTTGGTAAATATAACAGAAAATTTGCCACCCAATCTTGTGAAAATAAGCCAATAGGCAGAAGTGCAAAAAGGTGGTAAGATAACCACATTACCTGTTGAAATTGAAGAAGCGAGACAGAGGGCCCGGAAAGGCTCTCTTAAACGTATATTCATTTCAGGAGGTTTTTTTATGCACAAATTTAAGAGTTATATCTGGGAATGGCTGATTGGCTTCAGCCTGATTGTTTTGTATCTGTTAAGCTCCGCAAGGGTGGTAAATGCGGCGGAAAATCCGTCCTTTACCCATACCCATGCGGCAAAATGCACGCAGAAATTTACGGAAACCTGCACGGTGCACCACACCTGCAGTTATCACGAAGAACACCAGACGCGGTATTGCAATACCTGCGGCAAGGGAACTGACCACAAGCTGACGGCGCACACCTATACCTGCTCCAAGCAGAATGACACCTGGCAGCCGGACGGCGTCTGCACCTGTACGGTCTGCGGCACTTCCGTGGGCTGGGTCAATCCGCCCGGAAAAAAGCATGAATATACCGTGGACAGAAGAGTCTGCGGCATGGAAGAGGGAGAGGCAACCGCTACCTTAAGCGTCAGTGCCGACAGCACAGCCTGGACCAACAAAGCGGTGGGACTGACGGCATCTGTGGCGGTGCTTAAGGATGATGCGTCCAGCCAGGGAATTACGTTAAGCTGGCAGGACGGCAAAATGAGCGTTACCCAGAACGGCACCTATACGGTGACTGCCACCAACGGACAGGGACAGAGCATCAGTGCGTCTGTTACAGTTAACTGCATCGATACCACGGCGCCGGTGATTTCTTCGGTGACCGGGGACACCGGCAGCATGAGTAAAACCGCCATTTCTGTTACGGTGGCGGCTTCGGATGCGGAAAGCGGTCTGGCGGAGGCTCCTTTTTCTACGGACGGCGGCAGCAGTTTTGGTACGAGCAATACGTTTACGGTAACGGAAGGAAATCCCGTCACCTTCGTGGTAAAGGATAAAGCCGGCAATACGACGCAGAAAACCATTAAGCGGGGAGATTTCCCCTATCCTGCCGAAAAACCTGCAGAGGGCGGCAATAAGCCCGGCGGGGAGAGCGGCGGAACAGGTGGCAGCACCGGAGGAAACAGCGGAACGGGAGGCAGCGGCACCGGAGGAAACAGCGGAACGGGAGGCAGCGGCACCGGAGGAAACAGCGGAACCGGCGACAACACCGGCGGCAGTGGAACCGGGGGAAACAGCGGAAGCGGTGGCAACGGCACCGGAGGAAACAACGGCACCGGCAGTACCGGAACGGACACCGGCGGAGCAGGCAGCTCCGGCGGAAAAGGCAGCAGTACCGGAGCAGGTGGCAAGCAGAACGGCGACAATACCGGCAAAAATTCCGATAAAAACAGTACTTCCGGAAAGGACACCGCAGGCACCGGTGGAAATAATGCGGATGGCGGAACCGGCGCGGAGGGAAGCATGGGAGAAAATGCGGCAGGAAAGGCCGGAACGGACAGCAAGATGTTTCTCATTGCCAGACTGGAAAAGGAGAGGCTGTTGGCCCAGAAGGATTTGATGGAAGACGACAGGCTGGCAGGCGGCTATGCGGATGGCGGAACCGGCGTGGAGAAAAGCACGGACGAAGAAGCACTTTCCCACAAAAGCAGTGCGGGCGGTCTTGCCGGAATGGTAAGCTGGATAGGGGCAAACCCGCTTCCGGCAGCAGGTGGCGTGCTTATTCTGGCAGCTCTTCTTATCGGAGGATATCTGTTCTGGTATTTCGGCGTGGATGTGTACTGCTATGACGGCGGTGAAGAATACAAACGCCTGGGATTTTTGTTTGTGAAGAAGAAGCAGGGCTCCTATGAACTGTGGTTTCCCGACGGGATTACGGAGGATGAAGGAAAGGAAAGGTTCCGCCTGGTATTCAAGGGCAGACTGATAAAGCAGGCGAGACACCGTAAGCTTACCATTCATTACGGCGGGCGAAAGATATTGCAGTCCATGGAAGAATGTGTAGACTTTGTACTTTAGTCATGTTAAAATCAAAGGCGTTAAAGCTGATAGAAAGAACAGTAACGAATAGAGAATAACAGGAAAGAAGGCAGAGTATGAACTGGGAAGAAAATGTCAGAAGGGTAGTTCCCTATGTTCCGGGAGAACAACCCAAGGACACAAATGTCATTAAACTCAATACAAATGAAAATCCCTATCCGCCCGCACCGGGGGTGGAGAGACTTAAGCAGGAGTTTTCCTGTGACAGGCTGCGGCTCTATCCCGACCCGGAGGCAACGGTTCTGGTGGATGCGATTGCAGAGCACTACGGTGTAAAACCCGCACAGGTTTTTGTGGGCGTCGGCTCCGATGATGTGCTGGCAATGGCGTTTCTGACATTTTTCAATGGGGAAAAGCCGATACTTTTCCCGGATATCACCTACTCGTTCTATGATGTGTGGGCGGACCTTTACCGGATACCCTATAAGACCTGTCCGCTGGATGAAAATTTCCGGATGAACATTAAGGACTATGAGCAGGAAAACGGCGGTATCATTTTCCCCAATCCCAATGCCCCTACCGGCGTGCTGGAAACCGTGGAAAATATTGAAACCATTTTGAAGAACAACCCGGATGTAGTGGTGATTGTGGATGAAGCCTATATCGATTTCGGCGGCACAAGCGTTCTTCCCCTTGTGGAAAAATACGAAAACCTGCTGGTAGTGCAGACCTTTTCCAAGTCCCGCTCCATGGCGGGTATGCGTATCGGTTTTGCACTCGGCAGTGAAAAGCTGATTTCCTATATGAATGATGTGAAGTTTTCCTTCAACTCCTACACCATGGACTGGTTTACCCAGATTTTAGGTGCGGAGGCTGTGCGTGACGAAGCTTACTTTAAGGTATGCACGGATAAAATTGTGGAAGTGCGGGAATGGACAAAGGAAGAACTTAAGAAATTACAGTTCACTTTTGCAGACTCCAGGGCAAACTTTATTTTTGCCAGGCATGCAGCCTTAAGCGGCGATACCATTTTCAAGGCATTGAAGGAAAGAAAGATTTTCGTAAGACACTGGAACAAGGAAAGAATTTCCGACTATCTGCGTATCACCATCGGTACGAAGGAACAGATGCAGGCGCTTATAGATGCCCTGAAAGAAATCACACAGGTGTAAAAGGAGAAAAAATTATGCAGTTTATCAAGAACATGGCAAAGGGTGCCGTAATCGGCATTGCCAACATTATTCCGGGTGTCAGTGGCGGTACCATGGCGGTTACCATGGGCATTTACGACAAGCTGATTTACTGCCTGACCCATTTATTCAAAGAATTCAAGAAGAGCGTTAAATTTTTAATTCCCATTCTGCTTGGTGCGGCAGTGGCGCTGGTGGCAGGATCCTTCGGAATTGAATTTCTGTTTAGAAAGTTTCCGGTTCCCACCAACCTTTTCTTTATCGGTCTGATCTTAGGGGGCCTTCCCATGATGACGAAGAAGGTAAAGGGGGAAAAGATAAAGGCGGGCCATATGGTTTCCCTGATCGCTTTTTTTGCCCTGGTCGTGGTGATGGGGCTAATGGGAGATAAAGAAGGCAAAGCTGTGAATCTATCTTTCAGTTTTTTAAATGTGATCATTCTTTTCCTGGTGGGGGTGATTGCCTCTGCTACCATGGTAATTCCGGGAGTCAGCGGCTCCATGGTTCTTTTACTGCTTGGTTTTTACAACCCCATTATTGCACAGATTAATGACTTTATCCGCTCCCTCACTTCCGGTGATTTTGCCGGCGTACTGAAGGGCTGCGGTGTTCTGATTCCTTTTGGCATCGGTGTGGTAATCGGCATCTTTGCCATTGCCAAGTTAATTGAGATTATTTTTGAAAAATTCCCGTTTTACGCGCACTGGGCCATTATCGGTCTGATTGTAGCTTCTCCGTTTGCCATTATTTTCAACAATCTGGCAAGCTTTGCAGGGGTTACGGTACTGACGGTGGTAAGCAGTGTGATTACCTTCGCAGCCGGCTTCTTCGTAGCCTTAAAGCTGGGAGAATAAGGAGGCAGAAGTGAAAGCATATACGGATTTCGCTTATGTATACGATACCTTCATGGATGAAACGCCCTATGAGGAATGGAGCCGGTTTTTACAGGAAAAAATAAAACAGTACGGCATTTCCAGACCGGAGCGTTCTGAGGACGCCTTAGAGTCCGAGAAAAATCTGGTTCTTGACCTGGGCTGCGGTACCGGTATCCTGACGGAGCTTTTAGCGGAAGCAGGTTACGATATGATTGGCGTGGACAACTCCTGCGATATGCTTAATATTGCCCGGGAAAAGAGTGCGGAGAAGGGGCTGGAAATCCTATATCTGCTGCAGGATATGCGGGAGCTGGATTTATACAGCACCATCGGTACGGTAGTCAGTGTCTGCGATTCCTTAAACTACCTTCTTACCACACAGGATTTGGAAAAGACCTTCCGGCTGGTGAAAAATTTCCTCTATCCCGGCGGTATTTTTATCTTTGATTTCAATACGGTTTACAAGTACGCCGAGGTTATCGGGGATACGACCATTGCTGAAAACAGAGAGGACTGCAGCTTTATCTGGGAAAATTATTATTACCCCGAAGAGCGCATCAACGAATACGATGTGACGGTCTTTGTGGAAGAGGAAGAGGATTTGTACCGCAAATTTACGGAAACCCATTACCAGAGAGGATATACTCTTGCGGAAATGGAAGAGCTGGTAACAAAGGCGGGCATGTCCGTTATCGAAGCACTGGATGCGGACACGAAAGGACCCATCCGCCCGGAAAGCGAGAGAATTTATATCATTGCCGGAAAATCGGGCGTCGACACCTCGGTGCAGAATTGAAAACGCAGGTTTTGAAACAGAGTCTATGATGACAGAAAGCAGGAATGAACAATGCATGATTATATGGTAAGAGCCACAGCGGCAGGTGCCCAGATAAGGGCGTTTGCCTGTACCACAAAAGAGCTTGTGGAGGAAGCAAGAAAAGCACACAACACCAGTCCCGTGGTGACGGCAGGGCTTGGCAGACTGTTAAGCGCCGGCTGCATGATGGGCAGCATGTTAAAAGGAGAGGACGATTTGATTACCCTGATTGTAAGGGGAGACGGTCCTTTGCAGGGGCTGACGGTGACGGCTGACAGCAAAGGCCGCGTTAAGGGCTATCCTCTGGTGCCGGATGTGATATTACCGGCAAATGCCGTAGGCAAACTGGATGTGGGAGGCGCCGTGGGCCGCGGTTACTTAAAGGTCATCCGGGATATGGGCTTAAAAGAGCCGTATGTAGGACAGACGGAGCTTCAGACCGGAGAAATCGCAGAGGATTTAACATATTACTTTGCCCTTTCCGAACAGGTGCCTTCTTCCGTAGGACTGGGTGTCCTCATGGAGAAGGACAACACCGTGAAGCAGGCAGGCGGTTTTATTATCCAGCTCATGCCTTTTGCGGAGGAAGAAGTCATCGCCAAACTGGAAGAAAACTTACAGAACATAAAGTCCGTTACCGCCATGCTGGAAGCGGGACATACGCCTGAAGAGATGCTTACGCAGATTTTGGACGGAATGGATGTGGAAATCTTAGATACCATGCCGGTTTCCTTCTACTGCAACTGCAGCAAGGAAAGAGTGCAGAAAGCTTTGATGGGCATGGGCCGCAAGGATTTGGAGGATATTATAAAGGACGGAGAGGGCATTGACGTCAACTGTCACTTCTGCAACAAGAATTATCACTTCACCATAGACGAACTGAAAGCCATGCTGGACGGACAGGAATAGAATACAGAAGTAAATACAGGAACAAATTACAGAAAAAACGGCACTCCGACGGCGCCGTTTTCTGCTTGAAGGGAGCTTCTCTTTACTCGGAAACGACAGCCGCCTTATCCAGGCAGGTCTGTATGGTTTCCAGTAAAATAAGAGTGGTGTATTTGTTCTCGTCCTGATAGGTGACGGAGGAAAGGGGCTGACCGCCTGTAAGCTGGGTGGAAACGGAAGCCAGTGTGGGCTCCATTAAGGGATACATGGTTGTTACCGCTTCGTCTAAGTTGACCAGCCGGACGGAAGAGATGCCGCTTTCATTCACCACTACCTCCATATCCACACTGTAACCGGAAAGGGGCAGGGCGGAGGTATATACGCCGGGTATGTAGGAGGTTTCCGCTGCATCGGGATTTTCATTCAGGGAAAAGTCCTCCGCAGAGCTTTCGGGTACAGAGGTTTCCATGCTTTCCGAAGGCGGCGTGTCGTTTTTGCTTTTGGGCAGAAACATGATGATTAACAGTATAACAAACAAGATTCCCAGCGCGGCGAAGATGCCGGTATAAATCAGTTCTTTTAAATGGAGTACTACGATTTTTGTTTTAGAATTCATAAGGTGTCCTGCGCGTGTTCTTTTTTATTAAGGATATGCGGGAAAACCGTGAATAATGCTATTGACAAGACAGTTTCTGCGTTGCTATTATGAAAAATAATGTGAAGAATACGGAGGTTTTGCCATGCAGAAGTACACGAAGGAAGATATTTTTAATCTGGTAGAAGACGAGGATGTGGAATTTATCCGTCTGCAGTTTACGGATTTGTTCGGCAACCTGAAAAATATAGCCATTACGGTGAGCCAGCTTGAGAAAGCGCTGGACAATAAAATCTATTTTAATCCGGCATCCATTGACGGATATGTAAAGGACGAGGACGATGTGCTGTTTTTACATCCCGACCTTTCCACCTTTGTCATTTTCCCCTGGAGACCCCAGCAGGGAAAGGTTGCCCGTATGATTTGCGATGTCTATAAGCAGGACGGCACCCCTTACGAAGGCGATTCCCGTTACATCTTAAAGCAGGCAGTGGAAGAGGCAGGCAGAAAGGGATATACCTTTGATGTCAGAACGGAATGTGAATTTTTCCTGTTCCAGACGGATGAAAACGGACTGCCCACCACCGTTACCTATGAGCAGGCAGGTTATCTGGATTTAGCGCCGATTGATATGGGCGAAAATGCCAGAAGAGATATTATCATGACACTGGAGCAGATGGGCTTTGAAATTGAGTCCTCCCACCATGAGGATGCGCCTGCCCAGCATGAAATTGATTTTATGAACGACGAAGCCGTAGCAGCGGCTGACAATATGAACACCTTTAAGCTGGCAGTCAAGAGCATTGCCAAGTCCCACGGTCTGCATGCCACCTTTATGCCCAAGCCGAAGCATGGCGTCAGCGGTTCCGGCATGAATATCAAGATGTCCTTAAAGAAGGACGGAAAGAGCATTTTCGAGCCGGTAAACGAAAAGGGAGAACTGAGTAAGGAAGCCATGTGGTTTATCGGAGGACTGCTTAAGCATGTAAGAAGCATGGCGCCGGTTACCAATCCGCTGGTAAATTCCTACAAGCGTCTGGTGCCCGGTTTTGAAGCACCGGTGCAGATTGGCTTCGGCAGCCGCAGCAGAAGCGTTATGGTATATCTTCCCCACATTGTAGGAGAAGAAGCCAGACTGGAATTCAGAAGCCCGGACCCTGCAGCCAATCCTTATCTGACATTAAGCCTCTGCTTACAGGCAGGTCTTAAAGGTATTGAAGAACATACCGAACCGGATATGGACGCCAAGGCGGATATGCCGGACAATCTCTGGGAAGCCATCCGCAGCATGGAAGAGGATACTTTTGTGGAAGAAGTGCTTGGCAGCAAGGTAAACAAACGGTATCTGGAATTAAAGAAAGCGGAATGGAACCGTTACCGTGTGCAGGTTTCCGAATGGGAAATCAATGAATATCTGTACCGTTTCTAAAGAGAGCCACCTCATAACAATACTTAAAAGGAAGGTGGTTCTGTGACAAATATTCTTGTGGTTTTTTCGAAACTGGAAGAAGGTAGGAGCATTAAGAACCTCTTGGTACGCAGTGGTTTCAACGTGACCGGTATCTGTACCTCCGGCGCACAGGCGGTGGCGCGTGCGGACGAATGGAACGAAGGAATTATTGTGTGCGGCTATAAGATGACGGATATGCTTTACTCGCAGCTGCGGGAGCTTCTGCCGAACGATTTTGAAATGCTTGCCCTGATGCAGGCGCAGCACATTGGTGAAATACGAAAAGATAATATTGTGTGTCTGGGAATGCCGCTTAAGGTACAGGAACTGGTGAATACCGTCAATATGATGGTGGACAATATGGAACGCCGCCGGAGAAAGCGGAGACTCACGCCCAAGGTACGAAACGACAAGGATGCGACGCTGATTGCCGAAGCGAAGGAGCTTCTCATGAGCCGCAACCATATGACGGAAGAGGAAGCGCACCGTTATATCCAGCGTTCCAGCATGGATACCGGTACCAACATGGTGGAAACGGCGCAGATGGTACTGACCATGATGCGGTAAAGAAAGAGAAATGCAGAAAGAGCCCGGAAACAGAAGAGCATTTTTTGCATATGGAAACGGCAATATAAAGATTGTATATCCAATAAATGCTGCTATACTTATAGATATCATACAGGAACGGCACAAAACTTGCAGTTATGGAAAGGAATGGACATTACTATGAAATTTACAAAAATGCATGGTTGCGGCAATGATTATATCTATGTGGACGGCAGTAAGGAGATTATCCCGGCGGAAAAGAAGCCGGAAATTGTAAAACGGTTAAGCGACAGACATTTCGGCATCGGCGGAGACGGCGTGATTTTCATCAACCCTTCCGAAGAAGCGGATTTTGAAATGGAAATGTATAATGCGGACGGCAGCCGTGCGGAGATGTGCGGAAACGGTATCCGTTGTGTGGCAAAATATGTGTATGACAAGGGGCTTACCACCAAAAAGAAAATCAGCATTATCAGTGCCGGAAAGATAAAGCATTTATGCCTGACCATTCAGGACGGTAAGGTGATTTTGGTAAAGGTAAACATGGGCGCACCGGAGCTTGTTGCGGAAAACATTCCCGTGATAAGCGAAACGGAAACCGTGCTGGATGCTCCCATTACCGTACAGGGCAAAGAATACCGCATGACCTGCGTGTCCATGGGCAATCCCCATGCAGTTGTTTTTATGGATAATGTGGCAGACCTTGCCATTGAAAAAATTGGTCCTTATTTTGAAAATCACGAAAGATTTCCGAAGCGGACCAACACGGAGTTTGTCAAGGTAATCGACAGAAACACGGTGGAAATGCGCGTCTGGGAAAGAGGAACCGGCGAAACTCTTGCCTGCGGAACCGGCGCCTGTGCGACGGTAGTGGCATGTATCTTAAACGGTCTTACCGAAAATCAGGTTACCGTAAAGCTGCTCGGCGGGGAACTGGAAATTTTCTGGGACAGGGATGCCAATCTGGTTTTCATGACAGGTCCCGCCGCTACCGTATTTGAAGGCGAAATTGAAATTTAGGACTTCCGAAAGAAAAGGAAACAGAAGAGAAAATACAAAAAGAGTCACCGGGCACTTCATAAAAAGAAGCAACGGGGACTCTTTGCTTTCAGAAACTGTGAATATACAGGGTGGCTATACAAGCGTAGCCTTGTCAATCAGAAGGCAGGCACAGAAGCCTTTTTCCGGCTGGAAACAGTAGATGGACAAATCCCTGTCCAGCGCCCGGCTGTAGCCGTGCAGTACCTTGGAACCGCCGTTGATGGCGATTTCCGCATATTCGGGCAGCCATCTTTCGTCCGCATTTTCAAAAATATCATAAAAGGACTGGTTCAACATCTGGTCTATCGGCTGATTGGAAAGCTCGCCCATGGAGTCGTTACAGTAGCGGAAGATGAAAGTGGTTTCTTTTCCTTTTTCGTCAAATACCAGCTCAATCACACAGAAAGGCGCCGGCATGATATCCAAAACGGAGAAACGGGTATTTAATTCGGCTCTGACCTCCTGGGAGTGACGCGCCTGATTTTTCGCAAGCTCCCTCATAATGGTCTTGTGCTGGATGGGGTCGTGGGTACGTCCCGTAAAACTCCTGCCGTCCGTGGTGAGGTAGGTGCCGCGGTAAATCTTTACAATTTGCGATTTGGCAAGCAGCACTCCTTTATTGATGCGGAGGAAGTCCTCTTTGGGCAGGGCATCGGAAAATGCCTTTAAGCCGATGTAGGTATTTAAGGTGCGACCGTCCAGAAGATGAAGCTCCGTCTGGGCACCGGTACGGATCAGATAACGGATGTCCGCCGGTGTGATTTTTTTTCTTCTTAAAAAGGAGTGGGCATAGTGTGTCATCTGCTCCATGTAAATTCCTCCTATTATGTTCTTTTTTCGTATCTATTATACGGGATTTCCGACAAAAACACAATCTTCTTGTTTAAAACTTTTCTGAACTTTTCCGATTTTTTTAATCCCGCTTCTCATTTTATCAGTATTGTGATAAAATAAAAAAGTTGCCTTGCGACGGGAAAAGCTTTCCTGCAATCGGCAGCAGGAAACAGAGAAAGGAAAGTTCGCTCTATGAAAAAAATACTTGTGTATCTTAAGGATTACAAAAAAGAATCCATCTTAGCGCCTTTGTTCAAGATGCTGGAGGCTTCTTTTGAATTGCTGGTGCCTCTTGTGGTGAAAAGAATCGTAGATATCGGTATTGCTAATTCTGACAGAGGTTATGTGGGAAAAATGTGCCTTCTGATGATAGCGCTCGGCCTGATTGGTCTGGTGTGCTCCATTACGGCGCAGTACTTTTCCGCCAAGGCTGCAGTTGGTTTTGCTACGAAATTAAGACATGTGCTGTTCGGACACATGCAGAAGCTGTCCTATGCGCAGACAGACCACATGGGTACATCCATCATGATTACCCGTATGACCAGTGATATCAACCAGGTGCAGAACGGTGTCAATCTGGTGCTCCGTCTGTTTTTGCGTTCCCCGTTCATCGTGTTCGGTGCCATGATTATGGCATTTACCATTGATGTAAAAGCAGCGCTTATCTTTGTGGTGGTTATCCCGCTTCTGTCCATTGTGGTATTCGGCATCATGCTGATAACCATTCCTTTATACAAAAAAGTGCAGGGCGGTCTGGACAAGCTCCTCGGCGTTACCAGAGGAAACTTAACCGGTGTGAGAGTCCTGCGTGCGTTCCACAAGGAAGAGGAAGAAAGAAAAGTGTTTGACGAAGCCAACGAAAAACTGACCGGCTTCCAGATGTTTGTAGGAAGAATTTCCGCCGTCATGAATCCGGCAACCTACATCATCATAAACGGCGGTCTGGTAGTGCTTCTCTGGGTGGGAGCCGTAAAGGTAGACAACGGCATTCTGACACAGGGTGCGGTGCTGGCGCTGGTAAACTACATGTCCCAGATTTTGGTAGAGTTAATCAAACTGGCAAACTTAATTATTACCGTCAACAAGTCCATTGCCTGCGGTAACCGTATTGAAGCCGTCTTAGAGCTTACACCCGGTCTTACCAACGGCAAGGTAACGGAAACCGAAGCGAAGGATGATGTTCCCGTGGTTTCCTTTGAACATGTGTCCCTGACCTATCCGGGCGCCGGTGCGGAAAGCTTAACGGATATTGACTTTAAGGCAATGAGAGGGCAGACCATCGGTGTCATCGGCGGTACCGGTTCCGGTAAATCTTCGCTGGTAAATTTAATTCCCCGGTTTTACGAAGCCACAAAGGGAAGTGTCAAAATCGACGGCGTGGCGGTGGAAGACTACGATTACAAGGCGCTTCGTGCCAAGATTGGCATGGTACCCCAGAAAGCGGTTCTGTTTAAGGGCACCATCCGGGAAAACCTGTTAATGGGACTTCCCGAAGAATACAAAAAGAAGCTGGAAGAAAATCCAGACAGCAAGGATGAAACCATAGAAAAAATGCTCCGCGACGCATTGGAAATTTCCCAGTCGGCAGAGTTCGTGGACAACAAGCCGGAAGGCATGGAAACCATGGTCAGCCAGGGCGGCAAGAACCTCTCCGGCGGACAGAAGCAGCGTCTTACCATTGCAAGGGCGCTGGTCAGAAAACCGGAAATCCTTATTCTGGACGACAGTGCTTCCGCATTGGACTATGCAACCGACTTAAAACTCCGGAAAGCCATTCACGGCATGGAGAAAACACCTGTGGTATTTATCGTATCCCAGCGTGCTTCCTCCCTGCTTGCGGCAGACAGCATTATTGTACTGGATGACGGCGTGGTTGCCGGTATCGGCACACACGACGAGCTGCTGGCATCCTGCAGTGTTTATCAGGAAATTTACTATTCCCAGTACCCGGATAAGAGAAAGGAGGCATAGGCATGAAGACAAAAAACAACGGTTCTACCATGAAAAAAATACTTCGTTATATCGGAAAATATTGGTTTTTCTTACTGTGCTCCATTGTCTGTGCGGCGCTGACCGTTACGTTTACTTTGTATATCCCCATTCTCACCGGTGATGCGGTGGATGTGATTATCGGTCCCGGACAGGTAGATTTTACAATCCTTTTGGAAATCTTAAAGAAAATGGGTATTGCCATTCTGCTGACGGCGCTCACCCAGTGGATTATGAGCGTGTGCAACAACCGCATTGCCTACCATGTGGTACAGGACATCCGTAAGGATGCGTTTGACAAAATCCAGATTTTACCTTTGAAGTATCTGGATGCCCACCCCTACGGCGAAATCGTAAGCCGCGTCATTGCGGATGTGGACCAGTTCTCCGACGGTCTGATTTTAGGATTTACCCAGTTGTTTACCGGTGTGCTTACCATTTTCGGAACCCTGATTTTCATGTTCCGCCAGAATGTGGGCATTACACTGGTGGTTATCTGCATTACACCTGTCAGCATGCTGGTGGCAAACTTTATTGCGAAAAAGACCTACCGCATGTTTAAGCTGCAGTCCGAGACAAGAGGCGAGCAGACCGCTTTGATTGATGAAATGATTGGAAACCAGAAGGTCGTGCAGGCGTTCTCCTATGAAGAGGAAGCCATGAAGCGTTTTGATGTGATAAACGAAAAGCTTTCCAAGTATTCCCTGCAGGCGATTTTCTTTTCCTCTACCACAAACCCGGCAACCCGTTTCGTAAACAGCTTAGTGTATACCGGTGTCTGCATCGTGGGTGCGCTGTCCGTTATCTCCGGCAGAATTACCGTCGGTGTGCTGTCCTGCTTTTTAAGCTATGCGAACCAGTATACCAAGCCCTTCAACGAAATCTCCGGTGTGTTTACGGAATTCCAGAATGCGCTTGCCTGTGCGGCACGTATTTTTGAGCTGATTGAAGAAACTCCCCAGGTGGAAGAGCCCGCGGATGCCAAGGTGCTCACCCATGCGGACGGCAGAGTGGAGCTTACCGATGTGGCATTCTCCTATGACCCGGACAGAAAGTTAATCGAGGATTTGAATTTGCATGTGGAAAGCGGCAAGAGAGTGGCGATTGTCGGACCTACCGGCTGCGGCAAGACCACGATTATCAATCTGCTCATGCGTTTCTATGATGTGGATGCGGGAAGCATTGCAGTAGATGATATTGATATTCGGAAACTTACCAGAAAAAGCCTGCGTGAGAACTACGGTATGGTGCTGCAGGAAACCTGGCTGAAGGCGGGAACGGTAAGAGAGAACCTGATTATGGGCAAGCCCGATGCGACGGATGAGGAAATGATTGCGGCAGCCAAGGCCGCCCATTCCCACAGCTTTATCAAGCGTCTGCCGAACGGCTACGACACCGTACTTTCCGAGGATGGAGAGGGACTTTCCCAGGGACAGAAGCAGCTTTTATGTATCACCAGAGTCATGCTCTGCCTTCCGCCTATGTTAATCCTGGACGAGGCAACCTCTTCCATTGATACCCGTACGGAAATCCGTATCCAGAAGGCGTTTGCCAAGATGATGAAGGGCAGAACCAGCTTTATCATTGCCCACCGTCTGTCCACCATCGTGGATGCAGACATCATCTTAGTGATGCGCGACGGCCACATCATCGAGCAGGGCAGACACGAAGAGCTGCTTGAGAAAAAGGGCTTCTATGCAGACCTCTACAACAGCCAGTTCGTGCTGAGCGAAAATTAATATTAGGATTTCTTTAACACAAGCGATTTACGGTATGCCGACGGCGACATACCGTATTTCTTTTTAAATTGCAGATAGAAGGTCTGCCGGTTGGCAAAGCCGATCATGGTGTCGATGTCCTGAATGGGAATGGACGGATTGGCTAACAGCTCTTCGGCGGCTTTCAGGCGGCAGGAAGTGACACTTTCCCAGAGGGAGGTGCCGGTCGCCCTTTTGAAAATACGTTCCAGATACGTGGCGTTTAAGCCGATGTGGTCGGCAATCTGTTCGTTGCTTTTAATCAGATAAAAAGCTTCCCGGATATAGTCGGTGGCTTTTTCCACGTAATACTGGGCGGAGGATTTCTCCGTCATGGGAAGACGGGAAAGCTCCGTTAAAAAGTGGTAGCTTAAGCTGTTTAAGTAAAGATTGTCGCGCCTGCCTTCGTATTCATGGTACAGCCGCAGCATGTCGGGCTTTAAGCTGCGGGCATCCGGGAAGATGCGCACATCCTCTAAGGAAGAGAACAAAAGGCAGATGTCTAAAGAGCTGTTTAACAACTGCAGGAAAGGCGGAAAGGCAGCCTGTCCAGGCGCCGCATCAAAGGACAAAGAAAAGCCCAGCACCGTGCAGGGACGCTCATGGTTAAAATGAATGCGGTGGGGAATGGAAGAGTCTAAAAGAATAAGATTTCTCTTGGTGAGAGGGTATTCTTTTCCGTCTATTTCGTACACACAGCTCCCTTCCGCAATGTAGTTGCATTCAAACAGACCGTGGCTGTGCACTTCCATGGAATAGTACTTCCAGTTTCCGTTCATATAGGCACAGTCCACATAGAGGGGCAGATTGGGCACATTCTTAATATCCATAGTCATTTCTCCTTTTTATTACCTTATCATAAAATGTTAAAAATCACAACTTATATATTCGCAAAAAGTCAAGAATGGCTATAGAAATACGGTTAAAAAATCAGTACAATAGGCTTACAGACACGAAAAATCAAGAAAGGCGGAACAGCTTTATGGCAATTATCCATCAGGAAAAAAGTAATAGTTTTATGTTAAATACGCCGAATACATCCTATGTAATCGGCATTGCGGATGCGGAAAAGTTCGTAGGACATGCTTATTACGGAGAAAGACTTTTAGAGGATGATGTCACCTATCTGATGCGGACGGGAGAGGCTCCTTTTACCCCGGACAAAAACAGCCGTGACAGACTCTCCTTCTTGGACTGCTTCCCGCAGGAATATCCCACACAGGGTATCGGCGACTACAGGGAAAGCGCCATCGTGGTAAAGAGTGCGGGCGGACACAATGCCCTGCAGTTAAATTTAACGGACTACCGCATTTACAAGGGTAAGGAAAAATTACAGGGACTTCCCGCTACCTGGGGCAGCGAAGAGGATACGGAAACACTGGAGCTTACTTTAGAGGACAAGGTGCTTCATGTAAAAGCCATTCTTTCCTACAGCATTTTTGAAGGCATTGATGCGGTAGTCAGAAGCGTCCGCATCGTAAACGCCGGCACGGAACCGGTGATGCTTGAAAAAGTAATGTCCGCTTCCATCGACATGGACGACACAGGCTATGACAAGATTATCCTGCACGGCTCCTGGGCAAGAGAACGTTATATTGAACGTACACCCGTAAATCACGGTGTACAGAGCACCTCTTCCATGCGCGGCGAAAGCGGCCACCAGCAGCAGCCGTTCATGGCGCTTCTTTCCCACAGCACCACACAGGATACCGGCGACATTTACGGTATGCATTTAATTTATTCCGGCAACTGCATGACACTGGCGGACAAGGGCCAGTTTGACAACATCCGTCTGATGACCGGTATCAATCCGGCAGGCTTTTCCTGGAAATTAAATCCCGGCGAAGAGTTCCAGGTGCCGGAAGCGGTTCTGGTTTATTCCAAGGAAGGTATCGGCGGTATGAGCCGTGTGTTCCACGACCTTTACAGACAGCATTTAATCCGCGGCGAATACCGTGATAAAAAGCGTCCCATCCTCATTAACAACTGGGAAGCTACCTATTTTGATTTCAACACCGACAAGCTGCTTGCCATTGCGAAGGAAGCAGCGAAGGACGGTATTGAAATGCTGGTTATGGACGACGGCTGGTTCGGCAACCGTTATGATGACAACCGTGCGCTGGGCGACTGGTTTGTGAACGAAGAAAAATTAAAGGGCGGCTTAAAGTATCTGGTAGATGAAGTTAATAAAATCGGCTTAAAGTTCGGTATCTGGTTTGAACCGGAAATGATAAGTCCCGATTCCGATTTGTACCGTGCGCATCCGGACTGGGCAATCGCCATTCCCGGCAGAACACCGGGACTTGCCCGTAACCAGTACGTGCTGGATATGTCCCGCAAGGAAATTCAGGAATACATTTTTGAAAGACTTTCCGCAATCCTGCACAGCGCCAACATCGAATATGTAAAATGGGATATGAACCGTCCTCTGTGTGATATGGGAAGCGCAGCCCTTTCCGCAGACTGCCAGGGCGAGCTTTACCACAGATATGTATTAGGCATGTACAGCCTGCAGGAAAGACTGGTAACGGAATTCCCACACCTGCTTCTGGAAAACTGCTCCGGCGGCGGCGCCCGTTTTGATGCCGGCATGCTTTACTACAGCCCGCAGATCTGGTGCTCCGATGATACGGATGCCATTGAAAGACTGACCATTCAGGAAGGCACGGCTCTGATTTATCCGCTTTCCGCCATGGGCGCCCATGTCAGCGACTGCCCGAACCATACGGTAGGACGTACCACACCGTTTGAAACCAGGGGCTATGTGGCGCTGGCAGGTACCTTCGGTTATGAGCTGGATATTACCCGCATTCCGGAAGAGGACAGAAATATGATTCCCGACCAGGTAAAGATGTACCACAAGTACAACGACCTGGTGCGCACCGGCGATTATTACCGGATTGCTTCCTTCCGCGAAAACAGAATGTACGACAGCTATATGGTAGTGGCAAAGGACAAATCCGAAGCCCTTATGACCTACATTCAGGTAATGGGCAGACCAAACTCCCATTCCCGCCGGATTTTATTAAAAGGACTGGCACCGGAAAAAACATACCGCATAGAAGGAGAGGAACGTACCTATACCGGCAGAACCCTGATGCAGGCGGGTATTCTGGCAGAAAACCTCTGGGGTGACTACAAGGGACGTCTGTATCATATTATCGAAGTGTAAAGATGCAAAAATGTAAGATGGATTTTTAGGCTCCGACAGTATATAATAGGGACATCAATACGAAAGGTGCATAACAGTTATGAACAATAAAGAAATCCTTTTTTTGAACCCGTGCCTGAAGGATGTGGTATGGGGCGGTAAAAAGCTTCGCGATGAATTTCATTACGAAGGAGCCGGGGACTCCACCGGCGAGTGCTGGGGCATCAGCGCACATCCCAACGGGGACGATACCATTAAGAACGGAGAATTCGCAGGCATGAAGCTTTCCGAACTTTACAAAACCCACAGGGAACTGTTCGGAAACATTAAAGCGGAAGAATTTCCTCTTCTGGTGAAAATCATCAATGCGGATGCGGATCTAAGCATTCAGGTCCATCCGGACGATGCCTATGCCAGAGAGCACGAAGGCTGCCCTTACGGCAAGACCGAATGCTGGTATGTCATGGACTGCCCGGAGAACGCAAGTCTCGTCATCGGCCATCATGCAAAGACAAGAGAAGAACTCGCTCAAATGATTCACGAAGACAGATACGAAGAACTGGTTCGCCAGATGCCGGTAAAGAAGGGGGACTTCATCCAGATTGTGCCCGGCACCGTGCATGCCATCAAGGGTGGATTTACCATTTTGGAAACCCAGCAGAGCAGCGACATTACCTACCGTGTATATGATTACCACAGACTGGTAAACGGCAAGGAAAGACCGCTTCACATACAGCAGAGCATCGATGTTATTACCGTGCCGGATACTTCCGCGGAAAAGGCAGTCAGCCATACCCAGGCTATGCCGAAGGATACGGTAAATGAGTTAATCAGCTGTGAATTTTACAAGGTCTATAAAGTAACTGTGGAAAAAGGGGTAACCGTACCTATGGAAGGACCTTTCATGCTGGGCAGCGTGCTGGACGGCGAAGGCAGCATTGACGGCACTCCGGTAAAGAAGGGCGACCATTTCATTCTCCCGGCTTCTTACGGGGATGCGGCGCTTACCGGTTTCATGGAACTGATTTTCTCTACGGTAAACGAGACCGGAAAGGACAAAGTATGAATTATACCATAGAAAATGAAGAACTGACGCTTGCAGTCAGCAGCCACGGTGCGGAAATCCGTTCCCTGAAGGATAAAAAGACCGGCAGGGAATATATGTGGTGCGGCGATGCCGCTTACTGGGGAAGGGTATCCCCCATTCTGTTTCCCATTGTGGGTGCGGTAAAGGACAATACCTACCGTTATAAGGATAAGTCCTATCATATGTCCCAGCATGGTTTTGCAAGAGATATGGATTTCTGTCTGACGGAAGAAACAAACGGGGAAATCTGGTTCTGCTTAACCGAGCAGGAAGTAACACTGGAAAAATATCCGTTTCCTTTCGTGCTGGAAATCGGCTATAAATTGGAGGGACGGAAAGTAAAGGTGATGTGGCGTGTGACCAACCTTTCGGAAAATCCGTTGTATTTTTCCATCGGCGGACACCCGGCATTCCTTTGCGAAAAGAGAGAGCCGGAAAAGACAACCTGCTACCTGAAATTTGCAGGTGTGAAAGAACTTGCTGCCAGAAAACTGGAGAACGGTCTGGCTTCCGATACGGTTGTGGGCATTCCTTTAGAGGAGGGCGGTTACCTGCCGGTAACGGAAGAGCTGTTTGCGGATGATGCCCTGATTATGGAAGACCGTCAGACCGGAGAGGTTTCCTTGTGCGGCGAAGACAAGGTTCCCTACCTTACCGTGAAATTCGATGCGCCCCTGTTCGGTGTATGGTCGCCGGTGGGCAAGAACGCACCGTTCATCTGCATTGAACCCTGGTACGGCAGATGCGACAGCGTACATTTTAACGGAAGCTTAGAGGAAAGGGAATGGGGCAGCGAACTGTTACCCAATGCATCTTTCCAGACCGTTTACACCGTTTCCGTATAAATTTCCTGAATTAAAAAGCAAAATCAGAAATCCGAAGGCATTATCTTATAAAATCTTAAGAAATGTTTTCGGATTTTTTACATTTCGGACATGACCTCTATACAAAAATAGAGTATACTATGAGTTCAGAGATCGTAAGGAAGAGACTGAAAGGAAAAGACAATGACAAACGAGCAGTATTACGACTTGATCCGGCCCTACGAGGATGCCATGAATCTGATGAAAACCAGATTGGAAATTTTAAATCACAATATATACGACAGAAACCATACCGAAGAAAACCAGCCGGTGCACCACATGCAGTACCGTATCAAGGAAAAGAAAAGCATGGAGGAGAAGCTGGCGCGCATCGGCGTAACCGACAGTGTGATGAATGCCAAGGATTATCTGATGGACATTGCGGGCATCCGCGTCATCTGCTATTTTCAGACGGAGATTTACGAGATGGTGGAAGCCCTAAAACGGCATGAGGATTTAATTGTTATCAAGGAAAAGGATTATATCAGAAATCCCAAGGACAACGGTTACCGCAGCTACCACATCATTTTCGGGGTGCCGCTTCATACCATGGATGCCATGGAATACTATCCGGTGGAAGTACAGTTCCGCACCCTGTCCATGGATTTCTGGTCCAGCATGGAGCACCGCATCTGTTACAAAAAGGACAGAAGCGATACGGAGGAATTAAAGAAGCAGCTTCGCGCCCTTTCGGAGTCCTTAAACATGATTGAAACCGAATTAAAAGATTATGTAAAGTAACACGAAATTTACCATAAATGAGGGGGTTCTGTTTCGTTACTATGACAGAAGCAGGATTCTTGGGAAGGAATCAGTGTGACCGAGGAGAAATTTTCAGAATGCATACAGGCCATGAACCGGGGAGACAAAGAGGGGTTGCGGCAGGTTTACGAAGAGTACGTTTCGTACATATACGGTATTGTCCGCTCTTTGCTGGCAAGCAGGGAAGAAGCGGAGGACGTGACCAGTGAGTTTTTTATAAAGCTCTGGGAAAAGTCGGACTCCTACCGTGCGGGCAACGGGCACAAGGGCTGGATGGCGACCATAGCCCGCAACTTAGCCATAGATACCCTGCGGAAAAAACGCCGGGAGGAGCCGGTGGATTTTCAGACGCAGGCAGGTTCAGAGGAAGAGGTCTGTACAGAAGCGGCATCCAGGGCGCTTCATGCCACGGACGGCAAAAGCGTGGAAGAGGAAGTGGTCGGCAGCCTGACCGTGGAAGAGGCGTTTTCCTTACTGAAGGAGCCGGAGCGGGAAGTTGTGCACTTAAAGATTATGAGCGGCATGACCTTTCAGGAGATTGCGGATTTACTGGGTTCGCCCATGGGCACCGTCACCTGGCGGTACCGGGAAGCCATGAAGAAATTAAGGAGGTATGGGTATGAAGAAGCTTGACGAAGAATATAAAAAAGCATGCGTCGAAGAAACACCCGACCTCTGGAACCGGATAGAGGCGGGACTTCCGCCCAAGACAGAACAGACGGCAAAGGAGCAGTCCGGGCTGGCAGCCGCACCGCAAACGGAAGGCACCAGTGCACCGGAAATAGGCACCAGCACACCGAAAACAGGTACCAGGGTACCGGTTTCCGGTACCCAGACGCAGGCGGCTATCCGCAAGGTCTGGATGCGCTACGGAGCTTTTGTGGCAGCAGCCGTTATGGTGCTTGTGACAGTGCCGGGACTTCTTCGCATGACGCAGGCAAAGAACACTAACGAAAATGCTGCACCCATGAGCATGCAGGATATGACAGCCGCCGGAGAAAACACCGTGGGTATGGCGGACACGGAGGAAATAGCCGGGGACAGCAGGGATACGGAATATGCGGACGCTTTCTCAGGTGAATGTGACGATGCGTATTCGGAAGAAGCACAGAACGGCACCGCCCAGGAAAATGCCGCCGTTACGGAAATGCTGCCGGGTGTGAGCAGTATGAAGCTTAAGGTGACGTCCGTAGAGGAATACGACGGTTACGAGCTGGTGGGCGTGGTAAGCGAAGACGGCACGTTTGAGACAAAAGTGGATTTTCCGGAGGAAGTAAAAAAAGAACTGGACTTTACCCTGACGGAAGGGGAGTACTACACTTTTACCTTAAGGCAGGACAAAGATAAAGATTTTCCGGGCTGCCATGTCATTGCGGTGGAGCAGACAGGAAAGCAGCGGACAGCAGAATAAAAAGGTTTGGAAGAGAAATGAATGTAAAAAAATTACTGAGTATTTTATTGTTTCTGGTTATCATGGGTGCCACTGTTTTTGTGGTGCTCAAAAATCAGGATTTAACGGAAGTGCTGCATACGGTAGCCGGCATGAATAAAATTTATCTGGGACTGGCAATTGCCATGGCGATTTTTTTTGTGAGTGCGGAAGGAATTCTGTTTTTCCATATGTTTCATTCGCTGGGAGAAAAAGCGGGCTTCTGGCAGTGCATCAAGTATGCCTTTGTGGGCTTCTTTTATTCGGGCATTACGCCCTCCGCATCCGGCGGACAGCCCATGCAGTTATATTATATGAACAAGGACGGCCATTCCTTTGTGCACAGCACCATAGCGCTTGTCTGCGCTGCCATGGCGTACAAGCTGATTCTGGTGCTTATGGGTATCGTCATCGCTATCTTCTGGTGGCAGGGACTTAAGGACAATATGGGCAATCTCATGCCTCTTTATTTTTTAGGATTGGCACTGAATTCCGTGCTGGTATTATCTTTGCTTCTGTTACTTGCCTTTGGCGCGAAAATTGAGAAAATCATTTTGGTTCCGGAGCGGTTCCTCATTAAAATCCATCTGTTAAAGGAGTCTCCGAAAAGAAGGGAAAAGCTGCATGAAATGGTGCTGCAGTACGCCGATACGGTGGTGTTTCTGCGGACGCATGTCAAGGTGATTTTGTATATTCTTACAGTGACATTTGCACAGAGATGTGCGGTGTTCGGACTGACCTATTTTGTCTACAGAGGAATGGGGCTTTCCGGTACCGGGGCCATCCCCATCATGGCTCTGCAGGCTGTGGTTTACATAACGGTGGATATGCTGCCCCTGCCGGGCTCCCAGGGTGTAACGGAGCTGGTGTATGCCGCCATATTCGGCGCCATTTTTACCGGTGGGACACTGACCATATCCATGTGTGTGACAAGAAGTATCAATTATTACCTGCCGCTGATTATCAGTGCGATTGTGGCAGGGTACTGTTCTCTGAAGAAGAAAAGAGAAACTGCACAAATTTAACGGCGGCGTCCGTGCGTTTGGAGTTGCGGACAATGCCGATATAAAGAGGTCCGTCCTCTTCGGTATAACCGTAAGCGCGAAGCAGCTCGGTGCAGCCGCTGATATCGATTCCCACGGGGTGGGGGTCCTCCATGCTTTCCGTATCGGAGCCTCCGGGAAATACCATATCCTCCGTGGACTCGTCCTCATCCTGACGTCTGCGGTATTCCTCCGCAAGAGGCAGGTCCACATAAAAGAGCTTGTCGGAAACGGAGTCGAGAAATTCTTTATCGAGACAGGTTTCCAAATCCAAAAAGGTGCAGTCGTAACCGTACATGGCAAAGCTGGCTTCATCCATGATGCAGATATCCAGACTTCTGGCTGCCACGTAGGTGGCGATGGACTGGTTTGCCTGGTAGGATGCCTGGGCGTTGTCCGCCGTCATGTAAAGACCGGTGCTTAAATAGGCCTCGTTTTTGGAGGTATCCAGACCCATGGAGGACACATAATCGGCAAGCAGCTCATCGGAGGCATCCGTGCCGATTTCCGTCAGGGAGCTGTTTAAGGCAATGCCGAACAGTACTTCATTCTTGGCGGTGACCCTTGTATAAATAATGTAGACGATAACGGCAAGCAGCGCCGCACCTCCGATAACATACCATTTATAATATCCCCAGAAATAGTCCCATTGTTCTTTCCTGCTTTTCTGCTTTATCGCTTCCCGTTCTTCCTTAAATTCATCCATTACCGGCATAAAAAATACGTCCTTTCCATCTATAATAAATATATTTTCTATGATACTGTCCGGGGTATTTTCTGTCAATGAACGAAACGGAAGAAGAATATTAAAAAAATATAAATCCTTGCTTTCTTTTTTAAAATGTACTATCCTATTTTAAGAACCTGAATAACAGAAAGGCAAGGGGTACGAATGAGCGAAGTATATGTAGAACATCTGGTAAAGAGAGAAAAGGCCTCAGGGCTTAAATTTTTGAAAATTTTATTGATTATGCTGACAGTGGTATTCGGTCTGATGGGACTGATGATGATGTTTTACGGTCTGCCGTTACTGATTGCTGTCGGAACCGGTGTGGGCGCCTATTTTGCGGGCCTGTATGCCGATGTGGAATTTGAATACCTGTATCTGGACAAGGAATTTTCCGTAGACAAAATCTTTGGCAAAACCAAAAGAAAAAAAGCGGAAACCTTTGAGGTGGAAAGAATGGAAATCTTAGCTCCCATTCATTCCTGCCATCTGGATTCTTATAAAAACAGAAATGCAAAGGAAACCGATTACAGCATCGGAGTGGAGGAAAAGCCGGACTTACGTTACGTGATGTATTACGAAGGCAACCGCCGTATTGTCTTAAGTCCCAACGAGGAATTTGTGAAGGCAATGCGCAACGCTTCCCCGAGAAAAGTGTTCACGGATTAAGGTTTTTCACTTGACAGGCGGGTATGAGTTTGTTAAACTCATAAACATTTACAGTACTTATTTTTTCACAAAATAAACAGCATTATAAATACGCACAAGGAGGAAAGAATGGGAAAGATTATTGGTGAAGGTATTACCTTTGATGATGTCCTTTTGGTTCCCGGATATTCTGAGGTAATTCCCAATCAGGTGGATTTGACAACATGGCTTACAAAGACAATTAAGCTGAACATTCCGATGATGAGTGCCGGCATGGACACTGTTACCGAACACCGCATGGCGATTGCCATGGCAAGACAGGGCGGTATCGGTATCATTCACAAGAACATGTCTATTGAGGCGCAGGCAGAAGAGGTGGACAAGGTAAAGCGTTCCGAGAACGGTGTTATTACCGATCCGTTTTCTCTTTCTCCGGAGAATACTCTGGCAGATGCCGACGCACTGATGGCTAAGTTCCGTATTTCCGGCGTTCCCATTACCGAGGGACGTAAATTAGTTGGTATCATTACCAACCGCGATTTGAAATTTGAAACCGATTTCTCCAAGAAAATCAAAGAGTCCATGACCAGCGAAGGACTGATTACGGCTCCGGAAGGAATCACATTGGAAGATGCAAAGAAAATTCTTGCAAAAGCAAGAAAGGAAAAGCTTCCCATTGTTGATGCCGATTACAATCTGAAAGGTCTCATCACCATCAAGGATATTGAAAAGACCATTAAATATCCTCTGGCAGCAAAGGATGCACAGGGCAGACTTCTCTGCGGCGCCGCAGTCGGCATTACCGCAAACGTACTGGAAAGAGTTGCAGCCCTGGTAGATGCCAAGGTGGACGTAGTGGTACTGGACTCCGCACACGGACATTCCGCAAACGTACTCCGCTGCGTAAAGATGATTAAAGAAAAATATCCCGATTTACCGGTTATCGCCGGCAACGTGGCAACGGGCGAAGGCACAAAGGCTTTAATCGAAGCCGGTGCGGATGCCGTTAAGGTTGGTATCGGGCCCGGTTCCATCTGTACCACACGTATCGTGGCAGGTATCGGTGTTCCCCAGATTTCCGCTATTATGGACTGTTACGCCGTAGCAAAAGAGTATGGCATCCCCATTATCGCAGATGGTGGTATCAAGTACTCCGGCGATATGACAAAGGCAATCGCAGCAGGCGGCAACGTATGTATGATGGGTTCCATCTTCGCAGGCTGTGAAGAAAGCCCGGGAGACTTTGAATTGTTCCAGGGGAGAAAATACAAGGTATACCGCGGCATGGGATCTATCGCAGCCATGGAAAACGGCAGCAAGGACCGTTACTTCCAGACAGATGCCAAGAAGCTTGTACCCGAAGGAGTAGAAGGACGTGTTGCTTATAAGGGCAACGTAGAAGATACCATATTCCAGCTTATGGGCGGTCTTCGTTCCGGTATGGGTTACTGCGGTACCCACAATATTGAAGAATTGAAGGAAAACGGCAGATTTGTCAAGATTTCCGCTGCATCCTTAAAGGAAAGCCATCCTCATGATATTCATATCACCAAGGAAGCTCCCAACTACAGCACGGACGAATGATGTAGCTGCAAACAGCATAACAGAACAGGAAAAGGGCTGTCGCATCGCGGCAGCCCTTGTTTGCGTTAATGGTTTTCGCTGCGGAAGCCTTATGCTGTCAATACAGCCCCTCCTGCTTTAAGTCTCCCCCGCGTACTGTTATCACTTCTCCGTTATCCAGTCTTACCCGCAGGGAAAAGTCGTTTTCGATTTCTTCCGCAATACCGCAGCGGGTTCCTTCGTGACCGCTTAAGAACACTTTTCTGCCGGGGGTTAAGTTTGCCGCCCGGTAGGCTTCCAGGTAGGAGGGAAGTCTGTCGGGAAAGTGGGAGAGCATGGCGGTCATTTCCCGTAAAAGGGCAGCCGTCAGCTTTGCCCGGGACTGCTCCGCACCGGTGAGTATCCGCAGGGACACCGCTTTTTCCTTGAGGGAGTCGTCAAAATCGGAGAGCACCTGGTTTACATTGATGCCGATGCCGATAATCACATATTCCACATGGTCACTTTCACTTTCCATGGACATTTCCGTTAAGATGCCGCTGAGCTTGCGCCCATCCGCCATTAAATCATTCAGCCATTTTATCTGAATATCCGTGTTGCAGACGGAAGAGATGGCATTCCGTACCGCCAACGCCGTGCAGGCGGTCAGGGCGGGACTGTCACTAAGCTGCAGGCAGCCGCCCGGCAGACTTTGGGGATACAGAAGCAGGGAGAGATAGATGCCCTTGTTTTTAGGGGAACTGAAGGCTCTTCCCACCCGTCCTTTTCCGTTTGTCTGTTCGTTTGCCAGAACCACCGTGTAGTTTTCGGCGCCGTTTAAGGCAAGGGATTTTAAATACCGGTTGGTGGAGTCCACGGAGTCCAAACAGAGAATGGAGCCGGGGAACCCTCCCGGCAGATACCCCATGATTTCCCCCGTATTCAATAAGTCTGGTGCATTTTTCAGCAGGTAGCCCCTGTTGGTGGAGGATGCGATGTCGTAGCCTTCCTCCCGGAGGGCCTTTACGGCAGAACTGACCGCCATGCGGCTGACGCCAATCTGCTCACTGATCCACGCACCGGACAGATAATCCGTCTGATTTTTCAGCAGGGCAAGAACCTTGTCCTTTGTCATAACAAACACCGTGCCTTTCGACAGCCCGTTCTATGAAACAGGCTGCATCCTGATTTCTGTTCTTTCATCATAACAGATTTTTCTTTTTTTTACCACAGAAGAAAAGAAAATGTAAAGGCAAAACAAAAATAGCTTGACAATCGAACGGCTATCTTTATAATTGTAAATGTTTGAAAAAATACATTTACAATTAACAGGAGGACTTCCCATGGAAGAACAGAAGAAAAACAAAATGAAATTAACGATACTGGATATGACCCAGATTGCCTTTTTTACGGCGCTGATTGCCGTATGCGCCTGGATTGTGGTACCCATACCAAACATTCCTTTTACCTTGCAGGTATTCGGCGTCTTTGCGGCACTTTGTACTCTGGGCGGTAAAAAAGGAACCATCAGTATTGCTGTTTACATACTGCTGGGTGCTGTGGGTGCACCTGTGTTTGCCGGCTTTAAGAGCGGATTCGGCGTACTGGCAGGTACGACCGGAGGTTATATCGCAGGATTTTTATTCTCCGGCTTTGTATTCTGGCTGGTGACGGCGCTCATGAAAAAGAAAAACTTTTTTGTGCTTCTTTTAAGCTGTATTCTCGGCCTTGCTGCCTGTTATGCGTTCGGTACCGCATGGTTTGTTGCTGTCTATATGCGGCAGGGCAAGGCCATCAGCCTGGCAGCGGCCCTGATGGCATGTGTGGTTCCTTATATCATTCCCGATGTGGTGAAAATTCTCCTGGCAATCAGTGTATCAAAAGCTGTCAGAAAAGTTATGAAAAAATAGTAAAAAATGTCAAAATCTGCCCAAAACGGTTGCGGTGCCGTTCCGGTGTATGGTACACTGAACAATAAGAGAGGGTTTATCATATGAAGGAACATGACGACTGGAATTGGAAGATTACCTACAAAAGTCTGATAGACGAAAAAAAACTGTTATCCCTGCAAAAGCACTTCTGCAGTGCTTCCGGTTTGTGTGCCTGCTGTGTGGATGCTTACGGAAAGGTGCGCACGGAATTTACCGGAGACAAGGAAGATTTGGACAGACTCCGGGGCATCGTGACGGACAGGCAGATAGAGGAAGCCTTAAAGCGCGTGGCGGAGGGCTCCATTGAAGAGCTTGTGGTAGAGGACACGGAGCTTCCCTATGTGAAGTACGCCGTGCTTTCCGTCCGGGTAAAAGGCAGGGTTATGATAAACTGGGTGCTGCTTGGCATCCTGAATGATACGGAAGAAGAGCCGGGGATACCTGCAGGCTGTCACAATGCCCTGTCCGAGATGAATTTCTACAAGGACATCGATTTGCTGATGGTCTGCTCCCGGCTTATTTTTGAAAATAAATGCAGGACGCTGCTTGCGGACGAGCCCGCAGGAAAGATGCCGGAGACGGCTTTCAAAAAGGACAGGCAGGACGAAATTACCGCCCTGACACAGCTTCTTGACAGTGAGGACGCCGTGGAAGTGGTTATGGCAAAATTCCTGCAGATTACCGTAAGCGCCCTGAAATTGTCCGGCGGTTTTGTATGTCACATGGACAGAAAAGAACGGACAACGGATATTCTGGCGCAGTGGTACGGAAGAGGCGCTGTTTCCCCATTTGAAAAAACAAGGGGGATTCCGGCGGAGGACATCCTGTTTACGAAAGAGCCTATGATTGTGGACTCCGACTCCATACAGGGCAGTCCGGAGGCGGCAAAGTGGTACCGGGACGGCGTAAGGGCATTCCTTTTGTACCCGCTTATGGAAAACGAAGAAAGCAGCATGTGCCTTTCTTTGTGCCAGTTAAACGAAGAACGTTATTTTGACGGTAGAGAGGTGCAGTTTATCTCCGGCGCCGTAAAGATTTTACAGAGTATATTGGGAAAACGCATCCAGAAAAATTCCCTGTCCTGCGCATATGTGTCCATGGAGTCCGTGCTGGACGGCATGAAATGCGGCATTTATATCCGGGAGCCGGAAAGCGGCCAGATGCTGTTTTCCAATAAGCTTTTGCAGAACACCTTTGCAAAAGAACTGGAGGCAGGCACCTTCGAGGAGCTTTTAAACCAAAAGCTGCCGTTGCGGTATGAAACGGCGCCCAAGACGGAAGAAGAGGGAGAAACCTGCAACTGGTTTGACATGGCGGTTTCGGATGTTACCTGGGTGGACGGCAGAAAAGTGCAGATGTATGCCATCTATGACGTGACCGACAGAAAGGTGTACCAGAAGAAGGTGGAGCAGCAGACCTATACGGATTTCCTGACGGGACTTTACAACCGTATCTGCTGTGAAAGAGACCTGGCGGTTTACGTGGACAACGCCGGTGAGAAGCAGAAAAAAGGCGCTCTGCTGTATCTGGATTTGGATGACTTCAAGCATATCAATGACGGACTGGGGCACCAGTACGGCGATATGCTGTTAAAGCAGATTTCCAAAGAACTGAAAAAGGTAAAGGGTATCGGGCAGAACTGCTACCGGGTCGGCGGCGATGAATTCATCATTATCATTCCGCCGGAAGAATACGGCGAATACGACCGCATTCTTTCCGACATACAGGATATTTTCTTAAGACCCTGGAATTTAAAGGATATGGATTACTACTGCACCATGAGCATGGGTGTGGTGGAGTATCCCCAGAACGGACAGGGCATTCAGGATTTGATTAAAAAAGCGGATATTGCCATGTTTGAAGCCAAGAAAAACGGCAAAAACAGGGTGGTCCGTTACAAAGACGGTCTGGACAGCGAGTCCGGCAGAAGGCTGACCATGGAGAAAAACATGAGGGATGCCACGGTTGCCGGCTACAAGGAATTTGAAATTTATTACCAGCCCATTATGGATATTTCCAGACCCGGTGCTCCCTGCACGGGTGCGGAGGCGCTGCTCCGCTGGAACAGTGCTTCGCTCGGATTTATTTCCCCGGCGGATTTCATTCCTTTGGCGGAGTATCTGGGACTCATCAATCCCATCGGCTACCATGTGCTTCTGGAAGCCTGCCGGGAATGCCGCAGATGGAATGAGAACGGTCATCCAGAATACAAGGTAAACGTCAATCTTTCGGTGGTGCAGCTTTTGCAGCCGGATATTGTGGAGTCCGTGGAAAGAGCGCTGGACGAAACCGGTATTTCCCCGAAAAACCTGACGTTGGAAGTAACGGAAAGCCTTGCCATCAACGACATGAACCGCATGAAAGAAATTTTAGGCAATATCCGGAAGCTTGGCGTGCGCATTGCACTGGATGATTTCGGCACTGGTTATTCTTCCTTAAACCACATAAGGGAGCTGCCCTTTGACGTTATCAAAGTCGACCAGAGCTTTGTAAAGGACCTGGCGGAGGACGCGTATTCCCAGTCCTTTATCAAGATGGTGGCGGAACTGGCGCAGACCATCGGCGTAAGCATCTGTGTGGAGGGGATTGAAACGAAAGAACAGTACCGCCTGCTCGGCGATATGAAGGTGCGCATGGTGCAGGGATATTATTTCGCACGCCCCTTAAAACGCGAAGATTTTGAAGCGGATTATGTGCCGGAGCTTGCAGAGAAAAAAGAAACGCAGCCTTCCGCAAAACTTCTTGCGTTTCCCGAAAAAGCCCCTTGAAATCCCTTGTAAAATCATGTAGTATGGACTTATAAGCTGCACAACTGGCGGAAACAGCAACTGCTGTCGTGGGAGTACCCACAGGAAGTGTAGAAAATAAGAAAAAATGCCGACCGCCTGGGCGAACACATATGTGCCGCTCAGGCGGTTTTTAGTGTTTGGAAACGGAGGAAACGAACATGGTATCATTACAACAGGAACTGATGGAAAACAGCTATCCCGGCAGAGGTATTGTCCTTGGCAAATCCGGCAATGGCAAATATGCGGTCAGCGCATACTTTATTATGGGAAGAAGTGCAAATAGCCGCAACCGTATCTTCGTACAGGATGGCGAAGGCATCCGCACACAGGCATTTGACCCTTCCAAGTTAGAGGACCCCTCTCTTATTATTTACGCACCCGTCAGAGTACTCGGCAACAAGACCATCGTCACAAACGGTGACCAGACCGACACCATTTACGAAGGCATGGATAAGCAGCTTACCTTTGAGCAGTCTTTACGCTGCCGTAAATTTGAGCCGGATGCTCCCAACTACACACCGAGAATTTCCGGTATCATTCATCTGGAGAACGGCAATTTCAACTATGCCATGTCCATCTTAAAGAGCAACCACGGTGACCCGGACTCCTGCCGCCGCTATACCTTTGCATACGAAAATCCCAAGGCAGGCGAGGGACATTTTATCCATACCTATATGCATGACGGCAACCCGCTGCCCAGCTTTGAAGGGGAACCGAAGGAAGTGGAAATTCCCAATGACATTGATGCGTTTACCGATATGCTGTGGAACAGCTTAAACGAAGACAACAAGGTTTCCTTATTTGTCAGATACATCGAGGTGGAAACCGGCAAATACGAAACCAGAATTGTCAACAAGAACAAATAAGAAAACATAAATACGCAAATAAGTATAAATATGCGGATAACTTGCGTCACATAGAAAGGAATACAGTGATTATGAACGAAATCGAATTAAAATACGGATGTAACCCCAACCAGAAGCCTTCCCGCATTTTCATGGAAGACGGCAGCGACCTGCCCGTTACGGTATTAAACGGCAAGCCCGGCTATATTAACTTCCTGGATGCTTTCAACGGCTGGCAGCTTGTAAAGGAATTAAAGGAAGCAACCGGTCTTCCCGCAGCCACCTCCTTTAAGCATGTTTCTCCCGCCGGTGCGGCGCTGGGACTTCATATGTCCGAAACCTTAAAGAAGATTTACTGGGTGGACGATTTGGGAGAGCTTTCTCCTCTGGCATGTGCATATGCAAGAGCAAGAGGTGCGGACAGAATGTCTTCCTTCGGTGATTTCATTGCTCTTTCCGACGAATGCGACGAGGATACCGCCCGCCTGATTAAGAGAGAGGTTTCCGACGGCGTTATCGCTCCGGGCTATACCGAAAAGGCACTGGAGCTTCTGAAATCCAAAAAGAAGGGCAATTACAATATTATAAAGATTGACCCTTCCTATGTACCGGCACCCATCGAAAGAAAGCAGGTGTACGGCATTACCTTTGAACAGGGAAGAAACGAATTAAAGATTGACAAAGAGCTTTTAAGCAATATCGTAACCCAGAACAAGGACATTCCCGAAAGCGCCCTGCGCGACATGAAGGTAGCGCTCATTACCTTAAAATACACACAGTCCAATTCCGTATGCTATGTAAAGGACGGTCAGGCAATCGGTATCGGCGCAGGACAGCAATCCCGTGTACACTGCACCAGACTTGCCGGACAGAAAGCGGACAACTGGTTCTTACGTCAGGCACCGCAGGTTCTGTCCTTACAGTTTGTGGACTCCCTGGGCAGAGCGGACAGGGACAATGCCATCGACAACTACATCGGCGACGAATATATGGATGTACTGGCAGAGGGTGCATGGCAGAGAGTATTCAAGGAAAAACCACCTGTATTTACCACAGAGGAAAAGAGAGCATGGCTTGACGGCTTAAAGGATGTTACCTTAGGCTCCGATGCGTTCTTCCCGTTCTCCGACAACGTGGAAAGAGCACACAAGAGCGGCGTGAAGTACATTGTACAGCCCGGCGGTTCTGTCAGGGATGATTTGGTGATTTCCTGCTGCGACAAGTACAACATGGCAATGGTATTTACCGGCATCCGCCTGTTCCATCACTAATCCGGAACCGGGCGGCGCGGACATCTTCGCGGACAATAAGGAATAAAACTATGACACTGAAAGATTTGGAAGAATTTGACCCCATTACCATACAATGCCACGACAATCCGGATGCGGATGCGCTGGGAGCCGGCTTTGGTCTGTATGCCTATTTCAAGAGCCTGGGCAGACAGACAAGGCTTATTTACAGCGGCAGAAATCCCATCCAGAAGTCCAATCTGAAAATCATGATGGATGAACTGCATATACCGGTGGAGTATGTACGCCCGGATGAAGAACAGCCCCTTTTTATAAAGGGGCTGCTTGTGACAGTGGACTGTCAGTACGGCGCCGGCAATGTGACGAAGATTGCGGCGGATACGGTAGCCATTGTGGACCACCATCAGGTGGAAATAGACGGCGTGCCCTTAAGCCTGATTGTACCGGCGCTGGGAAGCTGCTGCACCCTTGTGTGGAAGATTTTACGGGATGAAAAATTCGATATAAAAGCGGTGCCGGGACTGGAAACGGCTCTGTATTACGGACTGTATACGGACACAAACCAGCTTTCCGAAGTCCGCAATCCCCTCGACATGGATATGCGGGATGACCTGGCATTTGATGCCGGTCTTATCAATTATTTTAAAAATTCCAATCTTTCCTTAAAGGAGCTGGAGATTGCGGGAGTGGCGCTGATACGCTACAGCTTCAACGAAGATTATAATTATGCGGTTATCAAGGCACAGCCCTGCGACCCTAATATACTGGGACTTATCAGTGATTTCCTGCTGCAGGTGGATGTGATTACCAGTTGTCTGGTGTTTAACGAAAACGCGGACGGCTATAAGTTTTCCGTGCGAAGCTGCATCAAGGAAGTGAATGCCAGCGAGCTGGCTTCCTATTTATGCGAAGGCATCGGCTCCGGCGGCGGACACTATGAAAAAGCGGGCGGCTTTGTCAGCAGGAAGCTTTACGAAAAGCGTTATCCCACCTTGCATCCGGAAGCGTACTTCAACAACCGCATGAACCAGTATTTTGACAGCTTTGATTTGATTTATGCGGCGGACTATGACATTGACACATCCGACATGAAGAAATACAGCAAAAAGAAAATTCCCATCGGCTTTGTGAAAGCGGATGAGGTGCTCCCGGCAGGTACGCCGATTACCATCCGTACCCTGGAGGGGGATGTGGATATGACCATCGAAGATGATTTGTATATCATGATTGGCATCAAGGGCGAGGTCTATCCCAACCGGAGAGCCAAGTTTGAAAAAAGCTATCAGGTGCTTCCCGAGAAATATGTGTTTGAAACCTATGCGCTGTCGGCGGATTATGTGCCGACCATAAAGAACCGGAACGACGGCAGCACTCTGCATCTGACCGATTTCGCAAAGGTATGTATTCCCACAGGGCAGGTGCACATTCATGCCAGGGAACTGAAAAGGGGCATAAAGATTTTTACGGCATGGGACAAGGGAAAATACATGCTGGGGAAGCCGGGGGATTATCTTGCCGTGCGTTGTGAAGACAGACACGACATTTATGTGGTAGAAAGGGATATATTTGGTAAAACCTATGAAGAAACCGTATAAGTACGATGCGTTTATCAGCTACCGCCATGCAGACCTTGACAGGTTTGCGGCGGAAAATCTGCAGAAGCAGCTGGAGTGGTTCAAGGTTCCCGGCTCACTTAAAAAGGAAAAGAAGCTTTCCCGGACAAAAATCGAAAGGGTTTTCCGGGACAAGGACGAGCTGCCGCTTACCAATAACTTAGAGGATCCCATCCGGAAAGCACTGGAGGAGTCGGAATACTTAATTGTCATCTGCTCTCCCAGACTGAAGGAGTCTCTGTGGTGCCGCAAGGAAATCGAAACCTTTATCAGTCTGCACGGCAGGGAAAATATTTTTGCGGTGCTGGTGGAAGGGGAGCCTTCGGAGTCCTTCCCGGAGGAACTGTTATACCGGGAAAAGACGATTACCCATGAAGACGGCAGTACGGAAACCGTAAAAGAGGAAATGGAACCGCTGGCAGCGGATGTACGCGGCAAAAATAAAAGAGATGTCCTAAAGGCCATGAAAACGGAAAAGCTGCGTCTGATAGCTCCCATGCTGGGTGTCGGCTATGACGACTTAAAGCAGCGCCACCGGGAACAGAAATTAAAGAAAACCCTTGGCTTCACCGCTGCGGGAGCTGCCGTATGCCTGGCATTCGGAATTGTCAGCACCGCTATGGTCATGCAGATACGGGAGCAGAAAAAACAAATTCAGATACAGAACGACTCCCTTGCCCAACAGGCGGCGCAGATTAGCAGCCAGAACGATATTCTGTCCAGGGAGCAGGCACTCAGTCTGGCGGAGGAATCCGGACGGCTTTTGAAGAAGGGCGACAGAATAGGCGCTATGCAGACGGCAATCAGCGCCCTGACGGAGTACGACGGCATTGCCATGCCCTATACGGTACAGGCACAGAAAGCCCTGACGGACAGCCTGTATGTATATAACCGGACGGGAGATTTCTTAAGCCAGTACGAAGCAAAGACGGACAGCGTGATTACGGACATGCAGTCTTCCCGGGGCATGTCTTATTATGCACTGAAGGAAAGTGCGGGAGACATTACGGTAAAAGAAAGCGAATACGGACATACGGTGGGGAAACTTGCGGGTCTGGCAGGCTATTCGGACGGCGGTATATTTTTTATAGATGACAGCAGACTGGTTTACCGGAACGAAGAGAGGGAACTGCTGGTATTTGATGCCAAAACCGGGGAAACCGAAAAGGTGAAGCTGCCGGGCAGCGCTTACAATTACTATCTGTCAGAGGACGGAACCCGGATAGCGGTAAGCGGTTATAATTTTCTCCGTATTATAGACGCAGAGGATTATACAGAGATTCAAAACTTAGACGAATACTGCAAGGAACAGACCGGACGGATTTATTTTAACGAAGACTCCACGGCGGTGGTGCTTACCCTGCGAAACAGCGACGATGTAATGTCGGAGGACAGAAGGCTTCTGTACCTTAGCCTGACGGATGACACAAAGAGATATTCCGACTGGGAGACGGCATATGTGGAGGATGTGGTATTTAAGGACGGCTGTATGTATGTGCTGACCTACGAAACACGGGATGTACTGTACTCAGTCTTTGACAGTTATCTGAAAGCCTATGAGGAAAGCACGGGAAAGCTGCTCTATAAAAAAGAATATAAAAATGCCATGCTGAATGACATTCTGTTTTCCAAAGGGGATGACGATAGCATGCTTCTGTACGGCGGTTATGAAGCCGATGCCGTCAGCCGGAAAAACGGAGAGGTTTACCTGCGTGCCGAAACGGGTATCAGCGGCATTGTATATGCGGAGCCGGTAAACGGCGCCAACCTGTATTCCTATATTACGAACGACGGCTGCCAGTATATTATGAGCTATGAAAACAACATATCTTTTACCCACGGTGTTACCTTCGACTGCTTTGACGACAGGATTTATTATGTGGTAAGACTGACACAGGGCTTTGTGATGGCAACGCATACGGAGAACCGGGCGGTGTGCTATCAGCGCTTTTATCCGGCGGACGATACCCTGACGGACAAAACACCCGACAGAGAGGATACCGAGGTACTGTGGGGCAGCGAGGTACAGGAGACCGCAAAGGAAAAGGGATATGTCCTGCCCAAGCTTGCGGAAGGTATTTTTTACAACGAGGACAAAACGATTACATTTGTAACGTATCAGGATTCTTCCTTAAGGATGTATGATACGGCTTCGGGAGAACTGCTTGCGGAAATCACGGATACGCCGGGCGATGCTTCGGAATACTACGGGAAGGATGCACAGGGCAATTACTACGTGGGCTTCGGCTCCTGGGCGTATATGATGAACCCGCAGAATGAAAATCTGGCGTTCTTACGCGGCATGATGCAGATTGATGAATCGGGAAAACTGCTTATGGTGGACAATCTGGACAATTACTATTTATGCCCGGTATACACTTTGGATGAACTGCTTGCTATGGCAGAGGCAAATGTGGTAAAATATACGCAAAACGAAATTACGGAATAAACGGAAACAGGAAGGTTTTAGTATGAGCGAGACAGAAAGCAAAAATTTTATTGAACAGATTATAGAGAAGGATTTGGCGGATGGCGTTTACGATACCGTGCACACCCGTTTTCCTCCCGAACCCAACGGTTATCTTCATATCGGACATGCCAAGAGTATTCTTTTAAACTACGGACTGGCACAGAAGTACAACGGCAAGTTCAACATGCGTTTTGACGATACCAACCCGACCAAGGAAAAGGAAGAGTTCGTAGACTCCATCAAAGCGGATGTGGAATGGCTGGGCGCCGATTGGGAAGACAGACTTTTCTTTGCATCCAACTATTTTGAGCAGATGTACGAAGCGGCTGTAAAGCTGATTAAAAAAGGAAAAGCCTATGTATCCGACCTGTCCGCAGAGCAGATGAAGGAATACAGAGGCACCCTGACCGAACCGGGAAAAGAGGACCCGGCAGCAGGCAGAAGCATTGAGGAGAACTTACAGTTATTCGAGGACATGCGTGCCGGTAAATTCGCAGACGGCGAAAAGGTACTCCGCGCCCGCATTGATATGGCTTCTCCCAACATGAACATGAGAGACCCGGTTATTTACCGCGTAGCCCATATGACCCACCACAATACCGGGGACAAATGGTGTATTTATCCCATGTACGATTTCGCACATCCCATTGAGGATGCCATTGAAGGCATTACCCATTCCATCTGTACTCTGGAATTTGAAGACCACAGACCTCTGTACGACTGGGTGGTAAGAGAACTGGAATACCCGCATCCTCCCAAGCAGATTGAGTTTGCAAAGCTGTATCTGAAAAATGTGGTGACCGGCAAGAGATACATCAAAAAATTAGTAGAGGAAGGAATCGTGGACGGCTGGGACGACCCCAGACTGGTTTCCATTGCCGCTTTGAGAAGACGCGGCTTTACCCCGGAATCCATTAAAATGTTCGTAGAACTCTGCGGCATTTCCAAGGCAAATTCCATTGCCGATTATGCGATGCTTGAGTACTGCATCCGCGAAGACTTAAAGATGAAGCGTCCTCGTATGATGGCGGTTTTAAATCCGGTGAAGCTTGTGATTGACAACTATCCCGAAGGACAGACCGAGATGCTTACCGCTGCCAACAACTTAGAGAATGAGTCCTTAGGCAGCAGGAAAATTCCGTTCGGCAGAGAGCTTTATATTGAAAGAGAAGATTTCATGGAGGAGCCTCCTAAGAAATACTTCCGTCTGTTCCCCGGCAACGAAGTGCGTCTGATGAATGCTTACTTTGTCACCTGCACCGGCTGTGCGAAGGATGAAAACGGCAATGTAACGGAAGTACACTGTACCTATGACCCCGCATCCAGAGGCGGCAACAGCCCGGACGGCAGAAAAGTAAAGGGTACCATTCACTGGGTTCCCGCAAAGGAAGCCGTAAAAGCGGAAGTCAGACTGTACGAAAACATCATTGACGAAGAAAAGGGCGTTTACAACGAGGACGGCAGCTTAAACTTAAATCCCAATTCCCTGACAATCTTAAAGGAATGCTATGTAGAGCCGGCACTTAAGGATGCCAAAGCCTATGAAAGCTTCCAGTTTGTCAGAAACGGATTTTTCTGCGTGGACTGCAAGGATTCCAAAGAAGGAGCTTTAGTCTTTAACCGGATTGTTTCCTTGAAGAGTTCATTCGTGTTACCGAAGAAGGAGGACTAACTATGGGCAATTTATTGTCAGGATTATCGGATTTGGGGCTTGGGGATCTGGAAGGTGCCAAATTATATGACGACCCGAATAAAAATCAGGACAGTAATAAGGGGAAGGCAGCAGCAACAATCGAAGAAAAAGATTTAATTTATGACAGAAATTACGATTGTCCGGTCTGTGGGTGCAAGATTACGGCAAAGACTATGAAGGCGGGAAAAGCAAGACTGATACGGACGGACAACGATTTGCGTTCCGTTTTTGAGGGTATTGACGCATATAAGTATGATGTGATATATTGCCCGAAATGCGGCTATTCCGCACTTATCCGCTTTTTTAAGCCCATGCCGGAAGGACAGGTGCGGCTTATCCGGGAAAAAATCTGCCGGCACATTAAACTGAAGCCTCACACGGGAGATACCTATACCTATGAGGAGGCTATGGAGCATTACAAAGTGGCGCTTGCCTGCTCCATTGTAAAACAGGCAAGAAACAGTGAAAAAGCCTATACCTGCTTAAAGGCGGCATGGGTGCTCCGCGGCTGGAGAGAAACCCTGGAAAAGGAACCCGGCACGGAAGAAAAGAGAGCCGAATTAAAGGCACAGGAAAAAGAGTATCTGAAAAATGCCATGGAGGGCTTTATTGCAGCGGAAGCAGCGGAAAGTTTCCCCATCTGCGGCATGGACGATACCACACTGGAATATCTGATTGCCAATCTGGCTTTTGAACTGGGCAAGTATGACATTGCTTCCAAGCTCATATCCGAGATTTTGGTAAGACCCTATGCCAACTCCCGCATGAAGGACAAGGCAAGGGAATTAAAGGACGCCGTTTTAGCGGAACTCCGGAAAAATAGGGCGTAAAGTCTGTTTACCGGCATAACAGGCGGTACCGATAAATAAAGACAGAAATAAAAAGGACGTATGAAAGCTGATTCATACGTCCCTTTTTGCGGTTCCGGTCGACAATCATTTCACCGATCCGGCTAATTATTCATTTTTCTCATCGTCTTCGTCGAAGAATTCTTCTACTTCATCGATTTTTTCGTCTGCCTTTTCGGTAACATCTTCTACTACGGAAGAAAGCTCTTCAAAGGGGGTATCTTCTTTTTCGGCAGGCTCTTCCGCCTTGGGGGCTTCGGGAGCGGCTTCCTTTTCTTCTGCGGGAGCAGCGGGTGCCTCCTCTTTTGCGGGTGCTTCTGCACCTGTATTTTCTGCGGGAGCGTTCTCGTGACTGAGAGCTACGTAAGAACGACTATTGTCTTCTTCATCGGACTCATCTCCGAAATCGTCGTAGTCATCATCTTCTTCGCCATTGTAATCGGGAGAGAATTTTTCCTTGTTCAGATAATAGTAGATACCGGCTCCGGCAGCGGCAACAGCAGTTGCGAATAATAAAACTTTACCAAATTTTTTAGCCATGAGGGTACTCCTTTCTTTTTATTCTTTCATTTTTAATAGAGAAAGGAACAATATTTGTCCTTCTTAAGAAACATTTTAATACTATTTTATGGAAAAAGGAAGAGATTATGTATAAATTTTTTATAAATTGCAGTACTCCGGCAGGTATTTACAGATAGGCAGGTTATTTTCTCTTTAGAGGGATTTCATTTTTTTCTAATATTTTAGACACAGAATGAACACAATTCATTTGTATAGTATTCTTACAGATAGTTGATGAACTCACTATCTCCCCCCCTCATAAGAAAAGCGAAAAGCCCGGTTCTCCCCGGGCTTTTTGCTTTTTAAATTTTACATGGAAATTAAAAAGAAAGAATGATACAATAGGGCAAGGAAAAGAAAAGGAGACAGGCAGACATGATAGGACTCATTGTAGCATATACGAAGAACCGCGTTATCGGAAGGAAAGGCAGAATTCCCTGGAGGATTAAAGGGGAACAGCGCCGTTTTAAGGAGCTTACCACCGGCAATGTGGTAATTATGGGCAGAAAATCCTATGAGGAAATCGGACATCCCCTTCCCAACCGCTATACGGTGGTGGTATCTTCCACGGCAGACTATGAAGCGGAAAACTGCACTACGGTAAATTCCCTGCCGGCAGCCATAAAGAAGGCGGAAGAGTTATGTCCCGGCAAAAATATTTACATATCCGGCGGTGCGGGCATTTATAAGGAAGGAATTGCCCTGGCGGAGAAACTTTTTGTAACGGAAATTGATGCGGTGATAGAGGGAGATACCTATTTCCCGGAGTTTGATGTGTCAGCCTATGAAAGGACGGTAGAAGAAACAGTGGACGGAGAAATACCTTATTCTTATGTAACATACAGCAAAAAGAAAACAAAAATTTTTATCGATGGCAGCGAGGGAACGACGGGACTTCGCATCAACGAACGTTTCGCAGGAAGAGACGATTTGGAAATTTTACAAATTGACCCAGCGCTCAGAAAGGATACGGAGGAAAGAAAGAAGCTGATTAACGCCTCCGACATTACCATTCTCTGCCTGCCGGATGCCGCAGCAAAGGAAGCGGTCTCTTTAGTGGAAAACGAAAACGTGCGCATTCTGGATGCATCCACCGCGCACCGTACGGAAGAGGGCTGGGCATACGGATTTCCCGAACTGGCGCCGGCATTCCGGGAAAAAATCAAAACCGGAAAAAGAGTGGCGGTTCCCGGCTGTTATGCCTCCGGATTTATTGCCCTGATGTATCCGCTGGTAAAGGAAGGCATTCTGCCTGCCGATTACCCGGCATGTGCCTTTGCCATGTCCGGTTACAGCGGCGGCGGTAAAAAGATGATTGCCGAATACGAGGCGGAGGAGCGTGCGGCAGAGCTTTCCGCACCCAGAGAATATGCCCTGAGCCAGCAGCATAAACATCTGAAGGAAATGAAGGCTGTTCCGGGACTTGCGAGGGAGCCTTTGTTTTCTCCCATTGTCTGTGATTACTACAGCGGCATGCTGGTTTCCCTTCCCATTCAGAAGGATTTTATGCAAAAAGCACTTACACCGGAAGAATTACAGGCTTTTTTTGCAGGATATTATGCAAATGAACCGTTTATCAAGGTAAATATGTTCGGCGCAGAAGCGGAAAGCCGGGGATTTTTATCCGCCAATGTCAGAAGCGGCTGGGACGGCATGGAAATCTTTGTGACCGGCAACGAAGACAGAATGGTAGTCAGCTCCCGGTTTGATAATCTGGGAAAGGGCGCTTCCGGAGCAGCCGTACAATGTCTGAATATCATGCTCGGCTGTGCAGAGGATAAGGGACTTGTTTTGTAAAACAACAGCAATCTTTTGTTGCCAAAACAACCACATGTGGTTTATAATAGGGAAGACGTAGTTATGAAAACTACGAAATATATTCAGGAGGTTTTACGTGATATGTCAGATTTTATCTTGAGTTGTTGTTCCACGGCAGACATGCCCAAGTCTTTTTTTGAAGAAAGAAACGTAGCTTATGTTTGTTTCCACTTTAATATGGATGGAAAAGATTACCCGGATGATTTAGGGGAAAGCATGCCATTTCCTGAATTTTACAAAAGAATTGAAGAGGGAGCGCAGCCTACCACTTCACAGGTAAATGTGGAAGAGTTTACAAATTTCTTTGAACCGTTTTTAAAAGAAGGAAAGGATATCCTGCACGTCAGCCTTTCATCCGGTCTGTCCGGTTCCTTTAATTCCGCCAGCATTGCCGCAAGGGATTTGATGGAAAAATATCCGGAGAGAACCATCAAGGTAGTGGACTCCTTAGGAGCATCTTCCGGTTTCGGTGTGCTGATGACTTATCTTGCGGACTTAAGGGACGAAGGAAAGAGCCTTACGGAAGTGTATGACTGGGCAGAGAAAAATAAACTCCGTGTGCATCACTGGTTCTTCTCCACCGACCTTACCAGCTACAAGAGAGGCGGCCGTATCAGCGCCACTTCCGCTATGGTAGGTACCCTGCTTGGTATCTGTCCGCTGCTTAACATGGACAGGGAGGGACATCTTATTCCCCGTAAGAAAATCCGTACCAAGAAGAAAGTTATTGAAGAACTGGTCAATATGATGAAAGAACATGTGGAAGACGGTCCGGATTACAAGGGCTATTGCTACATCAGCAATTCCGCCTGCGAAGAGGACGCCGAAAAGGTGCGTGATTTGGTTGAAGCCTATTGCCCAAACTTAAAAGGCAAGGTTCTTATCAACAGCATCGGTACGGTAATCGGTTCCCATACCGGCCCCGGCACTGTGGCACTGTTCTTCTTAGGTGATGAAAGAGTAGATTAAAGAAAGAGTATTATGAACAAGAAAGAAATTGCAGAAATAAAAAAGCAGTTTACGCAGGAAAGGTGTGCCATCACCCGTATCTGCGGCTGTTATGTAGACGGAGAAAAAAATAAAAAAACCGAGCTGAAGGAAGCCTTCCTTTCCCTGCCGGAAGAAGAGATGTTTAAGTATTTTGCCATTTTCCGCAAGGCGCTTTCCGGTACGGTGGGCAAAAACCTTCTGACCATGGAATTTCCTCCGGCATCGGAGGAAGCGGGGGGCACCCAGGATTTTCTGATGCAGCTTAGGGCTTCTTCCTTAAAGGATGAAAACCTGCTGGAAGAATTTTATGATAAAATTATAGAAAATTACTATTCCGTGGAGAATTATCTTATATTGCTCATTCATGCCGTGTACGATATTCCCGGCAAGTCCTCGGACGGAGAGGAAATGTTTGATGCTTCCGATGAGGTGTACGACCACATCCTCTGCTGCATCTGTCCGGTTACATTAAGCAAGCCGGGACTGTCCTATGATGAGGAGAGCAACGCGTTCCATACCCGTATCTGCGACAGAGTGGTAAACATGCCGGATATCGGTTTTCTGTTCCCCGCATTCCACGACAGAAGCACGGATATTCACAGCCTGCTTTACTATGCGGCAAAACCGGAAGAACTGCGTATGGAATTCGTGGAGCCGGTGCTGGGCTGCAATCTGCCCCTTTCCGCAGGGAACCAGAAGGAAACCTTCCAGACCATTGTGGAGGAAACCCTGGGCGATGCCTGTGACTACGAGGTGGTTAAAAACATCCACGAAAAATTAAACGAGATGATTGAAGAGAAAAAGGACGAACCGGACCCCGTTTTGCTTGACCGGGCGGAAGTGAAAAGACTTCTGGAGTACAGCGGCGTGGAGGAGGAAAAGCTCAGTTCCTTTGAAGAAAAATACGAGGAAGCGGCCGGTACGGATACCTGTTTTGTGGCTTCCAATGTGGCAAACACCAGACAGTTTGAAATCAAAACCCCCGATGTGGTGGTAAAGGTGAGTCCCGACAGAATGGATCTGGTGGAAACAAAAGTCATTAACGGCAGGAAGTGTCTGGTTATCTCCTTAGACAACAGCGTGGAGGTAAACGGCATTGCCGTACATATGGGACTTTCCGAGGAGGATGAAGAAGAGGAATAGTTTATAAAAATTTTCTTTATGTTAAGGAATCTTAATGGCACGGAGACATAAATCTGTTACAATAAAATAGACATGAAAACACGGGAACATTCCCACGACGAAGTACCGACAGGAGGAATTTGATTGCATCAGAATGAATTACTGCGTGAGAAGGTTTACGAATCCGTAACCTCCGTGCTCCCTATTACGTTAATTGTCCTTGTTTTAAGTATTTCCATAGCCCCGCTTACTCTGGGAACCCTGACGCTGTTTTTGTTCGGCGCGGTGCTCCTGATAGTAGGCATGGGCTTTTTTACTTTGGGCGTGGATATGTCCATGATTCCCATGGGGGAAGGCATCGGTGTGGAGCTTTCCCGTACCAAGAAGGTCTGGCTTTCCATGGCGGTCTGTTTTATCTTAGGCGTTATCATCACCGTTGCCGAGCCGGATTTGCAGGTGCTGGCAGGGCAGGTTTCCGCTATTCCCAACCTGGTTCTGATATTAACGGTGGCTGTGGGTGTGGGAATATTTCTGGTAATTGCGAAGCTCCGTATCCTTTTTAAAATTCCCATTTCGTACATACTCATCGGCTTTTATGCCCTCATTTTTATTTTGACGATTTTGGCACCGGCGGACTTTATTCCGGTATCCTTTGACTCAGGCGGCGTTACCACGGGACCGGTGACCGTTCCGTTTATCATGGCGCTTGGTATTGGTATGGCGTCCGTCCGAAGCGATAAAAATTCCAACAGCGACAGCTTCGGTCTTACCGCTATCTGCAGTATCGGTCCCATTCTTTCGGTGCTTCTTTTAGGGATTTTTTACCGTCCCGAAGAAACATCCTATACATCGGTAAGGCTTCCGGAACTGACGGATACCAAGGCGGTGGCGGCAGAATTCGCCAGAGCGTTTCCAGCCTATATGAAGGAAGTGCTGATAGCCGTGCTTCCCATCATGGTTCTGTTTTTACTTTTCCAGCTTATTTTCCGGCGTTTCCATGCCAGAAAAATTGTGAAAATCTGTGCCGGATTTTTATACAGCTACATTGGTCTGGTTTTGTTCCTGACAGGTGTCAATGTGGGATTTATGCCTGCCGGTCAGTACATCGGGGCGGCAGTGGCGGGCGGCAACAAGCCGTATCTTTTGATTCCAATTGCCATGCTCATCGGTTACTTTATTGTACGGGCGGAGCCTGCGGTACAGGTGCTTGCCAGACAGGTTGAGGATGTTACAAGCGGTTCCATTCCGAAGAAATCCATTTACAAAAGCCTGTCCGTAGGTGTGGCGCTTTCGGCGGGCATTTCCATGGTGCGTATTCTAACGGGACTTCCTATTCTCTGGATTTTAATTCCGGGTTACCTGATTTCCCTGATACTGACGTTCTTTGTTCCGCAGCTTTTTACCGGTATTGCTTTCGATGCCGGCGGTGTGGCAAGCGGTCCCATGACAACAACGTTTCTTTTGCCCTTTGCCATGGGAGCCTGCGAAGCCTTCGGAGGAAATATCCTGACGGATGCTTTCGGTATTGTGGCTCTGGTTGCCATGACGCCGCTTCTTACCATCCAGCTTTTGGGGCTTGCGGACAATATCCGGAAACGCATCCGGAAGCGGAAGCTTATGCTGGAGCTGAAGGAAGTGGAGGACAGTATTCTTTACTTTGATTAAGAAAGGTTGGGCACATACATGGCAGAAAAAAACAGCATACAAGCGGTTTTAACCATTGCGGAACGCGGCAGGGGAAAGCTTCTGGCAAAGTGGTATACGGAACAGGGCGTCTATTTCAGTTTTCAGTGCAGGGGGCAGGGAACGGCTTCCTCCGAGCTTCTGGATGTGCTGGGCGTAGGCTCTCCAGAAAAGGATATTTTAATTTCCCTGACGGGGACGGTTTGGGCGGAAAGGCTGCTTGAAAAAATAGAAGAAACGGATATGCGGAAGTGGGGAAGCGGCATCGTGTGCTCCGTTTCGGTCACTGGATTAAACAGCACCATTGCTACCATATTTTTACATGAACAGGACGGCAGAACGGGAGGAAACAACATGGACGAACATAAGGAAAACAGTCTTATTTTAATAGCGGTCAACCAGGGACATACCGATGAGGTCATGGATACGGCAAGAGAAGCCGGCGCCGGAGGCGGCACCATTATCCGTGCCAGATGGGCGGGCGCAGAGGACGGCGGGCAGTTCTACGGCATTTCCCTGCAGTCCGAAAAGGAGATTATTGCCATTGTGGCGCCCAGGGAACAGCGGAATGCCATTATGGAAGTGGTAAACAAAAAGCACGGCCTCAAAACGGAAGCCGGCGCCGTTATCTGCTCCCTCGGAATTGACAAGATGGTGAAGCTGGCGTAGACTTTTTACACGCAGCGTATGGATGCGCGTGGCAAACGGCTGATTACTTGCATCGTACGGACAGATATGCTATAATGTTCTAAATTGTGCGAAAGGAACCAATTATCATGGAAGACGCAGACAGTGACGCGGATACCAATACTTATTTTTTTAATGGAGTTATGATTTTGACAGCACAGACAGAACTGCACTGTTTATATGAAAAATGGAAACTGTAAGGTGTAGCTGGTAGTATTTATATTTACCGGCTATGCCTTTTTGTGTTTATTTTTAAGAGAACGGAGAATTTATTTTGAAAACGATAGTGTTGCAGCTTTTATTACAGATACTGCTGATTTTACTGAATGCCTTTTTTGCCGGGACGGAAATGGCGGTGGTTTCCCTGAACACGGCGAAACTGCATAAACTGGAGGAAGAAGGAAACCCGCATGCCGTAAAACTTTTGAAACTGGTAGCGGACCCGTCCGGATTTCTTTCCACCATACAGATTGGCATTACCCTGGCAGGATACCTGGGCAGTGCGCTGGCATCTGAAAATTTTGCCGGTTACTTCGTGCACTGGATTTATTATGATTTGCATTTTACCCTCTGGTCGGAAAATGTGCTGACCGGTATTGCCATTGTGCTGATTACCATGATACTGGCGTTTTTTACCCTGATTTTCGGGGAACTGGTGCCGAAAAGAATTGCTATGCAGAAGTCCTTTGAGTGGTCAAAGGCGGCTTACGGTGTGGTTTCCGGCATTGCTTTCCTGATGCGTCCGGTGATTGCGCTCCTTTCCCTATCCACCAATCTGGTGCTTCGCCTGCTGCACTGCAAGGTGGAGGGCAACGATGAAAACGTTACGGAGGATGAAATCCGTATGCTGGTGGACATCGGGGAAGAAAAGGGAAGCATCGATGAGAACGAAAAGGAATGGATTCAGAATGTGTTCGATTTCGATGATTTGAGTGTGCGCAGGGTGATGACTCCGAGAGCGGATGTGATTGCGGTTTCCAAGGATGCGGACAAAGAAGAAATTATGCACCTGATAGAAGAAAACGGTCTGTCCCGCTATCCGGTTTACGGAGAGGACCTGGATGATATCGTCGGTATCCTGTATGCCCGGGACTTTTTACTGGCACTGGGCAGGGGCGAACAGCCGCAGGTGGAAAAAACAATGCGTTCCGCATATTTTGTGCCGGAAAGCATCCATGCGGATAAACTGTTTTCCGACATGCAGAAAAAGAAAATTCACATTGCCGTTATTGTGGACGAATACGGCGCCATGGAGGGCATTGTTACCATGGAAGACCTGGTGGAAGAAATTGTGGGTAACATTTATGATGAGTTTGACAAGGAAGAAGAACCTTCCATTGAAAAGATAGGCGATAATCTTTGGTGCGTACCGGGCAGCACCAATCTGGATGAGCTTTCGGAAGAACTGGATTTGCCCGAGGAGCTGCCGGAAGAAGGATATGACACCATTGCGGGGCTGGTTATCAATTTACTGGAAGCTATCCCGGAGGACGGCGAGAAGATTGACGTGGAAGGCTACGGTCTGCATATCCATGTGGAGGACATCAAAGACAGGCGCATCGAAAAGGCATATGTGAGCAAACTGGATGCGACGGCTTAAATCCAGCCGCCGTCCAGTGTGATAATCTGTCCTGTCATATAGGAAGGGGAATTTACTACCTGCCAGACAAGAAGCGCCACTTCTTCGGGAGTGCCCATTCTGTCGGCAGGTATTTCTTCTATTATAGAAGAAATGTCCTCTGCGGATAATACATGGTTCATGGCGGTATCAATCATACCGGGAGCGATGGCATTGACCTGGATGTTGCTGGGAGCCAGCTCCTTTGCCAGTGCTTTTGTCAAAGCATTGATGCCGCCCTTGGAAACGGAATAGGCAACTTCCATGGAGGCACCCACATTTCCCCAGACGGAGGATATGTTTATGATTTTCCCCCATTTTTCATGCACCATATGGGGGATGGCAAGTTTGCTGGTATAAAAAGCGGCATTCAAATTGGTATTTAACACCGTCTGCCAGTCAGTGATACTCATATCGGACAGCAGACCAAAATAAGAGATGCCGGCGTTGTTTATAAGAATATCCGGCGCCGGTATTTCCGTAAACATCTTTTCCACGGAGGCAAAATCTCCCATGTCGCAGACGTAAGAACGGCAGGTGACGGAAAAATTGGTTTCTATTTCTTCCTGCAGTTTCAGCAGCGCTTCCCTGTCGTGGAAACCGGTAATGGTGAGGGACATCCCCTTTCCGGCAAATTTTCTGGCAATGGCAGCCCCGATTCCGCGGGACGCACCGGTGATGAGCACTTGTTTCATGGCAAAACATCCTTTTTCTTTTTTTGCTTATCATAACACATTGCGGGTGAAGATACAAAAGTATTATATTGTACAGTGAAAAAATAGTTGTTATACAATATAAAAAGCGGTTGTAAAAACATAAAGTCTATGTTACACTTAGTCCAAGCAGAAAGTTCACAATCTAATATTCTATTTTTTCTAAAAGATACATTCTATTTACTCATCAAACTTCACTGCTTAAATTTCTTATTCAACTAAAAAGCAGGGAAGTTTGGACCTGCCGGATTATTTTTTCAGGACGGGCAATCCCACGGATACGTTTACCAAAGGGTTGCAGACCGAGGTGGAGAAAATCCGGCAGGATACGGAATGGAGAGAAAACTATATGACGTATGAAATGAAAATCGAACTCCAGAGCCGGATAGGCAGGGAAAAGGCGGAAGCCGAGGCAAGAGTAGCCGGCATGGCGGAAGGCAAAGCGCAAGGCATGGCGGAAGGGAAAGCCTAAGGTCTTGCAGAAGGTTTAGCAGAAGGCAGAGAACAAGGTCTTGCGGAAGGGAAAGCTCAAGGTTTAGCAGAAGGCGAAGCCGTGGGGCAGAAAGCCAAGGAAAAAGAACTGGCTCATAAATGGCTGCAAAAAGGAAAAACTATACAGGAGATAGCAGAAGACCTGGACAAGCCGGCGGAGTATGTGCGGGAACTTATACAGGAAAACTGAAAAGAAATACAGAATGGAGCAACAGAAAATGTACGATTTAATTATTATCGGTTCCGGCCCGGCGGGGCTGGGAGCAGCAGTATACGGAAAGCGGGCGGGAATGTCCACATTGGTGATTGAAAAAAATCCCATGAGCGGAGGGCAGGTTCTGACCACGTATGAAGTGGATAATTATCTGGGGCTGCCGGGTATAAACGGCTTTGACCTGGGAACCAAATTCCGGGAGCATGCGGATAAAATGGGCGCCGAGTTTGCGGAAGCCGAAGTGGAAGGAATTGAAGAAGGCAGAAACTGCAAAACAGTGCACACTACTGCAGGAGATTACGAAGGCAGAACCCTGATTCTGGCAATGGGAGCGCATCACGCCAAGCTCGGCGTGCCGGGAGAAGAGGAACTGCAGGGAATGGGTGTTTCCTACTGTGCCACCTGCGACGGGGCATTTTTTAAGAACCGGACAGTGGCAGTAGTGGGCGGCGGCGACGTGGCACTGGAAGATGCTGTTTTTCTTGCCAGAGCCTGTCAAAAAGTCTATCTCATTCACCGCAGGGATACGTTCCGGGCGGCGGGCGTGCTGCAGGAGGCAGTAAAAAATCTGCCCAATGTGGAAATCCTGTATAATACTACCGTACAGGAAATCTGCGGAGAAGACATGGTGGAAAATCTCATTATACACCGGGACGGACAGCGGGAAGAACTGGCGGTAAACGGCATTTTCATCGCGGTGGGCATTCATCCGGATACAGAAATATGTAAACAACTTGTGAACTGTAACGAGGCGGGCTATGTACTGGCAGGCGAGGATACCCTTACCGACAGGCCGGGGATTTTTGCAGCCGGAGATATACGGAAAAAGCCGCTCCGGCAGATTATCACGGCGGTAGCGGACGGAGCCAATGCAGCCAGTGCCGCAGCCACATATTTAGCCGAAACTATGTTGACAAATTAAAAAATCTGTGATATATTTTTTAACAGATTTAACAAATTTGTAACAAATGTTTCGGAGGATGAATGGATGCGGAAAAGCAGTAGACTTACAGTCGGCTTACTGGCAGCCGTTATGGCTGCTTCCTTATATTCAGTAGATGCGAATGCTTCTGCCAATGTAACCACGGTACTGCCCAACGGCGGTGTGAGCCTGTCCTTGGCAAAAGCGGCACCTCTGGAAAGCATTCAGACAGAAAAAGTCAGCGCAACCAGTAAAATAGAAGCGTCAGTCAGCCTGGAGGATATGGTGGATGTCCTGAATGAAAGATTGCAGGATGCGGACAAGGACGAAGAAGAGGAACTTTTCAGAAACCTTGTTATTGCACAGGTAAATGCCTATGTCAATGTCAGAAGCATTCCCAGTGAAGAGGGTGAAATTGTCGGAAAGCTTTATGATGATTCCGTTGGCACCTTTATCGAAGAGGACAACGGCTGGTACAAGATTAATTCCGGCAGCGTAACCGGTTATGTAAAAGCAGAGTACTGTGTGACCGGAGAGGATGCGGTAGAACTTGCCAAGAAGGTAGGAACCAGACTGGCAACCGTAACCACCACCACACTTTATGTCAGAATGGAGCCCACCACCGATTCCAAGGTGTTATCCATGGTACCCGAAGGAGATGACTTCCTGGTAATGGATGAAACAGATGACTGGGCAAAGATTAACGTAGAAGAAGGCGACGGCTGGGTTTCCAGGGATTACCTGGAAATTCACACCGAATTTGTAGAGGCGGAGTCTAAAGAAGAAGAACAGGCACGTCTGGCAAAGGAAGAGGAAGAGAGAAAGAAAGCCCGCGAAGCAGCAAAGAAGAGTCAGTCAGGCAGGCAGACATCTTCCCAGACTATGCAGACACAGACCACAACCTATGCAGTAGGTGAAGGCAGTGAATTAGGAAAATCCGTTGCAGAATATGCTTTGCAGTTTGTAGGCAATCCGTATGTATACGGCGGCACCAGCCTGACAAACGGTGCGGACTGCTCCGGTTTTGTTATGAGTGTATACGCCAACTTTGGCGTCAGCCTTCCCCACAGTTCCAAGTCCGACAGGTCACAGGGTGCTGCGGTTGACGGACTTGCCAATGCACAGCCCGGAGATTTGATTTGCTATTCCGGTCATGTGGCACTGTATATCGGAAACGGACAGATTGTGCACGCGTCCAATGCCAAGACAGGCATCATCGTTTCCAATGCGGATTATAAGAAGGTACTGGCAGTCAGAAGAATTTTCTAATGCGAATATAAATAAAACAGAAAAACAAAACTGTGTCATGGATAACATCCGGGCACAGTTTTTTTCCTTTTATAACTGTGCACAATTTTGAATTATTGTCGCACAATATAAAAAGAAAAGCCGAGAACCTTAGAAATACTAAGGAAATCGGCTTTTTATTATGTGGTGTGATACTAAAATGATACTAAAAGTTATGCTGCAGCTTCTCCGCAACCTCATCTCGCTTATGCGGAAACAAGTGTGAATAGGTGTTCAGAGTGGTTTCTATTTTCTCGTGTCCCAATCGGTCGGCTATGGCAACAGGTGAAAAACCAAGCTCAATAAGAAGACTTGCATGGGAGTGCCGGATGTCATGTATGCGGATACGTTTCACCTCGCCGTCTTTTGTTCCTCTCTTCATTTCATCATAAAAGAAGGCTTTGACATATGGAAAGATACGGTCATGCTTGTGCAAGCCGTATAGTCTATCGGTATATGACCGAAGCTCCTCGACCAGGAAAGCCGGTAAGGAAATGACACGGTTACCCTTGGGAGTCTTGGGCGGTGTAATGACATCCCTGCCCTTTATGCGTTGATAAGATTTATTTATAGTAAGTGTGTGCTCTGTAAAGTCAATATCCCCATATTCCAGAGCCAAAAGCTCACCTATACGGATGCCGGTATAGTATAGTGTGAGAAAACCGGCTCTTGATTGTGGTTTGTCTGAAATCTTTCCCAGAAATATCTTAAATTCATCCTGAGTCCAAAACTGCATCTCTTCGGCGTGTCCTTTTCCGATGATGCCTGCCTTTCTACAAGGGTTATCATTCAGATTATAATATCTTACCGCATAATTCATAATGGTGGACATTTGGTCATTTATTAGCCGTAAATATGTTTCTGAATATGGCTTGCCGTTCTTGTCCCTATAGGTAATCAACTCATTTTGCCATTTCCGAATAGCTGCCGGAGTAATTTCTGACAATGGGAGCTTGCCAAAGTATGGTATCAGTTTTGTGTCTATGAAGTACCGCTTCTGCTTGTATGTATGCTCTCGTAGACGGTTCTTTATATCCTCACTGTATATTTCAGCAAAGCTCTCAAAGGTCATGTCTGGGGTACCCTGCTGCTTCTCCAGAAAGGCTCTTTCCCACTCCTTTGCATCTCTCTGCAGCTTGAAGCCCCGCTTCATCTTCTGCTTTCTGGCACCGGTATAATCGGTGTAATAGGTCTTTACATAAAATGTGTTTCTTTCTTCATCCTTAAATACTGGCATTGTCTTCCTCTTTTCCTCTGCTGGCCGGCGGTATGGTAAAAGAGAAAATGCGTATTGTCTTATTTTTGGGTCTTCTTTGACATGTTTTTCTTGGCTTTAGTGATGGCATCTTCAACAACGGAAGGACCATTGTCTACATCTGGCGGTTTAATTCCGGCAATATCATTGCATATGTTTCTTAACGTGGAACCTTCAACTACAAGGTTATTAGACCGTTTACTCTTTACAAATGCTGCAAATTGCTGTATTTCTTTTAGTTCTTCTTCGGTGAAGTCATCACCATCAAAATGTGCGGCTACTGTCTGGGGTTCTTCGTCGGTCACAATATAAACACCAGGTTTTGATTTTTCCATTGTCTTATCAGTAATTAAATCTGCAGATTGTATATGTAGTATGTCTGCTATCTTGTCAAGTACTTCCATTCTTGGCAAACTCTTCTTACTTATCCACATGGATACGGTAGACCTGTTTAGATTTAAGGCGTCTGCTAATTCTGAATAATTCATTCCTGCTAAATCCAAATATTTTATTAAGTTATCTATGAAGATTTCGTTAATTGATTTTGTGGGCATTTGTATATTCCTCCTTCCTAACAATACAATAAAACTGAACATTTGTAAACATTCGAGTTGAAAATAATTGAAATTAGTATTGACATGTGAAAATAATTGAACTATTATATAAGCGAAGGTTCAAGAGAATTGAACAAATGAAAGCGAGGTGAAAACATGGAAATTGATGCAAAAAAATTACAGCTTGCTATGGCACGTAAGTGCATGGGTACTAAGGAATTAGCGGCATCTACTGGGTGCACTACAAGGTCTATACAGCAGATTGTTAGCGGTAACAGAGGCGTACCCATTAAAAAGCTGGGCAAGATTGCCAAAGCACTGGAAGTAGACCCGGAAACATTACTTATTAACTAAGAGCCTGGCCGGCGGTATGGTAAGAGAGAAAGGAGAGTGAGAGCATGGCAAAGCTAACACCTGTAAGAGCAATACGCAAAAAATGCCTTGATTGCTGCTGCGGGTCCAGCAAAGAAGTAAAGCTATGTAGTGTAAAAACATGTGCCCTTTACGGCTATAGAGAGGGACACAGACCCAAAGACGGAGAATTTACCACCGAAGATAGTTCAATGGAAAAATGCTAAGCTACGTGGCACTTTTTTGGCAAGAAAGGGGATGTGAGAACATGCTTTACGAAATCAGGTATGCAGAAGGAAGATGCTACAACCATGCAAACGGAAGTAAGGACCTTATCAAGTGGCTTGCACTGCTTAAGGACGAGCATATAACGGACATCAGAAAGATATATAAAAGCGGTGTGTCTGACACGGTATTGGAGACTTACAGAAAGTATATAGGGAGGTGAGAGCATGAGCAGACAGACATACAGTGCCAAGGAACTGGGCGAAGCTCTGGGTGTATCAGAAAGCAAAGCCTATGAGTACATCCGGCAGATGAATGCGGAGCTTACAAAGCGGGGATTTCTCACAGTGCGTGGCAAAGTTTCCAGAGCATACGCAAACGAAAGGTTTTTCGGCGGTCTTTCCCAGGATGCAGCCAATGAATAAGGCGGAGTTTTTCCAGGGCATAGACTGGGAAGCTCCGCTAAGCCGGGACTTTATAACGCAACTGTACGGCTATAGCATGTATGACAAGACAGTCCTTGTGGATGTGCTGGCAGAGTATGAGAAGCACGGCAGAGCCGGGGTAAAGTACGTTTACCGGCTATATGTCAATCTGGAAGAGCAGCACCGGAAGCAGGAGCTTAAGCCCATAGCAAGGGAACTTGTAAAACAGATTGATGCAAATTTTGAAAGGAAGGTGAAGGAATACGAATGGAAGAAAAAGAAGCAAAGTTGGATGAATGGGATGTTTTAGACTTTTTACAATATCCAAGAAACGGAATAGGAACAAAGAAACTGTTTGCTGATACCTATAAAAATTGTTTAAGGTTTGTACGCGAAGTAGGAATGTATTTTTATTTTAATGGTGTTGTATGGGAGAAGGATCTTTGTAATATATACGCACAACGTTTGGCAACACGATTTGCGCAGTCTGTAATAGAAACGGCAAATAAAATACAAGACGATGAGGTTAGAAATGCAGTACTGAAATATTACGCAAGATATACAGAGCCTGCTTATCGAGAAAAGCTTATTAGAGATGCGCAATCAGTGTATGTTATTGAATATGCCGAGTTTGATAAGCATCCCGAGTTATACAACTGTAAAAACGGCACATTCAATCTCGTAACAGGAGAACTGCAGCCACATAGAGCGTCAGATATGCTTACGCAGGTATCAAATGTAGTATATGAGAAAGGAAAAACTTGTGACAGGTGGGAGCAATTCATTGATGAAGTAATGGAAGGCGATAAAGCAAGTAAAAAAATTCTCCAGATGATATCGGGATATTGCTTAAGTGGTTCCACAAAATTGGAGTGTTTTTTTATGTTATACGGCCCAACGACCAGGAATGGGAAAGGGACATTTAACGGTACGATGTTCTACATGCATGGTGGGTATGCAAAAGCCTTGCAACCGGAAGCATTATCGGAAAAGAAATTTTACAGTAATTCTGATGCTCCGAATGAGTCAATAGCAAGTCTTAGTGGTGCAAGATATGTAAGTGTATCTGAACCAGGGGAAGGGCTTGCATTAGATTCCAGTTTGATAAAAATTTTAACTGGTGGAGATCCAATAACTGCGAGATTTCTACATCAGCATAGATTTACATACGTTCCGCAATTCAAAATCGTAATAAATACAAATTTTCTTCCCACAGTAACGGATGAAACGGTATTCACAAGTGATCGCATAATATTACTTAATTTCACAAAGCATTTTAATAGTGAAATGCGAGATCCCGAATTAAAAGAAAAGCTGACTACAGAGCAGAGCTTAAGTGGGATTTTTAACTGGTGTTATGACGGTTATAAGATGCTCATGAATGAAAAAGGACTTCAAATGCCGGATAAATCAAAGCTGCTTTTTAAGGAATACATGGTTGATAGCGATATTGTACAACAATTTATTGATGATTGTATGAAAACCTGTGACGGAGCAAGGACGAGCTTTAAGAAGGTATATAGCGGGTATATATCATGGTGCAGAGAATATGGATATAGACCATACAGAAAAAAGGTTTTTGAAAAGCGGTTGAGAGATAAAAAAATTATTATCGAAAACTATGGAAATAGATTAACCGTATTTAATTGGAATTTTGAGTTTTGAGTTTTTTTAAAAGAATATCAGTAATTTCTATAGTAATTCTTATAGGGATTTTATATGAATGATTTTAAAAAGATAAAATTCTAAAACAGAAAAAGAAAGGAATGGAGAGCATGAGAAGAAAATTTGTAGTAGATTACAGAGAAAACGGAGTATATAAACATCAAATTTTAAACGTTGATCACACTGGAAATATGACAGACAAAGAAATAGTTCGCATGTGTCATATGGTTGTTGGACCGTATACAGTGATTGATGGAGTTATCGAAGTATTTACCAGTATGAGTACGGAAGAATTAGAACATATTGCATCATTTGCAGAATGTGAAAAGCTAAACATGAGACCGCTTTACATGAATATGGATGAGGTGAAGAAAATGCGTACTATGATGGGGCTTACAGTATGACAGATCCGGAACTTAAAGAAGTGTATAACCTCTATACAGAGTGCTGGAAGCTGTACAAGGAATACCATGCCATAAAGACCGACCAGGAATGGGAGAAGCTGCTAAGCATAACGGAAGAGATGGTTAAAAGGTACGGTGACTATTCCAGACCCCTGATAATGGACACAATTATAATGATAGAAAGGAGTGCCAAGCATGGAAAGTAAGGACTTTTGCGACCGGCTACACAGCAGACTGATGCGGTTAAGCAGCGAGCAGATAGAAAGCATCTGGGCAGACTTCCAGAAGATGCACAGCCCGGACGAGAAGGACTACAGGCGGTACCAGTCGGTATTTGCCATGACCCTTGAGGAAAAGAAATCTTTAGCGGTGCAGGCTGATATAGTGAAACTGCTTGAAAGGGCAGAAAAAGCCCCGGGCGGTGTTGGCGCACTACCACAGGGCAACGAAAACAGCCAACCTACACGAAGACCGGTTTCCCCTGCATTATAGCAGATATGCCGGCAGAAAGGAAGAAAAAATGAAAGCAATATCCAAACAGGAAGATATAAGAGACCTTGATGACATGATGTTTGAACTGCACCAGCTCAATTTACTTGTGGGATTTGTGCAGACTTCCCTTGCGGAGGGTCCCGGTGTAAATAATGACAAGGACGTGGCACATGCCCTCTATTATATCTACAACAAGCAGAACGAAGTACATAAGAAAATCATGGAGCTGTACAATGAGGAATAGGCAGTTGACATTTACCCTTGATTATGAGGAAGAGGAGCAGCTTACAACAGTGCTGCACTTCCTCTCCCCTATTCTGGAGAGTTACACAACGGAAGAGATACCATTTTACGGAAAAAGAGCAGAGATCACGGTTATTGCGTGAGGAAGGAAATAATATGGAGAATTTAATCAAACAATATGGAGTAAGCGGAATAGTAGAAATAGGCGGTAAGGAGCTACCGGTCATTGAAATACCCATGATGACGGATGACAGGTGGCAAGAGCTGGCAAGAGAGAATGCCGTACAGAATTACACCAGAGAGCACGGCAGGGCACCGGAGAGCATTGCACAGGCCATAGCATGGCAGAGAGACTTTGTTAACAGTCTGCAGGCTATATAGGGCAGTTAAGGAACCACAGACACCTACACACATTAAGGGCAGTTGACACAGTAAAGTGTTGGCTGCTCTTTTTGTGTGCATGGAAAGAACGTTTCACATGAGCGTTTCAAAAAACGTTTCACTTTTGGGTGCAAAAAGAGGGTGCAGCAAGGCGAACGTTCAAGGCGAACGTTTCAGCTTTATGTGGTGTATTTACTCGGATTTACTGTTGCCAAATGTGGACGAATATGGGACTTTTATGGGACTTCCTGCCTAAGATTTCCCCAAGAACATACAAAGAGCATACAAAGAGAAAATGGCAAGGAAAGTGTCCAATCTCCAAACCGCCATCACCCTGGGAACACGTTAAGATTTGTTGAGATTTGTTAAGGTATCCGTACTATGGAAATCCCTGCCCCTGCCGGTACCGCCCGGAGGGTGCCCTGAAATACTGCCGCGGCACTGGAAGCCGTAGAAAGGGCATACAGTCACTTTATGTTTTTAATGGGTATTTGAGCCTTGATAGTCTGTTGGATGATTTAGGGGCACTGTAGGAAGGGGGTAAACGGCATAGAGAGGGAAAGGAAGCCACCGCCTGCCGTGTGCCGGGTGACCTTGTAAAACCTTGTAACGGTATAAAGATATAACACAAACTTATAAAATGCACTATACTATAAATACAAGTTATGGTATAATGAAAGAGCTAAGAGATTAACCTTTTTAATCCTCCAGCCTGCTTCTGTTCCTTTGGGGAAATTGGCGGGCGCCTTTCTCTCTTAGATGATTTTTGGGAAGCCCCCGGGGATGAGGAAAAACTGTCCCCCGGCACGCAGGGCAAAGCGGATATAGTCGATTTCAGACGTAAAACGAAAGGAATAATAAAACTATGGAAGATAATAAAAACACCTCTACAGAGGGCACACAGACAGGCACAGAAGGCACCCAGGGAGTAAAGACGTTTACCCAGGAAGATGTAAACCGTATTGTGCAGGAAAGACTTGCCAAGGAAAAGAGCAAGGGAGCCGGTAATGGCGAAGATGAGCTTAACAAGAGAGCAGCAGAGCTTGACCTTAGGGAGCGGAAGCTTGCCGCAAGGGAAAAGCTTAGAGAGAACGGTCTGCCGGATTATCTGGTGGATGCTCTCAATATGAATACAGACGAAGACTTCCAGAAGAGCATGGAAGCAATATTAAAAATGAAAGGCGAGACCGGAGCCGGTGAGCAGCCTAAGCCTATCGGAAAGGGGAACCTTATCGGAAGGGTGCAGGGCTTTGGAACAAAGGACAATGACCCTTTAAGGAATGCTTTCGGTCTTAGAAAATAGGTGAAACATTATGGCAAGAGAATTAGTTACCAAATACCTGCCCTATGTTGATGAGTTATTCACCCAGGAGAGTAAGAAAGACCTTCTTACGAATAATGACTTCAACTTTGACGGGGCTACGAGTGTAAAACTCTATAAAATCAGCACTGCAGAGATGAACGACTACGGACGCACCGGAGCAGCTACCGGCAACTGGAGCCGTTACGGAGCAGTAAAAGACCTTGATGCAACCACGGAAACCGCCAACCTTACAAAGGACAGGTCTTTTACCTTTGTAATTGACGCACTGGACCAGGACCAGACAGGCGGAGCACTGGCGGGAGCTTCTGCACTGGCGAGACAGCTTAGAGAAGTGGTTATTCCCGAGGTAGACACCTATGTATATGGTGTTATGTGCAAGGGTGCAGGGCATAAGCCTGCTGCCGTGGCGCTTACTAAAGATAATATCTATGATGAGATTATTGCAGCATCCTCTGCTTTAGATGATGCACTGGTGCCGGAAGAGGGCAGAGTCCTTACTGTAACACCGGCAACATACTTACTGATGAAGAAGTGCAAAGACATTGTCATGGAAACCGAAATCGGCGAGGAAATGCGCATCAAGGGAGTTATTGCCAACCTTGACGGCGCTATGACAATTAAGGTTGCAGCTTCCAGACTGCCTGAGGGCTTCGGCTTCATGCTGTCGCACAAGTCTGCATGTTGCGCACCTACACAGCTTGCTGACTACAACACGCATGTAAACCCTCCCGGTATCAATGGTACCCTTGTAGAGGGCCGTATTGTATATGACGCCTTTGTGTTCGAGAACAAGAACAAGGGTATCTATTATCAGGCTATCCCTACAGAATAGCCGCTTACTATGGTATTAGCCGGACTTTCACCCGGTTAATATATACTCCAAATCATCCGTCAATACAGTTGTAAAGGGAGCGCCCCGCATTGTTTATGCAGTGTGGGGCACTGCTCTATAAGGAGATGTTAAACATGGCGAGAATAAGCAGAAAAGAAGCAGAAGCCCAGGAATATACAACGGCGGAAGCGGAAACTAAATACTATGACATGCTTTATAATTTCTTTGGTGTGGTGTCACGTGCTAATGAACAGTCCTTTGCGGGGTATCAGCCCCGGATGATTGCGAAACACCTTAGAAAGTCGGCAGCAGCTTTCTGCAATCTCTGCATGATTGACAGTATAGAGCCTGAACGGGCAGAAGAAAAGGCAGAGCCGGTTAAACAGACCGCGGAAGAAAAGAAAGCCCTTACAGAGGACAAGGAGAAGCCCACAACGGCAAAGGAGCCGGAAGCCCCGGAAACACTGCCGGAAAGACCCAAGCCGGGAAACTTCCTGCAGATAGAAAACGGCTGGGGATTGTGCCCGGTATGCTCTTCCAAGGTGCTTAGGGTAACCATGACTACCAGACTTGAAAACTTCCCTGTATACTGCAAGCGGTGCAGGGCGGAGCATCTTGTCAACTGGTGGAATGCAGAGCATCAGAGAATAGAGTATAAGCGGTACATCAATGACAGCCATTTGAGGGACCAGGCGCTTAAGGGAACCGGTCTGCAGAGTTTCCGCAATAACAGGTGCAGCGCAACGGAAAGAGTAGCAGTTAAGTATAGCGGTTCGTGATACTGAAATGATACTAAAAAAATGCATAAACCTTGCTAAACTGCTTAAAATGGTATGCTTTTCCTTGAAAATGGGATGAAAATAGGGGGTAAAGGGCAAGAAAAACAATATGGAGTTGTCGCACAATAATAAGTGACCGCAAACAGACGGAGGTGTGCTCTGTTGTGCAAGATGTACAAAGCCGGATGAATGCAAGAGGAAAAGAAGAAAAAAATAAAATTTTCATCGCACAACTTATCCACCGGAAAAAGAGACGAAAATGAGATAAAAGCTACTTATACACGGAGTTATCCACACTGTCCACAGGAAAAGAATGGGAAAAAACAACATCCGATATGTTTCCAATACAGAACGGACGTTTTGTAAAGAATACCTAAAAAAGAAAAAATGTCAAAAAATGTCGAAATAAGTATTGACATTAAGAATGTCAAAAATATGGAAAAAATAAAGTAAATTATTGCAAAAATACAGGCAGATATGGTATAATGCTTATACAATAATAAACCGGAAGGGATGAGGTATATGAAATTTATTATAGCAGGCAGAAACATTGAGGTGACTCCCGGACTGAAAACGGCAGTGGAAGACAAAATCGGAAAACTGGAAAAGTATTTCACTCCCGACACAGAAGTACATGTAACACTCAGCGTGGAAAAAGACAGACAGAAAATTGAAGTAACGATACCGGTGAAAGGCAGTATCATCCGTTCTGAACAGGTAAGCAATGACATGTACGTTTCCATTGACCTGGTGGAAGAAATCATTGAAAGACAGTTAAAGAAATATAAAACCAAATTGGTGGACAAGCAGAAAGATGCAACATCCTTCAGCCAGTTGTTTGTAGAAAACAATTATATGGATGATGAGGAAATTAAAATTGTCCGTACCAAGAAGTTTGATATCAAGCCCATGTATCCCGAGGATGCCTGCATCCAGATGGAACTTTTGGGACACAACTTCTTCGTATTCCACAATGCGGAAACCGGTCAGGTAAACGTAGTATACAAGCGTAAAGGCGATACCTACGGACTCATTGAGCCGGAAGATTAAGCACGGGACAGACCGGCAGACTGTAAACAAACTCAATAATGTATAAAAGGAAAAGGGGCTGTCGCATTAGCAAATATTTTTGCTGGTGGCAGCCCTGTTTTATGC